>Ga0255338_1001742_pt1 | contig 37909 bp, 32 predicted proteins | sample MeOH1_35cm_T4_19_FD_203715 | JGI IMG/M metagenome (GOLD analysis project Ga0255338, IMG submission 203715) | Sandy soil microbial communities from University of British Columbia, Vancouver, Canada - MeOH1_35cm_T4_195 | ecosystem: Engineered > Artificial ecosystem > Sand microcosm > Unclassified ...
CGACCTGCTCGCCACCGATGTGGACAACCCGCTGGACGCCTTCCAGGCGGTCGCCGCCGGCGCGGCCACCACCAACGGCTACGGCAGCTACGGCGTCACGGCCGCGGGCGTGTGGACGTTCACCCTGGACAACAGCAACGCGGCGGTGCAGGCGCTCAACGTCGGCAGCGTGCCGCTGACCGACAGCTTCACCGTCTACAGCGCGGACGGCACCAGCCAGGTCGTAAGCATCACTATCGACGGTGCCAACGACGCGGCCGTCATCACCGGCACCAGCAGCGGCACGCTGGTGGAGGCCGGCGGCGTCGCCAACGCCGTCCCCGGCACACCCACGGCGACGGGCGACCTGCTCGCCACCGATGTGGACAACCCGCTGGACGCCTTCCAGGCGGTGGCCGCGGGCGCGGCCACGGCGAGCGGCTACGGCAGCTACGAAGTGAACGCCGCGGGCGTCTGGACCTTCACCTTGAATAACGCCCTGGCGGCGGTGCAGGCGCTCAACGTCGGCAGCGTGCCCTTGACTGACAGCTTCACCGTCTACAGCCAGGACGGCACGGCCCAGCTGGTCACCGTCTCCATCGACGGCGCCAACGATGCGGCCGTGATCACCGGCACCAGCATCGGCACGCTGGTCGAGGCGGGCGGCGTCGCTAACGCCGTCCCCGGCACACCCACGGCGACGGGCGACCTGCTCGCCACCGATGTGGACAACCCGCTGGACGCCTTCCAGGCGGTCGCCGCCGGCGCGGCCACCACCAACGGCTACGGCAGCTACGGCGTCACGGCCGCGGGCGTCTGGACGTACACCCTGAACAACGGCAACGCGGCGGTGCAGGCGCTCAACGTCGGCAGCGTGCCGCTGACCGACAGCTTCACCGTCTACAGCGCGGACGGCACCAGCCAGGTCATCGACGTGACGGTCACCGGAGCGAACGACGCGGCGACGATCGGTGGGACGACCTCCGGCGCTGTGACGGAAGATAGCCCGACCACGACCACCACAGGCACGCTCACGGCGTCCGACGCGGACAACACGAACAACCTGTTCCAGGCCGTGGCCGCGGGAGCAGCGACGACCCAGGGCTACGGCACTTTCGGCATGACGGCCGCGGGCGTCTGGACCTACACGCTGAACAACAGCAATCCCACCGTGAATGCGTTGAACACGGGCGGCACCGTCGGCGACTCGTTCACTGTCTTCAGCGCGGACGGTACCAGCCAAGTGGTGAACGTCACGATCAACGGCACGACAGACGTCGTCAACCATGCGCCGACGAACATCACGCTGACCGCCGTCGATTACGGCAACAGCCTGCCGGGCGGCGGCGACACGGTCGCAACGATTGTCACGACCGACCCGGACGCGGGCGACACGCACACCTACACGGTCACGGGTGCAGCGGGCTTCTCGGCCTCCGGCAGCAACCTCACGGTCTCGGCGTCCGGGATGGGCACCAACTCGCTCTACACGATCCAGATCACGGCGACGGATCATCCCGGTGGAGCCACGTATGTCGAAACGTTCAACATCATCACCGGTGCGGGAGGCGCCAACACGCTTCCCACGGGCGGTACGGGACTGCCGAACGAAGACATCCTCTACGGGCTCAACAACTCCGACCTCATGTTCGGCGGCGCCGGGGTGGACACATTGTTCGGGCAGGCGGGTGACGACATGCTCCAGGGTGGCGATGGCAACGATACGCTCTACGGCGGAACCGGCAGTGACCAGTTCATCTTCAACACCGCGCCCGGTGCATCGAACGTGGACACGATCGCAGATTTCGTCTCAGGAACCGACAAGATCGTTCTGGAGAATGCCATCTTCACCACGTTGGCCGCGGGCGCGCTGAGCGCGGGTGCCTTCGACGTCGTGGGCGTGGCACCGGCCGCCAGCGCCAGCACCCGAGTGGTCTACGACCCGACCACCGGCGCGCTGTGGTACGACGCGGACGGCACCGGCGCGACGGCCGCCGTGCAGATCGCGGTCGTGGGCGTGGCGGTGCACCCGGTGCTCGCGTCCACCGACTTCGTGGTGGTCTAGCGGTTTTCGGCGCGGGCGGCGGCGGGCGCCTCGGCCGGCCGCTGCGCGAACCCGGCGACCAGCTCCAGCAGCTGCGCGGGTTCCACCGGCTTGGTCAGGTGGGCATCGAACCCCGCGGCCTTCGCCGCGGCCATGTCCGCGGCCTGACCGTACCCTGTCAGCGCGACCAGCCGGCCGCGATAACCCTGCGCGCGCATGCGGCCGGCCAGCGTGTAGCCGCTCATGCCGGGCAGGCCGATGTCCAGGATGGCGACCTGCGGGCTGAGCTCCCGCAGCAGCTCCAGCGCGGCTTCCGGCCGGTAAGCCACACGCACCGAGTAGCCGTGGATCGCCAGCAGCGTCGCGCAGGTGTCGGCGGCGTCTTCGTTGTCGTCGACCACCAGCAAGCTGGCCGCGCCTTGCACCGCCACCGCCGCGGCCGCCGCGGGCCGGTCGTCCCGCGGCGCAGCCGGAGGCTCGACGAGCGGCAGCCGCACCGTCATGCAACTGCCCTTGCCCGGGCCGTCGCTGGCGGCGCTCACGGTGCCCCCGTGCATCTCGACCAGGCTCTTCACGATGGCCAGGCCGAGCCCCAGCCCGCCGCGCGCGCGGTCGGAGTTCTGTGGCGCCTGGTAGAAAAGCTCGAAGATGCGCGCCAGTTCCGGCTGCGTGATGCCCGCGCCGGTATCCTCGACGTTCACCCGCAGCGAATCCCCTTCCACCGCCGCCTTGACGCGGATCGCGCCCCCTGGAGGGGTGAACTTGATGCCGTTCACCAGGAGGTTGTTGAACACCTGCGCCAGGCGCACTTCATCGCCGTGCAACCATGCATCTTCCACGCCAGGCCCGAGGTCCAGCGACAGCGAATGCTGGTACTGCGACTGCCGCATCGCATCGACCACCTGCGTCAGCAAGGGGCCGACGGGCACGGGCTCGCGCCGGATGGCCAGCCGGCCGCTGGTGATGCGCGACACGTCCAGCAGGTCGTCCACCAGCCGCGTCACATGCACCAGCTGGCGCTCGATGATGCGCCGTTCGTGCGCCGTCCGGTCGTCGCCCTTCAGCGCCATCAGCTGCACCGCCGTCGCGATCGGCGCCAGCGGGTTGCGAAGCTCATGGCCCAGCACCGCCAGGAACTGGTCCTTGCTGCGGTTCGCATCCTCGGCCGTCCGCAAGGCGTCCCTCACCTGCGCGGCCGCGCGATCGCGTTCGGCGGCGGCCGCGGTGAGCGCCAGCGCCACGTCATTGAGCTCCACGATGTCCAGCGGCGGCAGCTGCACCGGCGCGCCGCGCCCCAGGGCCGAGGCGGCCTCCTTGAGCGCCTCGATCGGCTCCACCACGCGGCGCGCCAGGACCCAGGCCAGGACAACGGCCAGCGCCAGGGATGCGGCGAGGCCGGCGGCCACCGCGCGCAGCAGCGCGAGCAGGGCGGCATTGGATTCGGCCATCGACGTGCCCACCGCGACGACCCAGCCGGAGCCGGGCAGGCGCGTGAAGCCGGTATGGCTCTCCACGCCTTCCAGCGTGACGGTCCGGCCCACCCCGTGCTGGTCACCTCGTGCCAGCAGGGCCAGCAGGCTGGCCGAAGGCCCGGGGAGGTTGGTCGCCGGCGTGCGGGCCACCCGGCGGTTGGACTGGTCGAACACCGCCGTGACCGACCCGGAAGGGAGCGCCTGCCGATCGAGCACCGACAGCAGCTTGCTCGTGGGCAGCACCGCGGAGAGCACGTAGACCACCCGGCCGCCCCGCATGACGGGCACGCGCACCGCGAAACCCGTGGAAGCGCGTTCGGGAAGGTCCATGACCGGGCCGACCGCGGGCTGGCCGGTCGCGATGACTCGCGCGACGCTCGTCGCCTCCCGCGCCGTGGCGCTGGAGGTGCCGTACACCTCGTCCGTGCGAAACAGCACCCGTCCATCGGCATCCGCCAGCGCCGCGTAGTACCAGCCCAGCTGCTCGGCCGTGCGCATGGCGGTTTGGTGGAAATCCCGCAGGTCCGCGCGCTCGAGCTCGTCCGACGTCCCCATGTGCTGCAGCAGGGTCATGACCGAGCGCAGCTCGTCGTCCACGCCGTTGGCCAGCGCGCGGGACAGCTCCAGCACGGTTTCTTCCGCATCGGCCTGCCGTTTCTCGACCAGGTGGTTGAAGCCCCAGGCCAGGACGATCATCAGCGGCACCAGGCCGCTGGCGGCCAGCAGCAGCAGCCGCATGCGCAGCGGCTGGGCCCGGTTGGGGAGGCGGGGGGTCGATGGGTCCACGGCCCCACATCCTAATTGTTGAGCTGGGGGACAATCCCCCGGGCGTTCTCCATTCTCCGTTGTGCTGCCCCAGGCCGCAGCGAGCGGCGCCGAACGCGGCCAGCGACAGGCCGAGCCGTGCGCGCCCCGATAATGCGGCATGGTCAATGCGCTGCCCGAAACCCCTCCCAACGCCGAACGGCCCGTGCCCTCCGTGATCCTGCTGCCGCTCATGGCGTGGTACCTGGGCAGGCGCCGCAAGGGCAAAGTCGCACGTGATGCGAAATAGGCGGGGGTAGGGACCGCACCATGGCCATCCAGTGGTTCCCCGGACACATGAACCTCACGCGCAAGGCCATCGCCGAGCGCATCCGGGACATCGACGTCGTGATCGAGGTGCTGGACGCGCGGCTGCCCGGCTCCAGCGCCAACCCGCTGCTGGCCGAACTCACCGGCCACAAGCCGACGCTGAAGATCCTCAACAAGCAGGACATCGCGGATGCGGCGCGCACCCGGCTCTGGCTCGATCACTACAACGCCATCCCGGGTACCCGCGCCATCGCGCTGCAGGCCAGCGACGCCGCGCCGACCCAGCGCCTGGCGCCCGCCTGCCATGCGCTGGCGCCCGGGCGCGGCGGCCTGGCCAGGCCCATGCGCGTGCTGATCTGCGGCGTGCCCAACGTCGGCAAATCGACCTTGATCAACACGCTGACCAGCAAGCGCCACGCCAGGACCGGCGACGAGGCCGGTATCACCAAGCTGGAGCAACGCATCACGCTGGCCGACGACTTCTACCTGTACGACACGCCCGGGCTGCTGTGGCCGCGCATCATCGTCGCGCGCAGCGGCTACAACCTCGCCGCGAGCGGCGCGATCGGCCGCAATGCCTACGACGAGGAAGAAGTGGCGCTGGAATTGCTGGACTACCTAAGGCGCGACTATCCGGCCTTGCTGGAGGCCCGCTACAAGCTGGCCGGCGTCGCGGCCATGAAGGACGAGGAAGTGCTGGAGTCCATCGGCCGCCAGCGCGGCGCCCTGCTCGGCAAGGGCCGGGTCAACACCCAGAAGGCCGCGGAAATCGTCATCACGGAATTCCGGACCGCGACGCTCGGGTGCATCACGCTGGAGACGCCGCAGGAGTTCGCGCAGTGGCTGGCGGCGGGCCAGCAACTGGATGCGGAGCGGCTGGCGAAGAAGGCGGCCAAGGCCAAGCCGAGGGATCGAGCCGCGTAGGGACGGCTACGCCAGCGGCGACGCCAGCGGCGCCACACCCCAGATCTCCGACGCGTACTCCTGGATCGTGCGGTCCGACGAGAACATGCCCATCCCCGCGACGTTGAGGATGCTGCGCCGGGTCCAGTCCATGGGCTGCCGGTACAGGTCGTCCACCTTGCCCTGCGTGGCGACGTAATCCGCATAGTCGGCGAGCAGCAGGTAGTGGTCGGAGTCGAGCAGGGTCTTCACGACGTCGGCGTAGCGGCCCGGCTCGTCGGGCGAGAACGCGCCATCCGCCAGGCGGTCGATGGCGTACTTCAGGTCGAAGTTGTCGTTGTAGTAGCGCCGGGGCTCGTAGCCGTTGGCCCGCAGCGCCTCCACCTGTTCGGTCCGGTTGCCGAAGATGAAGATATTGTCCAGCCCCACCTGCTCGGCGATCTCGATGTTCGCGCCGTCCCAGGTGCCGATGGTGAGCGCGCCGTTGAGCGCGAGCTTCATGTTGCCGGTGCCCGAGGCTTCCGTGCCCGCGGTGGAGATCTGCTCCGACAGGTCCGCGGCGGGGATGACGATTTCGGCCAGCGACACGCGGTAGTCGGGCAGGAAGACCACCTTCAGCCGGTCGCCCACCACCTTGTCGGCATTGACGACGCGCGCGACGTCGTTGATCAGCTGGATCACGAGCTTGGCCATGTAGTAGGCCGACGCCGCCTTGCCCGCGAAGACCACCGTGCGCGGCACCCAGTTGGCCTGCGGCTGGCTGAGGATGCGGTGGTAGCGGGTGATGACGTGCAGCACGTTCAGGAGCTGGCGCTTGTACTCGTGCATGCGCTTGACCTGCACGTCGAACAGGCCCTGCGGATCCACCTTGGGGCCGTGCAGCGTCTCGGCGATGTACTTGACCAGCCGCAGCTTGTTCTGCTGCTTGGCGAAGCGGAACGCGCTTTTGAACTCGGCCTCGTCGGCCAGCGGGCGCAGCTGCGCGAGCTCCCCCAGGTGCCGGCGCCAGCCGGTGCCGATGCGGCTGTCGATCAGCGCCGCCAGCGGCGGGTTGGCCTGGCCGAGCCAGCGCCGCGGCGTGATGCCGTTCGTCTTGTTGCAGAAGCGGCCGGGGAAGATGCGCGCGAAGTCGGCGAAGATGGTCCGCGCGATCAGCTCGCTGTGCAGGCGCGACACGCCGTTGACCTTGTGGCTCGCAAGCACGGAGAGGTAGGCCATGCGCACGCGGCGCGGCCCGTTCTCGTCGATCAGCGACACGCGCCCGAGCAGGCCGGGGTCGTCCGGGAATCCGGCATGCACGCCGGCGAGGAATCGCGCGTTGATGTCGAAGATGATCCGCAGGTGGCGCGGCAGCAGCCGGCCGATCATGTCCACCGGCCAGGTCTCCAGGGCCTCGGCCATCAGCGTGTGGTTGGTGTACGAGAAGATGCGCGTGCACAGGTCCCAGGCCTTGTCCCACGGCAGGCGGTGGTCGTCGATCAGCAGGCGCATCAGCTCGGGGATGGCCAGCGCCGGGTGCGTGTCGTTCAGGTGGATCGCCACCTTGTCCGCCAGGGCGTCGAAATCGCCGTGCTTGCGCAGGTAGCGATGCAGGATGTCCTGGATCGACGCGCTGACGAAGAAATACTCCTGGCGCAGGCGCAGCTCCTTGCCGTGCTCGGTGCTGTCCTCCGGGTACAGCACGCGCGAGACGTTCTCGGAGCGGTTCTTGGCCTCCACCGCGCCCATGTAGTCGCCGCGGTTGAAGGCTTCGAGGTTGATGGCCTTGCTGGCCCGCGCGGCCCACAGCCGCATCACCGCCACGCTGGCCAGGCCGTAGCCCGGCACGCCGTTGTCGTAGGCGACGGCGATCACCTCTTCGGTGTCCCACCAGTGCACCACGTCGTTCTCGTCGGAGATCAGCTGCCCGCCGAAGCGAACCGGGTAGCACAGCTCCGGCCGCATGAACTCCCAGGGGTTGCCGTCCACCAGCCAGTAGTCGGGCTCCTCGATCTGGCGTCCGTTGACGACGCGCTGCTTGAACATGCCGTATTCGTAGCGGATGCCGTAGCCCATGCCCGGCAGGGCGAGGGTCGCGATGGAATCCATGAAGCAGGCGGCGAGCCGCCCCAGGCCGCCGTTGCCCAGTGCCGGGTCCGGCTCGACTTCGATCAGCGCGTCGAAGTCCGCGCCCAGCTGCGTGCAGGCCTGCTTGACGGTGTCGTACAGGTCGGTGGCCAGCAGGGCGTTCACCAGCGCGCGGCCGGTGAGGTATTCCATCGACAGGTAGTACACGCGCTTGGGGTTCTGGTCGCGGGAATGCTGGATGGTTTCGCGCCAGCGCTTCACGATGCGATCGCGCACCGCGTGGAAGACGGCGAACATCCAGTCGCGCTGCGTGGCCGATTCGAGGTCCTTGCCCACGGAATAGGTCAGCCGCTCGAGGATCGAATGGCGCAATGCGTCCACCGTGTTGGTGGGGAAGGGCTCTTCAGCGAGGCTGTCGGGTGCGTTCACGGTGGCGATTTTCATGCAATTGGCGCCCCATGGGGCATGAGCGAACGGTACAGCGCGACGTACCGCTCGGCGGGCGCGCGCCAGTCGAAGCGCTGCTGCATGGCGGTCTGCTGCATTCGCCGCCATGCCCGCGGTTGCGCCTTCAGCTCGAACGCCCGCCGCAGTGCCGCGCGCAGGCCCCGCGTGCTGAACTCGTCGAACACGATGCCGGTGGCCCGTTCGGCTTCCAGGTTCGGGGGCGTTGCATCCACGACGGTGTCGGCGAGGCCGCCGACGCGGTGCACCAGCGGCACGGTGCCGTAGCGCAGGCCGTACAACTGGGTGAGGCCGCAAGGCTCGAAGCGCGAGGGCACGAGGATCACGTCGGCGCCGGCCACGATGGCGTGGGCGAGCGCCTCGTCGTAGCCGATGTCCACCGCGACCTGCCCCGGGTGGCGGCCGGCCGCGCGCAGGAAGGCCTGCTCCATCGGCGGTTCGCCGGCGCCGAGCACTGCGAGCTGGCCGCCCATGGACACCAGCTCGTCCGCGACGGCCTCGACGAGGTTCAGCCCCTTCTGCTCGGTGAGGCGGCTGACGACGCCGAACAGCAGCGCTTCCGGCCGCTCGTCCAGGCCCAGCCTGCGCTGGAGCGCGGCCTTGGCCCGGGCCTTGTGGTCCAGCGAATCCCGGTCGTAGGGATCGGCGAGCAGGCCGTCGCTGGCGGGGCTCCACACGTCGTAGTCCACGCCGTTGAGGATGCCCGACACCACGCCCGCGCGGGCGCGCAGCAGGCCATCCAGGCCGCAGCCCTGCTCGGGTTCGAGGATCTCGCGCGCGTAGGTGGGGCTGACGGTGGTGATGCGGTCGGCCGACTGCAGTCCGGCCTTCATGAACGACACCTGGCCCCAGAACTCGACGCCGTGGATGCCGAACAGGTAATCGGGCAGGCCCAGGCGCGGGAACACCGCGGCCGGGAACAGGCCCTGGTAGGCGAGGTTGTGAACGGTGAACACCGTCGCGGCGCGCGGCGGGCCGGGCATCGCCATCTGCCGCAGGTACAGCGGCGCGAGGCCGGTGTGCCAGTCGTTGCAGTGCACGATGTCGGGCTGCCAGTGCGGATCGAGCCCGTGGCCCAGGCACGCGGCGGCCCATCCGAGCAGCGCGAAGCGCACCGCGTTGTCGCCGCGGCCGTCCTGGTACGGGTGGCCGGGCCGGTCGAAGAAAGCCGGCACATCGAGCACGTACGCGGCGAGGCCGCTGCCGGGCAGCGTGCCCTGGACCAGCGGCGGGGAGGGCGAAAGGCCCTGGCTCGCCAGGTCCGGCCCGTACAGCGCCGGCAGGTGGATCGGCGCGCCGTGCGCCAGCTGGCTCGGGGCCACGCCCTTGCGGATGGCCGGGAAGCCGGGCAGCAGCACGCGCACGTCGCAGCCGGCCTCGCGCAGCGCCGGCGGCAGCGCGCCGCTGACGTCGCCCAGGCCGCCCGTCTTGAGCAGCGGGAAGAGCTCGGTGCAGGCGTAGAGGACTCTCATGCCGGGCCCGGCCCGGCCGGCGCTTCGAGAGCCTCCAACATGTCGAGTGTGACCAGCACCACGCCCTGGCGGGTGCGGTGGAAGCGCCTTGCGTCCTCCTCGTCATCGAAGCCGATGCGCATGCCCGCGGGAATGCGGCAGCCCTTGTCCACCACGACGCGGCGCAGCCGGCAGTGCTCGCCCACGTCCACTTGCGGCAGCAGCACCGACTCTTCCACGGAGGCGTAGGAATGGATGTGCACGCTGGAAAACAGCACGGACCGCCGCACGTGCGCGCCCGAGACGATGCAGCCGCCCGAGACCAGCGAGTCCACCGCGTGCCCGCGCCGCCCGCCTTCCTCGTCGTGCACGAACTTGGCCGGCGGCAGCTGCTCCTGGTAGGTCCAGATCGGCCACTCGGCGTCGTACATGTCCAGCTCCGGCAGCGGGTCCGTCAGGTCCAGGTTGGCCTGCCAGTAGGCGTCCACCGTCCCCACGTCGCGCCAGTAGGCCCGGGCTTCATCCGTGCTGCGCACGCAGGAGAGCTCGAAGGGGTGCGCCATGGCATGGCCCAGCGCCACCATCGAGGGAATGATGTCCTTGCCGAAATCGTGGCTCGACCCGGGGTTGGCGCTGTCCTGCCTGAGCGCCTCGTACAGGTAGTCGGCGTCGAACACGTAGACGCCCATGCTCGCCAGCGCGACATCCGGCTTGCCGGGCATGGACGGCGGCTGCGCGGGCTTCTCGATGAACTGCAGGATGCGCCGCTGCGGGTCCACGTGCATCACGCCGAAGGCCGAGGCTTCCGCGACCGGCACCTCGATGCAGGCCACGGTGCAGCGCGCGTCCATCGCCACGTGGTCGGCGATCAGTTTCGCGTAGTCCATCTTGTAGATGTGGTCGCCGGCCAGCACCAGCAGGTACCTGGGGTTGTGCGCCATCAGGATGTCGAGGTTCTGGTACACCGCGTCGGCTGTGCCGCGGTACCACCAGTGCTCGTCCATGCGCTGCTGCGCGGGCAGCAGGTCGATGAACTCGTTGAACTCGTTGCGCAGGAACGACCAGCCCCGCTGCAGGTGGCGCAGCAGGCTGTGCGACTTGTACTGCGTGAGCACGCCGATGCGCCGCACGCCGGAGTTCAGGCAATTGGACAGCGCGAAATCGACGATGCGGAACTTGCCGCCGAAGTACACGGCCGGCTTGGCGCGCCGGTCCGTCAGGTGCGCGAGGCGCGACCCCCTGCCGCCGGCCAGCACCAGGGCGATGGTCCTTCGGGCAAGCTGGAGCGGGTTCTGCGTTTCCATGGGTCACTCATTCTCTTGCGATTGGGGTTGGACGGGTGGGATCGCGCACGGCTATGAACTTCGCCCGTGGGCCCGGGTGATCGCGGCCAGCTCGGCCGCAGGCGCGTCGCCGACCTGCCGCCACTCGAAACGCCATTCCCAGCACGACCGCCCCCGGCCGGGAACGTTCATGCGATGGGCGCCGCCCAGGCCCAGCACGTCCTGGAACGGGTACACCGCCGTGTCGGCGACCGACTGCGACACTGCGCGGACCATCGCCCAGTGGATCTGGTGGTCCGCCTCCGGGCCCAGGTAACGCCGCACCCTGTCGCGCTCGCCGGGCGCAAGCCGCTCCCACCAGCCGGCCGTCGTGTCGTTGTCGTGCGTGCCGGTGTAGGCCACCGTTCGCCGCTCGTAGTTGTGCGGCAGGTACGGGTTGGCCGCCGTGTCGCCGAAAGCGAACTGCAGGATGCGCATGCCCGGGAAGCCGCAGGCGGCGCGCAGCTCGTTCACCGCGGGCGTGATCACGCCCAGGTCCTCCGCGATCAGCGCGACCGGCCCGAGCGCGGCGTGCAGCGCATCGAAGAACGCGCGGCCGGGCCCGGGCCGCCAATGGCCATGGATCGCATGCTCCTGGCGCACCGGAACCTCCCAATACGCCTCGAAGCCGCGGAAGTGGTCGAGCCGCACCGCGTCGAAGCAGCGCATGAGATGGGCGAGGCGGCGCTTCCACCAGGCATAGCCATCGGCATGCATGGCATTCCAGTCGTACAACGGGTTGCCCCAGCGCTGGCCGGTGGCGCTGAAGTAGTCGGGCGGCACGCCCGCGACCACCGTCGGTTCGCCCTGCGCATCCAGCAGGTACTGCGCCGCGTTGGCCCACACGTCCGCCGAATGATGCGCGACGAAGATCGGCGCGTCCCCGACGAGGCGCACGCCACGCTCGCGCGCGTGGCGGCGCAACCGGTCCCACTGCTGCATGAACTGCCATTGCACGAAACACCAGAAGCCGATCTCCCCGGTCGCCTCCTCGCGCAGGCGAGCGAGTGCCGCCGCATCGCGGCGGGCGAGCTCGGCCGGCCAGCGGGTCCACGGCCCGCCATGCCGCTCGTGCAGCGCCATGAAGAGGGCGTAGTCGTCCAGCCAGTGCGCCTGCTGCTCGCGAAACGCCGCGAGTTCCCCTTCGTCCTCGTCCCGGGCGGTCTCCACGAACCCGGTCCAGGCCTCGCGCAGCAAGGCCATGCGCGCCGGCGCAACCCGTTCGTAGTCGACTCGCGCGCGCTCGAAATCCTGCGGGGGCGGATGGTCCAGCCAGCCGCGTTGCACCAGCGGCGCCAGGTCCACCAGCAGCGGGCTGCCGGCGAAAACGGAAACGCTCTGGTAAGGCGAGTTGCCGGCGCCGACCGGATTGAGCGGCAGCACCTGCCAGAGCGTCTGCCCCGCGGCCTGCAGCCAATCGGCGAAGTGATAGGCATCCGCGCCGAGGTCGCCGCAGCCGTGCGGGCCGGGCAGCGAGGTGGGGTGCAGCAGCACGCCACTGCGCCGTACGTCGAACAGGAAGGGTGCCGTCGCCGTCATGACGCGACCGCCTGGACCAGGACACAGACCGCCGGCCCGGCCAGCTCGTAGCGGCCGCCGGCCGCCTGCGGCGCGCCGCCTTCGGACGCCGAGGTGTCGAGCGCAGCGCGCCACGTCCCCGCCGGCAACACGAAGGGCAGGGTCGAATGCGCCGGGTGCATCAGCACCATCACGCGCTCGGTGGCGGGCGCGCCGCCTTCGCCGACCTCGATCACGTAGGCGAAGCTGCGCTCCCACGGGTCGTCCCAGTCGGCGTCCGACATCGCGACGCCGTCCGGGCGCAGCCACGCGATGTCGCCGCCCGGGGCGAACGGGTGGCCCGGTTCGTGAAAGGGATGGCCGCGGAACCACCGGGGATGGCGGAACGCGGGATATTGCCGTCGCAATGCCGTCAGGGCCGAGACGAGGGAAACCAGTGACCCATCGTCATGCGCCCAATCCAGCCAGCCGATCGCGTTGTCCTGGCAGTACGCGTTGTTGTTGCCCTGCTGGCTGTTGCCCAGCTCGTCGCCGGCCAGCAGCTGCGGCGTGCCCTGCGCCAGGAACAGCGTGGCGAGCAGGGCCCGCCGCCACGCCGCGCGTTTGCGCAGCACACCAGCATCCTGGCTCGGCCCCTCGACGCCGCCGTTGGCGCTGTGGTTGTCCCCGTGGCCGTCGCGGTTGCCCTCGCCGTTGGCTTCGTTGTGGCGGCAGCGGTAGGCGGTCAGGTCGGCGAGGGTGAAGCCGTCGTGTGCCGTGATCATGTTGACGCTGGCGAGCGGGCTGCGCCCGGCGTCCGCGAACAGGTCGTCCGAGCCCGTCATGCGCCGCGCCAGCTGGCCCGGGGTGCACTCGTGCTCGAGCCAGTACATGCGCGCCGTATCGCGGAAGCGGTCGTTCCACTCCTGCCAGCCCGGCGCAAAAGCGCCCACCTGCCAGCCGCCCGGCGCCACGTCCCACGGCTCGGCGATCAGCCGCGCTCGCGAGAGCAGCGGGTCCTGAACGATGGCAGTGAGCAGTGCCGCGCCGGGGTTGAACTGGTGGTGCAGCGCCGGGTCCCGGCCCAGCGTTGCAGCCAGGTCGAAGCGAAAGCCGTCCACGCCGAACGCCTGCACCCACCAGCGCAGGCTGTCCATCACGAACTGCACCATGCGCGGCTCACCCATGTGGGTGGAGTTGCCGCAGCCGGTGAAGTCGAGGAAGTTGCCATCGCGATCCAGGGCGTAGCTGGAGGCATTGTCCAGGCCACGCCAGCTGAGGGTCGGGCCGCCGGCCCCGCCTTCGGCCGTGTGGTTGTAGACCACGTCGAGCACCACCTCGAAGCCGTGGCGGTGCAATTCGCCCACCATCGCCCGGAACTCGTCGCGCACGGCCTGCGGGTCGGCCGCGTCGGTCGCGTAGCGGGGATCCGGGATGAAAAAACCCAGCGTGTTGTAGCCCCAGTAGTTGGTGAGCGCCAGGTCGAGCAGGTGCTTTTCGTCGAGGTGCTGCTGCACGGGCAGCAGGCACAGCGTGGTGATGCCCAGCCTCTGGTAATGGGCGAGCATGGGTGCGCTGGCGAGGCCGGCGTAGTTGCCGCGCAGGTGTTCCGGCACCGCTGGATTCAGTCGGGTGAGGCCTTTCACGTGCGCTTCGTAGATCACGAGCTGTTCGGGCAGGATCGGCGGCGCCGGGGGCACGGCCGCGCCGGCCGCCAGTTCGCGCTGCACGTCGATGACGCGCGCCTTCGGCATGCGGGCGGCGTTGTCGTGCGGGTCAGGGTGCTGGCCTGCCACCTCCTTCGACAACGCCGCCGTGCTGCCCGCCAGCTCACGCGCATAAGGATCGATCAGCAGCCTGGCGGCGTTGAAGCGATGACCCGCGGCGGGCTGCCACGGCCCCTCCGCGCGCAAGCCGTAGAGCTGGCCCACGGCGACGCCGGGCAGGAAACCGTGCCAGATGCCGTCGGTGCAGGCCGGCAGCGGCACGCGGTGCGTCTCGTGGCCGGCGGCATCGAACAGGCACCAGTGCACCGCCGTCGCGTGGCGCGAGAAGACGGCCAGGTTCACCCCTTGCTGCCCCTCCCAAGCCATGGGCGTCGCACCCAGCGGCCAGGGCTGGCCGCGCAGGCAGGCGCGCGCAGAGACCGTCATGCGCCGTCCTCCGGTTCGAACCACAGCACGGCCAGCGGCGGCAAGGTGAGGTTGAGCGACATCGGCATGCCATGCACCGGCTCGGCCTGCGCGCGCACGGCGCCGAGGTTGCCCATGCCGCTGCCCGCGTAATGGGAAGAATCGGTGTTGAGGCACTCGCGCCACACGCCGCCGGCCGGCACGCCCATCCGGTAGCCGTGGCGCGGCACCGGGGTGAAGTTGCATGCCACCAGCATGTGCCGGCCCGGCGCGTGGCCGTTGCGCAGGAAGCCGAACACCGAATGCGCGCTGTCGTTCACCTCCGTCCATGAAAAGCCCCCGGGCTCGTCGTCGCGCTCGTGCAGGGCGGGGCGGGTGCGGTAGAGGTGGTTCAGGTCGCGCACCAGGCGGTGGATGCCGGCATGGCCCTCGTCCTGCAGCAGGCCCCAGTCGAGTTCGGCATCGTGGTTCCACTCGGCGTGCTGGCCGAGCTCCGAGCCCATGAACATCAGCTTGCGGCCCGGCTGCGCGTACATCAGCGCGAACAGGGCCTTGAGGTTGGCGCGCTTTTGCCAGGCGTCGCCCCACATGCGGCCGTAGAGCGAGCCCTTGCCGTGCACCACTTCGTCGTGCGACAGCGGCAGGACGAAGTGCTCGCTGTAGGCGTACATCATCATGAAGCTGACCTGGTGGTGGTGGTACTTGCGCACCACCGGGTCCAGCGCGAAGTAGGCCAGCGTGTCGTTCATCCAGCCCATGTTCCACTTGTAGTTGAAGCCCAGCCCGCCGGCCCATGGCGGCCTGGTGACGCCGGGGAAGGCCGTGGATTCCTCGGCCATCGTCACGGTGCCCGGTGCCTGCTCGCCGATCACCTTGTTCACTTCGCGCAGGAACTCGATCGCCTCCAGGTTCTCGCGGCCGCCCAGCCGGTTGGGGATCCACTCGCCCTCGTTGCGGCTGTAGTCGCGGTAGAGCATGGAAGCCACCGCGTCTACGCGCAGGCCGTCGATGCCGTAGCGCTCGATCCAGTAGAGCGCGTTGCCCACCAGGAAATTGCGCACCTCGTTGCGGCCCCAGTTGTAGATGAGCGTGTTCCAGTCGCGATGGAAACCCTCTCGCGGGTCCGCATGCTCGTACAGCGCCGTGCCGTCGAAGCGCGCCAGCCCGTGCGCGTCGGTGGGGAAGTGGCCGGGCACCCAATCCAGCACCAGCTGCAGCCCCGCGTTGTGCGCCGCCGCGACGAAGGCGCGGAACGCCTCGGGCGTGCCATAGCGCGCGGTGGGCGCGAACAGCCCGGCCGGCTGGTAGCCCCAGGAGGCATAGAACGGGTGCTCGTTGATGGGCATCAGCTCGATGTGCGTGAAACCCGTCTCCTTGACGTAGGGCACCAGGTGCCGGGCGAGGTAGTCCCAATCGGGCATCGCGCCCCCGGGCCGGCGCCACGAGCCGACGTGCACTTCGTAGATGCACATCGGCGCGCCGAGGGCGTTGGCCTGCTGGCGGACGGGCGCACGCCCCGTCACCGGCGGCGGCAACGGCAGCACGCGGCTGGCGTGGCCGGGGTGCAGCTCGGCGCCAAGCGCGAACGGGTCGCTCTTGAGCTGGCGCCGGCCGTCGGCGCCGAGCACGTCGAACTTGTAGAGCGCGCCGCGCGACAGCTCGGGAATGAATATCTCCCACACCCCGCACTCGACGCGCAGGCGCATCGGGTGGCAGCGGCCGTTCCAGAGGTTGAAGTCGCCGGCCAGGGAAACCTGCCGCGCATTGGGCGCCCACACGGCGAATGCGACGCCCGCCACGCCGTCGATGGTGCACGGGTGCGCGCCCAGCTTTTCCCAGGGGCGCAGGTGACGCCCTTCGTTGAGCAGCCACACGTCGGTTTCGCCCAGCCACGGGCCGAAGCGGTAGGGGTCTTCGATGACGCGGCTGCCGAGCGGCGATGCCACCTGCAGCAGGTAAGCGGCGCGATGCCCGAGCGCGACGTCGCCCGCGAACAGGCCGCTGTCGTCGACCGCCTTCAGCTCGGCCAACCGCTGGCGGGTGTCACGCGCGAGGACGGTGACGGCCGCGCTGCCGGGCAGGTACGCGCGCAGCCGGAAGTGCCCGGCACGCCCGGCCGGGTGCGGCCCCAGCCGGCCAAAAGGGTCCGCGCAGGCTCCGCCGCGCAGGGCCGCCGCAAGCTCGAGTTCGGATTTGGCTGTCGCGGGTGTTGCCTGCGCGCTGGCTGCGGGCCTGGGACTTTCGCTCATCGGGCGCATCGATTTTCTGGACGACCATTGTGGCCCAGTTGCGCGGCAGCGGGGGGCCTCTCAGGGCTTGATGAACTTCAGCACGAACTCGTCCTTGGGCATCGGGGGCTCGGGCGTGTTGCGGTCGCGCGGGTCGGCCGGGTTGGCCAGGAAGTTACCGCGTGCCGCGAGGCGGAAGCCGGCGGCCTCGACCTCCTGCTTCACGAACGCTTCTTCGACGCGGTGCAAGGTGCCGGATTCGGAAATGCCTGTGCCGGCGCGCCCCGAGTGGTCGGCAATCACATAGATGCCGCCCGGCTTGAGCGCCTTGAAGATCGCTGCGTTGGCCTTGGCCCGGTCCACGCCCATGTGGCCGAAGTCGTGGTAGTTGAACATCAGCGTCACCAGGTCCAGCCCGCCGTTCGCCACCTCGGGCGGTGCCGGGTCCTCGAACGGGCGCGACACGACGACGATGTTCGGTGTGGACGGCTGGCGCGCACGCTCCGCCAGCGTCGGTGCGGGATTGGCCGGCGGCGGTGCGGCGGCGCCTTCGCGTTGCGCGGGCGGCGCCCGGCCTTCGACGCGCGGAGCGTTCTGCCCATAGACCTTGCCTGCCGGGCCGACAGCGCGTGCGATCAGTTCCGTGGTGTAGCCGCGGGCGGCGCTCACGTCCATGGCCACCATGCCCGCGCGCACCCCGATGAAGGCGAGCATCCGCGCCGGCTTGCGGCGGACGTCATTGATCCGGTCGGCGGCATGGCGATCCGGGCTGGCGACGAGGACTGCGATGCGGTCGGGCGGCAGCGGCCCGGGGCCGGCGCACCCGGCCAGCAGGGCGGCAGCGAGGCATGCCACCCGGATGAAGGTGCGCGCCTTGCGCGGGCCGGTCTCGATAGCCATCGTGGTCCCCTTCGTCACGGCGCACCGGCCGAGGAAGCGCCGATGATACGGCCCGGGGCGCGGGCAGGCCAGGTCGGCCGACAGCAACGCCGACGGCGCGGCGGGGTCGTCCGAGTCGGTGACCTTGCGCCGATGATTGGCTGAGCCCGGCCGATCCTGCCGCGTAGGACTGCACAGACCATCACACGGCGCATCCGATGGCGTCTTTCTGCCCGACCGCGTCGCACCATGACGTCAAGGCGGGCCAGCCCGGCCCACTCAACATTGAAAGGACATCGTATGAACAAGCACCAGGTGAAAGGCGCCTTGAAGGACACTGCCGGCAAGGCGCAGGAGCAGGCCGGCAAGGCCACCGGAAACGCGACCCAGGAAGCCAAGGGCCTGGCCAGGCAGGGCGAGGGCAAGGCGCAGACTGCCTACGGCAACCTCAAGGAAACCCTGAAGAATTCGAGGCACTCATGACCGACAAGCGAAACGTCATGCACGACAAGAAAGTGCAGCAGGAAAAGAAGCACCGCCATGAGGAAATGAAGCCCGGCGCGGCCGGAGCCGTCAAGCCGGGCAGGAAACCCCAGATGGCGCCGCCCCCCGAGGCACTCAACCCGGCCACTGACGTGCCGGACGCGGATATGACGTCCGACACCGGCAAGTCGGGCGCCTGAGGACACTATCCGGGCACCTGCATCCGAATGCGGCGGGCCGACTCCTCGGCCCGCGCGTCGTCGATCTCACGCAGCACGCCGCCCAAGTCCACCGCGCCCTGCTGGTGCTCGAAGCGGCCCGTGAGCGGCGTCTCCGGCGTCAGCAACCCGCGCTGGTACAGGTCCCAGATCTCGGGGCCGAAGTGCGTGTGCAATAGCTCCGGCGCGAAGCCGCCGAAGAAACCACGCAGGTTGCCCACATCGCGCAACAGCACGCGGTGGGCATGGTTGTTGCCGGCCGCGTCGATCGCCTGCGGCAGGTCGATGATGACCGGCCCTTCCTCGCCCAGCAGCACGTTGAATTCCGACAGGTCGCCGTGCACCACCCCGGCGCAGAGCATCCGCACGACCTGCAGCAGCAGCATCGCGTGATGGGACCGCGCCTCGGCCGCGGTGAGCGCCACGTCGTTCATGCGCGGCGCCGCGTCCCCATCGGCATCGGTCACCAGTTCCATCAGCAGCACGCCATCGTGGAAGTTGTAGGGCGTCGGCACGCGCACGCCGGCGGCGGCCAGGCGGTAGAGCGCGTCCACTTCGGCGCTTTGCCACGCGGCCTCCTGCGCCTGCCGCCCGAACCTGGTGCCCTTGGCCATCGCGCGGGCCTGGCGCGTGTTCTTGACCTTGCGGTTCTCCGTGTAATCCACCGCCTGACGGAAGCTGCGCTGCGTCGCCTCCTTGTAGACCTTGGCGCAGCGTGTGTGATCGCCGCAGCGCACCACATAGGCCATCGCTTCCTTGCCCGACATGAGCTGGCGCACGACGGTGTCGATCAGGCCTTCGTCGACGAGTGACTGCAGGCGGGGAGGGGTTCTCATCACGCATTGTCGGGCAATGCGGAAAATTGGAGTCTGACCCCATTTTTTCGGGCCGGTGGCCGGCGCGTAACGAAGCGCAAGTCGCGTTGCGGCCAAACGCCGCGCAGCCTGCAGTAAACCGCCGGTGCCTGTCAGCGAATGTCTGAAACGTCACGGAAGCGGGAACCGAAGTTCCAGAATCTTTCCGCTGCCGTGCGCCCGGACAAGCCGACGCCAGTGTGCGATGCGTCTTATCGCTGGGCTTGCTATTGGTCGCCAAACCGCTATCACTCACAACCGTTCTTCGCCGGGGGCTCCGGCGAAGGCGATCGGATCGAAGGCCGGCGGCACCGGGCGATGCCTGCCGCGCCGCATTGCAACACGCTCGAAGGAGACGGACATGAGAAATGAACTGGCGTCAGCCATCACGGTCGGGGCCATGGCGGTGGGCGCATCCGCCGTGATGGTTTTCGCCCACGGCGATGCCCTTGCCGACGACATCACCATCGACAACACGCCTTTCGTCAGTTCGGTCAGCCGCGACGAGGTGAAAGGCATCCTGAAGGCCCACCCCGACCTCGTCAGGCGAGCGGCCAGCGAGTGGGCGCTGCAGGGGAACCAGGCGCCTCGGGCACGCAGCACCGTCACCAGCGCCGAAGCCAGGGCGGCGTATATCAAGGAGCGCAGGGAGGTCGCCGCCCTGAATGGAGAAGACAGCGGATCGAATTCCCCCTGGGTGTTGAAAGCCCGCCCGGGCGACGCAGCCACCATGGGGGCGCCGGCACGCTGAGGACCGGCCCGCACCGCGCTCGCGCGGTCCCCTGGGGGCGGCCGAACAATTTGGAACGGTTGTATCCCCCCGCACTGCGTACCATCGAGCTCAGCAGTCGAGGGGGGCATGCCTGTGAAAGCGATTCTCTGGATGGTGGGTGCGGCCCTGTCGATGGCTGCCGGGTTGCCTGCGGGCGCGCAAGCGGTCTACAAGTGCGGGCCGAGATCGTACTCGCAGCACCCGTGCAGCCAACGCGTCGTCAATACCGCCGACGCGCCCGTGCTGCGCAAGGCCAACCCCAGGGGGTCGGACGTGCGCCGGGTCGAGCAGAACCGCGCGCTGGCGCAGTCGACGCGCCGCCTGCCGGGTGAAACCGCCCAGGAGTTCCAGCTTCGCCGCCATCGCGCCACCCTGCTGCGCTCGGACCGTGACGAGTGCGCGCGGCTGGATACGCGCATCCCCCTGGAGCAGGCCCGGATGAAGAGCCCGATGGAGGAAGAAGTGCGCAGCGCCGAAGGGGCCTTGAGCGCGAGCAAGAAGCGCTTCCAGGACCTGCGGTGCTGACCCTCGCCGCCGTGTGAAGGTTGACGCAGGTCAATTCCCCAGACACCGGGGTGAGTAGCCTTCTCTATACGGCGCAGTCCGCTGTGCCGCTCGTGAAGGAGTCGCCATGCGTACGCAAATTGGGTTCGCCCGGGCAGGGGCGTTGCTTCCTGCCATCGCCGTGTTCGCCGTGCTCGGGGCAGCCAGCACCGGCGCCGAAGCCCAGCGTGTGCAGCGTCAGGGCAAGGAAGTGGTGGAGGCCGTGTGCGGCGGCTGCCACGTGGCGGGCAAGGACGGCGCGCCGCGCATCGGCGATGCCGCCGCGTGGTCGGCCCGGGCCTCGCAGGGCCTGACGGCACTGACCAGCCACGCCATCGCCGGCATCCGCAAGATGCCGGCCCACGGCGGCAGCCCGGGCGTCAGCGACGCGGAGATCCAGCGCGCCATCGTCTACATGGTCAACCAGTCCGGCGGGAACTGGGTGGAGCCGCTCGCCGCCGGCGCGCCGGCCGGCGTGCGCACCAGCGAGTCCATCGTGCAGGCGCAATGCGCCAGGTGCCACCAGCCCGGCAAGGACGGCGCCCCGAAGATCGGCGACCGCACGGCCTGGACGCCGCGCCTGGGCAAGGGGCTGGACCAGCTGGTCGCCTCGGCCGAGCACGGCCATGGTGGCATGCCCGCCCGCGGCGGCATGCCGGACCTGAGCCGCGAGGAAATCCGCGGCGCCATCCTCTACATGTTCAATTACGGCCTGCCGCCCGTGCCCGCACCGACGCCCGCCGCGGCTGCCGACCCGCACCACAAGGTGGTCGATGGAATGGACGTCTACTTCGGCATGATGCGCGCCGATGCCCTGCGGGCGGCGAAGGCCAAGGACGTGCCCGCCGGCAAGGGCTACTACCACCTCAACATCTCCCTGGCCGACAACAAGTCGCAGCTGCCGGTGATCGATGCGCAGGTGACGATGCGGGTCTCCGACGGCATGACGACCCAGGCCAAGGTGCTCAACCCCATGGCCGCCAACAGCGCCGTGAGCTACGGCAACTACTTCCGGTTTGCCAGCGGCACCGTGTACAACATCAGCACCGAGATCAAGCGGCCCGGCGTCGCCGGAACGGCCGTCGCGAACTTCGAGTACAGGGAGCCATAGCGCGCGTCCAGCCGGGCCGTGCACGGTTTTATTCAGGCCCGCGACGAGGTGAGGCGCTCAATGCGGAAGACAGCGGCTCGACCTACTTCTGGAAGATACCCGGGAGCGCGACCCAGCGTCACGGCCACGCCGGCGCGTTGATCAGCCGGTCAACCGGGCAACCACCAGATCGATGCGCCCAGCGCGGCGACGTTCAGGACGACGGTTGCCCAGTAGGTTTCGCGGAAGGATTGCTTGCTCGACTTGTGACGCAGCACCTGCTGCGCGAACCAGGCGCCGGGCCAGCCGCCGGCCAGGCTCCACAAGTGCAGCGTCGATTCGCTGATCCGCCATGCGCCCTTGCCGGCCGCGTACTTGTCCTGCCAGTAGGCAAAGAAGGTGAAGACGTTGAGAAGGAACAGCGCGGGCAGCACCCACCACGGGAGGCGCCGTGTCCATACGCCCCAGGCGACCGTCGCGGCGAAGGCCGCCATCAACGGCAAGGCCAAGGCGGCTCCCGAACGGGCGGCCGCTGCAGCACGCTTGGGTGAATGGACAACCGGGCGGCCACCCGGCCGGCCGCCCCCCGGGGGCGCCGGCTGCTCCCATGTGGGCGTCACGGCCATCCCGCGCGGGCCCTTGCCGGCGACTTGGACTTCATCGAAAGTGACGGCCGAGCCGACCTGCGGCGTGCTGCCGCGTGTGCCACGAAACTCGCGCACATGGAAGAACACGTTGCCACTCGAGGCGGCGCTGTGGATGAAGCCGAAGCCGCGGGCCTCGTCCCATTTCACGATCGTCCCTTGCTTTCTCATGGGTGCGATTGTGGGTCAGGACGGACTGGCAACCGGCTTGCGCATCAACGCCATCGCGCAAACCGCCAGCGGCAGCGCCAGCGCCGCGAAGCCGGCGCGGTAGCTGCCGAACAGGCTGGACACGCCGCCGAACAGCGGCGGCCCGAGCACGACGCCCAGGAAGGTGATCGCGAGCGTGCCGCCGGTGGCCAGCCCGGCGAGCCCGGCGGGCGCCTGGCGCGCGACCTCCGCCAGGTACACGCCGTTCCAGCCCACGGCGCAGGCGCCGAAGACGAACAGCACGCCGGCCACGACCAGGTTCGGCGCGCTGTGCTGCAGCGCCGCCGTCGCCAGCGTCGACAGCGCCATCAGCGCGGCCAGCATCGCGAGCATGCGCCGCGCGCCGAACCAGCGGTCCGACGCATAGCCCCAAGCCACGCGCCCGAGCACCGCACCCACCTGCGAGACCGTCAGCAGCGCGCCGGCCGCCACGAGGCCGTAGGCCAGGCTCTGGGTGAGAAAGGTCACGACGTACGTCGTGAGCGACAGCTGCGCGATGGAAAAGAGGAACGAACAGCCCGCCAGCATGCGCAGGCCCGCATGCGAGAGCACCATCTGCACCGGGTGCAGCACGTTGCCCGGCGCCATGCGCCGCGTGCGGTCACGGTCCGCGTCGAACTTCGCTCGCAGCGGCTGCGACACGATGGCGCACAGCACGTTGGCGGCCGCCACGGCGAGCAGCGCGGCCTGCCAGCCGGCGACGAGCTGAAGGCTGGGCACGATCGCGCCGGCCAGCCCGGCCCCGAGCGGCACGCCGGTCTGCTTGACGGAGAACACCAGCGACATGCGATGCGCCGGCGTGGTGCGAGACAGCAGGTGCGAGCTGGCGGGCGTGATCGGCCCGTAGCCGAGGCCCACGAGCAGCGCGCCAGCGCCCATGCACCAGAAATTCGGCACGGCGCACAGGACGAGCCCGGCCGCGCAGGCGACGAGGCCCAGCTGGCTCACCCGGATGGGGCCATACCGCGCCACGGCCGCGCCCGAGACCAGGCTGGCCACCATCGCGCCGACGTACGCCAGCGCAATGTAGATGCCGACGAGCGCGGGCGACGTCGCCATCGCCTCCGCCACCTTGGGCGCCATGGCCGGCAGCGTCAGCAAGGCCATCGCGACCATGGCCTGGATCGCCAGCGTGACCGTGAGGGGTGCCCAGCCGTTGGTCGATGCTGCCTTCGTGTCATCCGTCATGGACAGACTGTAGCGGCTGCCCGCGACGGCAATGCCGCGATCAGGTCCATCGGGCCCCGATACGGATGCCCGACCCGGCAGTTCCTACAATCGCGGGTCCCACTCGCCCCAAAAAAAAGCATGGAAACCGTCAATCCCGCCTCCATCGCCCGCGCCGTCGTCCTCGGCGGCCTCGTCCTGGGCTTATTGCTTGGCGTGGTCGGCCAGGCGACCCGCTTCTGCGTCCGGGGGGCGATCGCCGACTGGGTGGAACTGGACAAGCGCGAGCGCTTCGCCGGCTGGATGCTCGCGGTCGGTGTCGGGGCCATCGGGCTGCAGGCCCTGGCCGCCACCGGCCTGGTGGACGCCAGCCGCACCCTCGCGTGGAGCCCGCGGCTGGCCTGGGCGTCGTGCATCGTCGGCGGCTTGATCTTCGGCTACGGGATGATCCTGGCCGACGGCTGCCCGCAACGCAGCCTGGTCAAGGCCGGCTCGGGCAGCTTGCGCTCCGCCCTGGTCGCCGCGGTCGCTGCGCTCGCCGCGGTGATGACCCTGCGCGGCGTGCTGGCCCCGGCGCGCGCGAACGTGCTGGACGTGTGGTCGGTGCAACTCAAGGGGCCGCAGGACCTGGGCAACGTCGTTGCGGCGGCCACGTCGATCCCGGCCGGCACGCTGCGCTGGGTGCTTGCCGCCCTCGTGTTGGCGGCCACGCTGGGCTACGCGTGGCGCAAGCATCGCGGCGCGCTGCGTGAAACCTGGATCGGCGGCATCGGCGTCGGCTTGACCCTGATGGCGGCGGTGTACGTGACGGGGCGCTTTGGCTTCGTCGCCGAGCATCCCGAAACGCTGGAAGCAGCCTGGCTGGGCACGCAGTCGAACCGGCCCGAAGGCCTGAACTTCACCGCGCCGCTGGCCAATGCGCTGGATCTGCTGACGCTGTGGACCGACAAGGCGACCGTGCCGACCTTCGGCGTGATGCTGGTGCTGGGCGTGCTGCTGGGCAGCTATGCCAGCGCGAAGCTGCGGCGCGAATTCAAGCTGGAAGGATTCGACTCACCCCGCGAGTTCGGCGAGCACGTGCTGGGCGCCGTGATGATGGGCTTCGGCGGCGTCACCGCGCTGGGCTGCTCGATCGGCAACGGCGTGACGGGGCTGGCGTGGCTGTCTTCGGGGGCTCTCCTGGCGGTGGCGGGGATCTCGGGCGGGGCCTGGTTGGCGCTGCGGCGAGGGGCGCGGGAGTTGCGGTCCGCGACGGCCTGAAGGTCAACTGAAAGCGGCAATCCCGGTGATCGCCCGTCCGAGGATCAACGCATGCACGTCGTGCGTGCCTTCGTAGGTGTTCACCACCTCGAGATTGACCAGGTGGCGTGCGACGCCGAACTCGTCGCTGATGCCGTTGCCGCCCAGCATGTCGCGCGCCATCCGCGCGATATCGAGTGACTTGCCGCAGGAGTTGCGCTTCATGATCGAGGTGATCTCGACCGAGGCCGTGCCCTCGTCCTTCATGCGGCCCAGCCGCAGGCAGCCCTGCAGGCCCATGGCGATCTCGGTCAGCATGTCGGCCAGCTTCTTCTGCACCAGCTGGTTGGCGGCCAGCGGCCGGCCGAACTGCTTGCGGTCCAGCACGTACTGGCGTGCGCGCTGGTAGCAGTCCTCGGCCGCGCCCAAGGCGCCCCAGGCGATGCCGTAGCGGGCGCTGTTCAGGCAGGTGAAGGGGCCCTTGAGGCCGCGCACCTCGGGAAAGGCGTTCTCTTCCGGGCAGAACACCTGGTCCATCACGATCTCGCCGGTGATCGAAGCGCGCAGCCCCACCTTGCCGTGGATCGCGGGGGCGGACAGGCCCCGGGCGCCTTTGTCCAGCACGAAGCCGCGGATCGCGCCCTCGTCGTCCTTGGCCCAGACCACGAACACGTCGGCGATCGGGCTGTTGGTGATCCACATCTTGGTGCCGGTGAGGCTGTAGCCGCCGGGCACCTTGCGGGCCCGCGTGATCATGCCGCCGGGGTCGGACCCGTGGTTCGGCTCGGTCAGGCCGAAGCAGCCGATCCACTCGCCGGTCGCGAGCTTCGGCAGGTACTTCCGCTTCGTCGCTTCGTTGCCGAACTCGTTGATCGGCACCATCACCAGCGACGACTGCACGCTCATCATCGAGCGGTAACCCGAATCCACGCGTTCGACCTCGCGCGCGATCAGGCCGTAGCTGACGTAGTTCAGGCCCGCGCCGCCATACGCCTCGGGGATCGTCGGCCCGAGCAGGCCGATCGCGCCCATCTCGCGAAAGATGGCCGGGTCGGTCGTCTCGTGGCGGAACGCCTCCGTCACGCGCGGCAGCAGCCGCTCCTGGCAGTAGGCAAACGCCGCGTCGCGGATCGCACGCTCGTCGCCCGTGAGCTGCGCATCGAGCGCGAGCGGATCGTCCCAGCGAAAGCGCTGGCGTGTGGAAGTGGAGGTGGAAGTGGAAGTGGAAGTGGAAGTGGAAGTCATCTCGGTCTCCTCATTCGCGACCCATCAGCTCGCGGCCGATGATCAGTTGCTGGATTTGCGTCGTGCCTTCGTAGAGGCGCAGCAGCCGGACATCCCGGTAGAAGCGCTCGACCGGGTATTCGTTGATGTAGCCGGAGCCGCCGTGCACCTGCACGCCGCGATCGGCGACGCGGCCGACCATCTCGGTGCAGAACAGCTTGCAGCAGGAGGCCAGCATGCTGACGTGCGGATCGCTGACGCTGGGTGCGCCCTTGGCGTCGTAGCGCAGCGCGGCATCCTGGACCCCGTTCCAGCCGGCATACAGCTCGGCCTGGCTGTCGGCCAGCATCGCCTGCACCAGCTGGAAGTCGCCGATGCGCTTGCCGAACTGCTTGCGCTCGCGGGCGTAGGCCACCGACTCGTTCAGGATGCGCTGCGCCATGCCGCAGGCCACCGCCGAGATATGCAGGCGCCCGCGGTCGAGCACCTTCATCGCCGTCTTGAAGCCCAGGCCGGGCTTGCCGCCGATGATGCTGGCCGCCGGCACCCGCACGTTGTCCAGGATCACGTCGCAGGTCTTGGTGCCGCGCTGCCCCATCTTCCTGTCGGGCTTGCCCAGGCCGAGGCCCGGCAGGCCGGCGGGAACGACGAAAGCCGAGATGCCGCCGGCGCCGGGGCCGTCGGTGCGCGCCATCAGCGTGAACGCGCCGGCGCGCGGGGCGTTGGTGATGAAGCGCTTGGTGCCGTTGAGGAGGTAGTGGTCGCCGTCGCCACCTTTCACCAACTCCCCGCGCGTCTTCACCGCCGCCGAGTCGGAGCCGGCGTCAGCCTCGGTCAGGGCGAAGGACATGATCAGCTCGCCGGTCGCGACGCGCGGCAGGATCTCGCGCTTCTGCGCCTCGGTGCCGTCCATCAGGATGCCCTGCGAGCCGATGCCGACGTTGGTGCCGAAAACGGAGCGGAACGCCAGCGCGGTCTGGCCGATCTCGTAGGCGACGCGGCATTCCTGGCTCATCGACAGCCCGATGCCGCCGTATTCCTCGGGGATCGACAGGCCGAACAGGCCCATCTCCTTCATGTCGTCGACGATCGCCGAGGGGACTTCGTCGTGCTCCTCCACCGCGTCTTCGGCCGGCACGAGGCGTTCACGCACGAAGCGCTGCACGGTCGCCAGCAGCAGCTCGAAGGATTCGTTGTCGATGGCCATGGGGGTGTCTCTATGGGTGGGGTCTGTCGGGCTCAAATGGCGTCGTCGCGGACCATGTCGCGCAACTTGAATTTCTGGATCTTTCCGGATGGCGTGGCCGGCATCGCGTCGAGGACGATCAGCTTTTCGGGGATGTACTGCAGCGCGATCTTCTGGCTCTTGAGGAACTCGACCATCGAGGCGAAGTCGATGCCCTGGCCCGGCTTGGGGACGACCACCGCGCACGCCCGCTCGCCCAGCCGGTCGTCCGGGTAGGCCACGATGGCGGCCTGGGCAACGGCCGGATGCCCGTACAGCAGGGCCTCGATCTCGAACACCGGGATGTTCTCGCCGCCGCGGATGATCACGTCCTTGCTTCGGCCGCTGATGCGGATGTAGCCGCGCTCGTCCATGTGCGCGAGGTCGCCGGTGTCGAACCAGCCGTCGGCGTCGGTGTTGTTCAACTGTGGCCGGTGGAGGTAGCCGCCGAAGTTGGAGCACGCGCGCACCAGCAGCTTGCCGACCTGTCCGAACGGCATCGGCGTTCCATCGACTTCCACCACCTTGACTTCGACGCCCGGAAGCGCGCAGCCGTCGGTCGTGACGGCCAATTCGTCGTCGTCGCCCGGCTTGATCAGCGTGACGGCGCCGTTCTCCGTCATGCCCCAGGCCGACACGATCTTGGTGCCCAGCACCTCGCGGGCCTGCTTGACGAGCGGCCCCGGGATGGGGGCCCCGGCGCACAGGAAGGTCTTGAGCGTCGGGACGCTCGTGCCCATTTCAGCGACGCTCTTGGCCAGGTCGCTCAGGAACGGCGTCGAGGCCATGGTGAAAGTGACGCCCTCGGTGCGAATCACGTCGACCGCCTTCTTCGGGTCCCAGACGTCCTGGAGCACAACGCTGGCGCGCAGCATGATGGGCATCATGAGGCCGTACATGAAGCCGGTCTGGTGCGCCATCGGGGACGCCATCAGCACCACGTCGCCGCTTCCCAGCCGCAGCCGCTCGGCGTAGGGAATGATGTTCGCCATCACGGTGTTGGCCGTGTGCATCACGCCCTTGGGTTCGCCGGTCGTGCCCGATGTGTAGATCAGCTGGGTCACGTCGTCGGGACCCGGCCGGTTGGCGGTCAGGATGCGCCCGGCATCGGGCTCCTGTTCCCATGGGGGACCGCTCAGGAGATTTTCAAAACTGTTCGCGCCGTTGCCGCCCACCACGACCAGCTGCGTCAGGTTCGGCAGGCCTGGCTTGAGTCCTTCGAGCATCTGCTCGTGATCGAAGCCGCGGAAGACCTTCGGAACGACCGCCACCTTGGCCTGCGCATGCTTCAGCATGAACGACAGCTCGCGCTCACGAAAGATGTGCATCAAGGGGTTGAGCACCGCGCCGATGCGCGCGCAGGCCAGGTAGGTCAGCGTGAACTGCCACCAGTTGGGCAACTGCAAGGCGACCACGTCGTTGCGGCCCACGCCCAGGCGCGACAGCCCGACCGCGATGCGATCGGCCATGGCCGCGAGCTCGCGGTACGTGAAACGCCGGATGGCGCCGGACTCGACCTGCACCGCCGTGACCGCAAGCTTGTCCGGGAACGCCGCGACGCAGGCGTCGAGGTCGTCGTTGATGGTTCGGTCATGCCACAGGTTCCGGGCGATGCTGGACGCACGGCGCGGCGGCAGAAGAACGGTGTCGAATTCCATGGCGCGTCAAATCGAAACGGCGGCCCGGCCGGCATGGGTGCGCGCGATGATCGTTTTCATGATCTGGGCCGTGCCGTCGCCGATCTGGAACCCGAGCACGTCGCGCAGCCGCTGCTCCATCAGGCCGCGGTCGTAGCCACCATGGCCGAACGACAGCAGGCACTGGTGGATGACGTCGTAGGCGAGTTTGGGCCCCCACCACTTGCACATCGCGGCCTCGGCGCTGTGCGGCGCGCCCTTGTCCTTCAGCCAGAGGGTTTGCAGGCACAGCAGGCGTGCCGCCTGGACCTGGGTCTCGAGGTCGGCCAGCGGATGCGACACGCCCTGGAACGCGGCCAGCGGCTTGCCGAACGCCTCCCGCTGCGCGACGTACTCCCAGGTTTCCTCGAGCGCGACGCGCGCGACGGCGAGCACCTGCAGGCCGATCAGGGCGCGCGAGAAGTCGAAGCCCTGCATCACCTGGACGAAGCCCTTGTTCTCCGCGCCGAGCCGGTGGCTGACCGGCACCCGCACGTTCTCGAAGAAGATCGAGCCGCGGCCGATGGCGCGCTGGCCATGGCAGTCGAAGCGGTTGGTGGTCACGCCGGCAATGTCCATCGGCACCAGCAAGGCGGTGACGCCATGCGCGCCCGACTCCACGGTGCCGGTGCGGCCGAACACCACCGTCGCGTCGGCCTGGTCGGCCGCGGAGATCGAGGTCTTCTCGCCATTGATTACATAGTTGTCGCCGACGCGCTCGACCTTCAGCCGCAGGTTGGCGGCGTCGGAGCCGCCACGCGGCTCGGTCAGCGCGATCGCGAACAGCGCCTCGCCGCGCGTGAGCTTTTGCAGCCAGGGTTTGACGACCTCGGGCTGCCCGTGCTGCGACAGGATCTGGCCGTTCAGGGAGGCCAGCAGGTTGATGTAGGAGATGCTCAGGTCGGCGCGCGCAATCTCCTCATGGATGACGCCGGCAGCCAGGCAGCCCAGGCCCTGCCCGCCGTACTGCTCCGGCAGTTCGGGCGCGATGAACCCCATCTCGCCCATCTCGAGCATCAGGCGGCGTTCCAGCTCGCGCGTCTTGTCGCGCTCCAGGAAGCCGGGAGCGATGCGGTCGGTGGCGAACCGCCGGGCGTGGTCGCCAAGCGAAACCAGGTCTTCGTCGAGATAGGGGTTCATGGTGCCGTCTCCTGGGGGGGCGAGGGGCTACTTCGCGTACTTGCGGAAGTCGGGCTTGCGCTTTTCCTTCAGCGCATTGACGCCTTCGCGCGATTCCTCGGTGTCGTAGTACAGCTTGAGCGCATACATGCCCATGCCGGCGATGCCGCTCTGGTGCGCGGTGTCCATGTTGAAGCTGCGCTTGGCGATCGCGATCGCGGTGGGGCTGCGCTCGCAGATCGTCTGGGCCCACTCCTGCACGGTGGCATCGAGTTGCTCGTGCGGCACGCAGACGTTGGCCAGGCCCATGGCCACGGCCTCGGCGCCCGAGTAGCGTTTGTTGAGGTACCAGATCTCACGTGCCTTCTTCTCGCCGACGACGCGCGCCAGGAAGGCGGTGCCGTAGCCCGGGTCGACCGAGCCCATCTTGGGGCCGACCTGGCCGAAGATGGCCTTCTCGGAACAGATCGTCAGGTCGCAGATCGTGCACAGCACGTTGCCGCCGCCGATGGCGAAGCCCTGCACCCGTGCGATCACCGGCTTGGGCACGTCGCGGATCGCGGTGTGCAACTCTTCCATCGGCAGGCCGATGGTGCCGCGGCCGTCGTAGTTGCCGTCGTGGGCGGACTGGTCGCCACCGGTGCAGAAGGCGCGATCGCCGGCGCCGGCCAGCACGATGGCGCCGACGCCGCGGTCGTAGCCGGCCTTGTTCAGCGCCTTGATCAGCTCGTCGCAGGTCTGGCCGCGAAACGAGTTCATCTTCTCGGGGCGATTGATCGTGATCCACGCAACGCCGTTGCGAACTTCGTACAGGAGGTCTTCGAATTGCATGATGGTTCCTTGGTTGAAATCAGCCGGGGAGGGGGAGTGAACGGCCTTAGCCGTTCATGGTCAGGCCGCCCGAGACGCTGAGCACCTGGCCGGTGATGAAGCCGGCGTCGTCGCTGGCGAAGAAAACGATGGCGCCCGGCAGGTCGTCGGGCTGGCCGATGCGGCCCAGCGGAATGGCGCGGGTGAATGCTTCCTCCAGCTTCTCGGGGTTGCCGGCGCCTTCCTTGTAGTCGGCGAACAGCGCGGTGTCGGTCGGCCCGGGGCAGACCACGTTCACGGTGATGCCGTGCCGGGCATGCTCGCGCGCGATGGTCTTGGAGAACGCGACCAGGCCGCCCTTGCACGCGGCATAGACCGCCTCACCGGACGATCCGACGCGAGCTGCGTCGGACGCGATGTTGACGATGCGTCCCCGCTTGCGCGCTGCCATGCCCGGCAGCACGGCATGGTGCATGTGCAGCGCACCCGTCAGGTTGATCGCGATGAGCTTGTCCCACTGGGCCGGCTCGGTCTTGGTGAACGGCTTGAACACGTCCCAGCCCGCGTTGTTGACCAGCACGTCGACGGGGCCCAGCCGGGCTTCCGTCGCCGCCACGGCGGCATCGACGCTGGCGCGGTCCGTGATGTCGCAGCGCATCGCCGCAGCCTGCCCGCCCTCGGCGCGGATGGCCGCAGCCACCTTCTCGGCCGCCTCGAGGTTCAAATCGAGCACCGCGACGCGAGCGCCTTCCTTGCCGAAGCGGCGGCAGGTCGCCCCGCCGATGCCGCCACCACCACCGGTCACGATGACCGTCTTGCCTTCGAATCTTTGCATGATGTGTTCCTAATGTTGGGAGGGAGTCGATGTCGTCTTGGCGTACTCGGCGAAGAAGTCCATGCTCGATGGAGTCGCCATGGCGTCCGGGTTGGCCACCTGGGCCAGTTGCGCGCCCAGCAGCAGCCTGCGCACGGGAACCTCCATCTTCTTGCCGGTCAGGGTGCGAGGAATCTCGTCGACCTGGACCACGATCTGCGGGAAAACGTCATGACCTTGTCTCCAGTTGGTTGGGTAAAGCGCTTGCCAGGGTGGGGCCGATGACCGAAGATTCGATCGATCTTCTTTCGCTATCTGTCAATGTATTGACATATCATAGCCAAGCGATTGCCAGCATGCAAGCGCGACATTTATCGTAAAATATCATGGTAAACCCTAGTAAAACCGCCGACTCGGCCAAGATGGAGCTTGCCAACAGGTTGTTCTTTCGTCTGTACCAATGCGCCAACATGTTGCATAAAACAGGCAGCCGGGCCGTGGAGCAGGAGGGGCTGACGACGCAGCAATGGGCGGTGCTGGGCGCCTTGTCGCGCGAGAAGGCGCAAGGCGGCATGAGCATGGGCGACCTGGCCCGCTACCTGATGGTCAGCCGGCAGAACCTGTCGGGCCTGATCGGCCGCATGCAGCGGGACGGGCATGTGGCGATCGCGCCCGGCGGGCAGGATCGCCGGGCGCGCGTCGTGACGATGACGGAATCGGGCCAGCACGTGTGGCGGGAGCGGGCCGTGCCGAAAATCCGCGCGTACTACGAGCAGATCCTGGCCGACTTCTCGATCAACGACGTCACGCACACGCTGCACTACCTGCTCAAGATGCTCGAGAACATGAAGCGGCTGGATACGGAGTGGCACAGCGAGGAGGAGGGGGTGGAGGACGGGGAGGTGTCGGCGGCTGGTTGAGCCGTGACGCGCTTTCTTACCCACGGATCGTCGATTCAGGCGATGCTTCTTCGTCGTTGGAAGGGCGCGTTCAATCCGCGGGATGGGCGGCGCCTTCAACCGCAACCAGGAGAACACCATGCCTGTACTCGACAGCTACCTCTTCTTCAACGGCAACTGCGCGCAAGCCATGCGCTTTTACGAGCGCACACTCGGCGGCAAGATCGAAATGTCGATGACTTACGGCGAGTCGCCCGAGCCGGAGCAGTGCCCGCCCGATTCGAAGGACCGCATCATGCACACCAGCATGCTGATCGACGGCCACCGCCTGATGGCGTCCGATACGCCCGCCGGCGACCAGGCCAAGCCCATGCAGGGCTTTGCGTTGTCGCTGGGCTATCCGACCGTCGACGAGGGAAAGCGCATCTTCAATGCACTGGCGGCCGAGGGCTCGACCACGATGCCCTATGGCAAGACCTTCTGGGCCGAAGGCTTCGGCATGTGCACCGACCGCTTCGGGACGCACTGGATGGTGAGCGGGGGCGAGCCCAAGTAGGGCCCAGCGGACCTAGAAGGGCGAATCCACTACCAGCAGCGCCGAAGGTGCGAAGGGGTTGTCTGAATCGGTAACCATCAGCAGGCGCCCCAGCGGATCCACGGCGATGCCTTCGACCTTGGGCGCGCCGGCCAGGGGTTCGACGCGCAGCAGTTTTCCATCGGCGCCGACCCAGCCGAGGGCGGAGCCGGCGCAGGCGCCGTCGCTGTAGCTGTCGGCCGTGTCTTCGGCGACCGCGCTGAACACCCACCCGCCGCCGGGCCAGGCCGTGCCGTCGGTGAAGCCCAGCGGGACGGGGCCGACGCGTCCCAAGTCGAAGGGCATGACCCTCAGCGGGGTCGGCGCGGTCGCGCGATGACCCGCCACCCACGCCTGGACCTCGGTCAGCGAAAACTGGATGCAGGCGTTGCGCGAAGTCGCCCCCGCGTTGGCCCGCTGCAGTAAGTGGAACAGGCCGTCGGCCACGAAAGCGCCTTCGATGTTGAGGTTGGCGAAATCCGCGCGCAGCGGCGCGTACAGGGGTGCCAGGTCGATGGACTTGGCCTCGCCGACGATGGCGCCGGTGCTCTCCAGCGCCAGCAGCAGGCCGCGGCACCGGTTGGGCCTGGAGCCCGAGCCGAGGAGGAGCAGGGCGCCATCGGCGTGGACTTCTCCCGCGGGCAGCAGGCAGATCGATTCGAAATCGGGCTTGAGCTTCTTGCGGAACCGGTGGTCGCCGGGCAGGTCGCCCGCCAGGATCCGGCGAAAGTGCACCGGCCCGGCCAGCATGTCACCGATGGCCAGCGTGGCCAGGTGATGCTCGTCGTCCGCAACGATGTACAGCCACGACCCGGCCAACGCCATGCCGCTGGCCGCGCTGATGTGGTCCTGGCCGCGCGGGTGGGCCGCGGCGGGCAGGTTGAGCGGGCGGAGGAGGTGGGGGTGGAGCACTGGCATCGATTCTGCGCCGGGGATCGTGCAATAAGATCCCGCTACGACCCGGAGAGACGACATGCTGAAGCTGATCCTGGTGGCCGTGATGACACTCGGCGCCGCCGCCGTTATGGCAGGCGACCCCGCGCCGGCTCGCAGTGAGCCTGCGAAGGTGGCCGACGGCCCCAAGGCCAAGTTCATCAAGAAGTGCGTCCGGAATATGACGAAGGGGTCGTGCACCGCGCCGAAGGATGCGCGTGCGCAGAAGAAGACAGGCTGAGCCGCCGGGCTAGGGGCCCCGGCCGAACACCAGCAGCAGGTTGTTGGCCGGCATCTCGTGCCGTTGGCGCAGGAGCAGCCCGGCGCGCTGCGCTTCCTGCGCCACGTCCGCCAGCCGCCGGATGCCCCAGGCCGGGTCCTGCTGGCGCAGGCTCTGGTCGAACGACAGGTTGCCGGGCGCCGTGGGCACATCGTCTTCCAGGTAGGGCCCGTAGGTAAGCAGCACGCCGCGCGGCGCAAGGTGCCGCGCGCCGCCCTGCATCAGCGCCGCGCACGTGGCCCAGGGCGCGATGTGCAGCATGTTGGCGCAGTAGATCGCGTCGAAGGGCTCGGTGAAAGGCACGCCCTGCGCCGGCCACTGCGCCGCCATCACGTCGAGCAGCAGGGGCGGGCGCACGTTGGCCGCGCCCGACTGCGCCGTCCATGCCGCGATGGCGGGCAGGGCGTCCGCATCCGCGTCGGTGGGCTGCCAGGTCCAGCCCGGGAGCGCGGCGGCGAAGAAGGCGGCGTGCTGGCCGGTGCCGGAGGCGATTTCCAGCGCGGTGCCGCCTTCGGGAAGCACGGTGCGCAGGACTTCCAGGATCGGCTGCTTGTTGCGATCGGCGGCGAGGCTGTGGGGGAGGGGATGCATGTGTTGCGGAGTCAAGATGACCGTTCGCGCCAGCGGTGGCATTACGCCGCGCGCTCGACCGTTCCCTGGGCAATCGCGACCTGTCCGGCGAGCAACTGGAAGCGGGAGCCCGGCGGCAAGCGCGGCAATGCGAGTTCCGGCCGCAGCAGTTCCATTGAAACGTCCTGCGGCCTGTCCATGCCGTCGATCACCCGCAGAAGCGGCACCGATGTGCGCGCGGTGAAACCCTCCGTGCCGAGAGCCACGGTGCAACGGTTGCCCGCCTGCGACAGCAAATGGGCGGGAAGGGGTTGCGCGTCGATCGACGAAATGCGTACGACGAGGTGCGCAACGAAAGCACTCGCAGGGTCGAAGCTGGTGCGCCTGACTTTGCGCATGGCCCACTGGCGCACGAGGAAGGCGATCAGGTTGCCGACTGCCGGCAGCCACAGCACGAGCAGCAGCGTGCCGATATCGCGGGCCAGCGAAGGATCGGGCGCCCAGTAGCGCATGGCCGCGCCGACAATAGCCAGGGCCAGCAGCGTTGCCATGACGACTTGCCGGCGCCATGACGAAACGTATTTCATGCGAAAGCCGCTTTCAGTGTGGGTCAGTCAACCGGACATCGTAGCGCGCGTGCAGTTCTGGCGATACAGTCAGAGGGCTCATCCGGAGGGGCGAATAACAATGAAGCGATCGATCCACCTGCTGCTGGCCGCATGCATCACCTGTTTCGCGCCGGCCGCCCTTGCGGCCGACCCGGCACCGGCGGCCATCGACCGGATCTTTGCCACCTGGGACAAGCCCGATACGCCCGGCGCGGCGCTGGCCGTGGTGCGCGACGGCAAGATCGCCTACAGCCGCGGCTACGGCCTGGCCCATCTCGAATACGGCGTCCCCAACGCGCCTTCGACGATCTTCCATGCGGCGTCGCTCTCCAAGCAGTTCACGGCGCTGTCTATCCACATCCTGGTGCAGGAGGGCAAGCTCTCGCTGGACGACCCGGTGAAAAAGTTCCTGCCCGAGCTGGCCGTGGAAGGTCCGCCCATCACCGTGCGCCACCTGCTGCACCACACCAGCGGGCTGCGCGACCAATGGGATCTGCTGACGCTGGCCGGCCTGCGCCTGGACGACGGCATCAACGACAACGACATCCTGGGCCTGCTGTGGCAGCAGAGGCAACTGAACTTCCCGCCCGGCGAGGACGACCTGTACAGCAACAGCGGCTACATGCTGTTGGGGCTGATCGTGCGCCGCGTTTCGGGCCAGACGCTGGCGGCCTTCGCGCAAGAGCGCATCTTCGGCCCGCTGGGCATGAAGAGCACGCGCTTCCAGGAAAGCTACGGCGCGCTGGTGAAGGGTCGCGCCTACTCCTACCAGCGCATTCGCGATGGCAGCTACCGCTACCTGGCGCTGTCCTTCTCGACCACGGGTGCGACCAGCCTGATGACGACGGTGGAAGACCTGGCGCTGTGGAACGGCAACTTCGACGAGCCGCGTGCCGGTGGGCCGGCGGCGGTGGCCGCCCTGCTGGCCAGTGGCAAGTGGAACAACGGCCAGGAGATCGGCTATGCCGGCGGCGTGGGCGTGCGGCCGTACCGGGGCGTGCCCGCCGTGGCGCACAGCGGGGCCGACGCGGGCTTTCGTGCGTATTTCATGCGGCTGCCGCAGCAGAAGCTGGCGGTGATCGTGCTGGGCAACGCATCCGATTTCCCGGCGTCCGACATTGCGCGACGCGTCGCTGACCTGTACCTGGAGGGCCTGCCCGGCGTGCAGCCGCACAAGGCGTGGCCGCGCGAAGTGGAACTGCAGGACCGCGACCTGGCGCCCTACGCGGGCGACTACGAAGTGCGGCCCGGCAGCATCCTGAGCTTCGTCGCCGAGAACGGCAAGTTCTATTCGGTCTCGCGCGGCGGCCAGCGGATGGCGCTCTTCGCGTCAGCGGGCAACGAGTTCTTTGCCAAGGGGCCGGAGATCTCGCTCACCTTCCCGCAGACCACCGGCAACGAGCCGGCGGGCACCGCGCTGTGGAAGCAGGGCAGCCGCGAATACCCGCTCAAGCGCATCGTGCGCGAAACGCCCGGCGCCGAGGCGCTGCAGGCCTGCGTGGGCGACTACTACAGCGAGGAGCTGCGCACGATCTACACGCTGGAGCTGCGCCAGGGCAAGCTGATGGTGCGCTACCCGCGCGGCGTGCTGGAGCTGCGGCCGATCAACGCCGACATCTACCAGGCCGCGTATCCGCTGGGCACGTTCGCAATGAAGCGGGATGCGAAGGGGAACTGCGAGGGGTTCGGGGTGACGACGGGGAGGGTGAGGGATTTGAGGTTTGGGTGGGTGAAGGTTGGGCCGACGGGTGGCTCGTAGGCGTGTGGCGATGGTTATTGTTTGCAGCAGGAACAGGCTGCAAAGTCCTACGGCGGAGCAGGTCTTCGCGAGCTGGCCGGATGTGAAACGGACTCAGCGGGATTGGACGCAGAAGTTGTCTTGAGCGCGGATCAAGTCGAATGGGCGGACGTGATCTTCGTGATGGAGCAGGCGCAGCGCTCCAAGCTGGCACAGCGGTTCAAGGCGCTCTTAAAAGGCAAGAAGGTTGTCTGCCTGGATATTTCTCATGACTATGAGTTCATGCAGCCGGAGTTGATTCCATTGCTTGAGAAGCGCGTTGGTCCCCACATGTTGTGAGATCGGAAGAGATCACACCCGAAGCGGCGCCGATGCTCGTATCAACGTGCCGAGCTCATCCATGGCCGACTCAAACCGAGTTCTGAGCTGCTTATCTCTTTCAATCAGCCTTGCTACGGAGCCTGGCTTGTGCCCACTTTCGTTCCGGTACTCGGTCAAGCCAAGTACCCTGTTAAAAAGGGCGCCTCGAAGGTCCGGGCATCCCGCGCCAGGCGGGTTCAAGTTGGCCTTCAGAAATTCGGGGCGTGTCTGAATTTTTGTGTTCGAGGCGCTGAGAGACTTGTCCACGGCGGCGGGCGTCGCTTGCGACGAACGACCGACGCGGTGGGCAAGTCGGTGCCACATCTTAAGCGGCAACCTTCGTGAA
>Ga0255338_1001743_pt1 | contig 37906 bp, 30 predicted proteins | sample MeOH1_35cm_T4_19_FD_203715 | JGI IMG/M metagenome (GOLD analysis project Ga0255338, IMG submission 203715) | Sandy soil microbial communities from University of British Columbia, Vancouver, Canada - MeOH1_35cm_T4_195 | ecosystem: Engineered > Artificial ecosystem > Sand microcosm > Unclassified ...
TGCCGTTCGTTACGTCCTTGTTGCCATAGGCCCCAAATGGATTGCCCGTTCGCAGGGTCGACAGGAAGGTGGAGTAATCGAGCACCTGATCTTGCGAGCGATCGAAGTAGGACGTGTTCGAGATCAGCGATATCTTTCCGAAATCATATTGCGCCTTGAGCGCGGGCATGAAGAAGGTGTCGTTGGCCGGCTCGGCATTGGCGATACCGGTCTTGTAGTTTTGCTTGTTCTGGTCGCCATACCCTTCCCAGAATTGGTTGCGCCCCTTGGATTCGATCTTCTGATAGTAGAGCGAAGGCGTGATCGTCAGTTCGTCGATCGGCTTCCATGTGAGCGCGATCTTGTCGGCATAGGTATTCTGGCTGTTGATGTCCTTGGCGATGGTCGCACCGGTCGCAGGATTGATGCGGTCAACATAGCCCCCATCCCGGCGATACCAGGCACTGGCACGTACTGCGAGCGTCTCGCTGACCGGGCCGCCTACGGCGATGCCGGCCTCGTAGCTCGGTGCACCATTCTCCGTGGTGGAAAGCTCTGCGCGACCATAGATATCGAACTTCGTGAAGCTCGGCTGCGGCGTGATGAAGCGCACCGCACCGCCCTCGGCGCTGGCGCCGAACAGCGTCCCCTGCGGACCGCGCAGGACTTCGACACGCTCGAGATCGAACACGCGGGGATAGGGATTGCCGCTGAAATAGCCGATCGATCGGATCTGAATCGGAGTGTCATCGACATAGATGGCGGTGGTGGCTGAGCCGACATCGGAGGCGATTCCCCGGATCGCGATGTTGGTGCCGTTATTGCCGGAGACGCCCGCGGTACGGGTGAAGACAAGGCTTGGGGCGAGGCGCGAGAGATCCTCGATCTGACGGATGCCCTGCTTGTCGATCTGGTCGGGCGTGAAGCTCGTGATCGAGATCGGAACCTTCATGATATTTTCGGCGCGGCGCTGGGCTGTCACGACGATCTCGCCGTTGCCGGTGTCGGTTGGGATGGCCTGCTCTTCGGCAGATGCGCTGCCAGACGCCGGGTTGGCGGTGGCGACGGGTGGCTCGGTCGCCTGGACCGGTGCTGATGCCAAGGCCCCGAGAGCTACGCTTGAAACGAGGAGAGTCTTGATCGAGGTGATAAGACGTCGCGTATCGATATTATCGTTGTCGTTGTGCATTGTACTGCTCCCTGAAATGATTGCAGTCCCGTCCCGCTTTTTTACCTGTATTGTTACAGTGTATCGAAGTACTCTTTCATCTCCCAATCGGTAATATACAGGTCATAACGCTGTATTTCCGCGGTCTTTATCATGGAGTAATATTCAACGAATTCTCTGCCAAAGGCGGTTGGCAGGATCTTTCCTGAGGATAGCGCGGCAAGTGCGGCGCTCAGGCTGCTAGGGAGGCGTTCGGCCTCCGCCAGATACGGGCTGTCGACCGCGGCCGCGGGCTCCTCGCCCCGCTCCAGCCCGTGCAAGCCGCAAGCCACTTGCGATGCGAGATAAAGATAGGGATTCGCGCCTGGCTCACCGACACGGTTTTCGATCCGTGTCGCGTGGGCGCTGGTTCCGGCGATTACGCGAAGCATCGCCCCGCGATTGTCGCGCGCCCAGGCGATCCGGTCGGGCGCTAGCGAATTGGGGCGATAGCGCTTGTAGCCGTTTATGGTGGGCGTGCTGAAGGCAGTCGCCTCCGAAGCGCCGTGCAGCAGCCCTGCCAGCCAGTGTCGGCCCGTCGGCGACAGCAGTTCGCCCTGCTCGTCCGAGGCGAATGCATTCGTCCCATCCGCACCGGATAGCGACTGATGCAGATGCCACCCGCTCGACATGATCTCGGGCAGGGCGGGGCGGCACATGAAGCTGGCATGATAGCCATGCCGCCGGCAGATTTGTTTCACGGCGCTGCGGAACAGCACCATGTCGTCGGCCGGCTGCATCCCCTGTCGCGCGCCGAACACGAACTCGACCTGGCTTGGGCCGAACTCCACCTCGATCGAGGTCAGCGGCAGGCCCAGCGCTTGAATGTTCCGGCGCAATATGTCGGTGATCGGCTCGATCTGGTCGAGACGCTGCTCCGTCAGATACTGATAACCCTGATGGATCAGCCCGACCTCGGGAACGCTGCCGGGTTGTCCGGCATCTTCGATGCCGAGCTTCGGATCAAGCAGGCGGGTGATGTGGAATTCGACTTCGAGCCCGGCGACGAAGGAGAGGCCGCGTGTCTTCAGGCGGTCGAGCATCTGGCGATACAGCGTGCGCGTTGCCATTGCGACGGGCGTGCCGTCGACATGATGGAGATCGCACAGCATCCAGCCCGTTTTGTCCAGCCATGGCAGCACGCGGAAACTGTCCGGATCGGGCACCATGACGATATCGCCGCCACCCTGCAGCGCTGGCTGGCCGATACCCGCTCCGGCGGTGAAGATCGGAACCACGGTGCGATGGGACATGTCCTTGAGGAGCAGCGTCGACGTGATCGACAAGCCGTCGCGCATGGCGCTCGACAGTGCTTCGGTCGTGATCGACTTGCCCCGCAGGATGCCGTGCTGATCCGGGAAGGACAGGCGAATGACCTCAATTCCGTCCCGCTGTACGCGCTCGATCACGTCAGCGGCACTGCGACGCTGCGCTTCGTCCCAGAGAGCATGGCGCTCGATGAAGTTCATGCGTCGGCTTTCTCGCCATGCCTCGCCGTGGCCCAGCCGGCCTGAACTCTCCGGTCGGAATCGGCCGTGCGCCAGTAATTCTCCCAGTCACCGATCGGGCCGATGCCGTCGATCGTAGCCGGACCGGTGATCGCTGCTGCGTCCGCCGCGTCCAGCTGGAGAAACACCGGTTCGCCGGCGTCGGCCTTGCGAATTTCCGAAAGGAGCATCTTGCGATAGGCGACGATCGCCTTGTCTGTGGTGCCGAGATGTTCGCGGGTGCGATCCTGGATGCGACCCTGGCTCTCAACGGCCCACTGGTCATGGACGTTAATGTCCTCGCCCATGCCGGTATAGGTCGAGAAGCGCTGCTCCTCGATGTCAAAGCCATAGTCGTTGTGCCGGCCGATCCGCGGGCGATAGTCGGGCAACGTATAGAGTTCGAGCCGCTGGCGGCGCATCTCCGCCTTGTCGACCGGCTCTGCAAAGCTGGTGAAGATCGCGTACCAATAGCAACTCCGGTCGTCGATCGGCACGTGCCACTGGGTGATCGTCATCGTCGGCGACATCGGAATGGCGAAGGCCTGCGGGAAGAGCAGGTTGGTCACCCGGACGTGCATCCGCTCGGCATCGAGTTCGCGCAGCGCCGTGATCCTCAGGCCGATTTCCGATTTCTCGACCTCGATCTGCGGGCGGGGATATGCGCGCAGCACCTGGGTCATCGGAATGTCGCTGCCAGCGGATTGAGCGCGAAACTGGCGGCCATAATTGGCTGCCGCATCCTCGTCCTCGAAGAAGCGGTGGAGGAAGCTGGCATGGGCCGGGTCAATGCCGACTTCCAGCGCCTGCAGCCAGTTGCAGTCGATCAACCCCTTGAAAGCGAAGGTGTGGCTTTCGGGGGCGGTGAAGCAGTCGAGCGCGGGAAGCGTTGATGGCGCGCCGTCGCCAAGCCAGCCAAACACGATGCCGCTATGCTCGGCGACGGGATATGAGCGCTGCGTGACTCGGGTGCAGAGCTTGCTCCCTTCGGGTTCACCGGGCGTGTCGATGCACTTGCCGTCCACGTCGAACAACCAACCGTGGAACAGGCAGCGCAGGCCGCCATCCTCCAGCCGGCCGAATGCGAGATCCGCGCCGCGGTGCGGACAGTCGCGGTCGATCAGCCCCAGGCGACCCTTTTCGTCGCGGAACAGCACCAGATGCTGGCCAAGCACCCTGACTGCCTTGACCGGGCGGGGGCCGTCCAGCTCCTCGATCAGGGCGATCGGCTGCCAGTACCGCCGCAGCAGCTTCCCAGCCGGCGTGCTGGCGCCGCTTTGCGTGATCAACTGGTTTTGCGCGTCACTCATCATCGGGGCAGGCTTCCCTTCATCAGGATTGTTCGATTAGCGAACATTTGACCGCTTTTCGTACAATGGCGATGAGGGAGATGCTAAGCTACATTCCAATCATGGGGTGTTGCTGAGTTCTCCATGCCGCGTTGCCATATATGACGCTTCCGCGACGGTCGTGATGGGGCAACACCACGATGAAGGGCGAGGGCGTATAGCCCCGTTCAACACGCGCACCGGCATGCCCAGGGCGCGAATCAGGGAAGTGGAACCGTGGACGCAACTGCCAGCCGTAATATCCGGGCAATCGCCGTGTTCTGCGGCTCCAACACGGGCGCGGGTGACGTTTATCGCGATGCCGCATCCGCGCTCGGCGCGACGCTTGGGCGGCGTGGCATCACGCTCGTATATGGCGGTACGCACAAGGGCCTGATGGGCATCCTGGCGGATGCCGTGTTGGCCGCCGGCGGTACGGCGCACGGGGTTATCACCGAGCGGCTGTACGACAAGGGGCATCTTCACACGGGTCTGAGCGTCCATGAGATCGTGGCCGGGATGCGGGTGCGCAAGGAACGGATGCTCGATCTCGCCGATGCCTGTATCGCCTTGCCCGGCGGCCTCGGCACCGTCGAGGAGTTCATGGAGGCATGGACGCTCAATCAGTTGGGTGACATCGACAAGCCGGTTGGGCTGCTCGACGCGGCTGGATATTATCAGCCGCTGATGGCGTTCGTCGACAGCATGATCGCGAACCGCTTCCTGCCGGCGGCGCACCGCGACAGCGTCATCGCCGATGCCGATCCCGATAGCCTGATCGACGGGCTGATTGGTTATGAGCGTGTCACCGTTCCCAAATGGCTCTAGCCCTGCTGGCCGGTATCACGTCTGGATCCACAGCGACTTGACGTTGAGATGCTCATCAAGATGGTTGGGTCCATATTCGCGGCCCCACCCACTGGCCTTGTAACCGCCCGACGGTACCGCCGGATCGAGCGCATTGTAGCAGTTCACCCAGACAGATCCTGCCCGAAGCGCGCCGCCCATACGATGCGCCCGGCCGACATTGCTGGTCCATAGCCCGGCCCCGAGCCCGAAGGGCGTTGCATTCGCACGGTGGAGCACTTCCTCCTCGTCGTCGAACGGCATTACGGACAGGACCGGTCCGAAAATCTCTTCGCGGGCGATCGTCATGTCGTCGGCCACATCGGCGAACACCGTTGGCGGAAGAAAGAAGCCGTCGCCAAAGGGTGGGGCGGCCAGCCGTGCGCCACCCGATATCAGCCGTGCGCCCTCGCAGAGACCCTTGTCGATATAACCGGTGACCCGGTCGAGCTGCCGTGCCGAAACCAGCGGGCCGAGATCGCTGTCCTCCGAGCGGCCGTCGCCCAGCCTGAGTGCTGCACCGGCGCGCGCAACCTCGGCGACGAAATCGTCATGGATCGGCCGTTCGACATACAGGCGGGTGCCGGCGCTGCAGACCTGCCCGGAGCTCATGAAAGCGGCCATCGCCGCGGCGGGCGCAGCCGCCGCCAAATCGGCGTCGGCGAAGACGATATTGGGCGATTTGCCGCCGAGTTCAAGCGACAGCCGCTTGAGGTTGCCGGTCGCGGCCTGGACGATCTTGCGTCCAGTCGTGTCAGAGCCGGTGAAGGAAAGCTTGTCGACGTCGCGGTGCGCGGCCAGCGCCGCGCCGGCGGTCGTACCCGGGCCGGTGACGATGTTGATCACCCCGGGCGGCACGCCAGCTTCGAGGCACAGTTCAGCGAACATCAGCGGGGTCAGAGATGCGTCCTCCGCCGGCTTCAGGACCAATGTGCAGCTGGTGGCGAGGACCGGCCCGATTTTGAGCACGCTTGCCCAAAGCGGGCCGTTCCAGGGAATGATCGCGCCGCAGACGCCGACCGGCTCCTTCACGGTTGCGGCGAACATGCCCGGGATCGAGGGCTGCGGCGTATCACCATGGATGGCGCGCGCCATACCGGCGAAGTAGCGCAACAGGCTGGTGAGCAGGGGAATGCTGCCCCGCGTGAAGCGGATCGGCTTGCCCATGTCGAGTGTGTCGAGCAGTGCGAAGCTTTCGGTGCGCGCCTCCAGCAGATCGGCGATCCGAAGCAGCAGCATCTGGCGGTCGGCGGGCATCATCCGTGCCCAGGGGCCGTGTTCGAAAGCCTGTCGCGCGGCGGCGACCGCGAGGTCGATATCCGCTTCACCGCCCTCCGCCAGCGTCGTCAGCAGCTCGCCGGTCGCGGGATTGCGCGACTCGAAGGTGAGGCCCGATACCGCGTCCACCCAGCGATCGCCGATCAGCAATTGCTGGCGGGGCTTCGTCAAAAAGGAATGATCAGTCGCTGTCATGGTCTGTCCAGGGTTCGGTGAGGTCGGAAGCTTCATGCCCTGAGGCGGAAGCGCACGGCCTGGGCGCCTTCCCATAATGTCAGGCGCCCGAGTTCGCGTAGCTTGTCGATCCCGTCGGTGACGGTCAGGAACTGATTGCCCGGCAATTGGCCGAACTTGCTCGAAAAGCGCACCTCACCATATGGGAGCAAAATTTCGGTCTCGCTGACGCCGCCTGGGTAGAAGATGAACTGGCCTGGCTGTGGATAGCAGGTGTGATTTTCCCAGGGCAGATCGTAGATCTGATCGCCCATCGGGATCCAGCAGCCCTCGCCGCTCCAGCGGACATGGATCAGGCGTTCGTCATAAGGCATCATCGCGCGAAAGGCTGCGCACGTCCGTGGCGCCAATTCGTCCTCGAGCCGGGCGACCAGCCGGAAGGGGCCGGCTTCGATATCGACCACGCTGCTCATGCTGCGGCCAACCGGGCAAAGCCGCGTTCGAGGTCGGCGATCAGGTCGGCTGGATCTTCCAGGCCGACATGCAACCGCAATGAGGGCCCCGGCGCTTCCCAACTCACGGCCGATCGCAGGTCCGAGGGATAGGTGGGCACGGCCAGGCTTTCATAACCGCCCCAGCTATAGCCCAGCCGGAACAGGTCCATATGATCAAGCATCGCTGCGAATTGCGCATCGGTGCAGGCGTTCAGCACTACCCCGAACAGACCCGATGCGCCGGTGAAGTCGCGCTTCCACAGGGCGTGGCCGGGATCGTCGGGTAGGGCCGGATACATTACGCGGTGAACTTCGGGCCGGCCCTGCAGCCAGGTCGCGATGGCCAGCGCGCTCTCCTGATGGCGCTTCATGCGCAGCGGCAGCGTACGCAGCCCGCGCATCGCCATGTAGATGTCGTCGGGTCCTCCGCAATAGCCCGATCCGGAGGCGGTCTTCTTGACCGGGATAAAGGCTTCCTCGGTGCAGACGGCAATGCCGAGCATCAGGTCGCTATGGCCCGAAATATACTTCGTTGCTGCGTTGATCGAGACATCGACGCCGTGGGCAAGCGGCTTGAAGCAGGCTGGCGACCCCCAGGTATTGTCCATGATGGTCGTGATCCCCCGCGCGCGGCAGATCTTCGTGATCGCGGGGACGTCGGTGATCTCGAAGGTCAGTGAACCCGGTGATTCGAGGTACACCACCCGGGTGGTGTCGCGGATCAGCGCCTCGATCCCGGTGCCGATCGAGGGCGGATAATAGGAGATGTCCACGCCGAATTTCCTGAGGAAATCCTCGCAGAATGCGCGCGCCGGCCCGTACAGGCTGTCGACGATCAGCAGATGATCGCCCGCTGACAGGAAGGCAGTCAGCGACGCTGCGATGGCGCCGAGGCCGCAACTCGTCACAACCGCACGATAGCCGCCCTCCAGCAAGGTTACCGCGTCCTCGAAGGCGCGTGTGGTTGCCGTGCCCTCTCGCCCATAGGTAAATCCGACATAGGCCCCGCTGGCCCGATCGCGCCGGGTCTCGAGCAGTTCCTCGACCGATTGGAAGATGACGGTCGAACAATGGTAGACCGGCGGATTAACAACGCCGTGATTATTGTCCGGATCGCGCCCGGCATGCAGCGCCTGGGTGTCGAAGCTGAACTGGCTGATATCCTTCATGTCGTTCCCGTTTCTCAAAGCGCCGTCGGCGCTCGCTCAAATGATCGTTCCGGCGTCGACGACGATGTCCTGCCCGGTGATATTCCGGCCCGCCTCGCCAACCAGCATCAGCATAGCGGCGGCGATATCGCTGCCATTGACGAGTCGACCCAAAGCCGTGCCCGCGGTGAAGCGGCCGAGTACGTCCTCCTCGCGCTCGCCGCGCGCTTCGGCAGACTGGCGGAACAGCTTGCGCAGCCGCTCGCCATCGACGCCACCCGGGGCGATGGTGTTTACGGTTATGCCATGACGCCCCACTTCGAGCGCGGTCGATTTTACGAGCCCCCGAACCGCCCATTTCGATGCCGCGTACAGCGCATGATCGGCTACGCCCTTATGCCCATAGGTACCGCCGATCACCACCACGCGGCCGGATCGACGGGCGATCATGCCCGGCAGAAAGGCCTTCAGCGCCAACATCGTGCCGAGCACATTCACGTCGAAGCAGTTTCGAAAATCGGCGGTGGTGCTTTCCCATACAGGCCGGCGGGGCGCGCCTACGCCGGCTGTGCATACCAGAATGTCAATCTTGCCGAACTGCGCGACCGCATCGATCCCGGCCGCGGACATGCCGGGTTCGTCCGTGACGTCCGCCGTGATGACATGGGCTTGCCGGCCCTCGGCGGCCACCGCGTGTGCCGTCTGCGCGCCGGTTTGAGCGTCGCGGCCCAGGATACCGATATCGGCGCCGGCGCGGGCCAGGGCCACCGCCAGTTCGCGCCCAAGCCCGCGTGTGCCGCCAGTGACGATCGCCACCTGCCCATCGAGCCGGCCGGTCATGCCGTCGCCTCATCGGTCAGGATTCGGTCGTACGGGGTGATGTGTGTTCGCATCATGAACTTTTGTCTTGCCTCGCTCCGGGCGCGAACGCGGGTGCCTTTCGCGCCTGATGGTGGTGTCTTAACGGCTACACCCTTGCTTGGAATGTAGACGATTGCGACACGCTCAAGCGCTGAAAAAGCACATCCCGGTTCGGACCATCGTGGAGTACTCCTTACACAGACGCCCGCAAATGAGGCGTGGAGCGATCGCCATGAGCCGTAGCGAAAAGACAGAAGACGATATCGTGATCGCCGAGGAAGTGGCGATCGAGGAGATTCCGGTCATCGATTTCGGGCCGTTCCTGAACGGCGATCTGGCAGCCCGCCGCGGGGTGGCCGCCGAGATTGCCCATGCCTGCCACGCGATCGGGTTCTTTTACATCCGCAACCACGGCGTGCCGACCAGCCTGCGCCAGGCGATCTTCGAACAAAGCGCAGCATTCTTTCACCAGCCCGATTCGGCCAAGGAAACGGCCCGCGCAACCCCTGCCTGGTATCGAGGCTGGGTTCCGGCGCCCCGCTCCGACACGCTTTCCCGCGATACGCGGCTGTTCGATCAGTACCGGCTGCAGCTCGAGTGGGAGTCGGAGAGTCGGCCGAATGATCCCCATGCGGCAATCTTCGGTCGACCCAATCGCTGGCCCGAGACGATGCCGGAATTCCGCCTCGTCACCGAACAATGGCTTGCGGCGATGCATGGCCTTTCCATGGCGCTGTTGCGGGCCTTTGCGCTGGGTCTGGACTTGCCGGAAGATCGGTTCGACGACTATTTCCACCGGCCGCCGTCGCAACTCAGCCTGCTCTATTATCCGCCGCTCCCGCCCGAAGCGGATGTGGATGTGTCGAACACAGTGTCCCATACTGACGAAGGGCCGATCACGATACTGACCCAGGGCGAGATCGGTGGCCTCGAAGTAAAGCGGCGCGACGGCGTATGGATACAGGCGCCGCCCATCCCGGATACCTTCACGATCAATGTCGGCGACATGATGATGTGGTGGTCCAACGGGCATTACCTGTCCAACTACCACCGGGTGAAGAACCGGTCCGGACAGGAGCGCTTTTCGATCCCGTTCTTTTCCAATCCGGACCGCGACGTGGTGGTCGCCCCGCTGCCGGAATTGCTGGAGCGGACCGGCGAGCCGAAATTCCCGGCCGTGAAGGTATCCGACCATCTGTCCCGCTTCTACGCCAAGCTCGAAGCAAGCGTGGCATGAGCCAGGCGGCGCCGGTTCGAGCCAATAGCAAAGCATCATGACGACTAACCCTGCAGTCCGCATAGGCGCCGATATCGGCGGCACCTTTACCGATATCGTCCTGGAAACGCCCGACGGGCGCTACTCGACCAAGATCCTGACGACTTATGATGCCCCCGAGCGCGCCCTGCTCCAGGGCATTGAGCAGTTGCTCGGCGAGGCGCGCCTCTTTCCCGGCGATGTCGGCCTTGTCGTGCATGGCACGACGCTGGCGACCAATGCGCTGATCGAGCGCCGTGGTGCCAGGACCGCTTTGCTGACCACGCAGGGTTTCCGCGACGTCCTCGATCTCGGGACTGAAAGCCGCTTCGACCAATATGATATCGGCATGGAAAAGCCCGCGCCGCTGGTCGCCCGGCGGCTGCGGCTCGGCGTACCGGAGCGGATCGCGGCCGACGGCGCGGTCCTGTTGCCGATCGACGAGGAGGCGGTGCGCGCCGCCGCGCATAGCTGGGCGGCGGACGGGATCGAAAGCGTCGCGATCGCCTTCCTGCACAGCTACGCCAATGACGCGCACGAGCGAGCAGCCGCGCGTATCCTGGCCGAGGAACTGCCGGGCGTCAGCCTGTCGCTATCGTCCGAGGTGTCACCGGAGATGCGCGAATATGAGCGCTTTTCGACGACAGTCGCCAACGCCTATGTTCAGCCGCTGGTCGATCACTATCTCCGGCGGCTCGATGCGAAGCTGCGCGACATGGGCTTTGCCTGCCCGCTCTTCCTGATGCTGTCCTCGGGCGGGTTGACCACGGTCGATACGGCGGCGCGCTTCCCGGTGCGGCTGGTCGAATCCGGCCCGGCGGGTGGCGCCATCTTTGCCGCTTCGATCGCGGCCGAGCGCGGACTCGATCAGGTGCTGGCGCTCGACGTCGGCGGGACAACCGCCAAGATCTGCCTGATCGACAAGGGGAAGCCGCAATCGTCGCAGATGTTCGAGGTCGGCCGGGTCCACCGCTTCCGCAAGGGTAGCGGACTGCCGTTACGCATCCCGGTAGTGGAAATGGTCGAGATCGGCGCTGGCGGCGGCTCGATCGCCGCCGTCGATGCGGCCGGCCGGCTTACGGTCGGACCGCACAGCGCGGGGTCGGAGCCCGGCCCTGCTGCCTATGGCAGAGGCGGCGCGAGGCCTACGGTAACCGATGCCGATCTGGTGCTCGGCCGCATCGATCCCGCTGCCTTTGCGGGCGGTATGGTAACGCTTGATCGAGCCGCGGCGGATCGGGCACTTGCGGGGCTCGGCCTCTGGGACGGGCAGGCAGCGACGCTTGCGGCGGGCGTCAGCGAGATCGTCGACGAGACCATGGCGAGTGCCGCGCGGGTCCATGCCATTGAACAGGGCCAGGCACTCGAAGGCAGGACGCTGATCGCCTTTGGCGGCGCCGCGCCGCTTCACGCCGCCCGGGTGGCCGAAAAGCTGGGAATCGATCGAGTGATCGTGCCGCGTAGCGCTGGCGTCGGCTCCGCGGTCGGTTTCCTGCGTGCGCCTGTCGCCTATGAAGTAGCGCGCAGCCTGCCGCAGCGCCTCGATGCGTTCGACTTCGAGGCCGTGAATGCTGCACTGACCGAGATGGAAGCGCGCGCGACCGCGGTGGTCGCGACCGGCGCTGGCGGTCGACCCTGCGGCCAGACCCGACTCTGCCTGGCGCGCTATTGCGGGCAGGGGTACGAGATCCCGGTGCCATTGCCGGCCAGGCCACTCGCGCCGGGTGACGAACGGCTTGTGCTATCCGCGTTCGAGATGGTCTATCGCGATCAATATGGCGGCGTGACCATCGACATGCCGATCGAAATCCTCACCTGGCGGCTGTCGGTCTGGACGGAGGCAGAGGCGATGGCCCCGATCGCCGAAATCGCCGGGGGAGCGCTTGTGCCACCGCCCGCGGTGCGCGCAGTGCTTGATCCGGCCAGCGGTACCCTGCGCGATTACGGCCTGTTCGATCGTGGGGCGCTGAGCCCCGGCGATCGGATTGCCGGCCCCGCGCTCATCGCAGAGCCTGAAACCACAACGCTCGTGTCGCCGCAGTTCGATGCGATGCTCGATCCTGGCGGGTGCATCATCCTCATTCGCCGCGTCGCGGAAGGAGCCGCGTCATGACCGCCGCACTGGCCGATCTGCGTATGCAGGTGATGTGGACGCGCTTGATCTCGATCGTCGAGGAGCAGGCCCAGACGCTGATGCGCACCGCTTTTTCCACCACCGTGCGCGATGCCGGCGACCTGTCGGCCGCACTGTTCGATACCCGCGGGCGGTTGGTGGCGGAGGCGGTCACCGGCACGCCGGGCCATGTCAATTCCATGGCGTCGGGCGTGCGCCATTTCCTCGAGAAATTCCGGTTGGAGGAGATGGCGGAGGGTGATCACTATATCACCAACGACCCGTGGCTGACTGCCGGGCACCTTCATGACGTTACCGTCCTCAGCCCGGTGTTCCACCGCGGGCGCGTCACGGCATTGCTTGGCGTCTGCTGCCACCAGGTCGACATCGGCGGCCTGGGACAGGGACCGGACGGTCGTTCGATCTATGAGGAGGGGATTCAGATCCCATTGCTCAGGCTCGTATCGAAAGGCGTGCTGAACGCCGATCTGCTCGCGATCCTGCGGCAGAATGTCCGCACCCCGCTGGAGGTTGAGGGCGATATCCTTTCCTATGTCACCAGCAACGAAGCTGGCGCGCGGCGCCTGCGCGCCATGCTGACCGAGTTCGATCTCGATTCGCTCGATCCCGTCGCGGACCATATCATCGATCAGTCGCTCAACGCTTCGCGGGCGGCCATCGCGGCCCTCCCGGAAGGGCGCTGGCAAAGCGAGATGGCGATCGACGGTTACGATCACCCGATCACGCTCCGCGCCGCGCTGACGATCGCCGACGGACAGGTGACGATTGATTATGATGGCACCGATCCGGCGGTACGGCGGGGCATCAATGTGGTGATGAACTATTGCCGCGCCTATACGGTGTTTGGCCTGCGCTGCATCATCTCACCGGAAATTCCCAACAATGATGGCGCGTTGTCGCTGTTCAACGTGAAGGCCCCGCTGGGCAGTATCCTCAACGTCGAACGGCCCTGGCCGGTCGCCGCACGGCACGTGATCGGCCAGATGCTGCCCGACGTGGTGTTCGGCTGCCTGGCCCAGGCGCTGCCCGGTCGGGTTCCGGCGGAAGGGTCGTCCTGCCTCTGGAGCGTCCAGTTGCGCGGCCAGGCCGATCACGCCCAAGGCAATCGCCCCGGGCGGCAGTTCGATACGGTCTTCTTCAACAGTGGCGGATCGGGTGGCCGGCCCGTGCAGGATGGCTTGTCCGGTACCGCTTTCCCGAGCGGTGTGCGCGCCATGCCGGTCGAGGTTACCGAAGCCAATGCCCCGATCGTCATCTGGCGCAAGGAACTGCGCACGGACAGCGGCGGACCCGGTATCCAGCGCGGCGGCCTGGGTCAAACCGTCGAGGTCGGCGGGCGGGGCGATGCACCGTTCGAAGTGCTGGCGATGTTCGAGCGTGTCGACCAGCCCGCGCGGGGCCGCGATGGTGGCGGGCCTGGCGCGCGCGGTGTCGTGCGGCTTGCCTCCGGCGCGCCGATGCGCGCGAAGGGGCTGCAGGCGATCCCCCGCGGCGACCGGCTGGTGTTGGAAGTCCCCGGCGGAGCCGGGCTGGGCGATCCGAAGGCGCGCGCGGCGGACAGGGTCGCGGATGATATCGCGCAGGGGCTGGTCTCGCCCGAGGCGGCGCGTCGCGATTATGGCTGGACCGGCTAGCGGGCCACATTGCCCGATGCGCCGCCATTCGATCATTCAGCCGAGGGCAGCGCGCGCAACGAATCCATGCTGCGGGTCAGGCGCTCGGCAAAGCGGGAGGCGGCGACCGGTAGCGTGCGCCCCTTGAGATGACCGAGTACCAGGGGGCCGTAAGGCGTGTCGGCATCGCTGATCGGCCGCACGGCAAAGCGGGAGTCGGCGCGCCAGCCCATGGCACCGATCTCGATCTGGAAGGTGATGACGTCGGTGGTCATCACGAATCCACCCAGCATTTCGAAGCTGTTCGCCTCGAGGGCGATGTCGAACTTCGCGGAACTGGTCGCGAGCCGGTTCTCGATGATTTCTCGTCCACCGAAGCTCGTATCGGGCAGGGCCACCGGATAGTCGGCACATTCGCGCAGGCGCAACGTTTCTTTCGCAGCTAGCGGATGATTCGCGGCCATCACCGCCACCATGCGCTGGCCCAGCGAGGTGATGACTTGCATTTCGGCCGATACCTCGGGACGAAAGATCAGGGCAAGATCGCTGTCATAGGTGACCAGCGCCCGCAACGCGGTCGAGTGGTCAGTCACATTGACGTGGAACTTGACCTGCGGATGCTGCTCGCGAAATCCCAGTATCTCCTGCAGGAGGAAACCGCGTCCAACCGCCTGGCTGCAGGCGATGCGGATCTCGCCGCGCTGCAATCCGGCCAGCTCCTCGATCTGGGAATAGACCCGACGAAGATCGGCATTTTGGTTCCGTATCCAGCGGATCAGGATTTCGCCGGCGGCGGTGAGTTGCATGCCGGAAACGTGCCGTTCGAAGATCTTGGCGCCAAGGTCATATTCAACGTCCTGGATCCGGCGCAGCAATGCCGAGGGCGTGAGACTCAACCGTTCCGCTGCCTGCCGGACGGATCCCGCACGGGCCACTTCATCGATGTAGCGCCAAATGCGCATGTTCCTGAGCGCCATCTTCAATCCTTTGCTGGGTCGCCCGTATACTAACCGGCAACGCACACCCCAATTTTTAGCACCCCCGCGACAACGGCCAAAGCCGCTAATGTGCGGGGCAGGGCGCTGGGTGAGCGCGATAATATCGGGATGCAGCAACGGGTTGAACGAAAGGGAGTTATTCCAAGCATCTGATAAATATTGGAATATTTCTCATTCAACATCGATAATATGATCTTCAAACAATGCTCGGCGGTACGCAAGGGCAATTCAGGGAACAGGGCGACGTGCCGGTGAAGGCATGGCCCGTCGTGCAGATGCGTCGGCGGAATGCGGAGATTGATGATGAATTTCGGGCTGGCGGGAAAAGTTGTTGTTCTTACGGGGGCGGGCAAAGGCATGGGGCCGGCGGTGACGGCAGCCTTCGCTCGCGAGGGGTGCGCGCTCGTTCTCGCCGGGCGCGACATGGGCGCGCTGGACGCGGTGGCTGGAGACTGGCGGCGTGCGGGTGCCGCAGTCGAGACGGTGGCGTGTGACGTGACTCGCCAGAAGGATGGCGAGCGGGCTGCGGAGCGGGCCCACGCGGCGTTTGGCCGCATTGATATCCTCGTCAACATTGCGGGCGGTACAGGCCCGGTGGGTAAGCCCGCCTGGGAAACCAGTACCGCTGAATTCGATCAGATCATCCAGCTCAACATGACCGGCTGCTTCAACATGATGCGGGCCGTGCTGCCCGGAATGATCGGGCAGCGCTATGGCAAGATCGTCAATGTCGGCGGCACGTTCGGGATGCGTGGCAGGGCCGGCCGCATGGCCTATTCGGCATCCAAATGGGGTCTTCGCGGCATCACCAAATCGACTGCGCTCGAAGCCGGCCCCTATAATGTGAACGTCAATTGCGTGGCGCCCGGCATGGTCGATGGCCCGCGCTTTCGCACCAAGGTGATTCCGGCCGTCGCGGTCGCGCACGGCATCAGCGAGGCGGATGCCGTGGCCAGTCACGCCGGTGAATATGCGTTGCGGCGGATCAGCACCGGCGAGGACGTCGCCAACGCCTGTCTTTTCCTAGCGTCGGACCTGTCGCGCCAGATTACCGGAGTCGACTTGCCGGTCGATGGTGGCTGGGCGATGCTTTGACTTCAATCGAAAGAACCTGAATCGCATGATCGCCGATCTCGTATTGCAGGGTGGCACTATCGTCACCGACACCGCCGAATTCGTCGGCAGCATCGCCATAAAGGATGGCGTCATCCTGTGCATCGGCGACGCAGCGGCGATGCCGCAGGCAAGCCAGGTCGTGGACGTTTCGGGCAAGCACGTCCTGCCTGGCGCGATCGACGCGCACGTCCATTTCCGTGAGCCCGGCTATACCCACAAGGAAACCTGGGAGACCGGGACCGCCAGCGCGGCGATGGGCGGCGTTACCACCGTGTTCGAAATGCCGAACACCAACCCTCCGACGGGGACCGTCGCGGCTCTAAACATGAAGCTGGAGGCCGCCAATCGGCAAGCCTATGTCGATTTCGGCATCTACGGCTTGCTCGGCGAAGAGAATCTCGACCAGTTGGAAGCACTGATCGAGGGCGGTGTCGCTGCCTTCAAGTGCTTCATGGGCAACACCTTCGCCAATCTGCCCGCTCCCCCGACCGGGGCGATGCTTGAAGGGTTCGAGATCGTGGCCAGGCACGGCCTGCGCATCGCGCTCCACGCCGAGGATGCCTCGATCATGGCCCGACGCCAGATCAAGCTGCAGGAAGCCGGCCGCTGCGATCCGCTTGCGCATCTCGCGGCGCGTCCGCCGGTGGTCGCTGTGGAGGCGGTGTCGCGCGCGGCGATCCTGGCCGAATGGACCGGCGCGCGTATTCATATCCTGCATGTCTCGTCGGGCGATGAACTGCGGCCGCTGCGCGAGGCGAAGGCACGGGGCGTCGACATCACGGCGGAGACCTGCCCGCACTACCTGTTGCTGGACGAGCAGGCCTATACCGACAAGGGATCGCTGATCCGCGTCAATCCGCCGGTGCGGGAAAAGAGCCACCAGGATCAGTTATGGGCTGGCGTGCGCGACGGGACGATCGATATGATCGCGACCGATCATGCACCGCATTCCCACGAAGAAAAGCATCGCGACGATATCTGGCGCGCCGATTGCGGCTTCACCGGTGTCGAGACGCAGATGCCGCTGATGCTGACGCAGGTGCTGGCCGGCCGGCTGACCCTCAACGACTATGTCCGCATGACCTCGACCGCGCCGGCCCGCGCCTTCGGCCTCTATCCGCGCAAGGGGGCGTTGCTGCCCGGATCGGATGCGGACATCGTCGTCGTCGATCTCGAGCGCGAGGAAAGCGTTGATGCCGGCGTGCTCCAGTCCAAGGGATCGAGCACCCCATTCGACAAGGTGGTAGTCAAAGGCGTCCCGATCCACACGCTGGTTCGTGGGCGTTTCGTGATGAAGGATCGCGCCCTGGTCACGGCGGCGAAGGGAACGGGGCTTTCGGTCCGCCGCATCCAGCAAATGCCTCCGGCAACACCACGAAACGTGGAGCATACGACGGCGGCGATCATCAAGGGTGGCCCTGCACGGTGATCCGCCATGGCGTGGTCCGGGCCGGGACGGTTCTCGCCGCGCCCGGCCACGCCCCCGCGATCGGCCCAGGGGAGGTCACCTATGACGATGGCCGTATCACCGGGATCCGGCCGCTTCCGGCCAGTGCGCTCACGGATGAGGAAGCGCGCCTCCTGCTGATGCCTGCGCTGGTCAATGCCCATGATCACGGTCGGGGCCTTCGCACGCTTGCCTATGGTGCCGGCGATTCGAGCCTGGAGACCTGGCTCCCGGCGCTCGGTCGCCAGCCCAAGCTTGATCCGTATGCGAATGCCGCGATCGCCTTTGCGCGCATGGCGGAAAGCGGAGTCTGTGCCGCCAATCATTGCCATAATACGCAGGATGGCCGCGCGCTATTGGTAGAGGCCGAAGCTGTTTCGCGGGCCGCGCGCGATACCGGCATCCGCGTCGCCTTCGCCCTGCCTTTCTTCGACCGCAACCCGGTCGTCTATGGCGACGCGGCGGCACTCGGCGAATGGCTTCCGGAAGAGGAGGTGCCCGCGACACCGCCGCTGCGTTCGCTTGCGGAAAACCGCGCGTTGATGGCGGCTGCGGCCGCCTTCGAGCATCCGCTGTTCAAACTGCAATATTGCCCGGTCGGTCCGCAATGGGTGACCGACGAGACAATGGTGGCGATCGCGCGTGACTCGGCCGAGACAGGGCGCCGTATTCATATGCACTTGCTGGAGACCAGCCGGCAGCGCGACTGGGCGGACGCTGCCTATCCCGGCGGGTTGCTGAACTTCCTCGATTCGATCGCCATGCTCGGGCCGCGCCTGACGATTGCCCATGCGGTCTGGCTAAGGAGTGACGAACTGGCCCTGCTCGCGGCGCGTGGCGTGAACGTCTCGGTCAATCCATCCTCGAATCTGCGGCTGCGTTCCGGGCACGCCCCGATGGCGGCGATGCGGGCGGCGGGCCTCAGGTGCGGCATCGGCATGGACGGGATGAGCCTCGACGATGATGAGGATATGCTGCGCGAGATGCGCCTCTGCTGGCATATGAATGCGGCGGCTGATGGCGCTGCTCCTGGCCTCGACGCTGCCGCCATCCTTGAGGCGGGCCTGTGCGCCGGGCGCCTTGGTATCACCGGAGATGATGGCGGTGGGCGGCTCGCGGCGGGCGCGCCGGCTGACATGATGACGCTCGACTTCAGCGATATCGCGCGTGATTGCGTCGATCGAGATCTCGATCCGGTGCCACTGCTGATCGGTCGCGCCACGCGCCGCCACGTGCGGCAGGTCATCGTCGATGGACGTATGATCGTTGCTGAGGGGCGCTGTACCGGGATCGATGTTCCGGCACTCGAACTGGCCTTCACGGCCGCCGCGCGTGACGCAATGCGCGCGGCGCCACCAGACCAGCCACGGATCGAACGGATGCAGCGGGCGATCGCCCTTTATTATGCCGACGGGCGGCACTGCGCAGGACCTGGAAAGGCGATGTCGTGACCGATCAGAACACCGATGCGCCCATTCATGGCCGCGAATATTCCGAGGCTCTGGCGCGCGGGATTCGCATCCTGACGCTGTTTGGTGCCGAGAATCGCACCATGTCGCTGGCGGATATCGCCGCCCGACTTGGCCTGCCGCGCGCGACCGCACGCCGAGCGCTGCTGACCCTGGTGGACCTGGGTTATGCGGCCGAGGAAGGCAGACACTTCCGTCTAACCCCTCGCGTGATGGAGCTCGCTTCCGCCTATCTTGGGGCAAGCCCCGCTACCGCGATTCTGCAGCCCGTCTGCGAGATGCTGGCGGCGCGGCATGAACAGACATTTTCCGTCGCCGTACTCGAGGGTGTGGATGCGGTGATGGTGGCTTATGCCCGGCCGCGCCGCTTCTATGCCGATAGTGTCGGCATCGGCCTGAGGTTGCCGGCCTATTGCAGCGCCGTCGGACGGGTGTTGCTTGCCGGATTGCCTCCGCAGGAAGCAACCGCGCTGCTGGCACGTGTGAAGCCCGAGTCAATCACGCCGCATACCGAGACGGACCATGATGCAATCGCGCGTCACGTCGAGGAGACCCGCGCGCGGGGCTTCGCCCTTGTCGAGGAGGAGGTCGAACTCGGCTTCCGTTCGATGGCGGTTCCGGTTCGGCGGCTCGGCGGACGCGTCGCCTTTGCGCTCAACATCGGCATGTCTGCACTCCGCAGCCCGGTCGATGAAATGCGCGAGCGCTATCTTCCGGTGCTGCAGGAGCAGTCCGGTACCCTGCAGCACCAGTTGATCTGATCATCGGCCGGTCGCCGGCCCGGAGGAATGAAGTGAAAAGCCAGGCCCGTCCCGTCGCGATCACCGCCACCATCTATCTGCTGTCGGTCCTCGCCATGGCCACCGTTGGGGTGGTGGTGCCCTTTATCGGCAATTTCGCCGGGGCGCTCGGCGTCAGCAAGAGTGCCATCGCGCTCGCCATCGCGCTCTTCTCCGCACCGACCGCCGTCTTCGCGACGGTGGGCGGTGTCTTCATTGATCGTATGGGCCTGCGCCCCTCGCTGATTGTGGCGCTGATTACGATGATTGTCGGGGACCTGATCGTCTGGTCCGCATCCTCCCTCTTCGTCCTGTACGCCGGGATGCTGGTGTCGGGGTTTGGCTACGGCGTCATCGCGGTCGGTGGACCTGCCGTGCTGATCGCGGTGATGGAAGGGGGAACCCGGATCCGGGCGATGTCCTTCTGGTCGACCTACGCGCCCGCCGGCTTTGCGGTGGGCCTGCTGATCGCGGTACCCTTCGCTACCGGCCCATATTGGCGCGCGGCGCAGCTCGCCCATGCCGCCATGGGCCTGCTGCTCCTCCTCGTGTCACTGGCCATCCTGCCCCGAGTCGAGCGCGCGGCGGTGTCGCCCGCCGACCGGTCGCGACGTCCTGTCGGCAATCTGCTGGCGGTCGTCCGCGATCTGCCGCTGCTGCGCCTCGCGGTCGCGGTTTCGGTCCCCAACTGCATTTCCTATGGAACCAGCCTGGTCACGCCCTCCTATCTTGCGGAAGCCCATCATGTCTCGCTGGCGGCGTCGTCCAGTTCCGTGGCCTTCGCCAAGATCTTCGCGATGACGGTCGGCGGTGTGGTGATGGGGCAATTGCTTGCTCGCGAGGTATCCGGCCGGATGCTGTTTCGCTGTGTCGCGGTTGTCGGCGCACTGGCACAGGTGCTGATCTACCTGCCGGCGAGTAACATGATCGTCGCGATCGGCGCCCTTGTGGTGTGGCTCTTCGCCTTTGGTGGGCTCTCGGGCACGGCCATGGCGGTGTTGCCGACGCTCGTGAAGGACCCGACGCGGGGTGCGGCGGCATCTGGCCTGGTCAACCAGTTCATCTCGCTGCTCTCGTTCGCGACGCCGTCGCTCTATTTCGGACTGAGCGGCTGGACCAGCTATGTCGGGTTCGCGCTGGCCGGGCTGGCTGTCTGCATCGTGGCGATGCCCCCGAGCAGGCGTGGTCAGACGGCGGTGAATCCGCCATCCACGACCAGCGCGGTGCCGGAGATATAGGCCCCGGCCGGTGACGCGAGGAACAGGATCGTCTCCACGACTTCGTTCGGCGCGCCGTGGCGGCGTAACGGGATGCGTCCGTCCATCGCCGCCCGCGCTGCAACTGGCTGGGGTTGGGCCTCCCAGAAACTGTTGTTGAACGGCGTGTCGATCCAGCCAGGCAGGAGTGCGTTCACCCGTACGCCCTGCGGCCCAAGTTCGGCGGCAAGACTGCGCACCAGCCCGGAGAGCCCGGCTTTTGCCGCCTGGAACCCATGGGCTCCAGCTTGTCCCCGCAGGGAAGCGGTGGAGGAAAGGAAGAGGATGCAGGGGTTGGCCGAGACCGCCAGATGTGGCGCGGCCGCCTGGGCGAAGAAGAAAGGCATCTTCAGATTGATCCCGACCGACCGATCCCAGAGATCGGGTGTCCAGTCCACCAGCGGCGCCCCGGTGCCGAGCGAGGCGGTGACCAGCAAGGTATCGATCGAGCCGAAATTTTCCACCGCGCGGGTGGCGGCGAGCGGCGCCAACGAGGGATCGAGCAGGTCGCCCTGCACGAAGGCGAAACCGCCCCGGGCGTCCGCCTCGTCCAGCCCGCGTGCGGGGGCATTTTCGTCAACCAGCAGCACGTCGTCGCCGGCGGCGCGAAAGCGCTCCACTGCCAATTGGCCCAGGCCCGGGGCTCCACCCACGATCAGTACGACGCCCAACCTATTCTCCCCTCAGTCGTAGAAATCCGGGCATAGCCGCGTCGTCTGAATCGCGACCGGATCGTGAAACAGAAGGATCTGCCCGGCTTGGTCGGCGCACAGCGCCTTGATCCGCTTGATCGCGGCGAGCGCAGCCGCGTCGTCGCAGCTTTCGCCCGGCAATATCTCGGTGTCGAAATTCTCCTGCAGGTCGCCGGCGTCGAAAGGCAGGATCATCGAGCCGCTGATGGGCAATGTTACCACGGCCGACTGGTGGCCCTGGGTGTGCCCGCGTGTGTCGATCAGGGACAGGCCCGGCTGCACGTCCCAGTCGCCGTCGCGCAGGTCCCACTGCAACCCCGGCAGGTCATATTCGTCACGGAAATAGGCCATGCCGGGATCGGCGGCGAACGCATGGCGATGCTCCCGCCGCTGGACCGAGATGCGGGCGTGCGTCAGCCGGTGCAGATATCCGGCATGGTCGTAATGCAGATGCGACAGAATCACGTGGCTGATATCGGCAAAGCCGATGCCGATGGCGGCCAGTTGTGTTTCCATCAGATGCGTGTCGCGGATCACCGGTGGCGCCATGCCGTGTCGGAGAAATTTGTCGTGCATCCGTTCACCATCGCGCGCGTTTGCCGGGTGCAGCCCGGCGTCGAGCAACACCCAGCCCGATTGCGTATCGAGCAGATAGGCGCAGACCGGCTCGCTCAGGATGAACCGCTCGCCGAGACCCCGCGTGGACACGGTCTTCGGCAGGATCTCGAAGCCGCACAGCAGGACGAACAACCGGCGAATGCTCGTTCGTTCCGGCCGTCCCGCGCCAGGTCCGTCGGCACTCTCGCACTTTGGGCTGTCCACCATCATCACTTTTCCTATATGAAAAAGTTCAAGATGACGAGGGCGATCATGGCAGTGGCAGCGCGGGCAACGATGACGGACAATCCGGTGGGGACGCGATTGCGCGAGATTCGCCGCGATCTCGATCATACCCTGGCACAGATCAGCCGCATGACCGGCGTATCGATCTCCAATCTCTCGAAGATCGAGAACAACCAGATATCGCCGTCATTCGACGTCATGAAACGCATCTGCGACGGGCTGGGTATCGGAATCGAGGATCTGGTTCGCTCCGGCGAAAAGCATGTCGTCTCGGGTCGCAAGACCGTAACGCGGGGCGGGGAGGGCGACTTCTTCGGCACTGATCAATATGCCTATCGCGCCCACGCCTCGGAGATTTCGCGCAAGGCAATGGTCCCGCTGGAGATCACGGTGCGCGCACGGTCGGTCGACGAATTCGATCATTGGAGCCGCCATCGCGGCGAAGAATTCGTCTATGTGCTGAGTGGGGCGATCGAGGTGCATACCGAGCACTACGCCCCTTTTCGGATCGACCGGGGGGAGAGCGCCTATTTCGACAGCGGCATGCGGCATCTCTACCTTTCGGTTAGCGATGAGGACGCGCATGTTCTGTCCGTTTCCCACGACACCGAGCAACCCGAGCAGATTGCCGGATTCATGCATCCATCAGCCCGGCCTGCGTCGCAGGAAGAATAATTTTCAAATAAGAAAATTTTTTATGGAAATATCCGCGTGCGGCGCTAGCATTCAGTCACACTTTCTCCTGCCAGGCTGATGCCGATGACGATTCGCTCGATCGAAGCTTTTCCGTTCCGTCTGCCGCCGCGGCGCGATTTCAAATGGGCGGGTCTCCAGGTCGATCTGGGCGGCTTCGTCGCCGTCAGGGTGACGACCGAAGACGGCATCATCGGTTATGGTGAGGCGACGCCACTGCCTGACTGGGGGGGCGATTTCGGACGGCGATCGGGCGAGACGCTGGCCACCGTCACCGGCATGATCAACGATATCTTCGCACCGGCGCTGGTCGGCGCCGATCCCTGCGCCGTTACGGCCGCGCGGGCGAAGATGGATGCGTTGGTGGTGGGTAACAGCTATGCGAAATGCGCCGTCGACATCGCGCTGCACGATGTCTGGGGCAAGGCGGTTGGCCAGCCGGTCTATCGACTGCTCGGCGGTGCGGTGCGCGCCAGCGTCCCGATCGCCCACATGGTCGGCCTCATGCCGGAAGGCGATGCGATCGACGAAGCGGTCGGCGCGATCGCTGACGGCGTCACCACGCTCCAGATCAAGGGTGGCGTCGATGCGGAGCGCGATATCCGGCTGATCGGCGCGCTGCGGCGCGAATTGGGCGCTGGCGTCGTCCTCCGCCTTGATGCCAATCAGGGCTATGGCCACGCCAAGCCGGCCGCACGTATCGTGGCCAGACTCGTCGACGCCGGCGTCGATCTGGTCGAGCAGCCGACCATCGGGCTGGATTTCATGGCGGAAGTAACGCGAGCTTCGGCCGTTCCGATAGTTGCGGATGAAAGTTGCTGGGATATCGCCGACGCGCTGGAGGTCACGCGCCGCCGCGCCGCGGATTGCATCTCCATCTATCTCGCCAAGGCTGGAGGCTTTGTCGGTGCGCGCAAGGTTGCCGCGATCGCCGAGGCCCAGGCCATGCCCTGCGACATCAACGGGTCGATCGAATCCGCGATCGGCAACGCGGCGAACATGCACTTCGTCCTGGCCAATCCCGCGGTGTCGCTGGCGTCGGTGATTCCGATCAGCGCAGGCGCGGGCCGGCATCCCTGCCGTATCGCCGGACGCTATTATGAGGATGATGTAATCGCGGATGCCTTCGAGGTTCGCGATGGTGCGGTACTGCCGCTCGACCGCCCCGGGCTCGGGATCGATGTCGATGAGTCGCGGCTCGATCAATATCGGTGCGGCTGATGGTCGACGGCTATCGCATTTCGGCCGATGTCGGCGGCACCTTCACCGACATTGCATGCCTGTCGCCCGCGGGCGCGCTCGCGACCTGCAAAATTCCGTCGACACCGGATGATTATGCGCGGGCGATCGTCGCCGGCGTCAGCGCGCTTGTCCGGCAACTCGGCATCGACGGCAACGACATGACCGAGTTGCTGCATGCTTCCACGGTCGCGACCAACGCGATCCTGGAGCGCAAGGGCGCCCGCACCGCCCTGATCACTACCGAGGGCTTCCGTGACGTCCTCGAATTGCGCCGCATCCGTGTGCCCAGGCTGTATGAGCCGCTCTACGAGAAGCCCGTGCCGCTCGCGCGGCGCCGCGACCGGCACGAGATTGCCGAGCGCCTCGATTCACTCGGGCGCGTTGTCACTCCACTCGACCTGGCGCAGGCGCGGGCGCTCGCCGCGCGCCTTGCGGAGAGCGACGTGGAGGCGGTGGCGATCTGCTTTCTCCACTCGCACGTGAATCCGATGCACGAGCAGCAGGTCGCGGCAATCATGCGCGCTGCGCTGCCGACCTGCTTCATCTCCGTCTCGTCGGAGGTCCTGCCCGAAATCCGCGAATATGAGCGTACCAGTACCACGGTGGTGAACGCCTATATCGGTCCGGTCGTGTCGGGCTATCTGCGCTCGCTGCAGGATCGTCTCCGGGAAAGCGGCATTAGCGGGCGTCTGCTGATGATGCAGTCGAGCGGCGGCACGATGGACGTCGAACGTGTGATCGTTCGCCCCGCGACCGTGGTCGAAAGCGGCCCCGCCGCAGGCGTGATCGGCGCGGCTAGGCTTGGCGGTCGCGCGGGCTATGCCGACATCATTACCTTCGACATGGGCGGCACGACGGCCAAGGCCTCGCTGATCGAGGGTGGCAAGGTGGTCAGCACCGACGAATATGAGGTGGGCGGGGGAATCTCGCTCAGCAGCCAGCTTGCCAAGGGCGGCGGCTATGCGCTGAAGCTCCCGGTGATCGACGTGTCTGAGGTTGGCGCAGGCGGGGGCAGCATCGTCCGCATCGATGCCGGTGGCGCCATCAAAGTCGGGCCGGAAAGCGCCGGCGCCTCGCCCGGCCCGGCCTGCTACGATGCCGGAGGCGAGGATGCGACCGTTACCGACGCCAATGTCGTGCTTGGCTATCTCAATCCCGACGCCCTGGCTGGCGGCGCGGTGCCCATCAACGGAACGCGCGCGCGCGACGCGCTGCAGCGGGTCGCGACTCCGCTGGGGATGGATGTGCTGGATGTGGCGTACGGCGTGCACCGCGTCTCCAACGCGACGATGATGCGCGCGGTGAAGGCTGTCTCGACCTATCGCGGCCGGGACCCGCGGGATTTCACGCTGTTCGCATTTGGCGGCAACGGGGGCATCCATGCCGCCGCCCTGGCGGAGGAGTTGCAGATGACCCGCGTCGTGGTCCCGCCCGCTGCCGGCGTGTTCAGCGCCGTCGGCCTGTTGTTCGCCGATTTTGAAGTCGCGCGCTCACTCTCCTGGTCGAGCCCGCTCGAGGCGGAGGCGCTCGACCAACTGGAGGCGACGCTGATCGAGCTGGAGCGCCAGGCGCTGGAGGAGATCGGGCGCGATATCGGGGTAGGCCTGATCTGGCGCGCTGAGCTGCGCTATGCCGGCCAGGGCTTCGAACTGCCGATCGACATTCCGCGCGGACGCCTGACCCTTGCCGCACTCGAGGCGGTCCGGGACCGGTTCGAGGGCGAACATGAGCGCAGCTATGGTCACCGATTGCCCGGGCACCGCATCGAGGTGGTGACCCTGCGCGCGCTCGCGACGCTGCCGCCGCCCGGCGCCCGCACGCTCGCGCGCGCTGCCCCCGGCGGCATCGCTTCCCCGATCACGCGCCGCGCCTATTTCGGCCGGTCGGGCGGACTCCACGAAACGCCGGTGATCAGTCGGCTCGATCTCGACGCGGTGCCGCGGGCCGGGCCGCTGATCGTCGAGGAATATGAAGGTACGACGATCGTACCGCCGCATGGGTTCGCGACACGCGACGCGCATGACAACATCGTGATCACACTGGGTAGGGACGCAGTCGATGCGCAATGATCCGGACCCGATCCTGCTCGAGGTGTTCAAGAACGGGTTCGAGGCGATCGCCGACGAGATGGCGTTGATCCTGATGCGCACCGCGCATTCGCCGATCGTGCGCGATGCGATGGATTTTTCGACCGCGCTTTGCGATGCGCACGGCGATAATCTCGCCCAGGGGCTGACCACGCCGATGCATCTCGGCAGCTTCCACGATGCGATGCGCCACCTGATCGGGCAATATCAGGGTCGGATCGCGCCCGGCGACGTCTTCATCGCCAACGATCCCTATCTCGCGAGCGGACAGCATCTACCGGACATCTATGTCGTTCAGCCGATCTTCCATGCGAACCGGCTGTGCGGCTGGGCGGCCACCATCGCCCATCATGTCGATGTCGGCGGGCTGGTCCCGGGCAGCAATTCGCTCGGCGCGACTGAAATCCATCAGGAGGGGCTGCGCCTCCCGTTCCTCAAGCTGGCCGAGGCTGGCGTGGTCAATGCAATGCTGATGGAGATCATTGCCGCGAATGTTCGTGTGCCCGATCTCGTGCTGGGCGATATTCGCGCCCAGATGGCCGCGGCGAGGGCCGGCGAACGGGGTCTTGTCGATCTCGTCAATCGCTATGGGGCGGACGTCGTGATCGCTTATGGGGACGCGTTGCAGGATTATGCCGAGCGTCTGGCGCGCGCCGCCATCCGGGGCATTCCCGACGGCATCTATGGTTTCGAGGACGAGATCGATGGGCTTGGTGAAGACCCCGTCGCGATCCCGTTCAAAGTGCGCATCACCGTCGGCGGGGACGAGATCCAGGTCGACTGGTCCGGCACGTCGCCACAGGTGAGGGGGGGGGTCAACGCGCCGATCTCCTTCTGCAAGTCGAACGTGTATGCGGCGCTGCGCTCGATCATGCCCGCCGATGTCCCGAACTGCCACGGTTACACGCGCCCGATCACGGTGACGGCGCCGGAGGCATCGGTCGTCAATGCCCGCTATCCCGCGCCGTGCGGCGCGCGCGGTATCACCGGCTATCGCATCGTCGATTGCATGTTCGGCGCGCTGGCACAGGCAGTGCCCGATCGCGTGGCCGCAGACGGTGCGGGCGGCTCGACCCTGCCCAGCTTCGGCGGCTGGAGCGAGGACGGGCGCCAGTTCGTCTTCTCCGAATGCATCATGGGGACATGGGGCGCGACCTCCCGTCACGACGGGCAGGAAGGCGTGCCGCATATGGCCTCGAACCAGGCCAATGTTTCGGTCGAGATGATCGAGGCAGCATATCCGATCCGTATCGAGCGCTACGGCATCCTGCAGGACAGCGGCGGCGCCGGCGAATTCCGCGGCGGGCTCAGCATGGTCCGCGAGTATCGGATGCTCGCGGACGACATCTATTTCGGCGTGCGGTCGGACAAGAGCATCCACCCGCCGCACGGCCTGTTCGGCGGCACGAGCGGTGGTCCGGCGCTCAATCTCGTCAGTACCGCGGCCGGTGATCGGACGCTGCCGCCGATGCCGGTCGATCGGTTGACGCTGAATAGGGGCGATGTTTTTCGCCACGTCATGGCCGGCGGCGGCGGTTATGGGAATCCGCTGGCGCGCGACCCGGATCGCGTGCGGGAGGATGTGATCGACGGCAAGGTCGGCGCCATCCAGGCCCGCACCGCCTATGGCGTGGTGCTCGGCGACGCGCCGGATCATGTCGTGGATGTTGCCGCCACCCGTGCGTTGCGTGCGGCCCGTCTTCCCAAGTCGTCGGAGTTCCAGCCATGACCGCGATCGTGACCCAGCCGCGCGTGACCAGCGACCTCGACCCCTTCTCACCCGAGTTTCGCGCCGACCCCTTTTCCTGCTACGCGCAGCTGCGCGCGCTGGGGCCGGTTGTCTGGCTCGAACGCTATCGTATCTGGGTCGTGGCGCGGTACGAGCAGGTGCATCAGGTGCTGACCGACTGGCGTCGGTTCAGCAATGCCGGCGGCGGCGGGCTGAAGAACTATTTCGAGGAAAAGCCCTGGCGCCAGCCCAGCCTGATCCTCGAAGTCGATCCGCCTGACCATGATCGGACGCGCAAGGTGTTGATGCGGGCGCTTTCGGCGACGACCCTCAAGAACCTGCGCCCGACCTTCGAGGCTGAGGCTGCCCGAATTGTCGAGGAAGCGCTGGCCTTGGGCACGGTCGACGCGATCCCCGATCTCGTGCGTCGCTTCCCGCTCACTGTCTTCCCCGATGCGGTGGGCATGAAGCGGGAGGATCGGATGCCGATGCTCACCTATGGATCGATGGTATTCGGCGCCTTCGGGCCGGTCACGCCCTGGTATGAGGAATTGATGACTCAAGCCGAAGAGGTGTCCTCCTGGATCATGGCGCGGTGCCAGCGCGACGCACTGGCGCCTGATGGGATCGGCGCGGCGATCTACGCCCAGGCCGATGCCGGCGATATCGAGCATTGGGAAGCGACCCTGCTTGTCCGTTCGTTGCTTTCGGCCGGGGTCGACACGACGATCGACTCTATCGGTCTTTGCCTGAAATGCCTGGCTGAGCACCCCGATCAATGGGCAATGCTGCGCGACGATCCGACGCTGGCCCGCGCGGCTTTCGAGGAGGCGACCCGCTACGATTCCTCCAGCCAGTCCTTGTTCCGCACCACCTTGGAGGCGTTCGATTTCGCGGGTGTGGCGCTCGGCAGGCACGAAAAGGTGCTGGTGCTTATCGGTTCGGCGGGGCGCGACGGTGCGAAATGGGCTGATCCCGACCGATTCGATATCACCCGTCGGCCGACGGGTCAGATCGGTTATGGTACGGGCATCCATGGCTGCGTTGCGCAAATGATGGCCCGCCTGGAAGGGGAGATATTCTTCCGCGCCCTGGCCGACCGCACCAAGACCATCGAACTGGCCGATACGCCGTCGCTGCGGCTTGTTCCCGGCTTGCGCGGCCTGGCCAGTATGCCGCTCAAGCTCACCCCCAAGCACCGTTGAACGTCGGGTGCCGTTGATCGCCGATGCCTTTTCGTCGCAGGTTCGCCCCGTTCTGCTTGGCCGGGCAGGGGCGATTGCGGCCGCGCATCCCCTGGCTGTGGCCGCAGGGCAGCAGATGCTGGCCGCAGGCGGGACAGCGGCGGATGCACTGATCGCAGCGCAAGCGGTCCTCTGCGTCATCATGCCCGATGCCTGTGGTTTGGGCGGCGACATGCTCGCCCTGGTGCGTGGCCCCGATGCGGCGATCGAGGCGATCAACGGCACGGGCGCCGCACCGATCGGGATGACACGCGTATCCAATGATGGCCCGGACAGCGTCACCGTTCCAGGCATTGTCGATGCCTGGTGTACGCTCCATCACCGCCACGGTCGCCTGCCGCTCGGGACGTCGCTGGCGCCCGCAATCGGATTGGCCCGCGATGGCATGCGCGTATCTCCGGCGCTGGCGCGCGCGCTCTCCGCGCAGCGTGCAAGGCTCGGCAAGGGCGGTGCCGCTGCCTGGGCGCTATTCGGGCGGGGACAAGGCGACCTGATAGTGCAGCCCGAGCTCGCTGCGCTCCTCCATCGCATCGCCGACGATGGCGCTCTCGCCTTTTATCGTGGCGACGGTGCCCGGGCGATCACCGCTGCTATCCATGCTCGAGGCGGTGCCCTTAACGAAGCGGATATGGCGGCGCACCGGACCGAAGTCGCCTCGCCGATCGAGACCGGCTGGGGTGCATGCACGCTCGCCACCCAGCCCCCGATGACGCAAGGTGTGCTGTTGAGCATGGCAGCGGCCGGGTTTGCCCGGCTCGATACTCTGTCCCGAGACTTGTACGACCATGCCGCAATCGAGCTGACCGAGGCAGCATTCGGGTATCGCGCCGATGCCGGCAGGGGGCGCGAATTGCTGGAGATCACTCTCCCCGTGGATCTCGCCCGTGCCTCGTTGCGCGGCGGGCCGCGTGCCTATCTTCACACGGCCGGCGTCGCGGTCGCCGATGCGGACGGAATGGTCATCTCGTCGCTGGTCAGTGTCTTCGACGATTTCGGCTCGGCGGTATTCGTGCCCGAGCTCGGCATCACCCTCAACAATCGCGCGGGTGGCTTCACTCATGGCGCCAACGCGGCGGCGCCCGGCAAGCGGCCGGTGCATACCCTCGCCCCGGCGATGCTGTCGACGCCGCACGGCGTGCTGGCGCTCGCCACCCCCGGTGCCGACGGGCAGGTGCAGACGTTGCTTCAGGTCCTGATAGCCGTAGTGCGCGAGGAACTCGATCTCGCGGCCGCGATCGCCCGGCCGCGGTGGCGCAGCGAAGAGGGATTGCTGCTGATCGAGGAAAGCCATCCGGCGCGGGAAAGGCTTGCTGCGCTCGGCCATCGGGTCACGCCTCTTCCGGACGGAGAAATGCGCTTTGGCGCCGTGGTGGGCGCGGGCTATGTCGGTGATGTTCCTCTCGCGGTTGCCGATTGGCGACGCGAGACATGGGCGGGGGTCGCCTGAACAACAAATCAGGCAATCCAGGGCTTATTGGTGCGTCGCGAAAGCGCCCCCGAAAAAGACTTAAAGCGCCTCGATCATCGCAGCCAGCAACGTGCGTCGCGGCGCTACCGAGCTGACCAGGCAATATTCTTCCAGCGTGTGCGCGCCGCCACCCTCGATCCCAAGTCCGTCGAGCGTCGGCAGGCCCAGCGCGGCGGTGAAGTTGCCGTCCGATCCGCCTCCGACCATGGGCACCTCGGAGAGCGTCTGCCCTAGTCGCATCGCGATTTGCTGCGCGCGCTGGTACAGTGCGGCGGTACCGGCGCTCCTCGCATAGGGTGGCCGGTTGAGTCCGCCTGAAATGCTGAGCAGCGCGTCCGGACCCACAGCGCACAGGCCTTCGATCGCCGTGGTCAGGCGGTCGCCCTCCTGCGGCGTGGTCACGCGGATATCGGCAACGAGACGACAATGCGCAGGGACGACATTGGCCGAGGTGCCGCCGGAGATCTGCCCCACACTTACCGTCGTTCCAGCGGCATAGTCGGTCATTCCTTCCAGGCGAAGTATCTGGTGGGCAGCCTCGCGGATCGCGCTTCGGCCGTCGGCATGGTGGGTCCCGGCATGCGAGGGGCGGCCCTGGATATCCAGATTGAACCAGCCAACGCCCTTGCGGGCAGTGACCACCGCACCCCCGGCGCGAGCAGGTTCGACCACCAGCGCGTAGGCTGAGGTCCGGGCGATGGTCTCGATGAGATCCCGCGTGGTGGGACTGCCAATCTCCTCGTCCGGCGACAACAGCATCGTGATCGGCCGCCGCGCCTGGCCGCGCCGGGCGACATCCGCGATCGCGCAGATCGCGGCGTAGATTCCGCCCTTCATGTCGTAGAGACCGGGGCCATAGAGCCGGTCGCCGTCATGCCGCACCGGCAGCGGACCAGCCGCGGTGCCGATCGGATGCACGGTATCGACATGCCCGATGACGAACAGCCGTTGCTGCGCGGTCGCTGGCCCGGTGTGCAACAGAACGATGTCGCCCAGACCATCACGGCCCGGAATCCGTTCGAGCATCAGCCCGGTCTGGGGCAGTCCCTCGACGATCAGCTCCTGCATCGCGTTTACCGCCGCCGCGTCATGGCTCGGGCTCTCGCACAAGGCCCAGCGCGTCAGCGCTTCGACGGTCTGGCTGTCTTTCGCCAAGGGCTATCCTTCAATTGCGGTACGGGTTGACCAACGCCCCACAGCGGCATTACGTGTTCAGTATGATGAACATTCAAATTCTCATACATGAACAATGACGTCAAGTCAGCGTCGCGTGTGCTTGACCTGCTCGAGTTGCTCGCGCTCGAGCAGCAGACTCGATCGCTGACGTCGATCGCGGAAAGGCTTGGGCTGCCAAAGAGCAGCACGCTGGGCTTGCTGCGCACGCTGGTCGGTCGCGGCTATGTGGCGCGCGAGCCGGACGATCGGTACCGGCTCTGCAACGCTTTCCGCGCCGAGGGCTTCGCGCGCCATGGGCGCTTGCTGGGTGTCGCGCCTGCGATCATGCGGAGGCTGGCCGACGAGATCGGCGAAACCGTAATCATCGGCGCGCTGGCCGGCACCGGCATCGTTCGGTTGCTTGCCAAGGAAGTCGCTGGCCAGGATATTCGCTTCGACATCGAGCTGTCCCGCCAGTTGCCTGCTTATTGCACCGCGATCGGCCGCGTCCTGATCGCCCAACTGGGCGACGACGAAGCGCGCGAGATTCTCGCGTCGGCGCCGCGCAAGGGGCCGACGCCACATACGGTCACGGCCAAGGCTGCGCTTTGGGAGCGCATCGAGGCGGTGCGTGCCACCGGCGTGGCGGTCGTAGCGGAAGAGTTCGCGCTGGGCGGTACTGGAGTCGCCACCCTCATTCCGGGCAGCGTCGGCAACCCGAGGGCGGCCCTCAATGTCGGTTGCATCACGGCGCGCTTCCATGAGCGGCAGGAGGAGATCGTCGGGGCGCTGCGTCGGGGCGCTGCGGAAATCGGCGCGGCAATGCAGGCTTCCGCGACGTGACGGAACGGTTCCTGGTGTGGGGTTCGGGTGCGATTGGCGCCAGTATCGGGGCGTCGCTCGTCAGCGACGGGGTCGACGTTACCTTCATCGATACCGCGGCTGACCATGTCGAGGCGATGCGCGATCCCGCGCGCGGGTTGCAGGTGCGTGGCGACGATCGCGCGTTCGGCAGAGCTGTTACCGCGCGGCTGCCGGCGGAGTTGAATGGCTGCTGGTCCAGTGTCCTGCTGTGCGTGAAGGCGCACCATACCGCGGAAGCCTGTCGCGCGCTGGCCCCCCATCTCGCGCCGGACGGCTATGTCGTGTCCCTGCAGAACGGCCTGACGGAGAAGACGGTAGCCGAGATCGTTGGCCCCAAACGGACCATCGGCGGCTTCGTCAATTTCGGCGCGGACGTCATCGGTCCGGGCCGGATCGCCTTCGGCAATCGTGGCACCGTCGCGCTGGGCGAACTCGACGGCGCGATGACGCAACGCCTCGATGCGCTGACCCGGGCGATCCGGTTGTTCGAGCCCGATGCTTTCGCCACCGGGTATATCTGGTCCTATCTTTGGGGGAAGCTCGCCTACGCCTCCCTGTTGTTCGCGCAGGCTGCCGGCACGGCGGGTATCGTCGATTGCCTGGAGCGCCCCGAGTTGTTGCCGCTGTGGCGCGCGCTCGTCGGGGAGGTGATCGCGGTCGCGTCGTCGGAAGGTGTTTCCCCGCAGGGCTTCAATGGTTTCGATCCGGCTGCCTTCGCGCCCGGGGCAGGGGCCGCCGCAGCGGCAGCCGGCGTGAATGCGATCGCGCTGTTCAACCGGACCAGTGCGAAGACTCATTCCGGCGTGTGGCGCGATCTGGCGATTCATCGGCGCGTGACGGAAATCGACGCGCAGTTCGGGCCGGTGGTCGCGGCAGGCGCTCGCCACGGTATCGCGTGTCCGACACTTCGCCGCTTGGTCGCGCTGATCCACGACATCGAGGCCGGCCGCCGACCGCAGGACGACGCCAACCTGCTCGCGCTGTTGGAGGCGGCCCATGCCTGAGTTCGCGGGCCGAACAATTGCGGTGAGCGGTGGAGCCACTGGCTTCGGCCGCGCGATCGCCGCGGCTTTTCGCGACGCGGGAGGCCGTGTCTTTGCCTGCGATGTGCGGGAGCCGGAACTGGCTGCGCTGCGGGCGTCCGGAATAGCCGCCCGGCATATCGATCTTGCCGACCGCGCTGCCGGGCGGGACTGGATCGCACGCGTGGAGGATGAAGCGGGCGGCTCGATCGATGTCCTGGTCAACAATGCCGGCGGGGTGGCGGGCCAGGTGCCGCAGGCGTTCGACGCGGTCAGCGATGCTGATTGGGATGCCGTCCTCGCGATCAATCTCGGCGCAGCCTTTGCGCTCAGCCAGGCCTGCATGCCGGGCATGGTCCGCACTGGTTGCGGTGCGATCGTCAACATTGGTTCGGGCGCTTCGCTGCGGGCGTCGATGACCGGGGTGCAGGCCTATTGCGCGGCGAAGCACGCGTTGCTTGGGCTTACGCGCCAACTGGCGCATGAACTTGGGCCGCGCGGCATCCGCGTGAACGCGGTCGCTCCCGGATTCGTCGTCACTGGGGATGCCACCGCGCGGCAATGGGCGTCCTATGGCGAAGCCGGCCAGCAGGCGGTCATCGACGGTATCGCGCTGCGTCGACTCGGTCGCCCCGAGGACATCGCCGGCGTCGTGCTCTTCCTCGCCTCGGACAGCGCCGGTTTCGTCAACGGCGAAATCATCGCGGTGGATGGCGGGCGATGAACGTCACGCGGGACGGGGATGAGGCACCGGCGCCCTGGCAATGGCCGGAAGAACAGTGGCGCCGGCTGACGGCGCAGGTGAGGGCGGGGCGGCCGCTGCGTCCACGACAATGGCCCAATGGCGCACGCTGCGCGGTCGCCCTCTCGTTTGACAGCGACCATGAAACCAATGAGCTGCGGGACGGTGGCCGTTCGATCAGCCGCCTGAGCTGGGGTGAATATGGCGCGCGCGTGGGCATCCCCCGGATCGCCGCCATCCTGGCGCGCCACGATGTGCGGGCAAGCTTCTTCGTACCGGCAGTGGCCGCTCTGCTGCACGAGAAGGAGCAGCGCGACCTGGTCGCTGCGGGGCATGAAATCGCACTGCACGGCTGGATCCACGAGTTGAATGCCGTTCTGCCCTATGAGGCGGAGCGGGACCTGCTCTTTCGCGCGGCGGACACGCTGGAGCGGATCACCGGCACCCGCCCGGTCGGCATGCGGACACCGTCTTGGGATTTCAGCCCTCACACTCTGCGCATCGCGGTCGAACTGGGGCTTCGTTACGACAGTTCGCTGATGGCGGACGAGGATTGCTATGAGTTGCTGCTGGATGGGGCGCCGACCGGGATCGTCGAAATCCCGGTCGAATGGATCAGGGATGATGCCGCCTATCTGCTGATGAACCGGTTCGGCGGCGTTCGCCCGTACACGCCGCCCGCCGCTGTCTTCGAGATCTTCCGCCGCGAATTCGATGGCGCCTATGCCGATGGCGGCGTTTTCCAGCTCACCCTGCATCCGCATGTCATCGGCGCGCGGTCACGTATCTGGATATTGGAAGAATTGATTCGCCACGCTGCCGCGCATGACGTGTGGTTTGCGACCCATGCCGAGCTCGCCGCCCATGTCGGGAGCGGGATCGCGGAAGACCGGGAGGCGCAATGATGCCGATCCGTCCAGCTCTCCCGTCTTGGCCGGTCCGTACCACGATCGGATCTACATCGTACTCCGCTCAAATCAGGATGGAATGGGCATGAAGCAAGAAAAGGCCCTCGCGGCCAGACGCCCGCTCGGGCGCGTCTCCGGCATGATCCTCGCGTCGACGGTACTAGTGTCGACCCTGATCGGCTCGGCAGGGGCGCAGTCGAACGATCGCCGGCAATGGATTGCGCCTGGTGCGCGCACGACGGATGATCCGCGGCGCATTCCCCTGAAGCCGGAGCATGCTGCGGGCCATGACATGGTCCTGCGCGGTGGCCGCTTCTTCGACGCGGCCTCGGCCCGCGTCCGCCCTGCGACCATCGTGTTGCGAGGCGACCGGGTTCTGGCGGTCCTGCCGCCCGAGGCGCGCGATTGGCCCGCCGATGCCGAGGTCATCGAACTCGACGGCAAGACGGTGATGCCCGGGCTGATCGACATGCATGTCCACCTCACCTATCCCGACGGCGACACGCCGATCGACGAGCAGGCGAGCGAGGGGGCGGGCGTGTTGCGCGGCGTGCGCAACCTGCGCTGGATGCTCGAATCGGGATTTACCTCGGTCCGAGACCTGAACGGTGTATCCAACGCGCCCTATCTCCTCGCCGAGTGGAGCGCGGAGAACGGCATTCCGGCGCCGCGCGTCTTCACCGCGGGCCACATCATCACCGGAACCGGCGGCCACGCCACCGAGCGTCCCGTCAGCCCCAGCCATGGTCCCGACTATGCGTGGGAACGCGATGGTGCGGACGCGTGGCGTGCCGCCGTGCGGCAGACCTTCAAGCAGGGTGCCAGCGTGATCAAGCTGGCCAGCCATTTCTCCCCCGACGAGGTGGCCGCAGCTGTGGATGAGGCGCACCGCCTGGGTCTGAAGGTCACTTGCGACTGCGAGACCATCTATATCAAGATGGCGGTGGATGCGGGCATCGACATGATCGAGCATCCCTTGCCCCGCACCGACGCCACGATCGCCGATATGGCACGTCGCAGGGTCGCCTCGGTGCCGACGCTCCAGGTCTACCAAAATGTGCTCGATCGCAGCGGTGGCTTCTATGGGTCGACGTCGCGCCGCTTCACCATGACCGCTCAGGCCGATTTCGACGTTTTCAGGAAGATGAAGGCTGCCGGCATCGTGATGGGCGTAGGTACCGATACGATCGGCGACGCCAACAAGATGGTGCCGAATGTCTTCATCACGGAACTGAAATGGTTCGTGAAGGGAGGGTATTCGATCCCGCAGGCGCTGCAGGCGGCGACGCTGACCAACGCGACCCTGCTCGACATGGACGACAAGCTGGGCAGCATCGAGCCCGGCAAGCTCGCCGACATCATCGTCGTGGACGGGCAACCGGATCGCAACCTCGACGATCTCGCTCGTATCGACATGGTGATCAAGGACGGAATCGCCATGGTCCGGAACGGGCAGGTCGTAACGCCGCGCCATGTGGCCGCGCCGTTGATCAAGCCGTCGCCGCCGGCGGACGTGCAATGAGCGCTCGAGCCAGCACCACGCACGAAGGTCCCGCTCGGACGATCGAAGCGGTGCCCGACAGAGCCGTACGGCCGGCGCCGCGCGGGAAAGACGTTGCCCGGGCCCTGGGCTCGGCAATGATCGGCAACTGGTTCGAACTGTTCGACTTCATCATCTATGGCTATTTCGCCGCACAGATCGGCAAGGCGATGTTTCCCGCCGCCGATCCGGTGACCATCATCCTTTCCAGCTTTGCGACCTACGGCGTGGGCTTCGTCATGCGCCCGATCGGGTCGATGGTGCTCGGCAGCCTTGGCGACCGACGCGGTCGCAAGGCTGCCCTGGTTTTCACCATGTTCCTGATGGCCTTTTCGACCTGTGCCACCGGCCTTATTCCCCCCTACAGCGTCATCGGGATCGCGGCGCCGGTGATCCTGGTCCTGTGCCGTCTCCTGCAGGGTTTCGCCGCCGGCGGCGAATGGGGTGGGGCGACGACCTTTCTCGTCGAATATGCGCCGCCGCATCGGCGCGGGCTGTTCGGCGCGCTTCAGCAACTCAGCACCAGCCTGGCGATCGTGTCGGCGGTATCGGTGGCGTTGTTGCTCAATGTCCTCCTCAGCCCCGCGTCACTGGAAAGTTGGGGATGGCGCGTTCCCTTCATCGCCGGCCTGCTCGTCGCACCGCTCGGGCTGTACCTGCGCGCCAAAGTGCCGGAGACGCCCAGTTTCCGGGCCGAGGGCGAAGATCGCCCCACACACCCGCTGCGCGAGGCCATGACTCTCCATCGCCGCGCGGTCCTCACCATCTTCGGCCTCGTGATCATCTGGACGGTCGCCGGCTATACCTA
>Ga0255338_1001744_pt1 | contig 37874 bp, 35 predicted proteins | sample MeOH1_35cm_T4_19_FD_203715 | JGI IMG/M metagenome (GOLD analysis project Ga0255338, IMG submission 203715) | Sandy soil microbial communities from University of British Columbia, Vancouver, Canada - MeOH1_35cm_T4_195 | ecosystem: Engineered > Artificial ecosystem > Sand microcosm > Unclassified ...
TCTGCTGCGAGTGACGCGGCGCTTCCGGATCGGTCTTGCCCATCAGGATGTAGATGGCGCAGCGCGGATCGCCGGCACCCGAAGTCCACCACTTGCGGCCGTTGATCACGTAGTCGTCGCCCTGGCGCTCGATGCGGGTTTGGATGTTGGTGGCATCGCTCGAGGCCACCTCGGGCTCGGTCATGGCGAAGGCTGAGCGGATCTTGCCGGCCAGCAGCGGCTGCAGCCATTGCTGGCGGTGCTCGGCTGAGCCGTAGCGCGCAATGGTTTCCATGTTGCCGGTGTCGGGTGCCGAGCAGTTGAACACCTCGGGCGCCCAATGCACGCGGCCCATGATCTCGGCCAGCGGCGCGTACTCCTGGTTGGTCAGACCGGCGCCCTTGACGCCGGCGATCTCGGCGCTGTCCTGCGGCAGGAACAGGTTCCAGAGATCCTGTTCCTGGGCCTTCAGCTTCAGCTTCTCGATCAGTTGCAAGGGCGTCCAGCGTTTACCGGCGGCCGTGTTGGCTTCGATCTCGTCGTGAAAGGCCTGCTCGTTCGGGTAGATGTGGTCGTCCATGAACTTGAGCAGGCGTGCCTGCAGTTCCTTGGTCTTGGGGGAATAGTCGAAGTCCATGGGAATCTCCTGGGGTTGAATGCGTTGGTCGGGTCAGGCTTTTTGCGCGAACTGCCAGGCCATCTGGGCCAGCGGCCGTGCGCCGGCAGCGGATTTCTGCGCCTGGGCGCTGGAGGCGGTGCCGTTTTCCACCCGCTTGGCGATGCCCTGCAGGATGGCGGCGATGCGGAACATGTTGTAGGCCATGTAGAAGTTCCAGTCGGCCTTCAAGGCCTCCGGCGTGGTCAGGCCGGTGCGTTCGCAGTACAGGCGGATGTACGCGTCCTCGCTCGGGATGCCCAGGCTCTTGAAGTCGAGCCCGCCGATGCCGCGGAACGCGCCGGGCGGAATGTGCCAGGCCATGCAGTGGTAGCTGAAGTCGGCCAGCGGATGGCCCAGCGTGGACAGCTCCCAGTCCAGTACGGCCAGCACGCGCGGCTCGGTCGGGTGGAACATCAGGTTGTCGAGCCGGTAGTCGCCGTGCACGATGCTGACCATGGCCTCGTCGCGCGCACCGGCCGGGATGTGGGCCGGCAGCCAGTGAATCAGCTGCTCCATCTCGGGGATGGGCTGCGACATCGGCCCGGCACCATCGGCGGAAGCCTGGTACTGCTTGCTCCAGCGGCCGATCTGGCGCTCGAAGTAATTGCCGGGCTTGCCGTAGCCGGCCAGTCCGCGTTCGGAGAACTTGACGCGGTGCAGGGCGGCGATGACGCGGTTCATCTCGTTGTAGATGGCGCCGCGCTCGGCGGGCGTCATGCCAGGCAGCGACTGGTCCCACAGCACACGACCTTCCATGAACTCCATGATGTAGAAGGCTCGGCCGATGACCGATTCGTCCTCGCACAGGCAGTACATGCGCGGCACCGGTACTTCGGTTCCGTGCAGGCCGCTCATCACGGCATATTCGCGTTCGATCGCATGCGCCGAGGGCAGCAGCTTGGCAACCGGCCCGGGCTTGGCGCGCATGACGTAGCTGCGGCTCGGTGTGATGAGCTTGTAGGTCGGGTTGGACTGGCCGCCCTTGAAGGCTTCCACGCTCAAGGGGCCGGCAAAGCCTTCCAGGTGTTTGCCCAGCCAGGACTCAAGCGCCGCTACGTCGAAGGCGTGAGAGGCGGGGACAGGGCGGGTGCCGACGAAATGGTCAAAGTCGCTCATGGTCAGGGATGCGTGAAGCTTTTTTCAATGGTCGGATTCAATGATGCGCATCAGCGCCTCGCGGTCGCGGATGACCAGACCACCCGGCTCGATGCGGATCGCATCTTCGCGCTCCATCGCCTTGAGCTCCTGGTTGACGCGCTGGCGCGAGGCGCCCAGCAACTGGGCCAGCTCTTCCTGTGCCAGCTGCAGGCCGATGCGCATGTCGTGCCCGTCGCTCAGGGACGGAATGCCGTAGCTGCGCAGCAGGTGCAGCAGTTGCTTGGCCAGGCGCGCGCGCAACGGCAGGGTGTTGAGGTCTTCCACCAGGCCGTAGAGCTGGCGAATGCGCCGCGCGTGCAGGCGCAGCAATGCTTCGTAGAGCTCGACATGGTTGGCGAGGATTTTCTTGAAGTCGGCCTTGGCCACGCACAGCGTGGTGGTGTCGCCATGGGCATAGGCATCGTGCGTGCGCCGGTCGCCGTCGAAGATCGACACATCGCCGAACCAGACGCCCGGCTCGACATAGGTCAGCGTGACCTGCTTGCCCGAGATCGAGGTTGAGCTGACGCGCACCGCTCCCCTGGCGCAGGCCACCCATTCCTCGGGGGGCTCGCCGCGGGCACAGATCAGGTCGCCGTCTTTGTAGCGTTTGACGTAGGCGCATCGAAGGATGTCGTGTCGCAATGAAGGTGACAGGGTTGCAAACCAGCGACCAGCGTTGATGGCTGATCGTTCCTCGATAGTAAGAATCGGGTCGTCCATGGACTGTCTTTTCGGTGACTGAAAACAGGTCCATTGTCGCGCGCGGGACGGCCAGCCCGGCTAGGGGTTGTCACCTGTGCGTCTGCGACGACTGCAGGGATGAGCGCAGCGGCTCAGTCGTAGCGCGCTGTCTGCTTGGACAGGAAGGCGGTTATGCCGATGCCGGCATTGGCGTGGTGCAGGTTGCGCACGAAATGATCGCGCTCCAGCGCCAGTTGGCGCGTCAGCGAGTTGCCAGCGGCTTCGTTGACCAATTCCTTGATGCTGGCCAGGGCATTGGGGGCGCGCGCATTGAGTTTTTCCGCCAGCGCCAGGGCGTCGTCCAGCGCCTGGCCTGGCTGGGCGACGCGGTTGACCAGGCCCAGCGCGTGCAGGCGCTCGGCGCTGATGCGCTCGCCGCACAGCAGCAGTTCATTGACCAGTTGGCGCGGCAGGGCCTGCGCCAGGCTCCAGCTGGCACCGCCGTCGGGTGACAGCGCCACGTTGCTGTAGGCCATGACGAACACCGCGTCGCTGGCGGCGACGATGAAGTCGCAGGCCAGCGCCAGCGAGAAGCCGGCACCGGCGGCCGCGCCCTCGACAGCAGCGAGCACCGGCTTGGGGAAGGTACGGATGGCCTCGATCCAGTTGTGCAGTCCCTCGATGCTCTCGGCCTGCACAGACGGTTCCTGTTGACGGTTGTCCTGCAGGCGCTGCAGATTTCCGCCCGCTGAAAACAGCGCACCTTCACCGGTGATGACGACGCTGCGGATCTCGGGGTTGGTTTCGGCCACGTTCAGCGCCTCGACGCCGGCGGCATACATGGCGGGGCCGAGTGCGTTGCGCTGACCCGGGTTGGAGAGGGTCAGCACCATGGTGCGGCCCTGGCTGGTGCTATGGAGTTGTGCGCTCATGGTGCCGAGTGTCGCATGCCTTGGGCCGGTTCACTCTTCCTCGTGCAGCAGCGACAGGCCGATGGCGCCGCGCCGGCGCAGCCAGGGGCTGGGGCGGTAGCGCGTGTCGCCGTAGACGGTCTGCAGATTGAACAGCACCTCCAGCACATTGGTCGGGCCGTAGCGGTTGCCCATGGCCAGCGGCCCCAACGGATAGCCCAGGCCCAAGGTGACGGCGGTTTCCAGGTCGGCCGGTGTACAGATGCGCTGCTGGCAGATGTCGGCCGCGATGTTGACGATGGTGGCGACCACGCGCTGCGTGACGAAGCCGCCGCTGTCGCGGATCACGCTCACCGCCTTGCCGTCGCGTGCGAACAGGGCATGGGCCGCGTCACGCATGTCGGCGCGCGTAGCCGGGTTGGTGGCCAGCACGCGGCGCTTGGTGGCCGCGTCGTCGATCAGCATGTCGATGCCGACCGTGCGCGCCGGGTCGAGCCGCTCCACCACCGCCACGGTGGTGACGTCGAAGCCCAGTGGTGCCACCAGTGTCAGCGCCTGCATCGAGGGCGACTGGCCAGTCTCGATCTTGGCACCCAGATCCTTCAGTAGCTGCAGCAGTTCGGCGCGGCGTGCGGCACGCGGCGAGACCCAGACCGGCGGCATCTCGACCACCTGCGGCACTGATGGTTCCGGTGCGACTTGCGCCACGTTGTTGTCGTAGCGGTAGAAGCCTTCGCCCGTCTTGCGGCCGAGCACACCGCCGGCCAGCCGCTGCGCCGTGATGACGCTGGGACGGTAACGTGCTTCCTCGTAGTACTGGTGGTAGATCGACTCCATCACCGGGTGCGAGACGTCGAGCGCGGTGAGGTCCATCAGCTCGAAGGGGCCGAGCTTGAAGCCAGCCTGGTCGCGCAGGATGCGGTCGATGGTAGCGAAATCGGCCACGCCTTCGCTGACGATGCGCAGCGCCTCGGTGCCGTAGCCGCGGCCGGCATGGTTGACGATGAAACCGGGTGTGTCCTGCGCCGTCACCGGCGTGTGGCCCATCTGGCGGGCGTACTCGCTCAAGGCCGTGCAGACGGCCGGCTCGGTCTTGAGACCGGCGATGACTTCCACCACCTTCATCAGCGGTACCGGGTTGAAGAAGTGGTAGCCGGCCACGCGTTGCGGGCGCTTGAGCTTGGCAGCAATGGCCGTGATGGACAGCGAGGACGTGTTGCTGGCCAGCACGGCCTCCGGGCGCACGATCTCTTCGAGCTGGGCAAACAGCGCGGCCTTGACGTCAAGCCGTTCGACGATGGCTTCCACCACCAGGTCGCAGCCGGCGAGGTCGGTCAGCGCGCTGGCGCACTGCAGGCGCGCCTTGCAAGCGGCGACTGCGGCCGCTTCCATGCGGCCTTTTTCCTGCAGCTTGTCCCATTGGCTGGAGATGGCCTGCTGGGCCGCAGCCATGGCAGCAGGTTGGGTGTCGTAGAGCGTGACGGTGCTGCCGGCCTGGGTTGCGATCTGGGCGATGCCGCGGCCCATGGCGCCGGTGCCGACGATGGCGATGTGTGCGTAGACGGGTTTCATGGCGGAATTATCCCCCGGCCTGCAAGCGGCCCCGAGTCACCTGCCGGACTATGATTCGGCAGGCCATCGGCGAGACTGCGGGGGCCGAATATTTCCATTCAATGGCACCCGGGTCTGGGGTTCAAAGGCCGGGGCATCACAACTTCTGGGGACATCATGACTTTGAAACTTTGCGGATTTTCCGCCAGCAACTACTACAACAAGATCAAGCTGCAGCTGCTGGAAAAAGAGGTGCCTTTCGTCGAGGAGCTGGTCTGGACCGGCCACACCGATGCGCTGCTGGTGGATCGCTCGCCCATGGGCAAGGTGCCGTTCCTCGACACGCCGCATGGCCCCATCTCCGAGTCCTGCGCCTGTGCCGAATACATCGAGGCGGCTTACCCGCAAAAGCCGCTGCTGCCAGCCAACCCCTATGCCGCGGCCAAGGTGCGCGAGATCCTGATCTACAGCGAGCTGCACCTGGAGCTGGTGGCGCGCAACCTCTATCCTGAAGCCTTCTTTGGCGGCAAGGTGACCGACGAGGTCAAGGAGCGCACGCACAAGCTGCTGCTCAAGGGCGTGCACGGCTTTGCCAAGCTGGCCAAGTTCGCGCCCTATGTCGCGGGGTCTGAGTTCACACTGGCCGACTGTGCCGCCGTGGCCCATCTGCCGCTGGTGTCCAGCGCGAGCAAGATCATCTACGGTGAGGACGTGCTGGCGGCACTGCCGGTGCGCGACTACATCAAGATGATGGGCGAGCGAGCGACCATGAAGACCGTCAATGCCGACCGCAAGAGCAGCACCGAGCAGATGATGGCGCTGCGCGCCAAGAAAACCGCCTGAGCGGACGCGCTCAGTTCATGGGATGGCCTGGGGCCTGCCGAGCGGCTCGCGTGGCCAGCCAACTGGCCAGCAGCGCCAGTCCCATGCCGGCCAGGCCGGCCCAGTGCAGCATGCGCATCTGACCCAGGGCGATCAGCCAGCCACCGCTGGCGGCACCAACAGCTTGGCCCGCATAGATGGCCGAGGTGTTGAGGGCGATCGAGCCAGAGGCCAACAGCGGCGAGATTCCGGAGAGCCGGGCCTGCTGCGCCGAGTTGGCGGCAAAGCAGCCCAACGCCCAGGGCACGAGCACCAATGTCGTCAGCAGCAGATTGCTGCCGAGCGGCCACAGGGCCAGGCTCAATGCCATGCCGCCCATGGACAGCATCACGGCGCGCGGCGCGCCGAGCCGGTCGATGTGGCGCGAGACCCAGAGGTTGCCGGCAAAGCCGAAGGCGCCGAACCAGGCGAACACCAAGCTCAGCTGCAGCGGCGTGATGTCGAACAGGGCTTTCAGATACGGTGCCAGATAGGCAAACTGGACGAACTGCCCGGCAGAAAAAAGCGCGGTCACGGCCACGCACAGCATGAGCGGCCGTGACTGCAGTGTTTCGCGCCAGGCACCCAGGGAGAAGGCAGGCGGCTTCACGCCGTCGGGCATGACACGCCAGACCCAGACGGCACTGACAAAGCTCAACAGACCTACCAAGGCAAAGGCGGCGCGCCAGCCCAGCGTGCCGCCGATCCATGCACCCAGCGGTATGCCCAGCACCGACGCGATGGACCAGCCCAGGAAGACCAGGCTGATGGCCCGACCCCGTTGTGCGGCGGGCACGAGCTGGCCGATGCAGGCGGCCGCTTGCGGCGTGAAGATGGCCGGCGAGATCACGCTGAGCACGCGTACCACCATCAGCGATGCAAAACCAGGCATGGTCGCGCTCAGCAGGTGCATGACCCCGTACCAGAGCAGGGACAGGGCCAGCAGGCGTTTGCGGTCCCACTGGGCCACCAGGGTCGCGAACAAGGGCGCGCCCAGGCACATCATCAGGGCGGCGGCTGAAATCAGCTGGCCGGCCACGGGGACCGGGACGGCCAAGGAACTGCTGATATTGTTGAGCGTACCGGGGACGATCATCACGCCGGTGCCGATGACGCAGTTGCCGAACATCAGCGCCCACAGCGCCGCCGGCAGGCGCTGCGTGTGGCGGTATGGTTCCGGCATGTCCGTGCGGTTTAGCGCCGGACTTGCAGTGCGCCGGGATTGACGATGTTGGTCGGCGTACCCTTGATGAAGTTGACCACGTTGTCGAAGGCGGCGCCGAAGTACATCTCGTAGCTCTCTTGCTCGACGTAGCCGATATGGGGCGTGCAGATGCAGTTTTCCAGCCGCAGCAGGGCATGGCCCTGCAGGATGGGCTCGGTCTCGAACACGTCCACCGCCGCCATGCCGGGACGGCCACGGTTGAGGGCGCTGATCAGCGCGTCGGGTTCGAGCAGTTCGGCACGCGAGGTGTTGACGAACAGCGCGGTGGTCTTCATACGTGCCAGGTCGTCGGTGGTGACGATGCCACGGGTCTCGTCGTTCAGGCGCAGGTGCAGGCTGATCACATCGCTTTGCGAGAAGAAATCCTCGCGGCTGAGGGCCGCTTCATGGCCATCCTGCGCGGCCTTTTCGCGCGAGGGCTCGCGGCCCCAGACCAGCACGCGCATGCCGAAGGCACGGCCATAGCCGGCCAGCAGCTGACCAATCTTGCCGTAGCCCCAGATGCCGAGCGTCTTGCCGCGCAACACATTGCCCAGTCCGAAGTTGGGCGGCATGGAGCCGGCCTTGAGGCCGGACTGCTGCCAGGCGCCGTGCTTGAGGTTGCCGATGTACTGCGGCAGGCGGCGCATGGCCGCCATGATGAGGGCCCAGGTCAGTTCGGCCGGCGCCACCGGCGAACCGCTGCCCTCGGCCACCGCAATGCCGCGCTCGGTGCAGGCATTGATGTCGATATGGCCGCCGACGCGGCCGGTCTGGGCGATCAGCTTGAGGCGCGGCAGTTTTTCGACCAGGGCGCGTGTGATGTGGGTGCGTTCGCGGATCAACACGATGATGTCGGCATCGCGCAGCCGGACCGACAGTTGGCCGAGACCCTTGACCGTGTTGGTATAGACCTTGGCCTGAAAGGCTTCCAGCTTGGCCGCGCATTCGAGCTTGCGAACGGCGTCCTGGTAATCGTCCAATATCACAATATTCATGCTGCTATTGTGCCTTGGACAGGCAGCACCAGATCCGGCACGCAGCGTGGCCGGCAACGCTGGACGGGCTTCAGTGGGTGGCTGCTTCGCAGGCCGCTAGCCGGTCGAGTTCGGCGCAGACATCGGCCAAGCGGCCGGAGATCACCATGCGCCCGACCTGGGCCGGGGTCTGGCCGGCTTCCATGATGCGCACGATGCGCAAGGGACGGCGCTGGACCAGCCGGGACGGCATGGTCTCGCTGCGGCTCAGTCGGCGCTGGCAGGCCGGCAGGGCCCCCGTGCTGGCGGATTGAGCGGTTCGCTGCTGAGGTGCAGTTGGGCCCAGAGATGTGACAGCGGGTGCCAGCCAGCGCAGCAGACCCTGCAGCGGTGCCCAGGTGCGCGGTTCGGCGAAGAAGGCGATGTTCATGGAAAGGCTTTCAGCGGGGCGCTTACATCAGCATGGTGTTGCGGATCAGGCCGACGGCCAGGCCTTCGATTTCAAACGGCTCGCCGGGCTCGACCACGATGGTCTGGTAGTCGGGGTTCTCGGGGTGCAACTCGATCAGGTGCTTGTTGCGGCGGAAACGCTTGACCGTGACTTCCTCGCCCAGCCGGGCCACGACGATCTGGCCGTTCTTGGCGTCCTTGGTGGCTTGCACGGCCAGCAGGTCGCCGTCCATGATGCCGGCGTCGCGCATGGACATGCCGCGCACCTTGAGCAGGTAGTCGGGCTTGCGCTGGAACAATGAGTTCTCCACGTAATAGGTCTGGTCGACATGTTCCTGCGCGAGAATCGGTGAACCGGCGGCCACGCGCCCGATCAGGGGCAGGGCGAGCTGGGCCAGGCTCGGCAGGGGCAGGGAGAATTGCTTGATGCGCGACTCGTGGATGGAGCGCAGGGTGTCGCCCTGCAGGCGGATGCCGCGCGAGGTGCCGCTGACCAGCTCGATGACGCCCTTGCGGGCCAGGGCCTGCAGATGCTCCTCGGCGGCATTGGCCGACTTGAAGCCGAGTTCGGCAGCGATCTCGGCGCGCGTGGGTGGCGCGCCGGTGCGTGCGATGGCGCTCTGGATCAGGTCCAGAATCTGTTGCTGGCGGGCGGTGAGTTTCACCGGGAACTGGGGCAGGTCCATCATGACGACTCCTCGTAGGCGGCTGGTGCAAAACCACTGTCTTGATATCCAGTAACTGTATTTTTAACCAGTTTTTGAGGATTTGCAAGTGCAAGGCAAAAAAATTGTGGTTTTAGGTACCGGCGGCACCATTGCCGGCACCTTGTCCGGCCCTGGCGGCGCTTATGTCGCAGCGCAAAAGGCGGTGGCGGAGCTGCTGGCGGGGCTGCCGCTGTCGGCGGCATTCGAGCTGGTGAGTGAGCAGGTGGCGCAGGTCGACAGCAAGGACATGGACCTGGCGGTCTGGCAGGCGTTGCTGCGGCGCTGCCGCCACTGGCTGGCGCAGCCCGAGGTGCAGGGCCTGGTGATCACGCACGGCACCGACACCCTGGAGGAAACCGCCTACCTGCTGCAGGCGCTGCTGGCGCCGGCCAAGCCGGTGGTGCTGACCTGTGCCATGCGGCCCGCCGATGCCATTGATGCCGACGGGCCGCAGAACCTGCTGGATGCCTTGGCGGTCGCGGCCGAGCCGGGGGCGCACGGCGTGATGGCGGTGTGTGCCGGGCGTATGCACAGTGCCATTGACGTACAGAAAGTCCGTACCTGGCAGCTCGATGCCTTCAGTTCGGGTGAGGCCGGCGACTTGGGGCAGGTGGTGCAGGGGCGCGTGGTTTTATCGAGGAATTGGCCTCAGGTTCCCGCGCAATATGCGGCAGACGCTATTGAAAAGATCGTGAATCTGGCGGCCTGGCCGCGGGTGGAGATCGTGCTGAGCCATGCGGCGGCATCGGGTGCCACCGTTGATGCGCTGGTGGCGCCGGACGTGGCGGCGCGTTTCGGTGCGCCGCCGGTGCGGGGGCTGGTAGTGGCCGCGACCGGCAACGGCACCTTGCATCAGGCGCTGGAGGCAGCCCTGCAGCGGGCCGCGGCACAGGGTGTGCGGGTGGTGCGTGCCACCCGGTGTACCCAGGGCCGTGTCTGGCCGCGGCCGGGAGATGCCTGGCCGGACTCCCAGGGTTTGTCCCCGGTCAAGGCGCGGCTCGCCCTGATGCTGGAACTCTTATGATGCGGTCTGGATACCGGCGGGAGCATGGCCGGTCCTTTTTCTGAACGCACACCCTACATACAACTACATGAGCGTCGGTATTTCCAGCCTGGTCGAGCATGTCATCCGGCTCACTCAGCATCGCGATCGCGATCGGCTCAACAGTGCATTGACCGAAGCCATGATGGACCTGCTGGCGCCCCAGGAGGTGACGCTGGTGGGGGTGGTCAGCGAAGCCGGTCAGCGCTACTGGCTGCCATGGATCCGGCGCGAGCGCGGTGGCGAGTTGCAAACCCTGTCCGACCCCCTGTGGGTCCAGGTGCCGCAGCTGCAGCGACTCGAGGACGATCCGCATCGCCGGCATTGTCTGGAGAGCCTGCAGCCGGTGGAGGTTTCGCCGGTGGCCGGCAGCACGGACTGCCTGACCCTGGTTCCGTTGTTCGAGGATGCGCGCGAACACGGGCTGGGTGTGATCGAGATTCGTTCTGCGCAGCGTCTGGGTCCGGCCGAACTGAACATGCTGGGGCGGCTGCTGAGCGTGTATCGCAACATGCAGGGGATGCTGGATTACAGCGAGTGCGATGCGTTGACGGGGCTGCTCAACCGCAAATCGTTCGATGACGCCTTCTTCAAGATGCTGCGCGATGGTTCGGCCGAACCGTCAACGCCGTTGTCGGCCGAGCAGGTGGAGCGTCGTCATGCAGCAGCGCCGACCTATTGGCTGGCGATGCTGGATGTGGACCACTTCAAGCAGGTCAATGACGTGCACGGCCATTCGATCGGTGACGAGGTGCTGTTGCTGTTGGCGCGCCTGCTCAAGGGCACGCTGCGTTCGCTGGATCGCGTGTTCCGCTTCGGCGGCGAGGAGTTTGTCGTTCTGCTGCGCTGTCAAGACGAGGCGGGAGCCTTGAGCGCGCTGGAGCGCTTTCGCGGCCGGATGGCGGACTACACTTTTCCCCAGGTCGGTCACATCACGGTCAGCGTCGGGGTGACGGCTTTGCGCGCGGGCGACTCGCCCAGCGCGGCCCGCGAGCGGGCCGACCAAGCGGTGTACTACGCCAAGGAGCATGGTCGCAACCAAGTGCACAGCTATGAACAGTTGATTGCGAGCGGGGTGCTGCAGATCGACAGCAAGGTCGGCGGGATTGAACTGTTCTGAAGGGATCTTCCCAGCATGAAAAAAGGCCGCATCAGCGGCCTTTTGACTTGGCGGCTTGGGCTCAGCTGGCCAGGGCTTGCAGCGCGCGGGCGGTGATCTCGTCGACGCTGCCCATGCCGCTGATGGCGCGGTACTTTGGCGCGGCGGCCGGATCGGCCTTGGCCCAGTTGCTGTAGTAGTCCACCAGCGGGCGGGTCTGGGCGCTGTAGACGTCCAGGCGCTTCTTCACGGTTTCTTCCTTGTCGTCCTCGCGCTGCACCAGCGGCTCACCGGTCACGTCGTCCTTACCTTCCGCCTTGGGCGGGTTGAACTTGACGTGGTAGGTGCGGCCCGAAGCGGGGTGCGAGCGGCGGCCGCTCATACGTTCGATGATGGCCTCGAAGGGCACATCGATCTCCAGCACGTAGTCGAGCTTGACGCCGGCGGCCTTCATGGCGTCGGCCTGGGGAATGGTGCGCGGGAAACCGTCGAACAGGAAACCGTTGGCGCAGTCCGGCTGAGCAATGCGTTCCTTCACCAAGTTGATGATCAGGTCGTCGCTGACCAGACCGCCGGACTCCATCACGGCCTTGGCCTGCAGGCCTAGCGGGGTGCCCGCCTTGACAGCGGCGCGCAGCATGTCGCCAGTGGAAATCTGCGGAATGCCGTACTTTTGGCAGATGAATGCCGCTTGCGTGCCTTTGCCGGCGCCAGGTGCGCCCAACAGAATCAGTCTCATGGATATCCTCGGGTGAATCAGAACCAGTCGGCGATGCTGGGCACCACGAAGGTGCGCTAAACCGCTCGTTTGGAGGTCGAGGATAGCATGCCGACCTGCGGCCAAACTTACACCCGGGGGGTAATCACCTTAACAGCCGGCCAAGATGCTCAGCGGCTGAAGTGGCGGCGCACACGTTCCAGGTCTTCGGGGGTGTCCACGCCAGCACCGGGCGCATGGGGCGTCACATGCACGGCGATACGGTGGCCGTGCCACAGGGCGCGCAACTGCTCCAGCGCCTCGGTCACTTCGATCGGCGCCTGCGCCAATTGGGGGAACTGGCGCAGAAACCCGACCCGGTAGCCGTAGAGGCCGATGTGGCGCAGCGGTGCCGGCGAGGGCAGGGACTGGATGCCGTCGGTGAAACCATCCCGCCACCAGGCAATGGGGGCCCGGCTGAAGTACAGCGCCAGGTCGCGTGCATCGAGCACCACCTTGACCACGTTCGGATTGACGAAATCGGCCACCGCGTGGATCGGGTGGGCGGCCGTGCTCATGCTGGCCTCGGGCCGCTGCACCAGCAACTCCGCCACAGCCGACACCAGGGCCGGGTCGATCAGCGGCTCGTCGCCCTGCACATTGACCACCAAGCCGTCGTCGGAGAGCGCCAGCAGGTCGCAGGCCTCGGCCAGACGGTCGCTGCCGCTGGGATGGTCCGGGCGCGTCAGCACCGCCTCCACGCCGTGCCGCTGGCAGGCTTGCAGGATTTCCGGGCTGTCGCCGGCCACCACCACGCGGGTGCCGGCGGGTAAGCCTGATGCCACGCGCTGTGCCACGCGGACCACCATGGGCAGGCCGGCGATGTCGGCCAACGGTTTGTTGGGCAGGCGGGTCGAGGCCAGCCGGGCCGGAATCAGGACCGTGAAGCGCATGGGTTCAGAGTCCGAGTTCTTCGTCGCTGAGGGTGCGTGCTTCGTTTTCCAGCAACACCGGAATGCCGTCACGGATCGGGTAGGCCAGACGCGCGCTGCGCGAGACCAGTTCCTGCTTTTCGCGGTCGTATTCCAGCGGGCCCTTGGTGACGGGGCAGACCAGCAGTTCAAGAAGTCGAGTGTCCATGGGGCGATGATAGCCGTGCGTGCACCGCATCATCGAGCAGGCGGTCGAGAGCGGCGAAAAAGGCCGGTTCGGGCGTGAAGTCCAGCGGCACCGCCAGTGCGTCGGGGTGCTGGTGCCATAGCTTGACTGCATCTTTTTCGGTGCAAATCAGGGTGTAGGCCTTGTCAGACGGGTGCGACCAGCTATCGAAATCATAGTGATCCGGCAGCGCCAGGGTTTGTGCCAGCTGCAGGCCCTGGGCTTGCAGCATGGCAAAGAAAGCCTGCGGCTGGGCGATCGCTGCCAGCGCCAGCAAAGGCTGCTGGCTTTGCGCCAGTGCGGCAAGCTCGACGCGGCTGCCATCGCTGCGCAGGGCATGGGTGGCCAGTGCGCGCTGTGAGGTGTAGCCGGTGAAGGCCGGTCGGGCGCCGCTGTGCAGTACCAGGTCAACGGGACGCGGCCAGGGCTCGCGCAAGGGACCTGCCGGCAGAAGAAAACCGTTGCCGATGCCGCGGTCGTCGAAGACGCAGATCTCGATGTCGCGTGCCAGTGCCAGGTGCTGCAGGCCGTCGTCGCTGACCAGTACATCGACTTCAGGATGGCGTTGCAGCAGGACGCGGGCCGCGTCGATACGCCGGGTCGCCACGGCCACCGGCACGCCGGTACGGCGCCGGATCAGAGCCGGTTCATCACCGACGTCGCGGGGGGCACTGTCGGCCCGCACTTCGCGGCAGTCATGGGTATGCCGGCCGTAGCCGCGCGAGATCACGCCGGGGTGCAGGCCGCGGGCCTGCAGATGCTGCACCAGCGCGATCACCACCGGCGTCTTGCCGGCGCCGCCGGCCACCACATTGCCGACCACGATGACAGGTACCGGCAGGGGCTCGCGGCGGCGCATGCCGCTGAGGTAGAGCCCCTGGCGCAAGCGCACCAGCAGGCCCAGGAACAGTGAAAACGGCCACAGCGCCTTGGCCAGCGGTCCGCGCTGCTGCCAGCTTTGCAGCAGGGTGCGCTGCCAGGCCGGCTGGGCTGTCACGGACACGGCCCTACTGTGCCCCGGCGCGGGCCGAAGACTGGGTGGCAAAGGTGATCTGCGACAGGCCGGCGCGGCGTGCGGCTTCCATCACGGTCACCACCGACTGGTGGCGTGCGCTGGCGTCGGCGCTGATGATGACCACCGTCTCCTTGCCGGCCTTGGTGCCCTCGCTCAGGGCAGCTACCAGTGCCTCGATGCTGCGGCCGGCCACCGGCATCTTGTTGACCATGTAAGCACCGTCGCTGCCGACAGCGACGATGACTTCTTTCGGGTAGTCGCGCTGGGCTTCGGTGTCGGCCACCGGCAGGCGCAGTTGCATCTCGGTGAACTTGCTGTAGGTGGTGGTCAGCATCAGGAAGATCAGGATCACCAGCAGCACGTCGATGAAAGGGATCAGGTTGATCTCCGGTTCATCCTTCTGGCGCGGACGGAAGTTCATCAGAAGCACCTCCCGAAACAAGAGTGTTTCGCCGCCGGGCCGCTCCCAAGGCGAAACACCGCCGCTGAGGGGCTGAGGTCCGCGGCTCCAAGCCTGCCTGCGCAGGCTTGGACGGGCCGAAGAGCCATTGCGTCTCGCAGTGGCATGTCCAGCGACCACACGACGTGAGGAAGCGTGGAGGTCATTTCCGCAAATTGTTGAGGTGGCGCGCCAGACGATCAGCCGCCAGTTCCAGTGTCAGCAGGTAGGCATCGACGCGGGCTCGGAAGTAGCGCCAGAAGATCAGCGAGGGAATGGCCACGATCAGGCCGAAGGCGGTGTTGTACAGGGCGACCGAGATGCCGTGTGCCAGCTGCGCCGGGTTGCCGCCGGGTGCACCGCCCGAAGGGGTTTGCGAGCCGAAGATCTCGATCATGCCGATCACGGTGCCCAGCAGGCCCAGCAGCGGTGCGGCCGAGGCGATGGTGGCCAGCGCGCTCAGGTAGCGCTCCAGCCGGTGCGCCACCACGCGGCCGCTGGCCTCCATGCTGGCGCGCAGGTCTTCCTCGCTGCAACGCGGGTTGGCATGCAGGGCGCGAAAGCCGCTGGCCAGCACTTCACCCAGCGCCGAGTTCTTTTCCAACTGGGCCACGATGTCGAGCGCCGGGACGGTCTGGCGCGAGATCAGCAGGGTTTCGTCGAGCAGTTTCGGGGGGGCGATTTTTTCGGTCTTGAGGCTGAGAAAGCGCTCGATGACGAGGGCCAGCGCCAGAATGGAGCAGGCAACCAGTGGCCAGATCGGCCAGCCTGCGGCTTGTATGATCGAAAACAAAGAGAGAGCCCTCCGCGCAGATTGAAGCTGAGCGATTATGGCCCACGTGCTTGCCCACTTTCGGCCTCGTCGGAGCGGGCTCGCCGGTCCCGGATGTTTCGAGTTGTGTCATCCCACAAAAAATGTGGATAACTTTGTGAAGAAGTACCCTGATATGTGCCCGCAGGCCGCATCCATGCGCCCTGGCAACAAAACGATGACAAATAAGGCAGTGAAAAACTCAAAAAAATCAACGAGTTGTGACGAAACTCCGTGCGTTGCCGCTGTTTCGGCCGAATCAGCGGCGCGAGCGTCCAGCTTGTGGAGTAATGCGCTGCAACATGTCTGCCAAGCCGCGTTGTGACTGATGCCTACTTCTGAATTCCCCGTTTCTTCTGCCCGTATCTGGCAGGTTGGCGCGCTATGCCGCGCCATTGCTGATGCGCTGGATGCCCGCTTCAATCCGGTCGCGGTGCGCGGCGAGATTTCGGGCTTCTCGCGCGCATCCAGCGGGCATTGCTACTTTGCGCTGAAAGACGAATCCGGGCAGATCCGCTGCGCCATGTTCCGCCGCGCCGCCAGCTTGCTCGATTTCAGTCCGCGCGACGGCGAGCTGGTCGAGGTGCGCGGCCGCTTGGGCGTGTACGAGCCACGGGGCGACCTGCAGCTGATCGTCGAATCCATGGGTCGGGCCGGGCAGGGCGCGCTGTTCGAGCAGTTCCTCAAGCTCAAGGCCAAGCTGGAAGGCGAGGGGCTGTTCGACGCCGCACGCAAGCGGGCGCTGCCGACCATGCCGCGCGCCATCGGTCTAGTGACTTCGCTCGGTGCGGCTGCGCTGCACGACGTGGTGACCGCACTGCAGCGGCGCGTGCCGCACATCCCGGTGGTGCTGGCGCCGGCCTCGGTACAAGGCGCCAATGCGCCGGCGGAACTGGTGTCGGCGCTATCAAATTTGTATCGCCTGGCGCAGCAGGGACAAGGGCTGGGGCCCGATTTGGCTTCAGAACCTGCGGTTGATGTCATCCTGCTGGTGCGCGGCGGCGGCTCGATGGAGGACTTGTGGGCTTTCAACGACGAGCGCCTGGCGCGCACGATGGCGCAAAGCCCGGTGCCGATCGTCTGCGGTGTTGGCCACGAGACCGACTTCACCATCGCCGACTTCGTGGCCGACCTGCGTGCGCCCACGCCCACCGCCGCGGCTGAACTGGTGGCCGAGCCGCGCGACCTGTGGCTTGGTGCACTGGAACTTCTGCAGGAGCGGCTGCAGGATGCGGTGACGGATGTGATCGACCGCCAGAGCCAGCGGCTCGACCTGGCTGCCGGCCGGCTTGGGCGTCCCTCAGCGCTGGCGGCGCGCCAGCGCCTGGGGCTGGCCAGCCAGGCCCAGCGTCTGCGCTTTGCCATGGAACATGCCACGCGGCAGCGCCAGCGCGACCTCCAACAACTGGAGGGTGCATTGCCGCAGCAACTGCGCCGCGGTCTGGCGGGCACGCAGCAGCGGCTGGAGCGCGCCGGCCTGCGTCTGGGGCTGCTCGATCCGACGCTGGTGCTGCAGCGCGGCTATGCCTGGCTGGCCGACACAGAGGGCCGCACCATCACTCGCGTCGGCCAGACCTTTGCCGGCCAGGCGCTGCAGGCCACCCTTGCCGACGGCAAGGTTGATTTGACCGTGTCGCCACGGGGAAAAAATTAATTCCTACAATCGGCGCTTTCGAACAACAAACCCACGAGGACCCCATGGAACATACCCTGCCCCCCCTGCCTTTTGCCATCGACGCCCTGGCGCCGCACTACTCCAAGGAAACCCTGGAGTACCACCACGGCAAGCACCACAATGCCTATGTGGTGAACCTGAACAACCTGCAAAAGGGCACCGAGTTCGAGAACATGGACCTGGAGTCCATCGTCAAGAAATCCAGCGGCGGCATCTACAACAACGCGGCCCAGATCTGGAACCACACCTTCTTCTGGAACTGCATGAAGCCCAACGGCGGCGGCGAGCCGACCGGTGCACTGGCTGCGGCCATCAACGCCAAGTGGAGCAGCTACGCGGCCTTCAAGGAGGCCTTCGTCAAGTCGGCCGTCGGTAACTTCGGCTCCGGCTGGACCTGGCTGGTGAAGAAGGCCGACGGTTCGCTCGACATCGTCAACACCGGTGCCGCCGGCACCCCGCTGACCACCGCCGACAAGGCCCTGCTGACGGTGGACGTGTGGGAGCACGCCTACTACATCGACTACCGCAACCTGCGCCAGAAGTTCGTCGAGACCTTCCTCGACAAGCTGGTGAACTGGGACTTCGCCGCGAAGAACTTCGCCTGAGTCCTGCTCGTTCTCAAAAAGGGCTCGGAGGCTTGACCTTCGAGCCCTTTTTGTTTTCTGGGAGCTGGCAAGCGCTGCAGGCCTGCCGCTAGGGCGCCTTGCCGGTCTGGAGGCTAGTCATGTATCTTTTATAAGACTGATTGAAGAAATTTCTCGTTTTTATTGATGGAAATTTCGTATCGTGAGATATGAATTCAAAAAATGGAGTTTGGGTCAGACCACTGAAAGCAAAATCTCACACCATCAATTGATGACGGCCTGGCGGTGAAGCAGACCGGCGGCACGATCCCCTGTTTTTTTATCTGGAGATAGGACACAAGATGAGTACCCAGCAACCCACCATCATTTACACCTTGACGGACGAAGCGCCGTTGCTGGCGACCAGCTCCTTTCTGCCCATCATCCGCACCTTCGCAGCGCCCGCCGGCGTCAACGTGGCCACCAGCGACATTTCGGTGGCGGCGCGTGTGCTGGCAGCATTCCCTGAATGCCTGACCGAGGCACAGCGTGTGCCCGACACCCTGGGCGAACTTGGCCGTCTGACGCTGCTGCCCGACACCAACATCATCAAGCTGCCCAACATCAGTGCTTCGCAGGGCCAGTTGATCGCCTGTATCCGCGAACTGCAGTCCAAGGGCTACAAGATCCCCGACTATCCGGAAGATCCGAAGACCGAAGAAGACAAGGCGATCCGTGCCCGTTATGCCAAGTGCATTGGCAGCGCCGTCAATCCGGTGCTGCGCGAAGGCAACTCCGACCGTCGCGCCCCGGCCGCCGTGAAGAACTACGCGCGCAAGAACCCGCATTCGATGGCCGAGTGGAGCCAAGCTTCGCGCAGCCACGTGTCGCACATGCACCACGGCGACTTCTACCACGGCGAGAAGTCGCTCACGCTGGACAAGGCGCGCGACGTGAAGATGGAGCTGATCACCAAGAGCGGCAAGACCATCGTGCTCAAGCCCAAGGTGTCCCTGCTCGACCGTGAAGTGATCGACAGCATGTTCATGAGCAAGAAGGCCTTGCTCGAGTTCTACGAAAAGGAGATCGAGGACGCGCGCAAGACCGGTGTGATGTTCTCGCTGCACGTCAAGGCCACCATGATGAAGGTGTCGCACCCCATCGTGTTCGGCCACTGCGTCAAGATCTTCTACAAGGAAGCCTTCGAGAAGCATGGCAAGCTGTTTGAAGAATTGGGCGTGAACGTCAACAACGGCATGGCCAATCTGTACGAGAAGATCGCCACCCTGCCGCAGTCCAAGCAGGATGAGATCAAGCGTGACCTGCACGCTTGCCATGAGCACCGCCCGGAGCTGGCGATGGTCGATTCCGCCAAGGGCATCACCAACTTCCATTCGCCCAACGACGTCATCGTGGACGCTTCGATGCCGGCCATGATCCGCAACGGCGGCAAGATGTGGGGCGCTGACGGCCGCCTGAAAGACGTCAAGGCTGTGATGCCCGAGTCGACCTTTGCCCGCATTTACCAGGAGATGATCAACTTCTGCAAGTGGCATGGCGCCTTTGACCCGAAGACCATGGGTACCGTCCCCAACGTGGGCCTGATGGCGCAGCAGGCCGAGGAATACGGCTCGCACGACAAGACGTTTGAAATTTCGGAAGACGGCGTTGCCAACATCACCGATCTGGAAACTGGCGAGGTGCTGCTGAGCCAGAACGTGGAAGCCGGTGACATCTGGCGCATGTGCCAGGTCAAGGATGCCGCGATTCGCGACTGGGTGAAACTGGCCGTGACGCGTGCCCGCAATTCCGGCATGCCGGTGGTGTTCTGGTTGGATGCCTATCGTCCGCACGAAGCCCAGCTGATCACCAAGGTCAAGATGTACCTGCACGAGCATGACACCACGGGCCTGGACATTCAGATCATGAGCCAGGTGCGTGCCATGCGCTACACCCTGGAGCGCGTCATTCGTGGCCTCGACACCATCAGCGCGACCGGCAACATCCTGCGCGACTACCTGACCGACCTGTTCCCGATCATGGAGCTGGGCACCAGCGCCAAGATGCTGTCGGTCGTTCCGCTGATGGCCGGCGGCGGCATGTACGAAACCGGTGCCGGCGGCTCGGCGCCCAAGCATGTCCAGCAACTGGTGGAAGAAAACCACCTGCGCTGGGATTCGCTGGGTGAATTCCTGGCACTGGCGGTGTCGCTGGAAGAACTGGGCATCAAGACCGGCAACGCCCAGGCCAAGATCCTGGCCAAGGCGCTGGATGCGGCCACCGGCAAGCTGCTGGAGAACAACAAGAACCCGTCGCCCAAGACCGGCCAGCTGGACAACCGCGGCAGCCAGTTCTACCTGGCCCTGTACTGGGCCCAGGAACTGGCCGCGCAGAAGGACGATGCGGCCTTGGCGGTCAAGTTCGCCCCGCTGGCCAAGCAACTGGCCGACAACGAGCAGGCCATCGTGGCCGAGTTGGCAGTCGTGCAAGGCAAGCCGGCTGACATCGGCGGGTACTACAAGCCGGACTTTGCCAAGCTCGAAGCCGTGATGCGTCCGAGCAAGACCTTGAATGCGGCGCTGGCGTCGGTGAAGGCGTAAGTCAACCTCGCGGTCAAAGCGACCTGCGGGCAAGTACTTGGGAGGCGATCCGGACGGCGGTCTGGATCGCCTTTACTTTTTCCGGCCAGGCAGCGTGCATTCTGGATGCTGCCTGGTTCCTTGCAAATTATGGGCGGCCGTCAAACGGTTGGCCGCCCAACTTGGTGCCGGCCTTGATGCCGCGCTTGGCAAACCAGCCCTGGTTCATCTCCAGCACGTAGCGCACCGGTTGGGCCGAGCAATGCGAATCCGTGGTCTGGGGCTTCATGTCCGCCAAGTTGACGATGGTGCCGTCGTCGGCCACGAAGGCCGCGGTCAGCGGCAGCAAGGTGTTCTTCATCCAGAAGCACTGGCCGGCCGGCTGCTCGAACACGAACAGCATGCCTTCATATTGCGGCATCTCACGGCGGAACATCAGGCCGGTGGCACGCTGCTGGTGGGTGAGCGCCACTTGCGCATCGATCTGGTACATGCCGGCCGTCAGTCTGACGCGCGGCAGGTCGAGCTGGGGCGCGTCCTGCGAGTGGGCTTGGCTGGCCAGAGCCAGGAGCAGCACGGCAAGGAGGGAGGCGAGAGATTTCATGGGAGATTGCGTTGTATCAGGGAAAAAAGACCTGGAGCGCAGGCATTGTCCGATATCCTGGCCTCAGGGCCTTGCTGAGGTTTGGGACTAGAATTTATAAATTCGATCCGGTGCGCCCATAAGGCAAATGCCGGATCTGCCCAAGAATATGCAATTGCATCAGAAAACGGAGACCTGTTTCCATGTACCAGCACATCAAAGTGCCTGCTGAAGGCAAGAAAATCACCGTCAATGCCGACATGTCGCTCAATGTGCCGGACCAGCCCATCATTCCTTATATCGAGGGGGACGGGACCGGTTTGGACATCACGCCGGTGATGCTCAAGGTGGTCGATGCGGCTGTGGCCAAGGCTTATGGGGGTAAGCGCAAGATCCACTGGATGGAAGTCTATGCCGGTGAAAAATCCACCAAGATTTACGGTCCCGATGTCTGGCTGCCGCAGGAAACCCTGGACGTGGTGCGCGAGTATGTGGTGTCCATCAAGGGCCCGCTGACCACCCCCGTCGGCGGCGGCATCCGCTCACTCAACGTGGCGCTGCGCCAGGAACTCGATCTCTATGTCTGTTTGCGCCCAGTCCAGTACTTCAAGGGCGTTCCGTCACCCGTCAAGGAGCCGGAAAAGACCAATATGGTGATCTTCCGCGAGAATTCGGAAGACATCTACGCGGGCATCGAATACGAAGCCGAAAGCGACAAGGCCAAGAAGCTGATCAAGTTCCTGATTGACGAGATGGGCGTCAAGAAGATCCGCTTCCCGAATACGTCCGGTATCGGCATCAAGCCGGTGTCGCGCGAGGGCACCGAGCGGCTGGTGCGCAAGGCGATCCAGTACGCCATTGACAACGACAAGCCGAGCGTGACCATCGTGCACAAGGGCAACATCATGAAGTTCACCGAAGGCGGCTTCCGTGATTGGTCCTACGCTCTGGCGCAGAAGGAATTCGGCGCCCAGCTGATCGACGGCGGCCCGTGGTGCAAGTTCAAGAACCCGAAAACCGGCCGCGACATCGTCATCAAGGACGTGATTGCCGACGCCTTCCTGCAGCAGATCCTGCTGCGCCCGGCGGAGTACAGCGTGGTTGCCACGCTGAACCTGAACGGCGACTACATCTCCGACGCGCTGGCCGCCCAGGTCGGCGGCATCGGCATTGCCCCCGGCGCCAACCTGAGCGATACCGTGGCCATGTTCGAAGCCACCCACGGCACGGCGCCGAAGTACGCCGGCAAGGATTACGTCAACCCCGGTTCCGAGATCCTGTCGGCCGAGATGATGCTGCGCCACATGGGCTGGAAGGAAGCCGCCGACCTGATCATCCGCTCGATCGAGAAATCCATCGCCAGCAAGAAGGTGACCTATGACTTCGCCCGCCTGATGGACGGCGCCACCCAGGTAAGCTGCTCCGGCTTTGGTCAGGTGATGATCGACAATATGTAAGGATTGGGCGGCTGCCAGCCTGCCGAACGAATCCCAAGCCGCTCCCGGTATCTGCCGGGAGCGGTTTTTTTATGGCGGCTGGATTTTGTGGCTTGAATGCAGAAAAAACGCCACCAATTCACCTACAGGCGGCAAGCAGCAGGCGCGCTCGATAGAATGAATCCATGGCTACGAAATCACCCGTAAAACCGCCCGTGTTGCCTGTTCAGCAGCCTGCCAGGGACGATGGTGGCTCGGTCGTGCTTGAGCGGCGTACACAAAAGGTCAAGCCGCCGCAGATGCATCAGGTCGTCATGCTGAATGACGACTACACCCCGATGGAATTCGTGGTGGTTGTGATCCAAGAATATTTCAGCAAGGATTTGGAAACTGCGACCCAGATCATGCTCAAGATCCATCTGGATGGCAAAGGGGTGTGCGGCGTCTATACCAAGGATGTAGCGGCTACCAAGGTCGACCAAGTGCTGGAGGCAGCACTCAAGGCCGGGCATCCGTTGAAATGCATCAGTGAACCGGTCGAGTAGCTCCGGAAAAGTCATTCTTCTTTCACGTCCGGAACTGTTGGACTGTTGGGCGAATCGGATTAAAGTTAGTTTGTAAGCAAGGCAAAGGAAGTCACATGATTGCCCAAGAATTGGAAGTCAGTTTGCACATGGCGTTTGTCGAAGCGCGCCAGCAACGCCATGAGTTCATCACCGTGGAGCATCTGCTCCTGGCCTTGCTCGATAACCCCAGTGCTGCCGAGGTGCTGCGCGCCTGTGCGGCCAATATCGACGATCTGCGCAAATCCTTGTCCAACTTCATCAAGGACAACACGCCGCAGGTGGCCGGTACCGATGATGTGGACACCCAGCCGACGCTGGGTTTCCAGCGCGTGATCCAGCGCGCCATCATGCACGTGCAGTCCACCGGCAGCGGCAAGAAGGAAGTGACCGGCGCCAATGTGTTGGTGGCCATCTTCGGCGAAAAGGATTCGCATGCCGTCTACTACCTGCATCAGCAGGGCGTGACGCGCCTGGATGTGGTCAACTTCATTGCCCACGGCATCAAGAAGAGCGACCAGCCCGAGCCCGGTAAAGCCGCAGGTGAAGGGCCGGCGGAAAGCGAAGAGGGTGGCGGCAGTGAAAAGAGCGAGAAGGCCTCGCCGCTGGAACAGTACACCCAGAACCTGAACCAGGCCGCCAAAGACGGCAAGATCGATCCGCTGATCGGCCGCGAGTACGAGGTCGAGCGCGTGATCCAGATTCTGTGCCGCCGCCGCAAGAACAACCCGCTGCTGGTGGGGGAGGCCGGTGTCGGCAAGACCGCCATCGCTGAGGGGCTGGCTTGGCGCATCACGCAGAAGGATGTGCCCGAAATTCTGGCCGAGGCCAACGTCTACTCGCTCGACATGGGCGCTTTGCTGGCCGGTACCAAGTACCGCGGCGATTTCGAGCAGCGCCTCAAAGGCGTGCTCAAGTCGCTCAAGGACAAGCCGAATGCCATCTTGTTCATCGACGAGATCCACACCCTGATCGGGGCCGGTGCGGCCTCGGGCGGCACGCTGGATGCATCTAATCTGCTCAAGCCGGCGCTCTCCAGCGGCCAGCTGAAGTGCATCGGCGCGACCACCTTCACCGAGTACCGCGGCATTTTCGAGAAGGATGCTGCGCTGTCGCGTCGTTTCCAGAAGGTCGATGTGGTGGAGCCGAGCGTACCCGAGACCATCGAGATCCTCAAGGGCCTCAAGTCGCGCTTCGAGGAGCATCACAACGTCAAGTACGCCAATGCGGCGCTGCAGGCAGCGGCTGAATTGTCGGCCAAGTACATCAACGACCGCCATCTTCCCGACAAGGCGATCGACGTGATCGACGAGGCCGGCGCCGCCCAGCGTATTCTGGTGCCGTCCAAGCGCAAGAAAACCATCGGCAAGAACGAGATCGAGGACATCGTGGCCAAGATCGCGCGTATTCCGCCGGCCAATGTGTCCAACGACGACCGCAGCAAGCTGCAGACGCTGGAGCGCGACCTCAAGAGCGTGGTGTTCGGCCAGGACAAGGCACTCGAAGTGCTGGCCTCGGCTGTCAAGATGGCGCGCTCGGGCCTGGGCAAGCCCGACAAGCCGATCGGCTCCTTCCTGTTCAGCGGCCCCACCGGCGTCGGCAAGACCGAAGCCGCCAAGCAACTGGCCTACATCATGGGTGTGGACCTGATCCGTTTCGACATGTCGGAGTACATGGAGCGCCACGCCGTCAGCCGCCTGATCGGCGCGCCTCCGGGCTATGTCGGTTTCGACCAGGGTGGCCTGCTGACCGAGGCCATCACCAAGAAGCCGCACGCGGTGCTTCTGCTCGACGAGATCGAGAAGGCGCACCCGGACATTTTCAACGTGCTGCTGCAGGTCATGGACCATGGCACGCTGACCGACAACAACGGGCGCAAGGCCGATTTCCGCAACGTCATCATCATCATGACGACCAATGCGGGGGCCGAGACCATGAACAAGGCGACCATTGGCTTCACCAATCCGCGCCAGGCCGGCGACGAGATGGGCGACATCAAGCGTCTGTTCACGCCTGAGTTCCGCAACCGTCTGGATGCGATTGTGAACTTCAAGGCACTGGACGAGCAGGTCATCCTGCGTGTGGTCGACAAGTTCCTGCTGCAGCTGGAGACCCAACTAGCCGAGAAGAAGGTGGATGTCACCTTCACCGACAAGCTGCGCAAGCACTTGGCGAAGAAGGGCTTCGATCCGCTCATGGGCGCTCGCCCGATGCAGCGCCTGATCCAGGACACCATTCGCCGCGCATTGGCGGACGAATTGCTGTTCGGTCGCCTGACCGAGGGCGGTCGCCTGACGGTGGATCTGGATGACCGCGATGAGAGCAAGACCGAGGTCCTGCTCGACATCCAGCCCTTGTCGAAGAAGGAAGGCAAGGCCAAACCGGAAGAGGCGACGGCCGACTGACGCCGGACTGTTGTGCCAACAAAAAAGCCTGCACGCGTGCAGGCTTTTTCATGGCTTGATGGCGCCTAGCGGAAGCCCACGCGGTCAAGCATCTGCTGCACCTTGACCTGGTTCATGCCGACCACGCTGATCGGGATGGTTTCGCTCTTGAACGAGCCGCCGCCCATGGCTTGCAGTGCTGGGTTGTTGAGTTTGATGCCTTTGGCGGCCGGCCACTCGTTGTTGCCGTTGGCAAAATGCTCCTGCGCCTGGGCACTGGCCAGGTACTCCAGGAATTTGACCGCATTGGCCGGGTTCTTGGCGTTCTTGGCGACGGCGCCGCCGGCAATGTTGACATGGGTGCCCCAACTGCCCTGGTTCGGGAACACCACCCCGACACGCTCGACCACGGCTTGGTCCTCGGCACGAGGAGAGCGCATCAGGCGCGCGAGGTAATAGCTGTTGGTGACGGCAATGCCGCATTCGCCTGCAGCCACGGCCTTGATCTGGTCGGTATCACCGCCCTTCGGTGTGCGGGCCATGTTGTCGACCATGCCCTTGAGCCAAGCCTCGGTCTTCTGCTCGCCCAGATGTTCGAGCACGGCGCCAAAAAGCGAGAGGTTGTAGGGGTGGGAGCCGGAGCGGATGCACAGCTTGCCCTTGTTCTTGGGGTCGCCCAGCTCTTCGTACGTGTCGACGTCTTCCTTCTTGACCTTGATCTTGTCGTACACGACGATGCGGGCCCGCGTCGAGAAACCGTACCAGGCGGAAGCGCCGTCGGCGGCCGGCTTGCCGCGCAACTGCTGCGGAATGGCCTCGTCCAAGACCTTGGACTTGACGGGCTGGAACAGGCCCTCGGCCTCGCCGCGCCACAGGCGGGCGGCATCCACCAACAGGATCACATCGGCCGGGGATGCGGCACCCTCGGCCTTGAGACGCGAGACAATACCCGCATCATCCGAATCGACGCGGCTGATCCTGATGCCGGTGTTTTTGGTGAAGTTGCTGTACAGGGCCTCATCCGTCGGGTAATGACGGGCGGAATAGACGTTGAGAACCTGTTCCTGAGCGCAGACGGCGGTGCTGGCCAACACCAAGGTGGCTGCCAATGTGAAATGACGCAAACGCATGTCAATGAACCTTTTGAAATTCGATTTTCTAATGATAAAGCAAACGAGAATCATTCTTAATAAATATGACGCCAATCCTTGGGCTGCGTCAAATTATGGGTTGGTTCTGCTGCTGGCACTTGTTCTGGCGGGCTGTACGGCTGGCCCAGTGGCCATGCCGGAGTCTCCTCCGGTCGCCGCACCTGAGCCTGTCAAGCGGCCCCCCCGTATTGGTCTGGCGCTCGGTGGCGGTGCCGCCCGCGGCTTTGCTCATGTCGGGGTGATCCAGGTGTTGGAGGAGGCTGGCATTCGGCCGGCCTTGGTCGCAGGGACCTCGGCCGGCAGCCTGGTTGCCGCCTTGTATGCCAGCGGCAAGACCGGTGCGCAGCTGCAGCAGGTGGCCGAGTCGATGGAGGAGGCCACCTTTGCCGACTGGACATTGCCGATCTTCAGCCGCGGGCTGCTGCGCGGCGATGCCCTGGCGCGCTATGTCCATGCCCAGGTCGGTGGGCGGCTGATCGAAGACCTGCCGTTGCCCTTGGGCATCGTGGCGACCGATCTCAACAGCGGCCAGGGCGTATTGTTCCAGCGTGGCGACACAGCGACCGCTGTGCGCGCCTCCAGCGCGGTACCGGCCGTGTTCCAGCCGGTACGGGTTGCTGGGCGGGAATATGTGGATGGTGGCTTGGTGTCGCCGGTGCCGGTGCGCTATGCGCGCCAGATGGGGGCGGAGCTGGTGATCGCGGTCGACATTTCCAATGTGCCGGATGCCAACCCGGCTGGCGATACGTTACAGATCCTGCTGCAGACCTTCACCATCATGGGTCGCAGCATCAACAACTGGGAGTTGCGCGATGCCGATGTGGTGGTTCGGCCGGCTCTCAACGGGGTGGCCAGTGCCGATTTCAACGCCCGCCGCCGCTCCATCCAGGCGGGACGGGCGGCCATGCAGCAACGGCTGCCGCAACTCAAGGCGGCGATCGAGGCGCGGAGCAAATAAAAAAAGGCCCCGTCAGAGACGAGGCCTTGAAGGGATCCCTGAACCCGAAGGTGTCGAAAGGACCCGAGGAGACAACCGGTGGAAACGAATTCGTTTCCGATGAAATGAATTATGTCAGGGTTTTCCCTTGCCGTAAAGCCATTTCAATAAAAAATCGAGGGTTTACCCTTTGTTACCGTTTGCGGGCAGCCGGCTTGGCGGCGCTCACGGCATTGGCGGCCACGGCATTGAAGTTGGATTCGGCCAGTTCGGTCGCTTGCTTGACCGATTTCTGGATCGACTCCAAGGCATTGTTGGCGGCGGCGACAGCGCTCTTCATCACGGCTACAGCGGTTTCAGAGCCGGCCGGCGCATTCCTGGCAGCATTGTCAACCAAGCCCACAAACTTTTTTTGAGCTTCGGCAGCTTGGCCTTCAAAAGCCTTGCCGAACTCGGTGCTGGTACCGGAAGCGATGTCATACAGGTGCCGGCTGTAAGAAACGGTCTTTTCTGCCAGCGGCTGGAACAAGGCAGATTGCAGGGCCAGCAACTCCTGGGCATCCTTGGCGCTCAGAAGCGTCTGGGCTTGGTTGGATGCATCGGCCAAGGCGGCACGGGAGGCGGTCATGTTCAGTTCAACCAGCTTCTCAACGCCTTCAAAGGCCTTGCTGGTCAAGCCAAACAGGGTTTCAACGTTGGCTTTGTGAGAGGCCATGACTTGTTCGACGGTCAGCATAACAATCTCCTTGAAAGGTGAGCTGTAGGGTTTATGTTGCACTGCAACATGAGGCGAATTATAGGGAGTGTGGACGGGAGTACAAGCATTTTTTGTTGCGTTGCAGCATATTAGGGCTGGAACCCTAAATCGGCAGATTCAAAGGCTAGCGCCAGAATCTGGGCATGAAGGCGTTCTACTCCGATCATTTTGTCTTGCCGCTGCCCGCAGGGCATCGGTTCCCCATGGCCAAGTACGGCTTGCTGCGAGAGCGTCTGGCCAGGGAGTTGCCGCAGGTGGCCCTGCATGAGGCGCCGCGTGCCAGCGACGGCGAACTGGCGCTGGTCCACCAGCCGGCCTATATCGCGTCGCTGGCGGACGGCTCGATCAGTCCGGCGGGCATGCGCGAGATCGGGTTCCCCTGGAGCACCGCCATGGTGGAGCGCTCACGGCGTTCGGCCGGGGCGACCGTGGCGGCGGCCAGAACGGCCTTGCACGAGGGTGTGGCGGCCAACCTGGCTGGCGGCACGCACCATGCGTATGCCGACAAGGGCGGCGGTTTTTGTGTTTTCAACGATGCCGCCGTGGCGGCACGCCTGATGCAGGCCGAGAAGGGGCGTCAGCAGCGCCATCCCTTGCGCGTGGTCATCATTGATCTCGATGTGCACCAGGGCAATGGCACGGCGCACATCTTCAGGCAGGACGACAGCGTGTTCACGCTGTCCCTGCATGGTGAAAAGAATTTCCCGTTCCGCAAGGAAAACAGCGATCTGGATGTGGCACTGCCCGACGGTTGCGGTGACGAACCCTATCTGCAGGCGCTGGAAGCCGCGCTCGACGAGTTGCAGCACCGGTTCGAGCCGGGTCTGGTGATCTACCTGGCCGGGGCCGATCCGTTCGAGGGTGACCGTCTGGGCCGCCTCAAGCTCAGCCAGGACGGGTTGGAGGCGCGTGACCGCCGGGTGTTCGACTGGTGCTGGCAGCGTCGTGTCCCGCTGGCTTTTGCCATGGCCGGCGGCTATGGCGTGAGGATTGAAGAGACGGTGCAGGTGCAGCTCAATACGTACCGGGTGGCGCTGGAATACTGGCGACACTGGCAAACCCTCCGGGCCTGAGTCCCGCGGGCTGGCAAAATCACTGATGCGATGAATACCAAAACAGAAAAACCGGGACCCGAGAGACGCAGCGCCTACAAGGCCTTTCGCCTGATCAGCACGCGCTGGATGGACAACGATGTCTATGGCCATGTCAACAATGTCGTCTACTACAGCTGGTTCGACACGGCGGTCAACGCCTATCTGATCGAGCAGGGCGCATTGGACATCCACCAGGGCGAGACCATCGGCCTGGTGATCGAAACCCAGTGCAATTATTTCGCCTCGCTGGCTTTTCCCCAGAACATCGAAGCCGGCATCCGTGTGGCCCGCCTGGGCAATTCCAGTGTGCGCTACGAGGTCGGGCTGTTCGCCGAGGGTGATGAACAGGCGGCAGCGCAGGGCCACTTCGTGCACGTTTATGTCGACCGGCAGACGCGCCGGCCGATGCCCTTGCCAGAAAAACTCAGGACTGTATTGGAGACGCTTGCATGACCCCCATGACCGTGGCTGACGCGATCAACTCGCGCATGTCGATCCGTGCCTTCACGCCGCAAACCGTGGCACGCGAACTCATCACGGAGTTGCTGCAGCTGGCCAGCCGGGCACCGTCGGGCACCAACACCCAACCTTGGAAGGTCTATGTGCTGCAGGGGCAAAGTCGCGACACGCTGGTGGACAAGGTCTGTGCTGCGCATGACGCCTTGCGTGCCAACCCGGCCCTGTCCGCCGAGTACCGCGAGGAATACGACTATTACCCGGAGAAATGGGTCAGCCCCTACATCGACCGCCGCCGTGAAAATGGCTGGGGCCTGTACGGCCTGCTGGGTATCGGCAAGGCCGACAAGGACAAGATGCATCTTCAGCACCAGCGCAACTTCCGTTTCTTTGATGCACCGGTGGGGCTGATGTTCACGGTCGACCATGTCATGGGCCGCGGCTCGCTGGTCGATTACGGCATGTTTCTGCAGAACCTGATGCTGGCAGCGCGTGCGCACGGCTTGCACACCTGCCCGCAGGCGGCCTGGAATCATTTTGGAAAAATCATCCTGCCGCACATCGGGGCCGGGCCGGACGAGATGCTGGTGTGCGGCATGGCCCTCGGTTACGCTGATGAATCTGAGGTCGTGAATACCTTTCACACACCGCGGGTGCCGGTGGACGAATTCACGCACTGGCTGGATTGAATCCCCGGCGATTTATGAACATCTCTCGGTGGGGCTTGGTCTCGGGGCTGCTGGCGATCTGCCCGGGGCTGGCCACCGCCGCCGAACTCGATGGCCGCCCGTTGTCGGTGCTGTGGGGCCTGCCGTTCGCCGGCCTCCTGCTGTCGATTGCCTTGGTGCCCTTGCTGGCCCCCCTGTTCTGGCACCGCCATTTCGGCAAGGTGGCGGCAGCCTGGACCCTGGCCTTCTTGCTGCCTTTCGCCGCGACCTTCGGTGCCGGTGTCGCCGCCGCCAGCCTGGTGCATGCGCTGCTGACCGAATACCTTCCCTTCATCGTCCTGCTGATGGCGCTGTTCACCGTGGCGGGCGGCATCCATATCCGCGGCAATCTGCACGGCAGCCCGGGACTCAACACCGTGATTCTGGCCATGGGTGCCGTGCTGGCCAGCTTCATGGGAACCACCGGTGCGTCCATGCTGATGATCCGACCGTTGATTCGTGCCAACGACAACCGCAAGCACAAGGCACATGTCGTGGTGTTTTTCATCTTCATCGTGTCCAATGCCGGCGGCTCGCTCACCCCGCTGGGCGACCCGCCGCTGTTTCTCGGCTTTCTCAAGGGGGTGGACTTTTTCTGGACCCTGCGCCACATCCTGCCGGAGACCCTGTTCCTGCTTGCCAGTTTGCTGGCGCTGTTCCATGCACTGGACCGGTGGTACTACCATCGGCGCGAAGAAATTCTGCCGCTGGACCCGACGCCTGACGACCGGCGCATTGGTTTCGATGGTGCGGCCAACTTCTGGCTGCTCGCTGTGATCGTCGGACTGGTCCTGCTCAGCGGCTTCTGGAAGTCCGGCGTGGTGTTCGATCTCTTCGGCACGGAAGTCGGCCTGCCTGGACTGGTACGCGATGCCGGGCTGGTGGCGGTGACGCTGGTGTCGCTGAAGATCACACCGACCAAGGTGCATGTGGACAACCAGTTCTCCTGGGGACCGATGCAGGAGGTGGCCAAGCTGTTCGCCGGCATCTTCCTGACCATCGTCCCGGTGATCGCCATGCTGAAGGCTGGCATCAACGGCCCGTTCGGCGCCGTGGTGGCGGCCGTGACGCGGTCCGACGGCACCCCCGACCCGGCCATGTATTTCTGGGCGACAGGCGTGTTGAGTTCCTTTCTCGACAATGCACCGACCTATCTGGTTTTCTTCAACACAGCGGGTGGCGACCCGGCAGCATTGATGAACACACTGGCACCGACCCTGGCCGCCATTTCGGCGGGTGCCGTGTTCATGGGCGCCAATACCTACATCGGCAATGCGCCCAACCTCATGGTCAAGGCGATTGCCGAGGAGCGTGATGTCAAAATGCCAAGCTTCTTCGGCTACATGGCCTGGTCTGGCGCCATCCTGGTCCCCTTGTTTATCGTCATGACTTTTATCTGGTTCCATTGAGAAAGAAACACAAAAATGAGTAAACCCCGCATTCTGGTGGCCCGCGCCGTTTTCCCTGCAGTGATCGAGCGTCTGGCGCAGCACTTTGACGTCGAATCCAACCAGGCCGACGTGGTCTGGAGCAAGGCCGAATTGACCGAGCGTCTGCGCGACAAGGATGGCGCCTTCACCACCGGCAGCGACCGCATCGATGCCGAGGTGCTGGCGGCCTGCCCGCAACTCAAGATCTGCGCCAACATGGCGGTGGGTTACAACAACTTCGACCTCGATGCCATGACGGCGCGCGGCGTGCTGGGCACCAACACGCCCGACGTGCTGACCGAGACCACCGCCGATTTCGGCTTCGCGTTGCTGATGGCCACCGCCCGGCGCATCACCGAGAGCGAGCATTACCTGCGCGCCGGCCAGTGGACCAAGTGGAGCTACGACATGTTCGCCGGCTCCGACATCCATGGCGCCACGCTCGGCATCCTGGGCATGGGCCGCATCGGTCAGGGCATCGCCCGGCGCGGCGCGCACGGCTTCGGCATGAACGTGATCTACCACAACCGTTCGCGCCTGGATGCGGCGACCGAAGCCGAATGCAAAGCGCGCTACGTCGGCAAGGAAGAACTGCTGAAGACGGCCGACCACCTGGTGCTGGTGTTGCCGTATTCCGCCGCCTCGCACCACACCATCGGTGCGGCCGAACTGGCGCAGATGAAGCCGACCGCCACGCTGGTGAACATCGCGCGCGGCGGCATCGTGGACGACGCAGCGCTTGCCGCGGCGTTGCGCGGCAAGCGCATCGCTGCCGCCGGCCTGGATGTGTTCGAGGGCGAGCCCGCCGTGCATCCAGACCTGCTGACCGTGCCCAATGTGGTGCTGACGCCGCACATCGCCAGTTCCAGCGTGCCAACGCGCCTGGCCATGGCCAATCTGGCGGCGGATAACCTGATCCAGTTTTTTACGAAAAACAAGGCGCTGACCCCCTTGAATCCAGCGGCTCTTGCTGCAAAATAAATAGCAAAACAGAAAGCGGACCCCGTGGAATTCTGGTTTTTACTGGCTCTGGCCATCGTCAACCTGATGGCGGTAGGCTGGCTTTTGCTGCGCCGGCCGCCTGACGACGGGCGCACAGATCTGCAGGTGGCCCTGCAAAGCAGCAGCGAACGGCTGGAGCGCGAGCTGCGTCACGAGATCGGCGAGTCGGCACGCAACGGGCGGCTGGAGCTGGCGCAGAACCTGGCCACCTTCCAGCAAAGCTTGGTGCAGCAGGCGGCCGAGGCCACGCGCACGCAGAACACGCAGATCGATGCTTTCGGCCAGCAACTGGCGCTGCTGCAGAAGACACTGTCCGACACCTTGACGCTGCAGCTGTCCAACTTGAGCGAGTCCAACGCCCGTCGCATGTCCGAGGTGCGCGCCACGCTGGAAGCGCAGTTGGCGCAGTTGCAGCAGACCAATATCGCCAAGCTGGACGAGATGCGCGCCACGGTGGACGAGAAACTGCAGACCACGCTGCATGCACGCCTGGGCGAGAGCTTCAAGCAAGTGGCCGATCGGCTGGAACAGGTGCACAAGGGACTGGGGGAGATGCAGACGCTGGCCGCCGGCGTCGGCGACCTCAAGCACCTGCTGACCAACGTCAAGACGCGCGGCATGTTCGGTGAGGCGCAACTGGCAGCGCTGCTGGAGCAGGTGTTCGTGCCGGACCAGTACGCGGCCCAGATTGCCACGCGCCCGGGCAGCAAGAACGTGGTGGACTTTGCCATCAAGTTGCCGGGCAAGTCCGATAACGGCGAGCCCTTGTGGTTGCCGATCGATTCCAAGTTCCCGAACGAGGATTACGAGCGCCTGCTCGACGCGCAGCAGCGTGCCGATGCCGTGGCGGCCGAGGCGGCGGCCAAAGCGCTGGAGGCGCGCATCCGGCTGGAAGCCAAGTCGATTGCCGAGAAATACATCGAGCCGCCGTACACCACCGATTTCGCCATCCTGTTCCTGCCGACCGAGGGCCTGTACGCCGAGGTGCTGCGCCGGCCCGGTCTGATGGAAGCATTGCAACGCGAGCACCGCATCACGCTGGCCGGCCCGACCACGCTGCTGGCCATGCTCAGTTCGCTGCAGATGGGCTTTCGCACGCTGGCGCTGGAAAAACGCTCAAGCGAGGTGTGGCAGGTGTTGGGTGCGGTCAAGACCGAGTTCGGCAAATTCGGTGACGTGCTGGCCAAGGTCAAGTCGCAGACCGAGACCGTGCTCAACACCCTGAACAGTGCCGAGACGCGCAGCCGCGCCATGGGCCGTGTGTTGCGCCAAGTTGAGGCCTTGCCGGATGCGCAGGCGCAGGCCTTGCTGCCGCTGGACAAAGAGGCAGACGAAGGGTGACGCCAATGCCTGGAACCGAGGCTGCTCCGCGCTTCGCGCTGGCGCGCCTGATCGGCGGCCACATCTGTTTGCATGCCTGCATGGCCGGCATGCGCATGGCGGCGCCCCTGCTGGCGCTGCGCGAAGGCTACAGCCCGCTGGCGGTGGGCGTGCTGCTGGCCCTGTTTGCGCTGACGCAGGTGTTCCTGGCCTTGCCGGCGGGGCGCTATGCCGATCGACATGGCCTCAAGCGTCCGGTCGGCTTCAGCGTCATGGCGGCCACGCTGGGCGCCGGGCTGGCCGTGGTTTTCCCCATCTTCCCCGTGCTGTGTCTCAGTGCTTTGCTGACCGGCGGTGCCACCGGTGCGGCAGCGATTGCACTGCAACGGCATGTGGGCCGTGCGGCACGCGACGCCACCGAACTCAAGCAGGTGTTCAGCTGGCTTTCGATCGGGCCGGCGGCGTCGAATTTTCTCGGCCCTTTCGCGGCCGGCCTGCTGATCGACCACGCCGGTGCCTTGCTCGGCGGCCAAGCGGGCGACCTGTCGGGCTACCGCACGGCCTTTCTGCTGATGGCGCTGCTGCCGCTGGCCACGTGGTGGTGGGTGCGGCGCACGCCGGAGTTGCCGACGGTGGCGGTGGCCGCCGATGCCGGCACGCGCCGTGCCTGGGACCTGCTGCGCGAGCCGATGCTGCGCCGGCTGCTGCTGGTGAACTGGTTTCTCTCATCGTGCTGGGACGTGCACACCTTCGTGGTGCCGGTGCTGGGGCACGAGCGCGGCTACAGTGCCTCGGTCATCGGCACGCTGCTGGGCAGCTTCGCGCTGGCGGCGGCGGCGGTGCGCCTGAGCATGCCCTGGCTGGCGGCACGTTTGCGCGAGTGGGTGGTTATCTCAGGGGCCATGCTGCTGACCGCCTTGCTGTTCGGCATCTACCCCTTCATGCCGACGGCCTGGAGCATGGGCCTGTGTTCGGTGCTACTGGGTCTGGTGCTCGGGTCGGTGCAGCCCATGATCATGAGCACCTTGCACCAGATCACACCGAGCGATCGCCACGGCGAGGCGCTGGGCCTGCGCCTGATGTCGCTCAACGGCTCCAGCGTGCTCATGCCGATGCTGTTTGGCAGCATCGGCGCGGTGGTGGGGGTCTCGGTGGTGTTCTGGACTGTCGGTACCGTCGTCGGGTTGGGCGCCCGGACGGCCTGGGGGCTCAAGAGAGGCTTGCCCCATTCTCCAGCCGGTAAAACGACTGGATAGCTTCCCAGGCGGCCTCGGGCGTGTCGACAAACGTGAACAGCGCCACATCCTTGGGGGATATCACACCTTCCTCGACCAGCATGTCGAAGTTGACGAGTCGCCGCCAGAAGTTGCTGCCGTACAGCACCACGGGAACCGGTTCGGACTTGCGGGTCTGAACCAGGGTCAGGATCTCGAACAGTTCGTCCAGCGTGCCGAAGCCGCCAGGGAAGGCCACCAAGGCCTTGGCGCGCATCATGAAATGCATTTTGCGCAGCGCGAAGTAGTGGAACTTGAAACTCAGGCTGGGCGTGATGTAGGGGTTGGGGGACTGCTCGAAGGGCAGGGCAATGTTCAGCCCCACGGTGGGCGCACCCACCTCATGGGCGCCGCGGTTGGCCGCTTCCATGATGCCGGGGCCGCCGCCGGTGCAGATGAACAGGCGCTCCTTCTCTGGCAGCTTGCTGCTGTGCTCGGCCACCAGGCGGCCGAACAGCCGGGCCTGTTCGTAATGACCCGCGTTGCGGACATCGCGTTCGGCGTGTGCCAGGGCCTGTGCATCGCCGCTGACGCGCGCCTGCGCCAACTGGGCCTGAGCCTGTTCAGGCGTGGGAAAGCGTGCGCTGCCAAAGACCACGATGGTGTTCTCGATGCCTTGGGCCTGCTGGTCAAGGTCCGGCTTGAGCATCTCGAGCTGGAAGCGGATGCCACGCGTTTCGCGGCGCAGCAGGAATTCGGGGTCGGCAAAGGCCAGGCGGAAGGCATCGGCCTGCAACGGCAGGCCGGCGTCGGCATGCGCCTTGAGGTCGGCCCAGGCGTCGGCCAGGGTGCGTTCGTTGAGGTCGTGTGGGGTCTTCATACGCGGGGGTCAAGGGTTCAGGTCCGCCAGTGCGGCGGCGATGGCGGGGGCCATGCTCACGGCATTGCTCGGGTGGGTAATGCAGTCGGTACTCCAGACGTGGCCGACGCCGGCCTCATGCAGCAGTTGCAGGGCATCGCCGGCAAACAGGGCGTGCGTTACCGCGACGTCGACCGAAGCGGCACCCGCGGTCAGCAGCAAGCGCGCCGCCTGCGCCAGCGTGTGGCCGCTGCTGGCGACGTCGTCGAGCAGCACCACGGCGCGGCCCGCGAAGTGGACCGAGGGGAGTTCGATGTCCACGGCACGATCGCCATGGCGCACCTTGCGGCACACCGCGTGATCGAAGCCATGGCGTGCGGCAGCCTGCGCAATCCACTGGGCCGATTCCTCATCCGGCCCCACCAGCAGCGCTTGCGGCCGCTGGGCGGCCACCAGGTCGGCCAGCAACGGTGCGCCGCTGAGTACCACCGCTTGCGGCACCGGCACCGCTTCTTCCAGCGTGGCGACGCGGTGCAGGTGCGGGTCGACCGTGATGACCGCATCGAAAAGTTCAGCCAGAAACTTTCCGACGATGCGCTGGCTCACCGCTTCGCCGGGTCTGAAGGCGATGTCCTGTCGCATGTAGGCCAGGTAGGGGGCGACCAGGGTCAGGTGGCGGGCGCCGAGCTCGCGTGCGGTGCGCGCTGCCAGCAGCAGCTCGACCAGTTTCTCGTTCGGATGGTCGAGCGTGCGCAGCAGCACCACGTGCTCGGGCAGGGGGGGCGGTAGCTGCAGCTTGAGTTCGCCGTCGGGGAAGCGGTGGCGTTCGATGGGGCCCAGCGTCAAACCAGCCTGCGTGGCGATGCGCTGGGCGCTCGGCAGTTCGTCGTCGAAATGCAGTAGAAGGGCGGGGCTGGCCATCAGAACTCCACGAAGACCCGCGGCACGTCCTCGGCCCGGCCGATGCTGTAGCCGATGGATTTCTGGCAGGCCTGGCGCGCAAATTCGAGGTCGGCGGGGAAACTGGCGTGCACGCGGTAGAGCACGGCTCCGGCCTGGACTTCATCGCCCAGTTTGCACAGCAGATCGACGCCGGCGTTCTTGACCTTGGGGGCGCCGGCAAAACGGGCGATGCGTGCCAGTTGCAGGTTGTCGATGCTGCAGACCACGCCGGCTTGCGGGGCGCGGATTTCGAAGGTCAGTGCCCCCAGTTCGGGATGGTTGTGATCAAAAAATTTGCTGCCCTGGGCCTGGATGATGTCGTTCATTTTCGCGACTGCGCGGCCCGAGTCGAGGATGTCGCGCGCGATGGCAAAGCCGTCGCCGCCGCGCACGTCGGGGCTGGACTCAATCAGCCGGCCGGCCAGGCGCAAGGCCTTCTGCCGCAGGTCGATCGGCGCGCGCGGGTCGTTTTCCAGCACACGCATGACGTCGCGTGCTTCCAGCATGGGGCCGATGCCGAAGCCGACCGGTTGGCGTCCGTCGGTAATCAGCACATCGAGCGAGAGCTTCATGCGCTTGGCCACGTACTCGAACAGACGGCGCAGGCGCTGCGCCTCCGGCATGGAGCGGACCTTGGCGGTCGGGCCGATCGGGATGTCGAGCACCAGATGAGTGGAGCCGGCAGCGATCTTCTTCGACAGGATGGAGGCCACCATCTGGCCGGGTGAGTCGAGCGAGAGCGGACGCTCCACCGAGATCAGCACGTCGTCGGCCGGTGACAGGTTGGCTGTGCCGCCCCAGGCCAGGCAGCCGCGATGCTGGCGTACGATGTCTTGCAGCTG
>Ga0255338_1001745_pt1 | contig 37849 bp, 33 predicted proteins | sample MeOH1_35cm_T4_19_FD_203715 | JGI IMG/M metagenome (GOLD analysis project Ga0255338, IMG submission 203715) | Sandy soil microbial communities from University of British Columbia, Vancouver, Canada - MeOH1_35cm_T4_195 | ecosystem: Engineered > Artificial ecosystem > Sand microcosm > Unclassified ...
TCTGTCCTTGACCAGCCTTACGGCCTCAAGCTTGAACTCCCGGCTGAATTGCCTTCTTGTTCCCATGACCAACCTCCAGTTTCATTTTCCACCTTAACAAGGTGTCTATGAAACCGGCAGCAGCCCACTTCACTTCGACTACGCGAATGTCGGCCAGTGCAAAGCGGCGGACGTAGCGGTCCGCGTGGGCGTCGAAGTAGCCTGCGGCGATCAGCCTCTCGCTTAGCAGGCGCACGGCCTCAGCCTCGCCCGCGGCGACATCGCGCATCTCCGCGACGAACTCAGGCAGCCGCAGGCCCGACTCTGTCTGACGCAGTCTCGCGCCGGCAAGGAACAGAGGCTGTCGAACCGAATCGTCAAGCTGTTCGAGCGAGCCGATCTTGGCGGGAAAGCCCGCTGCCGACAGCGTGGCCTTCACCTCGATCGAACCAGTGCCGAGGTCGAAGTCCCGGACGCCGTCGAGCGGCCCGACCCAGGCTTCGATCGCGGAAGCCAGCGGCACGCCCGCGTCGATGATCACCCGCAACAGCGTGAGCTCTCCCACCAACCCGATCTCGGACTCGGCGCTCAGCGATTGGGCTCCCTTGCGCATGAACTCCTGCCACGCTCGGATCCGGCCAAGGAAGACTCGCAGCAACCGCTTCTCGTCGGCCCCGGACTCGGCATCCATCGCATGAGCCACGTCCGCCACCATCGCCGCGAAGAGCTCCACGCTGCCGTGCGCGCTTCGGCTCAGCGCGAGCCAAGTCACGCCATCCGTGTCGTGCTCCGCGCGGGAGACCGTGAAACCCTGGCCGTCGGGAAGCTTCTCCGCCGCGGGAACAGCGGAGGTCGAGAAGCTGACGAGCAGCGCCTCGTTCTTTTCCGGGAAGCTCAGGCCGGCTCGCAAGGCGCAAGGGCCAAGCGTGGCGATGGATATGCTGCGCCAGCCCGAGGCGTCGTCGCTGTCGCGCAGCGAGCGCCAAGCGAGTTCGAAGTCGTCAATCGGCAGGGCCATATTCTTGCGTCCAGAGCAGGTGGTCTACGGCGTATTCCACCTTCACGCCGGAATCGCTCGACGGGAAGCTCACGCCGAACGCCATGACAGGTGCTTTTCGGCCCGCGAGCGCGTCGCTGCCCGCTTGCTGGGGGTCGAGGGGATAGAGCAGCAGGAGGCCGCGCTGCGGCGCCGGAGCGACGCCATCGGCCTCCGATCCCCTGCCGCGGATGAAGCGGATCGACGGGCCGTTGGGAGTGTCGGGCTCGCTCGGCTTGACGCCGTCCTTCTGCCGACCCGCGTCGGGGTTGAACATCTTCTTGGTCCGGGCCAGCGCCGCGCTCCAAGCTGCGTTGTCCAAGTCGATCGCCTCGTCGCGAGGAGAGAGCAGGCGGCCGATCGCGTATCGGTCCGCGATGTCTTTGTCGGCTGTGCGCTTGGTCATCTTGTCGATGGTCAGACCGCCAACAAAGGTGTGCTCGCCGCCGGAGCCGCCGCCGAGCAGCGCCACTGTCCACGAGGTCAGCTCGCCCGTCGCCGCCATCGAACGGACGAAGTCGCGAAGCAGGGCGCTGTTGACCTTGCGAGCCTTCGGGTGAGTGATGAAGGCATCGAAGAAGTCCGCGATGTGTGCGGCCGGCACGTCGTTCCAGAGGAAGCCAACCCACTGCTGCTCTTGCGCCCCGCGGATGCGCTTGGGGTTCAACTCGTCAGGCGCCCCGCAAGCGGCAATGAGCTTGCTGGCAGTGTCCAGGTTGTGATCGAGGATCTTGCCGTCGTTGTGCAGCGACACGGTTTCGAGCAAGTCGCCGCTGAACGAGAGCTGTAGGTTCTTGGCCGTGCGCATCTTCAAGGGCGAAGTCACCAGCAGCACCGGATGGGACTGCACGCGCAGGCCGTAGTCGCGAGGAGTCGCGCCACTCTCGGCCATCGCGTCGAACTCCTCGCGCAGCTCTTCAGAGGCATCCGCGATGTGACCGAACCACTCGACTAGCTCTTCGGTCGTGTAGAGGCGACATAGGTCGATGTAGCCTGGCCGGTAGCCGAACCAGCGGCCCATCTGCATCAGCGTGTCATACATCTTCGTGGTGCGCACAAAGTAGCTGGTGCACAGGCCTTCAAGCGTCAAGCCGCGCGCGAGCTTGTCGCCGCCGATGGCGATGACTTTGAGGCCCTTGGCGCCTCCCTCAGCGTAGTCGAGCGCGTCTTTGGCCTTGCCGTTCACCATGCGCACGTCGATATCCGACAGGGCATCGGGCAGCTTGGCGCGGACTTCGGCCCAGGGAAGGACGGACGGCGGCTCTTCCGATTCGGTGAGCTTGGACGCGATCGCCTCGGTTGTGGGGACGAAGTCGGATTCCCAAAGCGCGCGCAGTTCATCGAGCAGCGCCTCATGGTCAACCCGGCGGGTGATCCGCAGCTTCATTTTTTGGACGAAGTCCTCGACCTGGCGATGCACTTCCTTTTGGACGAGCGTAAAGCGCGTGACGTGAACGAGCATCGAGGAGTGCTCCGCCCCTTGCCCACGGGCCTCCCGGGCCGCGCATGCCAAGACGAACGAGTGGACCGCCTCGCGTAGCGACGGTGGCAGCGCATCTTGCCCCAGGTGCGCCGGCGAATGGTCCTTCTGGTGCTTCGGCGGCATCCAGCCATCGCGGCCGTCCGCGCCGGCGTGGTCCTCGAAGACGCGGGTCAGCGGCAGGCCGCGGCGCCCCTCCGGCGTTTGCAGGCCGAAGACGCGGGCGGGGCCGACGTAGTTGGATGGCGCGGCCAGGTTGACGATGAACGACTGGGGGAAGAGGTCCGGGCCTTCCTCGGGCGTTTCGTTCTGTCGGTGGATGAAGATGTTGGCGAACGGCGTCGCGGTGTAGCCCACGTACGCCTTCTTGGCGAACACGTTGAGGATCTTGCGGATCCTGCTGTTGATCGCCTTCGGCTCGTGGTCCTCATCGGGTTTGCCATCGGCGCCGATATGCTGCTCGCCAGTGTCGACCGAAGCGTGGTCGGCCTCGTCGTCGATCAGCAGCAGCGGGAGGTTCGACACGAAGCGCCTGCCGTGCTCATCGGTGGCGTCCGCGACATGGCCCCGGATCCATTTGAGCAGGCGCTCCAGCACGACTTTGTGCTTCTTGACGACGAAGAGCCAAGGGCGCTGCTCGGGAGAGATGGCCAAGTGCTTGGCGACCTTGGTATTGAAGTCGCCGGTGTTGGTCCGGTTGGTTGCGCAGTTGGGCTTGATCTCGAAATCGCGGCCGTGCGCGCCGACGCCGATCAGCTTAACTATGTCGCCCGTGGCCGACGTTTCGTAGCCGAGGAAGCCCTCTTCGAGACGGATCTGCGTTTGCGAGCGCAGATTGTTGTGCAGGCCCGCCAGGATGATGATGATCTTGTAGCCGGAGTCGGCCGCTTTGCAAATCAGGCCCGAATAGTTGGCGGTCTTGCCGGACTGGACATGTCCCACGACCAAGCCGCGGCGATCCCAGGCCCCCGCGCGGCCAGGGTCTTCCATCAGACCCAGGATGCGGTCGGTGGACTTGTCCACGGCGTCGACGGCCGTCGCCGACATCTTGCGTTCGAGCATGTCGCGGTAGCGGGGCCAATAGCGCCAGTCCTTCTTGCGGGCGGCGTTGAGCCAAGCCTCATGGCCGGTCGTGTCCGAGAGCGCCGTGTCCTGTCCGATCCATAGGCTGAACCGACGGATCAACTCGGCGACGGCGGCGGACTTGTCGACGGAGTCTTCGTTTCCAGGGGCCACCACCGAGGTTGCGATTGCGACCTTCTCGGTGATCAAGGCCGCGGTGATCGGCCCCTTGTCCTTCTCCGCGACGAGCAGGCTCTGTGCGATGCTGAGCGCCGTCGCGGTCGAGGTGCTGAACTCCGGCATCGGTTCCTCCCTTTTGTGTGTTCTTGGCCTAGGCTGCTGCGGGGCCGCCGAGCCCCGCGATCAGCCCCGGGTAGTTCTGGAATGGCTCGGTCGACAGCAGCGCGCGCTTGGCCGCATCGACAGACATGCCACGGCGCCCGATCATGTCGGCGAAGAGGGTGCCCAGCACCGTCGCGACGGCCTCGGGCGGCTCGCCCGAGAAGCCGGTCTGGGCCGTGTCCTTGTTCTCCGCCGTGTCGAGCCAGATGCGTTGGACCGGAACGGACTCCTCGATCACGCGCAGCATCGCCTTGACCAGCGGCGCAAGATCGCCTGCGCTGTCCAGCACGGCCGCGACCGCGGGGTGGGTCTGCTCGATCCGATAGCGGATCCCATCCTTCAAGCGGTCGACCCGCCACGCCTGCTCGATCGGCGTGTTGCGCTGCGTGGGCATCGGCGTCCCGCGGTAGGCGAACACGCGGCGCGCTCGCTCGCGAGTGTCTTCAGCCAACCGGGTGAGCCACGGGCGCAGCGCGACCGGGGGGCGGGCCGTCGACTTGCGCACATCGATCTTCCAATCGGCGTCGGCGGTGTTGGGGATGTCAAGTTGGATGCGCGCCAGGCGGTGCGCCTCTTCGCGGTTCCAGGCCTTCGCGTTGCCGAGGCCGAGCCAGCCGCCAGCGACCAGCAGCCGCTCGTTGCGGTAGACGTAGAAGCCCTGCTGCGCGGTCCAGCCCGCCGGTCCCTCGTTCTTCTTGAACTCGTCCTTGGTCAGCTTGTCGTGGTGGGGCAAGACGTGGCACTGCGCCACCACCAGCCCGCTGGCGGTCCGCGTCGGGGCGGGCGGCGAGGTCCACGGCTTGGCAGGATGTCCCGACATGAACGGATCCCAGGGCTCGATCGGGCGGTTGTTGATCAGCAGCTTGATCCGCGCGCGGGGGCCCTGCAGCAGGCGATGGAAGACCATCGCCAGGTGCGCTTCCACTATCACAGTCATTGCCAAGTAATCGTCGACCGTGTAGCCGGCGGTGACGATGCGGTCAAGCTTTTCCCAGAGCACCAGAGTCCCAGCCGCTTTGCCTTCGAGACTGGCCAGATGTCGCCCGGAACCCTCGGCCGGCCCTTCGAAGAGCAGCCAATCGCTCTGAGGATCGGCCGCCAGCTCGTCGAGATCCCAACGCAGGCAGCTCCGCTCGCCGCGCTTGGCGCTCGTGACGGTCAGCCGCCGACATTGCGACAGCGATGCGGTCTTCAAGCCCATGCCGAAGCGTCCGAGGTCATGGGTTTCGCGTGCGGCCAACGGGTTCTTATCGCCGAGCCGCATTGCACCTTCGAGCTCCGGGTCGCTCATGCCGCGCCCGTCGTCGAGGACCAGCACTCGGCTGTCGGGGCCGTCCCACTGGAATTCGATGCGTACCTCGCTCGCGCCGGCGGAGATGCTGTTGTCGACGATGTCGGCCAGCGCCGCCGCGGTCGAATAGCCTAAGCCCCGCAGCGACTCGAGCATCGCCGTCGCGCGAGGCGGCGCCTTGCGGGTCTTCGTGGTCATTTCCAATAGCCCTTTCCTGGCCAGAACTCGAAGCCGAACTCCAGCAGCTTGTGGATCAGCCCACGGTCGGTGTCGTCGCGGGGCTCCAGGAGCTCCACCCAGATGCTTCCGGAACTCAGGCGGGCGTCATCGACGCGGATGCCGAGTCCAACGGCTTGCTCAAGGAGCTGATCGAGTGGCGCGGGCTCCGAAGACTCAGCCGCTCGGTTAGCCTCGCGCGGCGACCTGATCGCGGCTTCGCGCTTGGGCACGTCCTGCTTGGGTTCTGCTTCGGTGTCGTCGACGCTGTCGGTGGCGTCGGTGGCGTCGGTGGCGTCGGTGGCGTCGGTGGCATCGGGCTCTTCCGCGCCGGTGGCGAATGGGGTCTCTTGGCGCTCCAAGCCCAGGATCAGGCGGGTGAATGGTTCAGAGCGCGCGGGCCGCTTGAGTGCTCGGAGCGCCTTGGCTTCAATCTGCCGGATGCGCTCGCGCGTCACGCCGAAGCGCTGCCCAACCTCGTCAAGAGTCAGAGCCTCACCGACTCCAATGCCATATCGCAGCCGCAGGATCTGCTCTTGCTTGTGGTCCTTGGTCGAGAGCGACGAGATGTAGCGGTCGACAGCCAGGCGTACTTGGCGCGCCTCGACGACATCCGAGGGATCCGGCAGCCAATATGCGTCGCGGGCATCGATCGAGATCAATTCGTCGACAGGCGATTCGTCGACTCGCGCGGGCTCGGGCGCAATGCGAAGCAGCGCGGCGAGCTTGTGGCGCGGCATCTCCATGCGCTCCGCCAGTTCGTCCAGCGTCGGCTCGCGGCCAGCAGCCGTTTCGAAGGCCTTCGTCATGCGCTCCGCACGCTGGAGCTTCTCGAAGATGTGGACCGGCACGCGGATGGTCCTGGCCTTGTCCGCGACGTGGCGGCTGATCTGCTGCCGGATCCACCAGGTTGCGTAGGTCGAAAAGCGAAAGCCGCGGCGCCAGTCGTAGCGGTCAACAGCTCTGAGCAACCCGATGTTGCCCTCCTGGGCCAGGTCGTCCAGCGCCTCCCCGCTGTATAGGTATTTCTTGGCGTGGAAGAAGGCCAGCTTCAGATTCGCGGCCGTCATCCGATCGCGAGCTTCCCGGAAATCCGTCATCGCGCGCCTGAACCCGGGGCAGGCCGCCGCGCCATTTGCGGCATCGATCAGCTCCAGCAGGAAGCGACGGTTCAGGCGCAGGCCCGCAAGCGCTTTGCGAATGTCCTGGGACGACGCCCTCGGACGGCCTTCCATTTCAACCAGCGCCCCGAGCCGCCTGAGTGCGTCAGCGAAGGTGGCGACGCCACCTTCGGCAGGCGCTTCTTCCCCCGACTCGCCGTCGTGGTCGATGGTTTCTAGCGGTTTTGCCTGCGCGGGCTCGCCCGCTTCCAGGCTTTCGGCCGAAGCCGGCTCCGGGTCGGATTCGCTGCCGACCCAGATGGAGGAGAGCTGGCGCGTTCCCGCAACGGCCTCCGACCCGGCTGCCAGGGTCCGCGCGATGCCGCCAGGCCAAGTCGCCAGTGCGTCGAGCGCTGCGTCAAGAGCGGCTTCCATGTCCTTCGCGAGGCGGATCTCTTCTTCGGAAGTGAGCAGCCGCAAGCGCTGGAATTCGCGCTGGTAAATCCGAAGAGGTTCGTGGCGGGGCGACGTGGCCCGGTCGATCGCTATGAATGCCTCGTCGAGAGCCGCCTCTTCTTCTCGCGTCTCCTCCGGATCCACAAACACCTCGAAGCTTTCGTCGGCATCGGAGTATTCAAAGCGCTCATCAACCTCGGCGCCGAGGTCGTTGATGACCATTGCCAAGTAGGCTTCGGCCTCCGGGTTTGCCGAGCGGTCCTCGTTGGTGGACTGGGCTTGCACATCCAGCGCGGGAACGCTGCCTTCGCGGAGCGCCCGCAGCAGAAGGCGCCTCAGCCTCGCGCGGCCTTCGGCATCGTCGGCCCGGGCGAGTGGCAAGGCCACCTCGGGCAAGTAGGCGTCGATGTCGTCCCATTCGGCCGATGAATCGATTGGCTCGTGGGCGGAGATAGCGATCTGGACCGCGCTTGCCGATTCCACGACCATCATGTCAGCCTGGGGCCGAGTCGCTTCTTCTTCGGGCTCCCAGCCGGAAAGGTCGAACTCCCCATCGTCCATCACGGTGACCATCGCCGCGGATGGCCGGGGCGGCTCGAGCGCCGGCGGATCGGTCGGCGTATCGGGTTCAGTTGGCGTACCCGCTGCCTCGGGATAGGCCCGCGTGGCGGCTTCGGCGATGGCGTTGGGCGGCCGCGACGGCTCGGAGGCTGATTCAGGCTCAGGTTCGAGCGCGATCTCGGAGGACGTGAGGGACGGAATAGACGCGCGAGCGGCGTCGAGGATCGCCGCCGTAGCGTCCGATCCGGCCGCGAGGGCAATTTCGAGAGCGGTCTTGCCGGAAGGGTCGAGCAAGCCGTGATCGGCTCCGGCGCTCAGGAGCAGCTTGCAGATGGCCGGCTTGTCGCGCGTGGCGGAGAGCATGAGGGGCGTCATGCCGCTGGCGTCGCGGGCGTTGAGGTCGTCGCCTCGTTCGATATGGATCCGAACGGCGCTCTCGACGCCGGCCATCACGGCCATCCGCAGAAAGTGACTCAGGGGCCTCGTGCCGGGGACGTTCGCTTCGTCCATCAGGACGCCTTTACCGATTCGTCCCTTCACGGCCTCCTTCGATGTCGCGTTCAGCGCGCTCTCACACTCCGTCGTGAGGCACTGGTCTTGGCCAACCACTCGTCTTCCTCTGGGGCCGATTCGAGCCATTTTGTGTTTCTGACGGCTACGAAGTGTACAGGGGCGACGGCGCTGCAATGTCCGAATTACCAGTGAAGAACGCGCTAGCGCTGCGCCCTTCAAAAGCTCGCAACAGGGGCGGGCAAAATTGCACTAAAGGGGGCGGATCGGCCGGCCGACCTTGACACAGACCAAGATGAAGGCGCCAAAACGCGCCGAGAGGAACCGATGAAGGCAGGATTGATCTTTGAGGCGAGGTATTACGAGACCTACAGCATGTACTCGATCGTGGACGGTGTGATCAGGAACATCCCGGAGCATCTCCGAGAATTGGAGAGTTTTCACTCCGACGGGCAGTGGGCTGGGTGGCTGAAGTCCTACCAAAAGTATTCGGTTCACCATCAGTTCATCGACTTCGCGGTGCGGGACGTCCACGCAGAAGAGGCCGATGGCTTCGATCTAGGCGAGCGCAAGCGGCTGTTGAAGTCCTTCGAGCAGATCCCTGGGGCCCTCAGCGATATCAGGCCACGCAAGCTTCCGATCGAAGAGGCCTTTGACTACCGCGGCAAGGGCAGCGCAAGTAGGATGTCGCGGGCGCTTCGGCCATCCTGAAGACGATGTCGGATTTTGAAATCTTCCTGGAAGAGCTTTTCGATCACTTGCTCAAGGCTGCAGCCTAGTGACCGCAGGACTTTCTTCGGAGAGGAAGAGGCACAATGACTTGGACCGATTCGTTGCAAGCGAGCTGTCGGCGAGATGGAGCGATCGTCGAGGCAGTCATAAGCGGTGCGGACCCTGCTCGACCGCGACGCCTACTTACTGTGGGCCGATGTGAACGACGGAACCGTGACGCACCGGTTCGCGATGTATGTCGAGCAAGCGTTTCGTGATTGGGACGTTGACTGCGAGCACAGCCGCGACGGCCATGATCCGAAAGAGATTGCCTGTGGCTCCCGGGACGACGCGGAACACGGAAGTCGCGTGTTCCCCGATGTGATCGTTCATAAGCGTGGCAGGGCCGAAAATCTCGTGGTATGCGAACTCAAGAAGTCGAACAACCCCGAACCGGACAGTCGCGACTTCGAGAAGCTGCGCGCATGTTGCAGTCAACTCGGCGACCAGCACGGTGTCGTCGCGCCCCTGGTCGTCCGGTCGCCGGAGCCGGCGGTGGCTCGCGCTGAGTTCGTGTATGGGTACGCGTGAGCCTCAACCGCCTGCCGAGCAGGCGGTCCCAAAGCCCGGGTACGTGCAGGTAGCGCCTGAGACTCGCCGCCGCATGCTGGCTGTTCGAGGACGTGACACGGCGCCAGAACTTCGTGTGCGACGCGTCCTGCATGCCATGGGCTATCGATTTCGGCTGCACAGGAAGGATCTTCCTGGTACGCCTGACGTCATCTTGCCGCGCCATAAAAAAATCATCCTCGTTCATGGCTGCTTCTGGCACGGCCACGAAGGATGCAAGCGCGCGGCATGTCCCGTAAACAATGCCGACACTTGGGCGGCCAAGATCGAAGGCAACCGCCAACGGGATCAGCGGAACCTGGATGCCCTCAGATCACTGGGCTGGGATGTGTTGGTCGTGTGGGAATGCGAGGTGAGGGATGAAATTCACCTCGCAGAACGCCTGCGCGCCTTTCTCCGGTTCGATGAACGAACGTCAGGTGCGTCTGGTGGCCGCTGAACCCTCCGACCGCTTCGTCGATGGCACGGCGCGCCCGGCCGGCTTTGCATATTCGAAGTAGTCGCGGGGGTCTTTGCGGCCATCCTTCTTGGCGGCTCCGGCAAGCTTGGCCCACGCCTTGATGATCCGTTCGTCGCTCGAAGCCATGGGAGCACGGGCCCACTCGCGCTTCAAGATGCCTTGCAGCACTTCGCCGTGCAGTCTTGTGAATGCGGGCGGTACCGCCTCCCCGATCATCTCGCGCACATTTGTGTGGCCTAGCTTCTTGAGTGCGTCGCCCCACTGAAAATCATTTGGAAACGTCTGAAGGAGCGAGCACTCCAACGGGCTGAGCAAGCGATTCTGCGTCGGATGAATCGTGTAGTCGCTTCCAATGTGGCCGCTCGCGGTAGTGACGGTAGCAGCCGGGCGGTCGGCATACATCCGTCGATAGCTGCTCTTGAATCCCTTGATCAAACGATAGGTGCCGTCGTCTTCCTGCACAATGGGACGGAGAAGGGGCGCAGAACACTTCGGACACATTACGGTCTCAGGCAGCACTTTGACCGGTCCGCAGTGGTGGCAAACGTTGTTGTCCCACGCACTGCGACCAGTGCCACTAGGAATTGCGGCCACCATCGCGTACGTGCGTTCATCCCATACCGGAACGGAGTGGAAGCCACCATATCCATCGGCATGAGCTGTCTCGGGTGTTGCCGCATCCAGATCCGGAAGCGCAAATGCGGCAAGTGCCTCTGCGAGCGAAACCGGCACTGCCCTGCCGACATCGGGAGCATGCGTCGCCCGCGGAAACGGTGTCCTCCCCATGCGCAGCAATTCCTTGAGTCCGGGCAGATCGTTGCGAACGAGCGTCAGGAAAGCTCTGTTGCGCGACTGGGGTATGCCAAAGTCGCAAAGGTCGGCAACCACCGGAAATGCAACGTAGTGCTTAGCCAGAGAGGTGATGAGATAGTTCGCAGCCGAGACCGGCTTCTTGTCGTTCGGATGATGTACTTTTCGAGTGAAAAACGCAGGAACGTTCTCCACGACGATCAACGAAGGCATCAGCCTCAGCGCGACGTTGGCAATGACGGTGACCAGCAGGTTCCGCTCGTCCTTCGATCCTGCGTCGGCGTCGTCATGGCTGCCTTTGCCCGACCGTGCAGAACTCATGCCTTGGCAAGGCGGGCACGCGCAGAGCAGTGCAGGTCGAGCCTTCCCCGCTCGAGCGCGATATTTCTTGATCACTGTTTGCCACGTCTTGCGCAAGTCGCCCGGTACGCCTTCCGCGCCAGGGTGATTGAGCAGGCAAACGTCGAGTCGGCGTGCGTCCAGTTCGGCCATCACATCGAAACGAAAGCCCGCCTCGCGGTAGCCCACATCGCCGGCGCCGCAGTTGGAGAACAGGCTAACCGCGCGCAGCTTGCTCATCACCGCTTTCCTTGCCGCTTCTCGACGCCAAGGTCATGGACATCGAGGAACTGCTCGTGAACCTTCTTCGCGCGGCTCAAGAAGTCTCGCCATGACATGCGCTTGACGCGCCCGTCCTTCACCAGTCCGGCATAGGCGCGCTGGTTGGGGCTCTTCTTCAGTTTCTCGCCGTCCGCGACGACATCAATGCGCCATTCTCTGTAGAACTCAGCCACGGTTTCCGTGTTCTCTTTGAAAAATTGTTCGAAGGCATCGACGTAGTTGATCAACCGGGTGAAATCGGAGTCGTCGAAAGCGTGTCCAGCCTTCTTGATTTCCACGATGTGGAGCAATCCGTCGATGCTAACCAGAGTAAAGTCCGGCCGTTTGTCTTCTTGGCCGATGGCAAGGACCACATCGCTGCCTTGGGTCTTCTTCCAGAATTTCTCGAAGGCATGCTTGAAATTCTTCAAGCTCTGGTTCTTCGTGATGACGGTCCAGGAGGGCTCAATGAGCCAGGGCGCCTGAGCGATCAGCGCCTGAAACTGGTTCTCGTCCATCGACACGTCTATGATCCGCTGCAGATCCTTGATCACCCGCACGCGCTGGGCGGCGATCTGGGCATAGGAGGCCAACTCGGCGATCTGCGCCTTGCTGAAGATATCCAGCATTTGGTCGATCGAAGCCTCACCCTTGGTCACCTGATTGGTGAACTCATGGAAGGCTTCCATTAGCGCTTGGTGCGGCGCGACCGAAAGAATGATCTGCGAGAGGTCTTCAACGTAGACGTCGTCGCTCAGTTCGTCTTCAGCCGCGAAGCCGCCGAACTTCTTCGCCAAATCGATGGCGACGCGAGCCACCTGCTTGTCTCCAAACCGCTGCCGAGCCCTCTCCTCAATCCCGGACTTGCGCAGGAACTCGTCGCGCACGCGCACCCGGCGCGGCTCACGCGATATCCGGGCGATTTCTTTGATGAGTTCCGCTCCCCAGCGTCGCAGCAGTTCGCCGTAATCTGACGACCAGAGAATGTCCTGGCGATCAGTCCTGACGAGATCTTCTCCGTTGTCGAGATCCAGCCACTCCGCCTCAACTTGACCAACGAGGTAGGAGCGCATCGCGAATTCGCCAGTGAAGCCTGCGGGCTGATTGAAGTCTCGCGTCACACCAGCAATCTTGCCGCGGGCGTAAATGCGTACGCCCATCATTTCTTCGTTCTTGTAAGCCTCCTTGGCCATGCCGAGCCAGCCTGACACCGGCAGAGTGGAACCGTCATCGGCGACGACCGGGCGGCTGGCCAAGTCGATCCGCGAACCTAGCAGCAACGGTATATCCAGCGGGTTTACCTTGACAGGCTTGGCGCCGACGGTGGCCGTGTCTACGATCAAAATTTTGAAGTCTGGCTTGGCGAAAGTGAATCGCACGGCCAACTGACGCAAGAACGTTTCCAAATCAGGAACGCGCTTCGCCAGAAAGGACGTAAGCCGAATGCGAGTCCCTGACTTCTTGCTCCAGCCGCGGTCCTCGCTACCGATGTCGAGCGGAACTGCCTCGTCCTCGTCGGTGACGATCTTGTCGAAGTCCATGAAGAAGTGCGTGACGGCATAGCCATCCTTGGTCTTGGGCCCACCTGCAGACCACACCTCAATGCGTCGACAAATCCCGAAAGGCGCCAGCTTGCCGATGCCCTTACGACCCATGACGGGTCGCTTCTTCTTCCTCGATCTGCTTCCGTCCTCCTTGCGCGTCCGGCGGTCTGCACCTACACGCAAGTAGAAGCCGATCGCCTCCTCGGGGGTCATACCGTGGCCGTCGTCCTCAACGTCAATAACGTAGCCGAGGTCCTTCAGCTTGCCGCCGGCCTGGGACGCCAGCTGCAAATTCAGCGGCAGTCTGACGGTGACGGTTTCTGCGTCCGCGTCGTAGCCATTGGCGATGAGCTCCGCGACCACCGCGCTTGCCTTGTCGTACAGCTTTACCCCAAGCTTATCGACAGTAAGGCGCGAAATGCGCAACTGGTAGGACGAGGCCCTAGTCGAAGCCTTCTTCCCAACTAAATGCTCCCGCCCGGGCTTGCTGCCCTGGGCCGGCGCTGCGCGGGACGAAGGTGTGGCCATCGGTGTCTCCGGGGTTGGGCGGCCCGGACCCGAGGCCGCAATGTTCTTGTGCCGGCCTACGCGCACATACGGGGCACACGGTATTATCACATCATCTCCGACGCGAGGTGACTATGCCCAGTAGGGTGAGCAAGGGTGGCCGACAGACCTCGACAGGCCCAACCAGCCCGGTGGTCAGGCGCGCGTTCTCAATGCAAGAAGCAGACGCTAGGCTTATCGACGCGCTCCGCCTGCGTTGCGCAACGCAAGGCATGTTGATGAACCAGAGTGAGGTCGTTCGCGTCGGCTTACACGTGCTCTCTGAGATGAACGATGGGGAGCTGAAAGAATGGGCTGCGAAGTTGGAGCGGTTGGGGGTGGTTCGGTCCAAGCTGTCCAAGTGAGGGGCCAACGGCGATCTCTCGGGCTTACTTGTGACCCCTGTACCCGTTTCCGTACCGCTTAGAAGGAGAAACTTCCGGCTCCTTGGGTATCGCCGTTGCCGGCTGCAGGCGGCAACGGCGGGCGAATTGGGCGGGTCGCATCCAGTCTAGCGCGGAGTGGGGGCGGCTCTCGTTATAGTCCCGGCGCCAAACCTCGATCTTGGCCCTGGCGTCCTCGATTGACAGGAACCAGTGGGCGTTCAGGCACTCCTGGAGAAGCCGCCCGTTCAAACGCTCCACGCGGGCATTGTCCGTGGGCTTGCCAGGGCGGCTGAAATCGAGCTCCACCGCATGGGTTGTCAGGGGTGGACTTGGCGGCGAAGCAGGACATGCACGCGGCGATAGCCGTAGTGCAAGTCCAAACCGCTGCATCAACTCCCGCACCAAGTCCCTGCGCTGCGAAGGCCCAAGAGCTGTATTGCGGCGACCGCCTGCAGCATCGCCTTATCCAAGCTCAGATCGGCCACGATCTGCTTCAACTTGCGGTTCTCCTCTTCCAACTGGCGCACCCACTTTGTTCGGCGCGTCAGCTTGGAACTGCCGGTCCAACACGTTGTCTGCAATCGCACTGCAGGCCGTGGTCCTTGAGTAATCCGCGCCGCCTGGGCTTTGGCCGTAGGGCCTGCGCTCGCATCAGCGTTCGATGCGGTGCAGCCTGCAACGCTCACCGACGGCCATGTCGTGCCCTACATGTCGCGCGCCGTATGTGCGGTCGCTGCCGGTGAAGCTGTGTCGCACCTTGGCCGCCAAGGCTTCGTCTTGCAGACTGCGCCGGCTTCTGAGCGGCACCAATCAAGCATAGAAGCCGCTTTGCGAGACACCGAGCGTCTCGCACATCAGATTGACCGGCCAAGCCACTCGGTGCTTCGCCACGAACTCCGGGACAAGTTCATTGTGATCGAAGACATCGAGCGCAAGCCGCGGACCATGGCTGCAATCGAACCGCGTCGGAGCTTCAGGTCTGCGATTCCATCTCATCTCAGCCACATATCACTCCGCTGAGCTAGGGAGCTGGCTGCAACCGCAGGCACTCGCATGCTCTTTCTACAACTCACTGGAGCATCTGAAATGAAATGTCCTCGTTGCGGTTCAACGCACATCTCCAACCGGGAGGTTGGGAAGCGCACTGGCGCTACCGTCGGTGGTCTCGTCGGCACCGCCGTGGGCACGGCCGCTGCACTTCGCGGCGCCCAGGCGGGCGCTGCTGTCGGCGCCATGGCCGGACCGGTCGGTGCGATCGCAGGCGGCCTCGGCGGCGCCATCATCGCCGGCATCTTCGCCGGCTCGGCTGGCTGCGCGGTCGGCTCCGTCGCCGGATCGTTGGCGGATTCGAACTACCTCGACAACCGCGCCTGCCTGGACTGCGGGCATACCTTCCGGGAAGACACGCCGCCGACCTCGGTGAACGTGCAGTTCAGCGCCAGCGGCGATCCGGAGATCAGGCGCGCTGGTGGCCTGCGCGAGCCGGGCCTGACGGGTTCCGTGCACTTTCGCGAAGACTGAGAGGCACCGGTGGCACACGCAATCGAAAAGATGGCCTACGTCGGCGACACGCCCTGGCACCAACTGGGCAGCGTGCTGCCCGCGCGCCAGCCGATCGAGGTCTGGGCAAAGGAAGCCGGCATGGACTGGACCATCTGCGAGACGCCGGTGCGCTACATGGCGGAGCGGGCCGGCGCACTGGGTCAGATCCTGTCCTTCGACGACCAGAAGGTGCTGTATCGCAGCGACACCAAGGCGCCGCTGTCGGTGGTCAGCGGCCGGTACCAGGTGGTACAGCCCCGAAAGGTGCTGGAGTTCTACCGCGACCTGACGGAAGTCTCCGGCTTCGAATTGGAGACGGCCGGCGTCCTCAAGGCGGGAAAGAAATTCTGGGCGCTCGCTCGCACCGGCAAAGAAGCCAATCTCAAGGGCAGCGACCTGGTCAGGGGCTACGTGCTGCTGGCCACCTCTTGCGACGGCAGTCTGGCCACCACCGCCACCCCCACGACGATCCGCGTCGTGTGCAACAACACCCTCACCATCGCGATCAACGGCGCCACCAGCGCCGTCAAGGTGCCCCACAGCACCGCCTTCGATGCGCAAGGGGTGAAGAAGCAGCTGGGTATCGCCGTCTCCCACTGGGACAGCTTCATGTACCGCATGAAGACCCTGTCCGAGCGCAAGGTCAAGCCGCACGAGGCGATGAACTACTTCCTCAAGGTCCTGTGCCAGGCCGACAGCCATGTCGACCCGGCGCAGGGCCTGGTGAACGAGCGCGCTTTGAAGCGGGTCCAGGCGATCTACGACGGCTCGGCCGGCAAGGGCGCGGAACTGGCGTCCAGCCAGGGCACCGCCTGGGGCCTTCTCAACGCGGTGACGCAGTACGTCGACCACGAGCGGCGTGCCAGGACGCAGGACCACCGGCTCGACAGCGCCTGGTTCGGCCAAGGCGCTGCCCTCAAGCAGCGGGCACTCGACAAGGCGTTGCAACTGGTCGGCTGACAGGCACCACCACGGCATAGGCCCGGCACCGCTTCGGCGGGCCGGGCCTTTTCATTCGTCTCATCAAACATGGAAGAAAACGCTGTGAGAAATGCAGCAGAAGCCCCCGCGATCGCTCAAGCGAAGCCGGCGCTCAAACTGGTCAAGACCAACGACATGAACCGCGAGGAGTGGCTGGAGGTCCGCAAGAAGGGCATCGGCAGCTCCGACGCCGCCGCGGCCGTAGGCCTGAATCCCTACAAGTCGCAGCTGGAACTCTGGATGGAGAAAACTGGCCGCGACGAGAACCTGCCAAAGCCCGACCCCCACGACGAAACCAGCCCCCTGTACTGGGGCACGCTGCTGGAGCCGATCGTCGCCGCGCACTACACCAAGCGTACCGGCAACAAGGTGCGGCGGGTCAACGCCGTTCTGCAGCACCCCGGCGAGCCCTGGATGCTGGCCAACATCGACCGCGAGGTGATGGGCGACGAGCAGGTCCAGATCCTGGAGTGCAAGACGGCCGGCCTGCAAGGCGCGCGCCTGTGGAAAGACGGGGTGCCGGAGTACGTCCAGCTGCAGGTGCTGCACCAGCTGGCCGTCACCGGCAAGCGCGCCGCCGACGTCGCTGTGCTGATCTGCGGGCAGGAACTGCAGGTGCACCGGATCGAGCGTGACGAGCAGATGATCAGCCAGCTGCTCGCGCTGGAACGGGCGTTCTGGTGCTACGTCGAGTCCGGCCAGGCGCCGGCGGCGGACGGCTCCGACTCGGCGGATCGGGCGCTGCGTTGCCTCTACCCCCACGACAGCGGCCAGACGCTGGACCTCACCGGCGAGCTCGAGATGTCGGCGGCCTTCTCCGACCTGATCGCGGTCCGCCAGGTAGTCGCCGAGCACCTCAAGCGCGAAGCCGACCTGAAGCAGCGGATCCAGCAGCGAATGGGCGATGCGAGCAGGGCGCTGTTCGAGGGCGGCGACGTCAGCTGGAAACGCAGCAAGGACAACAACAGCTTCGATCTGGGACGGCTGCTGCGCGATCGACCGGAGCTGGCGGTCACCTACGCCAAGGCGGTACCCGGCACCCGGCGCTTCCTGGTCAACACCTAAACACCGGCCGCCTCGGCGGCCTTCATTTCAAAAGGACTTCACATGCTCAAGGGATTGGCATTGACGCCGCCCATCATCGGGCGGATCTCGATCGGCAGGGTGGTCGAGAAGAACGGCAAGCGGTTGCCGGAAAAGGACGACGAGTTCACCGTCACCAGCCAGGTACAGGGCAAGGACGGCTGGGTGCCGCACCCGGTCGATCAGGAGTTGCGGAAGACGGGGGGCGGCAAGCTGCGCAGCATCCCGATCCGGCTGCTGTTCGACGACCCGGACTTGAACCTGCGGGCGAGCTACTGCCTGTTCGACCGCGCCAGCGGACGGCCGCTGTGTGTCGGCAACGGAGAAACCTGCCGCCGTTCCACGGCGTCGGGCGTGCAGACGCTGGCGTGTCCGGCGCCGGAGGGCTGCGACTTGGCCGAAAGCGGTGGCTGCAAGCCGTATGGGCGGATGAACCTCCGCCTCGGCGATGACGATGAACTGGGAAGCTTCATCTTCAGGACCACCGGTTTCAACAGCATCCGCACGCTCTCGACTCGGATGCGGTACCTGCAGGCAATCTCCGGCGGTCTGCTCTCCACCCTGCCGCTGGAGCTTCGGCTGCGCGGCAAATCGACGACCCAGTCGCACCGGGCGCCGGTGTACTACGTTGATCTGACACTCCGCGCGGGTGTCAGCTTGGCAGAAGCCGTTGCTGCTGCCAAGGCGCTCCATGAGGAGCGCAGGGCGGCTGGGATCGACCAGGACGCGCTGGACCAAGCCGCACGAGAAGGGTTTGCGTGTGGCGCCTTTGAGGACTCAGCGGAGGAGGGCGCGGCCGTGGTGGAGGAGTTCTTCCCGGGGGGATCGGAGTCGGAGTCGGCGGTGCCAATGCAGTCGGGGCTTTCCGGCAAGCTGGAGGTCAAGGTCGCAAGGCTGGAGTCCACAGCGCGCGGAGCGGCGCCATGACTGCACCGCTGAAGTTGATTTCCGCGAGCGGCGCCGAAGATGAGGACGAGGTGATCGTCCAGGCTGTGGGAATCCTGCGGGCGCGCTTCAAGGAGCGCGACGTCTTCTCCAGCCCGGACGCGGTAAAGGACTACCTGCGCCTGCAGGCGCAAGGTCTCGCACACGAGGTGTTCTCAGTCATGTACCTGGACGCGCAGAACCGCTTGGTCGACTACGAGCGCCTGTTCCGCGGAACTTTGACCCAGACCTCGGTGTATCCACGTGAGGTCGTCAAGCAGGCGCTGGCAATGAACGCTGCGGGGGTCGTCTTTCACCACAACCACCCAAGCGGAATGTGCCAGCCAAGCCGGGCCGATGAAGCTCTGACGGAGACCCTGAAAGCGGCGTTGGCACTGGTGGACGTTCGGGTGCTTGATCACATCATCACGAGCGATGGCGGGGCACTGTCGATGGCAGAGAAGGGACTGCTATGAACGAAGCCGGGGAGGGGCATCGTCGCTCCCCGGCGGCCTCATTCAGTTCCCCGGGCGAACGGCGACGGAGGCCGCGATTCGCCCCCCTGCGCTCAGCGGGGTCGACGCGGGAGGGCTCAAGGGCAGACCTATTCGGCTTTCCCTGGCTTGGCCCGCCGTTTAACCGGATACGCGCGTGGGCTCCGCGGAGCCCGGATCACCGTCTCATCCAGGCCGTGCTCGTGTGCGAACGCCGGATTCATCAGATCGTGAGCCGGACGGCCCACGGCCCCGCAAAGACGTTCGACATTGTCGATCGAGATGTTGCGTTCTCCACGCTCCATCGTGCCGACAAAGGCGCGATCCAGTCCCGCCTCCGCTGCCAGCTTCTCCTGGGACAGGCCCACATGAATCCTGTACAGCCGAAGGTTCCGAGCAAATACGAGCCTGAGAGGCGGCGGCGCGGAAGCAACACGTGGCATTCCGAGAATCGTCAGAACTTGACGCCTTTGAATCCACGGTGTTTGAATCTCATTAAGCCATATGCATCTTCTACACGTGCGTGCCGCGTGGAAAGTGGTGTTACGCGGTCCGATCTTTTTAGCTACAACCGGAGGGTCTCAATGAAATTTACCGACACGACAACCGCAGGGCGCCGTCTTGGCGCCTTCGCTTTCATGTGCCTGCTGACACTGGCTGGCTGCACGCGCACGCTGGACTTTCGGAATGCGGAGATTTCGGAAGGAAAGGTCTATTCCCGAGGGGAGAACTCAGGATTCAGCGGGAAGCTGACCAATGTGCCGATCGGGAAGATCCCGGTCGCGAGCATCAAGCCGCTGCTCGATCTCCTGACCAAGGTCACCAAAGACGAGTCGTTCAAGGGGATCTTCCTGGCAAATGCCATTGGGTCGATTCTCGGCAACACGAACGGTGGTCCACGTTGCGACGTTTCCACGAAAGATGGTCGCCTCCACGGTGAGGCCGTTTGCTCCGTGTCGGATGCTCCGTTCCTGATGCTCACCTATGCGCAGGGAGTCGTCGACGGGCCGGTCGTCTTCCTGAAGGCGTCGGAAAAGGGAGCGAAGGTTGCGGAAGCGACTTTCAAGGACGGCCTGCTGACGGGGACTTCCCAGGTCTTTGACGCGAAGACGAGCAAAACACTGCACACGGTCAACTGGACGAAGGGTCTGGCCACGGGTCCAGAGCAAATGTTCGACTCGGCAGGCAATCTGACCTTCAAGGCAACCTTCGTGGGCGGCAAGTACGAGGGGGAGGCAGTTCAGTACGGGCCCGGCGGTGCGGTAGTCGCGAAATCCATGTATCGCGCCGGTGTGCTGCAGGAGGCGGAACGTTCTTCATCTCCAGGAGACGTTGAAGGCTGCGTGGTGAAATACATAGACGCGTTCCGCAAAGATGCTGGCGACGAGGCCACAATCAGTATCCACCAGCAGGAGGAATGGCGTGGCTGGTGTGAGCAGGGGAAGACCCCCGCATGATGTTGGGGCGGCTTCGCCCCATTTTTTTTTGGACGTCCATGCATGCAGGCGGACGCATTTGACGTCGTAAGGCCTCGCTTCGGAAGCGTCGCGTGAGAGTCCCGCGGTTAAAGGCGGAGGCGGCCGGTCACGATCTCGCAAGCCAAGCGGGTGGGCTAGGGTACAGTCGAAGATGTTGTCGCGTAGCTTCAGGCTAGCTCTCGATCAATATCCTGTCATGCACCTATTGCAGTTGATAGGGCGGCGAGTTCCACGAGAGTCGCTAACATTGTCTAATTACGCGGCTCGATGAATGGGCAATCACCATTCGTTGCCGGGTAAGAGGCGATCGAGAAAATTCCAGGGGAGCGCATCGGTTAATCAGATTTCCTCTTAGGAGTCGAACATGCCGCAGTTCCTTGTCAATCGGCAGGCGCAGCCAAATGGCGACCACGAGGTGCACACGCTGCCCTGCCCGTATCCACCAGCCCCGGAGAATCGCATCGACTTGGGCTGGCATACCACCTGCCACGAAGCCGTGGCCGCAGCAAAGCGGGCATTTCCGGGAAACCGAATCAACGGCTGCTACTACTGTTCCAACGCCTGCCATACGACATAGCGGCCACCGCCAGTGCAGGGAGTTCCGGCCTCAACGCTCAACGGGCATGCACCGGCGACGGAGCCTCAGGAAAACGTCGCGCCGACCGTGCACACGGCGTGTCGACACGGTTCGCCTGTGCGAATCTGCGGACGAGGTCCGGTTGCCTGAATGTGCGCGCGGACGTGCGATGTGCTCTGAGGATGTGGGAGTGATCGCTGGCAACCGCGCGAGGCGCTCTGCACCATATATCCATCGAGGTAGGGACTGCGCTGGCCGACAAGTGTTGGTGCCGACTGGAAATTGACCCGCCTGTGAGGGGTAGGTCGTGAAGTTTGACGTTCGGAGTCGCCCGATTCTTTACTTCGACGACGCGGCTTCGTTGCCTATCGACAACGAAGCCGGCGACATGCCTATGGCGCGAGCCGATTTGCCGACGGACGGCTTTGGACGGTAATGAACGGCCATGGATGCGAGCAGGTCACTAACGATCGGTGGGGGCCGGCGCGATCGCTTGCTGGCGCCTTCAATTCGGAGTTGATCCGTGCTTCAATTCCCTTCAGCAGGAGAAGAGAGCGATGGATCAAGACGATTTCGTGACGAACCCTGATGCCGAATACGAGGAAGCGATCGCGGCAATGTTGGCAAGGGAAGACTACTTGGCGGCTGTCGGGCTGCACGCGCACCCCGAGGATGACTGAGGGAGCCAGCGAAATGGCGCAGGGGCTCAGCAGGGGCGGCGGAGCCGGCGTGTTCGTTGACCGTGGAAGCACTGTGCGCCCAGCGCGCTACGCCTGGATCGTCCCTCGCTGGGTGCTGGTGGGCACATGAAGAGGCATCGTCCATTGCTAGCAGTGGCGCCTGCGCTCGATCAGGCTCGCGTATTTCGTGAAAGACCTCGCGAAACTGTTTGCGGGCACAGGCTCCAGTGGCTCTTAACGTTTCAAGACCAGTATTGGACATGGACGATGCTGTCCATCAAGGTTTGATGTGCGTGCCAACCAGAAGCCGTGCGCCGGCATAGTGAGCAGTTCGAAGCGGAGATCCTGGCGATGTGCGCCGAGCCCGGCGCCTCGGTGTCGGCTATCGCTCTCTCGTTCAAGCTGAACGACAAGCTGGTGCACCAGTGGCGCCGCGGTCGCGGCACAAGCCGACGGCAGTGACGGCATCGGACGTGGTGACCAAAGGCCAGCCTCAACTCTTGGCGTGGTCGCTGCCACCGCCCAAGTGCGTTTGACTGCGCGCCAGGACGATGCGCCCGCGGAACCGCTTGATGTGCTGGGTCGCACGGCGGTCCGGTGCTGAAACTGTGCGCGATCGAGTGGGCGTACGCCACGATCCGCAAGGACGGCTGCGACTGCTGCACGCACTGCGGGCACGTGGGCTCGTGCGCCTCATCCGAGAGGCGCGGGTGCCGCACCTGCCCTGGTGCGTACATCGAGGCGCGCCGCATAGCTTTCCCGTTCAGCCGATGTCTAATAGGAGCTACAACGAGGCACGGGCAAGGAGCCGGAATGACTTACAGGAATTGCGGTGCCGGTGAAATTCCGGCGAGCGTCACCAAGGAGGATCTGATTGCCACGATGGTAGAGGGCATTGTTCGCGGCGGCCTGCAGGTGTTGGTCCACTCGCGGGCTCCCGACCCCATCGGCTCCGACGACTACGACCTCAAGGCGTTCGCAGACGCTCGCGACGTGCCGTGTCCAAACCTGTACCTGCAAGTCGCGCATGACATTGACGTCCCGATCACGCACCTGATCGATGCGACACGTGAAAGCGGAGTTCCGCTATTCACGGAGTACGGCGAATGGCTTGCTTGGGATGTTCGCGAGTTGCGACTGAAGCACCCTACACGCCCACTGGACTGGCTCTGGAAAGAAGCGTGCGCCGCGGTGCCGCCAGACAACCTGAGCGAACGGCAACTGCGCATCGTTTCACTGTTGCGCGACGCTGTACTCTCGCCGGACCACGGCAAGAAGCCGGTGCTGCTCCGGCGCGAGTTCCTGCAGGACGCGATACAGTGCCGCGAGTTCGCATTCGAAGGCCCGCGCCTAATCCTCCCGAGCGAGTTCGATGACCATGTCCTCGCGTATTACGACGCGAGCGGAAGTCCCCGTTCACTGCCGTTGGGTGACGCCGCAATGCTCGGTCTTCCAATCGCTACCCGCCACGGCGCCTACACCATCGATCGCGCTGACGGGGCGCTGACACCGTGCATCAACGAGGCAAAGCTGCTTGCTGCAGCCTTCTCCATCGCGACCACCGCAAGCCCGACGCAGTTCGGCTGGTTCGCCGCGCGGGAGCGAGGGACCATCTTCCAGTCTGGCGTCGATCGCATTGAAGCGCCGCACGATCCGAGTGGTCGCCCGCCCCGTCCGGCGCCGAGCGGCTTTAGGGCTCGTGCAGCCAGGGGCGACCTGCCAGGCGAGGCACCACCGCGGCGGTATGGTGATAGCTTCGCCGGCGGCGCACGTGCCGATGCCGAAAGCATCGTGGAATGGTCAAACCACCAACTCGGAACGGTCTACATCGCGGTTTCCGGACACCCACTGGAGACGCCGACGGTGACCACGCCAGCGTTGTACCTTCACGCCGTACAAACATTGGAGCGCTTTGGATACTTTCTACAGTACTTGAACGACAGCGTCGGCATAAGGAAGGCAGGCGAACCCCGTTTCACCGGGCGAAGTGCTGGACGTGGCGTCGTCATCCAGTAAGCTCGCCACCCATGCCGTTTTGCGCTCGCGTACCTCGAGGTGTAGTGCCCATTCGCGTTTGGCGTTGACGTTGACCAGTTGGACCTTGCGCCACACAGCGGCGGGGTAAGCGCGCTTTATGGCGGCGCCGACGCCAACCAGGAGGTCCGATAGCCGGACTGTTTCTCGCTGGGACGTGGCGCCGACCCTTTGCCGCACCTGCGCTGCTGTTTCGGCAGCCGCTGCGGCTTGCTGCGCCCGCAAGCCAAGGCCGGCAGGCGTGATCTCCGCACGCCAGTAACCCAAAATGTTGCTGCCCGAGTACCCACAGCGTTTGCCACCGGAGAACTTCAGGAGCTTGCGAGAAACGAGCGCTGTTGCCCCGCGCAGCGCGACAAAGAACAAAACGAGCCCGATGGCCAAGCCCATGGCAGCGCCGGTCGCTTCCAGAAGGGCATTGCGTCGGTTGCCCAAGGTAAAAGCGGCCAGGAGCGCAAGACCGAACGCAAGCCAGGTCGCCCAGCGCCGGCGGGAAACCAGCGCGACGGCGGGTACGCCCAAGCAGTGGAGCCAAGCGAATAACGGTAAGCGGTTGGAGATACTGTGTTGACCTGCGGGTCGCGCGTCCCCGCGATCAAGCTGCGGGTAGCCTGCGATGGGGCAGCAGCTCGCCGATTCGCTCGCCGGCTGCGTGGGCGGCCGCTCCATCACGTCCTTCAGGTAGAGGTGCGGGCCGTGCCCGTTGATCCGGGCCGAGTGCACCAGGCTCATGATCGCAGCGGCTCGTTTGCCAGCGTGCAAGGATCCGGCAAACAGCCAGTTGTTGCGTCCGATCGCGATCGGGATCTGGTTCTCCACCCAGTTGTTGTCGGCGGGTAGTTCGCCATCTTCGAGGTACCGCGTGAGCGCTGCCTAGCGTGTCAAGCTGTAGTCCATGGTCTTGGCGGTTGCCGATCCCGGCGAACGCGGCAGTACGAGCATGAAAGTGCTTGCCATGCCCCGGCTGCCGCACATCGCCTTCGGGGCGAGACCGGAGCGAACTGCGAGCCCAAAGCCTGACGCCGCGCGACACGCCCAGGGCTCGACGGCGCAGTTTTGAATCGACACCACCAACGTTGTGAAAAGGCAACATTACCGTCGCATCATTGCTATCAACAGAAAAACGCGTGGTAGAGTGCGTTTATATCAACGACGCGACACTATGGAAACCATCACCGCGACAGAGCTCCAGACCGGCTTCGTTCCTCTCTTCGCCAAGAGCGAGCTCGAATCGGCGATCCTGGACACCCTGGTCGTACTCACAGCCCGTTCTGGCTTCGTGTGCGTCACCAGCCCCGAGGCAATGGCCGCGAGCTGGGCCCTCATGAGTTCGCAGGTCCTCGAAGACCCGATGGCGCTTGCCGATCCGGACATGGACGCGGGCGAACTCGATCTGCGGTACTCGTCGGTGCAGCACCTGCCCATTGCACAGGTGTTGATGCAAGCCTACGACTACGGGATGAGCGGCATGCTGGATGTGACGGGGCTGCACATGGATGACTCCGACGGCGACTTCAACTGGATCTCGCGCATCGTCTACGACTTGCGGCATTCCACCTTTCTCACCGATTGGGTGGCATACAAAGACGCCCCTGCCGCTGACAAGGTCAACCAAGCGGTCGAGCGCTGTCTGATCACCCTGGAACTGGCCAATGCGCGACTGATGCTCGAAGGCGGCTCAGAGGGATTCTTCCTCGGGGTGCAAGACCCGGGGGTGCTGACGATCCGCCAAATGGCGCTGCTGTCGGGGATGAGCGAGGCGAGCGTCAGGACCCTTGCAAATCCGAAGCGGCCGAATCATCTGGTCACGACCAAGGACGGCGCCAATACGGTGGTGGAGATCGGCGAGGCCAAGAAGTGGCTGAAGACGAAAGGGCGCTATCTGCCCGTGAGGAAGATAAACATGAACGGCGCCGGCAGCCTGACCGATCGCAAGTTCGCCGACATCGAGGAGCTCGAGGCCGCGATACAGAACCGGATTGAATTTCTTGCGGCGCAGCGCGGAGCGGAAGACATCCGCCAAGTCCTTCGTGACACTGGCGTCCAGTGGACGAACATGCCATTCATTTCCACCTCGCCGAACTGGACCGTGCCGCGACTGGGTGACGAGCAATTTCTCGATCGTGCATTGATGCAGCGCCTGGCCACGGCGCTTGAGGTGTCGCCGGACACGTTTCCTCTCCGGGCAGCAGAGACCGTGTTGCACCAGAGACTGCGACTAATCGAGCACGAGCTCAAAGGTCGGCAGGCGGCCGTGCAAACCGAATCGGCGGAGTGACCATGGAGCGTGTAACGCGTCATGCAAGCTTGCGCAGCCAACAGCGCGGCATTCCGCGCATTCTGGTGGACCTGCTTATCGATTTCGGAGCACAAGCGGACGCCGGATACGGCGCACGAAAGCTTTTCTTCGACAAACAGGCTCGACGCCGCATTCATGCCTACGCAGGGCCGCTTGCGTCGCTCCTGGACGAACACCTGGACGTCTATGCCGTCGTCGGCGCCGACATGCAGGTGATCACTGTTGGCCATCGCACGGAACGCATTCGCCGCCATTGAACATACGAGGAGTCCGACTGACATGACCACAACTACCTTTCATCCCCTCGCCCGGCGTCTCTTGGACGCTGCCACCCCTTTCTTGCGCATTCATGGCGTCACCCGCTGCGATTGGAAACGCAAGATGAAAAAGCCGACCGACCCGCGTATCGGACCATGGCGCTACAGCGCGAAGTACGACGTCATCGATGACGCGGCGTGGAACACCAGGGGCGAAGTGCTGTATCTGGTGACCAGCGCCGCGGGTGAACTGAAACTCGTCGGGGAATCGACCAACCGTCTGAAGGACAGGTGGAGAAAGGCGCCTATGTACAGCGTCAGTTCCGGCGAGCCGCTCAACGACTGGTCCCTATTTCACAGCAGCGCTTGGAAACACATCGAGAAGGGGCTTGACCAGTCACCATCAGTCGCATTCACCGTAAGCGCGATCTTTCAACCGCGGCTCTCAGAAGTCTGCGCCCAGGCAGGCCTGCAGCGGACGCTCGAACGTGCACAGGCGCACGGCAAGTCCGTTGCCTACGAGGTGGAAACCTTCCTTTGCGAAGCGCCTGAACACGGGCCGACGCTCTGGAACGTAAACAAGAATCCTTGGGCGAGGCGCGCGGGTCGTTAGCGGGGAGAGCACCTGTAATCGGCGGATCTCCGCCGATTTCCCTCCCCCCGCACCCCCCTCCATCTTTTCTTTGTTCAATCACAGAGAGAGTGTTTTGAGCACTCTCTCTGTTGTTCTCTCTTCTTCTCTCTATTTATTAATAAACAGAATAACTGGACTGGCGGAGCCCTGACTTTTGTAGCCGGGTGCACGGCGCCACCCCTGGGCCGTACACAACATATCTATTGCAGTAAATTTTTACTACGCCGATAAAATATGCGCCTCACGTAAGGCAGCTTTCTCCTCGGACCGGCTGGGTTCCGCGAGTGACCCTGAGGCTCGGCGCGATCAGCTGCTTGGCAGCAAGTACGGTGAGTCAACGCGGGGTCCGTTTGCCCTGTCGTCTGAAGCTTGTGTTTTCCGTCGTGCGCAGGCCTCTCCCACAATGACCTTGGCGGCACACCAGAAAGTCCTTGGGGGCGGGAAGCCGCTACAGCCGCTAATTCCGCTATTCGTAGCGACCGTAGCGCCCGTAGCGAGGACCGAAGCGCTCAGAAACTTCGCGCACCGGGCGACGCCATCGTCGCGAACTTGAGGATCACCCATGTGGTCCCATTGCGGATTTCGCCCGCAATCTTGCCTTCGCTAGCGAGGAGGTGGAGGGCGGGCTCCAATCTGTTCTTCTTACGCAGTTCGTTTGGGCCGAATTGAAGTATGTGGCGCTGCTTCACTTCGCGAACGCCTTTTTCTGCAAAATATCGCAGCCAAGACTCCAGGCGGTTCGCGTGCAGCATGGTGGGCGAGAATTGCGCGGCCGCGCCGAAAAGGCTCTTGAACTCGAGTAGGTGCCAAGTGGCGATCTCCACGGCCATCCGCATTGTTGCCGCTGTGATAAGGCCTTTCTCTCCTTCGAAGAAATGGAAAATGCCAGCGAGGCGAGCAGCATTCTCCGCAATCTTTGCGGCATTGTCGGCGACGTCCGCAAGGAATCCGTTCTGGCCGAGCTGTGCCTCAACTGTGTCGTGGAATGTATTCCAGACCGCCTGCGCTTCAGCGTCGAACTCCAAAGTCGCAGCCTCGAGTTGACCGGCAGCCGAGAGCTTGACCGTTTCGGAGAGGAGCTCGACCACCCGACGTTCGAATGCGCAGAGAGCTTCGGTGGAGCCATAGAAGGGATTGATGAATCGCGTGCCTTGCGTCGACAGCGGGGACGCGATGAAGAACCGCGCCAGGAATCCGCTCGACCGGGCGAGCATCCCGTGCCTTTGCAGGAAGCGATCCATGACGGCCGGCTGAACCATCAAGCCTGCCGTAAGCTTTGCATCGCGCACGACGTAACTCTCGCGGCTGACCCGGTCGACCTGAATGATGCCTTCGTCCCAAAGCTTGTTGAGCAGGCCCAAGTTGTGAACGGTGCGCGAGGCAAAGATTGCGCCCGCTTCGTCGCTCAGGAGCGCCGCGCTTGGCCACCGGTGCAGGCGAGACATGATCGCGTCCGCTGATGCGTCTCCCAGGAGCCAGCTGGGACACTTGAGTGCAGTGGGTTTCTGTAAGAGGAGGCTTTCCAGCTCCTCCTGCAATTCCGCGGTCGGCAGATCCTTTTTCTGTGCCTCCTCGATCCGCCGGTTGATTACCTTGCAGCGTGAGGTCCAAATAGCCATCTCCGCCAGTCGCTTGTTGCGAGCCTTGTCGTGCTCGGCGGCGAGAACCTTCTCCACCTTCCTGAATCCGGAGCCAAACAAGGCATCAGTTGCAGACTTGCGCTCTCCGGAGAGTGCGACGACGAGTGTGTACGTATTGACTGGACCCTCGAGTCTTGGCAACCGGCGGATGCGGACTCGGTCTTGACAGGCAGCGGACATCGCGGAAACGGCGGCTAATGCGACGAGAGCGACGGGGGCTTGCGTAAGCGCCGATGCCTCCTGAATCGCGGCAGAGGCAAGTTTCGGGAATGCGTACCAAGGGTAGGGCTTCAGAATCACTTGGTACCTCCCGCGCCGCGACTGGTGCCGACACCTTTCGTTTCGCAGGTCATCTGCGGCAGGGTGGCGTATGCGATCAGGTCACCGCGATAGAAGAAAGTCCCTCTGCAATTCACCGGCGCGGGCTTCGGAAACCGAGAGTCGAAGTATTTCGACTTTTTCGACATTCGGTAGTGAATCGCGGAGCGTCTCAGGCCGACGTAGACGTACGCGTCACGGATATGGACGAGCGCCTTGTCGTCGAGAATGAGATGCTGGATATGCTTTTTAGAAGCTGCCGGCGGCGTGGGTAGTTCGGCGCGGGCGTGGGTTGATGCGAGCATTCAAAGCCTTCCACGGGGTCCAAGACCCCAAGATATTTCGCTAAGGTGGAACGGCTGGGCTAGATGCAGCAGTTCGAAGAAGGCGGCCGTGGAAGGAGCTGTCGAATCCTAAGACCGGCAGTCCAGAAAATAGTGATGCGCCAACTATGGCCGCTGGTCTCAGACTTGACGTCGATACCTCAAGCAGCAGCAGTGTGCGGGAGGCCTCTACACTTCACTCAGCCGATGCCTCACTTGGTTGCATCGCGCAACCGCGGGGCCGAGATATGGCGACGACAGCCACCATGCCCTGAGCCCTATCCGGCCGACGCTGGCAGGCGCTTCGCGCCCTTGGCCGCCAACAGGTCGGTCGTAGCCCTTCGTACGGAGGGCCCGTACCACCACACCGAATTTCTAGCCAGCTTGCTAGCTGCCCAGGGGGCAGCAAATATAGTCGGACGGAGTGGCCGGTTTGCCCCGGCGTGGCCGGCGCGCCCCTCGAGGTCTGGTCCTCGATAGTTTGACAATGAAGTCAAGCTGGTCGCATCGTATCGCAGATTTCGAATGATCTGGACGCTTCGAGCGATCTGGATGCGCGACTCGCCTGCAAGGCGCACAAGCGCTCATCCAATCCCGTCCAAATCAGAACCGGGGAACAAACCGGGGAACAAATTGAAAACTGAAGCGCGAGAACCAAGCTTTCATGCGGGCTCCGCGTAATCATGAGTTAGCCGCCAGCCCACCATTCACTCAAAGCCCAACCGTTCCCGGTTGGGCTTTTTTCTGCCCGTCCCGCCCTCGCGAGCGCACTCGCGTGCAGGGCCGCTTGCGTTGTCGGCGCAGGTTGACGATCCGGGATCGCTCGAGCGTGACGGGCCCGAAGGCCCTTCTTCGATCAACACCACTCGCTTTGGCCACACTGCGGCCTGGATCGCCGGCCCCCTTGGCGCGGGTCCGGCGGTGCGAACGAACTGCCGAGACCTGGTGCGGCGTGCTCTGGAAGGAAGCCAAGACATGAGCGACATCCGTGGCACTTCCGGCGCAGGCACGTCACTGCGTGCCTGCGCTGCAGGGTGGGTCCTCCTCCTGGCCCTTGGCGGCTGCGGCGGCGGTGGCGGCGATGCAGGCACCGCCGACGCGGCCGGTGCGGCGACCGGGCCGATGCTGGCCGGCGCCGATCCGGGGCCGTTGCGCGGGGCGCGGCCCTTGCGACTGGCCTCGGCCGGGACCGCGAACGCGACGTTCGAAACCGGCATGTCCGACTGGGCCAACTGGGGCAACGCGCAGGTGGTCGACGCGGCCGGGGTCACCGGTTCGCGGGCCTTGCAGGTAGGTACCGGCGCCGGCGGCGCGGGGTTGGGCGTCGGCGGAATTCTCGCCGGCACGACCTACCGGCTCGCCGCGCAGGTCAGGGTCAGCGTGCCGTCGGAGACCGTCTTCATCGGCGTGAACATCCTCGATCCGACGGGCGCGCAGATCGCCCAGCAGTCCGTGTCGGCCAGCCCGGCCGGCTATGCGCCGGCGTCTGTCGACGTCACGGCGCCACCCAATGCGGCGAAGGCGGTGGTGTACGTGTGGAAGAACGCCGGCAGCGGCTACGCCTACGTGGACGACCTGGTGTTCGGGCCGGCCACCGGCTCGGCGCCGCTGCCGCCACCACCGGTACCTCTGCCGGCCGGCAACCTGGTGTCCAACGGCGGTTTCGAAAGCGCGATGACCGACTGGGTGAACTGGGGCAACGCCGCACCCGTCGCCGGCCAGGCCAGTTCCGGCGCGGCCGCCCTTCGCATCGGCAGCGCGGCCGGGGGTGCCGGCCACGACATCGGCGGGATCGTGGCGGGAAGCTATCGCCTGACGGCGCAGGCGAAGGTGAGCGCGGCCTCGGAGACGGCCTACGTCGGCGTGAACCTGCTCGACGCCTCGGGCGCTGCCCTCGCGCAGAAGGTGGCCGCGGTCAGCAGCACCTCGTATTCGCAGGCGACGGTCGACGTGGTCGCACCGGCGGGGACCGTGAAAGCCGTGGTGTACGCCTGGAAGAATGCCGGCAGCGGCTTCGCGTACGTGGACGATTTCGTGTTCGGCGTGGCCGAGGCGACGCCGCCGCCACCGCCTCCACCGCCGCCACCGCCACCGCCACCGGCGGGCAACCTGCTCGTGAATGGCGGCTTCGAGGACGCGCTCGCCGGCTGGGTCAACTGGGGCAACGCGGTCGCCTCGACCGGACAGGCCGCTGCGGGCACCACGGCCGCGCGCGTGGGCACCGCTGCGGGCGGGCTCGGCCAGGACGTCGCGGGCGTGGCCGGCGGCAAGCCCTATCGCCTGAGCGCGCTGGTCAAGGTCAGCGCCGCGGCCGACATCGCCTATCTCGGCGTGAAGTTCCGGGACGCCTCGGGCAAGGGGCTGCTGGAGCAGAACGTCGCCTTCAGTTCCATCGCGTACTCGACCGCCCAACTCGACCTGGCCGCCCCCGCCGGCGCGGCCACGGCGCTCGTGTACCTGTGGAAGAACGCGGGCACCGGCTTCGCCTTTGTCGACGAGGTCGCCTTCGCGCCGATGACGGCTGCGGACGCTGCCGGGCCGAAGGCGGTGTTCATTGGCAACAGCATCACCTACAGCCTTGCCGCACCCGCTGTCGGCTGGAATCACACCAGCGGGATGGCGGCTTCGTCGGCCGCCGCCGACTACGCCCACCTGGCCGCCACCGGCCTGCAGGTGCAGTCACCGTCGATCACCAACTTCTCGGCGCTGGAGCGTAATCCCGCGGCGAACAAGCCGGACATCGCGGCCATGACCGCCGGCATCGACGCCGCGACGGCGGTCACCATCCAGCTGGGGGACAACGTGCCGCTCGACCGGCTGTCCGAATTTGCCGACGCCTACGACGCCCTGCTTGCCGCGGCGGTGCGTGCCCGCAGCCTGGTATGCGTCAGCACGTGGTGGATCGAGCCCTCGCGCGACGCGGTGATCGAGTCCGCCTGCCGCGCGCGCGGCGGAACGTACGTTTCCATCGGCGACATCCGGCCGGATCCGGCGAACCGCGACCGCCTGGACGGACCGCAATACACCGACGCGGCGGTGCAGGATCACCCGCACGACTGGTCGATGGCGCGGATCGCCTCGCGCGTGCAGGCGGCGCACGCGAGGTAGCGGGACCGGCAGGCGAGGGGGATCACCGATGCCGGCTGGCCTCATCCGCGGCCTTGCGCGTGGCGAGCACGCGGTGCAGGTTGACCTCGATCCAGTCGGCCAGCCCGCGCACATGTGCGGCCGCCTCCCGGCCCAGCGGCGTCAGGCTGTACTCCACGTGCGGCGGCACCACGTCGAAGGCCACGCGCTCGACCAGGCCGTCGCCCTCGAGCCACTGGAGCGTCTGCGCCAGCATGCGCTCGCTGACGCCGCCGATGGCGCGCCGCACTTCGCTGAACCGATGCGTGCGCGTCTCCAGCACCATCAGCACCAGGACGCCCCACCGGCTGGTGACGTGCTTGAGCACCTCGCGCGACGGGCAGGCCGCGGCCAGCAGGTCGCCGCGCCGCAACCGATGCGACAGGGCGCGCGGGTCCTGCCCGGGCAAGGCGCTCCGCCGGCCCACACTTACTTTCATGTGCGTACTTCCTAAAAGTTAGCATCAAGGATACATTGAACCCCTCGTCCACTGCAACCAGTTCCAACGCCATGTCCATCGCCATCACCGGAGCCACCGGCCAACTCGGCCGCCTGATCGTCGAGCAGCTCAAGACCGCCACTCCCGCCCCGGATCTCGTCGCGCTGGTGCGCTCGCCGGCCAAGGCGGCCGACCTTGGCGTGCCGGCGCGCGCCGCCGACTATGCCCAGCCGGCCACCCTTGGCCCGGCGCTGGCCGGCGTCGAAACGCTGCTGCTGATCTCGTCCAGCGAGATCGGCCAGCGCGTGGCCCAGCACCGCAACGTCATCGAAGCGGCCCGGCAGGCCGGCGTCGGCCGCATCGTCTACACGAGCCTGCTGCACGCCGACAGCTCCCCGCTGGATGACCTGGCCGCCGAACACCGCGCGACCGAGCGGATGCTGGCCGAGTCGGGCATCCCGCACACGATCCTGCGCAACGGCTGGTACACCGAGAACTACACCGGCTCGGTCAAGGGTGCGCTGGCGGGGGGCGCCTTCATCGGCAGCGCCGGCCAGGGCCGCATCTCGTCGGCCACCCGCGCCGACTACGCCGCCGCGGCGGCGGCCGTGTTGACCGGCCGCGGCCACGACGGTCGCACCTACGAGCTGGCGGGCGACGCCGCCTACACGCTGGCCGACCTGGCGGCGGAGATCTCGCGCCAGACCGGCCGCACGATTCCGTATCGCAACCTCCCGCAGGCGGACTACGCCGCGGCGCTGCGCGGATTCGGCGTGCCGGAGGGCTTCGCCCAGGCGATCGCCGGCTGGGACGTGGGCGCCTCGCAGGGCGCGCTGTTTGACGACGGGCGGCAGCTGTCGCGCCTGATCGGCCGGCCCACCACGCCGCTGTCGGCAGCGGTGGCCGAGTCCTTGAAGTGAGCGCAGGAGGCAAGGCGATGGCGACCATTCTGGGCATCTCGGGCAGCCTGCGGGCCGGCTCGTACAACACGGCCCTGCTGCGGGCCGCGGCTGGGCTGATGCCGGCGGGCGATGTCCTGGAGGTTGCCACGCTGCACGGCATCCCGCTGTACGACGGCGACGTCGAGGCGCAGCACGGCGTTCCACCGGCGGTGCAGGCCCTGAAGGATCGGATCGCGGCCTGCGACGGCCTGCTGCTGGCCACGCCCGAGTACAACAACTCGATCCCGGGCGTGTTCAAGAACGCAATCGATTGGCTCAGCCGTCCGCCGGCCGACAGCGGGAAGCTGTTCGGGGGGCGGCCGGTCGCGGTGATCGGGGCCTCGCCCGGCGGCTTCGGCACCATCCTGGCGCAGGATGCATGGTGGCCCGTGCTGCGCACGCTGGGCACCAAGCCCTGGTTCGGCGGCCGGCTCATGGTGTCGCGCGCCGGCCAGGCGTTCGATGCCGCCGGCACGCTGGCCGACGACAAGGTGCGCGAGCAGCTGCGCCAGTTCCTGCAGGGCTTCGTCGCGGCCGTCCAGCGGTAGAGCAGTCGCGCACCGCGCGGCGCGATGGCCTTGCGCGCGGCGCGCCGCCTGCATAAGCTCGCGGCGTGCCTCGCGCGGGCTGCGGCCGAGCAGCGGACAGACGATCCCCTCACCACCAAGGAGCTGCGATGACGACCTACAAGATCGGCTATTTCGTCGGAAGCCTCTCGTCCACCTCGATCAACCGGCTGCTGGCCAAGGCGCTCGTGCGCCTCGCGCCCAAGGAACTCGAGATGGTCGAGATCGCCATCCGCGACCTGCCGCTGTACAGCCAGGACCACGACGCCGACTATCCGCCGGTGGCGCGCGCGCTCAAGAAGGCGATCGCCGACGTCGACGGCGTGCTGTTCGTCACGCCGGAATTCAACCGCTCCATCCCGGGCGGGCTGAAGAACGCCATCGACTGGGCGAGCCGGCCCTGGGGTCAGAACTCGTTCGCGCGCAAGCCCTCCGGCGTGATCGGCGCGTCGCCGGGTTCGATCGGCACGGCGGTCGCCCAGCAAAGCCTGCGCGGCGTGCTGTGCTTCTGCAACTCGCCGCTGATGAACCAGGTGGAGGCGTACATCCATTTCACGCCCGGCCTGATCACCGCCGAGGGCGAGGTCACCAACGAGTCGACCTCGGAGTTCCTGCGCAACTACATGACGGAGTACCACGCCTTCGTCGCGCGCGTGCTCACGGTGCTGCCGCGCGGCGCCTGACGCTGCGCGCGGGCGGCGCGGCATGAGCTTATGGGGATAAGCAACTGAGAATTCGTTCGTTCCGGTTTGCCGAACCGGTGGCCAGAATGCCCTGCATCGATCCCAGCAGGAGCATCCATGAGCCTTCGCCGCGACTTCATCAAGTTTCCCCTGGTGGCCGCCGCCGCCGCAGCAGCGGCCACCTGGTGGTCCCCGGCGACCGCGCAGCAGCGGGTCGAACTGCTGAACGTCTCGTATGACCCGACGCGCGAGCTGTACGCGGAGTTCAACGCGGCATTCGCGAAGTACTGGAAGGGCCGGACCGGACAGGACGTCGTGGTCAAGCAGTCCCACGGCGGCTCGGGCAAGCAGGCGCGCTCCATCATCGACGGGCTGGACGCCGACGTCGCCACCCTGGCGCTGGCCGGCGACACCGATGCGCTGGTGAGGAACGGCGGCTGGCTGCGGCCCGACTGGCAGAAGAAGCTGCCGCACAACGCGTCGCCCTACACCTCCACCATCGTGCTGGTGGTGCGCGCCGGCAACCCGAAGGGCATCCGCGACTGGGACGACCTGGCCAGGCCGGGCATCGCCGTGATCACGCCCAACCCGAAGACCTCGGGCGGCGCGCGCTGGAACTACCTGGCCGCCTGGGAGTTCGCCAGGCGCAAGTGGGGCGGAGACGCCAGGGCCAAGGCCTTCGTGGCCCGCCTCTACGACAACGTGCCGGTGCTGGACACCGGTGCGCGCGGCTCGACCATCACCTTCGCCCAGCGCAACCAGGGCGACGTGCTGCTGGCCTGGGAGAACGAGGCGCACCTGCTGCTCAAGGAGTTCGGCGGCAAGTTCGAGGTCGTCGCGCCGTCCGTGAGCATCCTGGCCGAGCCGGCCGTGGCGGTGGTGGACAAGGTGGTCGACCGCAAGGGCACGCGCGCCGTCGCGGAGGAATACCTGAAGTACCTGTACTCCGAGGAGGGCCAGGACATCGCCGGCCGGCATTTCTATCGACCGGCCGTCTCCGCGAAGGCCCAGGCCAGGTATGCGAAGCAGTTCCCGCCGCTGAACCTGTTCACCGTCGACCAGGCTTTCGGCGGCTGGGAGCAGGCGTCGAAGGCCCACTTCGCCGACGGCAGCAGCTTCGACCAGATCTACACCCGCAAGTGAGGAGCGCCACGGTGAGCGCCCCCGAACACGCCGCATCGGTCCCGGCCGCCGTGCAGCAACTGCTGGCGGTCACGGCGCTCCACTGGGATCTGCAGCCGCCGGCCGGCGCGCCGTCCCAGGCCGCACCGCCCGATATATGCATACAAATATTTATTCGTTCGCCGCAAGCTTCGGTCGCGCCACAATGCAACGCATGAGACTGGTTTCTGCCTGGACGCGAATGCGGCCGCCGCCGCGGCGATGTCGCGCCTGAGCGCGCCCGCGCGTTCCCTTCCGCTTTCCCCTCCATTCCCGTGCCGTCGGCCGCCGACGGCCGGCCGGGCCTGGCCCGCACGAAAGAACCGTTCCATGATTCAACTGCAAGGCATCACCCAGGCCTACGGCGCGCACGTGGCCTTGCGCGGCGTCGACCTGGCGGTCGCGCCGGGCGAGGTCTTCGGCATCATCGGCCGCAGCGGCGCCGGCAAGAGCTCGCTGGTGCGCACCATCAACCTGCTGAACCGGCCCAAGGCCGGCAAGGTGATCGTGGCCGGGCGCGAACTCACCGCGCTGGCCGACGCGCCGCTGCGCGCCGCGCGCCGCGAGATCGGCCTGATCTTCCAGCACTTCAACCTGCTCTCTTCGCGCACCGTGGCGCAGAACGTGGCGCTGCCGCTGGAACTGGCCGGCGTGGCGCCGGGCGAGATCGGGCGCCGCGTCGACGAGCTGCTGGACCTGGTCGGGCTGGCCGGCATGCGCGAGCGCTATCCGGCGCAGATCAGCGGCGGCCAGAAGCAGCGCGTGGGCATCGCCCGGGCGCTGGCCAACCGGCCCAAGGTGCTGCTGTCGGACGAGGCGACATCGGCGCTCGACCCGGAGACGACGCGCTCCATCCTGGGGCTGCTGCGACAGATCAACCGGGAGTTCGGCCTGACCATCGTGCTGATCACCCACCAGATGCAGGTGATCAAGCAGGTGGCCGACCGGGTGGCGGTGATCGACGCCGGCCGCATCGTGGAGCAGGGCCCGGTGATCGAGGTGTTCACCCGGCCCCAGCACGCCACCACGCGCAGCCTGATCGAGGAGATCGTGCCGCAGGCACTGCCGGCCAGCGTGCTGGCGCGCATCCGCGCCCTGATGACCGAGCGCCCGGCGCAGGACAGCCGGCTGCTGCGCCTGGCCTTCGCCGGCCACGGGGCCGACCGGCCGCTGCTGTCGGACGTGGTCCGCGACCACGGCATCGACCTGAGCATCGTGCACGGCCAGGTCGACGAGGTGCAAGGCCAGCCGTTCGGCAGCCTGGCGGTGTTCGCCCGGGGCGCGCGCGACAAGATCAGTGCCGCCACGGCGCAGCTGCGCGGCGCCGGCGTGCTGGTGGAGGAGGTGGCGCATGTTGGATAACTTCACGCCCGCCATGCTGGAGCTGTTCGCGTCGTCCCTGTGGGAGACGCTCGTGATGGTCGGCATCTCCGGCGTGGCCGGCGCGCTGGTCGGCATTCCGCTGGGCGTGTTCCTGCGCCTCACGGACCAGGGCGGCGTGCTGGAAAACGCCGGCGTCAACCGCGCGGTCGGAGGCGTCGTCAACGCCGTGCGCTCGACCCCTTTCATCATCCTGCTGGTGGCGATCATCCCGTTCACGCGCCTGATCACCGGCTCGTCGATCGGCACGGCTGCGGCCGTGGTACCGCTGACGCTCGCCGCCGCGCCCTTCATCGCGCGCCTGGTGGAAACCTCGCTGCGCGAGGTCGACCATGGCCTGGTCGAGGCAGCCCAGGCCATGGGCGCCAGCACCTCCCAGATCGTGTTCAAGGTGCTGCTGCCCGAAGCACTGCCGGGCATCGTCGCCGGCTTCACCATCACCCTGGTCAGCCTCACCGGCTACTCGGCGATGGCGGGCGCGATCGGCGGCGGCGGCCTGGGCGACCTGGGCATCCGCTACGGCTACCAGCGTTTCCTGCCGGAAATCATGCTGGCCGTGGTGGTGGTGC
>Ga0255338_1001746_pt1 | contig 37758 bp, 32 predicted proteins | sample MeOH1_35cm_T4_19_FD_203715 | JGI IMG/M metagenome (GOLD analysis project Ga0255338, IMG submission 203715) | Sandy soil microbial communities from University of British Columbia, Vancouver, Canada - MeOH1_35cm_T4_195 | ecosystem: Engineered > Artificial ecosystem > Sand microcosm > Unclassified ...
GCTTAAAGACGCTCTTGATAAAATCGCTGCTGATCCCTCGGTCAACATCGCAGCACTTCTTCCGCCTGTAATGTTAACCCCCAATAACTGAGGGGTTACGAACTGACAATTTTTATGCGACAAGAAAAAGGGTGACTGTCAGATCAGATCTAAATTTTTACAGCTAAAGATATTAAGCCAAAATACATACACGATCAGAGACATATATATCTAAAGGACCTGCCCTGCGATAAAGACTTTAAATTTACCATTTTTACTTTCTCAGACGAAAAATGGTAACGACTCGCGCGCAAAAAGAAAAACTGATCCCAGTTGCGTTTCGGAGCAAATTTACAGGGGAAATCCTCTAAAGCCTTGGGCTTACACTTAAGCACATTCTTTGGGATCAGCTTTCTACTTTCTAGTGTTTCATCGTATTCAATTTTTCATTCATACATGATTGCAGTTTCGTATCACCGCAAGATTTCATCATGTCTTTGCAAGTGGTTTCATTGTGTTTCATCGTCATGCACTTATCCATGACATCTTTCTTCATCATATCGAGTTGCGCCTGTGCCGAACCCGGCATCGTTGCAGTATGAGAGGGAGCGCTCGGTCCGCTAGGTGGATTGTCGGCGGCAAAAGCAGCAGGAAGTGCTAAGAGTGATATAAGCAAGAGTGTTGTCATAAAAAACTCCTGGTGAGGGTTGATACCCCCATGAGGCGCTTTTCAAATCCAGCTTCTATCCTAAGTCGTTCTTTTCTTCAGGACATTCATGATGGAGTACTGCCAAGGACGATAAGCAAACAAAACTCCATATTCTTTATCGTTGCTTTCAACTTGCAACTCGTAATTGGCTTCTTCCTCTAGCTCGAGATAAAGCTTTTCAATCTTGGCTTTCAATTTACCAAGAGCCGCGGGACTTAAGCGACGCATACCAAAACGAATAAATTCATCGCTTCCCTGAAAATTAGAATACAAATAACCTTCACGCAGCTGTTGAAAGACAACTTTGCCAACAGGACCGTCACGACGAAAGCGAAAAAGACCGTTCTTAATCAGCTTCACTTTGTCCTTCGGATGAAGCTCAATCAAATTGCACTTATCCAAAGTAAAAAGAAATTTCTTACTCTCAGCAGAAGCAATCTGAAATTCTTTTTCAATCTTCTGCGGCTTATACCCTTCCGTCAAAAGTGTAAAGTAGTGCAACAGGCGAGGATTCTCAGAGAGAATCTTCTCCTGCTCAAAAGACAACACCAAGTATGGATCTTCATCTTGCCACTCAGCGAGCTTACAAACATCGGCAAAGCTAATTCCCGTGGCATCACAAATCTTTTCGAGTCGATCAAGACTAATTTTCTTATTACTCAACAATCGCTTCACACTAGATTCGCTGACATCCAAAGCTTGCGCGACTTGCTTATAATTCCAGTTCTTATTTTTCAGCGCACGCTTGAGGGCCGTAAGAAATTGATCAATCTGAGACACAGGACTCTCCCGAGGGTCCCTAAAGTTCCATCGCCTAAGGCGCCGGTATCACTAGGTAGGACTTCCTCACCTAGTATTGAATTATAGCACCCTTCAGCCGAAAGTAAATAAAGCAAAAGGAGGTCCCCGATGAGATTCCTGTTCCGTCTTTTCCGCTTCAGAACTCACAATCCCGGATTCTTCTATCTTCAGGAACAAGCAGACTACGAAAAACGCATGGAGAAGGTCCGTACGGATCCGTACTACCCGTTTCAGAAGTCGGCATAGTGAAAAACAAAAAGCTCTGGCTTGTGAACCAGAGCTTATTTTTATCGCTTATGTTATCGAAAACCAGTTATTGGGATGAAGCCGCCGTTGCGGCCACCAGAAAAACGAAACGTCTTTACTTTTTAAAACCAAAAGCTAGGAAGCCACCTCGCGCGTCGCCGTCGATACGATCAACCCCAACCACAACTTGCTTTCCATTAATACTTGTAAGAACGGTACCTTGGGGTAACTGATTGAGTTGTGCCGGAGTGATAAGGTTTAAGTCCGCATCGCTAAGTCCGAGTGCGCTTCCTTTTTTCATGAGTCCATTACTATCAAGGACCATATTCGGAGGAGGATTATGAATGAGAGGCACAGATGAGGGCCTTACTGCTGCCTCTGTTCTAAAGCCATAACTTAGAAACCCGCCACGTACATCCTGACCAATTTTATCAAATCCAACGATAGCTTTTTCCCCATTTATACTCGTAAGAACTGTTCCTTTAGGGAGCTTGTCAAACTGTGCTGGAGTGATGAGCTGTAAATTGCTGTCAGGAAGTCCGAAGAAATCTCCTTTCGGAACGAGTCCCCTCGAGTCGAAAACCATACCAGCAGGTGGTGTCGTGATGGCGGCGGGTACTGCGGCGGCTGGGGGCACTACGGCTGCCGCAGCAGCGGCTGGAGCCTCCGTTGTTTTTGCAAATCCATATGCAAGGAATCCTCCCCGAGTGTCACCATCAATGACATCCTTACCAACAGTGACTTTCCTGCCATTTATACTCGTAAGTACTGTGCCGTTGGGAAGTTGCTTTAACTGAGCCGGGGTGATCAATTGCAATTCAGCTTCCTTTATCCCAAATGCTGACCCTTTTTTCATTAGGCCATTAGGATCCAGCTTTATCTGTGGAGGAACTTCATTCACAGTGGCTGCCCCAACAGAACCTTTCGCACCAGGGTTTGCCAGTTTTGTAAGACCATTTCCTGCCATCGAGGCTTTTGTAACAGCTCCCATCAGTGCAGGAGTTCCTACATAGGTGCACCATGTTTTACTTTGCTCACTCACCGGAAGAGAAAGGAACTTACTCCACTTATCACCAATATACTGTCTAAAATTAGCAACGACTTCTTTAAGCGCTTTGAATTCTTCAACCGATCGATGCCACCAAGTTGGAGGATCATCCATGAGAAGACCTAAACTAGATCCAGCAGACCAACCAGCATTCCAAGGAAACATTGCGGTTTCATTCAAGCCCTTTACAAGTCCTTTACCACAACCTACAAACTCTTCACCAACGACATATTGATGAGTTTCTGCTACTTTGGGACCTGTGCTTTTAGTTTCACTTCCGGTTGCTGAACCGTTTGAGTTGGACGATGGTTTAGCAACCTCTGACCACTCGGATGCTTCAGCGAAGTTCATAAAAAATGAAAAATGCGCACCTTGAAAGCGTTCCTTAAAGGAAGAATAGACCGCTTGAACTTCTTTATTTGAAAAATTATAAAACAACAGTGCGAGCTGTTGATCATTTATCTTAGCGTGAAGAATTTGACCATCAGAATGCTTATAGAGTTTATTGAGATACTCTGGATTCACTCGCCGATTGACCGTAACTAAAATCGCTTTATCTAACTTTTCATTTGTCAGTAACGCATCCAGCGGTAGTAAAGCTGGGCTCTTATAAAAAGCCATTTTTTGAGTCGCCGCCAAATTTTCCAATAAAATTTTTGATGACTCACTCAATAAATTCTTTTTCTCTTCACTAAAGAACTTCATCGATTTTGGAATTTCTTTAATGTCAGTTGCAGCTTGAGAAAATGAGTTAAAGAAAAAGAGGCCCACTAAAATAATTTTTGGTATGTTGCTCATAAATTTAGTTTAGGTACCTCATTGGACAAAAAACACTAGCCTCGACTTGAACTAGACCACCGTAGATGGCAACTAAATGTTTTCAGCTCATTGCTCGATCATAATTATACTGACTTCGATTACACTGTTATTAAAGGTATAGGTCATGGTTCGAAAAATACCAGTTTCCTATAAGGTGACCAAGCATTAGGAGAAATATTTAACTTAATGTCAACACCCAGTAGACGTAGGTGGGTGTTGATATTAAGTTAAAAGCACGAAGCCACGATCTCGGCTTGGAAGCCTGAGTCTTTTAGAGCGATTGATTGGCCATGTAATAAGGATCTGGCCATAGAATTAAATTTGTCTTTAGCATCATCATGTAAAGGGAATGCCAACGAAGTTGTTGGCTCTATAAGAAGAACCTGCTGAGTTTCTTCAGATTTAAAACTTAGATCCACATCTGCTATTATCTTAGTGCAAATACCAAAAATTAAAATACGATTGGATTGCAAGGAGTCACCAATATGAAATACTTCCCATGAGTCCTCTGGGACACTTATTCCTGTTTCTTCTAAAAGTTCTCGGCTTAAAGCCTGCTGAAATGTTTCTCCGGAGTTTATATATCCCCCTGGAAATGCAATTTGCCCTTTTCGAGGTTCGATCCCTCTACGAATTCCAACTAATTTACTCTTGTAAGGAACTATGGCTACCGCAACTGGTACCGGATTAGAAAACGACATATATTTCTCCCGAAGTATTTTTATAATAATTCAAATTAGGGCTTGATCAACAAACTAATGTTTGGCGCAGTTTTTGACTTTAGGAATAATACGGTCAGTGGACCGAGAGCTCTCGAGAAGTTTGACCGAATTTTGGGTGGTACCGTCATGCCTTCTTGACCAGCAGGTCGGAAAGACAAACTTTAACTTCAACTTTCTATCGGCCAATGCTCAAAAAAAAGACGCCAATGCTCGTAAACATTGGCGCTGGAATATTGCTCAACGCTTTTCGATACAAAGCCGAAGCGGTGAGCGGCACTCAAAGAATTTTTATTGCGCACCTGTTTGCCCTCTCGATGATGGCACGGAAGAATCAGATCTTCGACTATAGTGACGACCTTGACAGACGGCTTCAGTTTCCGTCACTGATTCGCAATTGCACTCCATATTCTTGCTTTTAGTTTCAGGCTTGGCGACATCAGTTTGAGATTTATTGCCCGCACGTCCAGCGGTAGGTGCTTTATATAAATCAGGATGTGCCTCAATTTCCTCGCCACTAAATGCCGTATGCATTTTTGTCGCCAATTTACAATCAAGAGTGTAAGATTTAATTCCACCCTCTGTGGTTACTTTAGAATTAGATTTTAGCCATGACTCTTGATCTGATGAAATATATCCAGAAACACTCATAAATCCTTTATCGATATTCATGCACTCAACCTTGCCAGAATTGCTACCACCATCTCGAGTTGTGTTGTTGTATTTTACAATACCACATTGGCAGGACTCGCCGGCGAAGGTTGGCGAAGCAGCAATCATAAGTAAGAGACTGAAAATTAGATATTTCATCAAGTTCTCCTTATAAATATTGTAAGGGATAGCATTATGCTTGAACAGTTTAGATGTCCTTTTCTGAAATCGAACCTGACTTTAGAATAGGTTGTCTTGAACAGTGTTCAAGGACTCGAGAGTGAAATTTTTCAGTGCGACTCTTAGGAAAGGTAGTGATTCGAAGTCAGATCAACAGTCGAAGCTGACTTAAAAGGCTGGCGATTTCATGGCGACCCGGAACTTACCCGCAGGGATTTGATCGCGGTATTTTTCTCTTCGAAATCATGAAGACGCGTTGATTGTTCGCTCTTGGCAAAGGACTTGTTAAAAGTGAGCGCGATAAAGCGGAACTTTGGGTGTCATATTTTGAACACCCAATTCCTGAATTTTTTTCTGCTGTATCGATAAAATGTATCTCTGGAAAAGCCCATCATTTTACAGGCTTTCGACGCATTCCCAAGTTCTTCAGCTAAATTTAAAAGTCCGAGTTTGTTTGAAATAATTTTCTGTTGTATTGTCATCTTGGTTACCCTTTTCTGGATCGTTGTTGATCCGGTTGTCGCAACAACCTAAAGGGTAACCATTTTTTTCAACTCGTCACTCCGAGTCGTGTCAGATCAGATCGAAACTTCTACACCAGAGATGACTCACTAAAAAAACCCGTCTTTTTTGATCGCAACTACGGCTTTCCCTTATAATATTTTTGCAGGAAAATGCGAAGAATTTGCTGTTCGTTTTTCGAAAGAGTGACTCCCGTGTTTTGCTCCATCAGTCTCAACTCATATGAAATGGAGGTGAACCCCTCAATTGCGACTCTATTAAATCCAATGCCGACTTCATGCTGACTCCAAAATAAGAACATCAGAATCTTCACTCGAAACTCTTGGGGGAAATTCTTCAGCTCTGTTAGGAGCTCTAAAACGCCTCGATCCGATCTTAAGAAATCCATGGTTTTAAATACTTGAAACATATCTACATAGTGGTTGAGATCATGGCGCACAAAGTCCGACGTGCTAAGAACTGCATTATCTGCTTCCTTTGGCGCTATCACGACTTCAATTGGCAGAATGCCCATGTTGAACATCAGGGCAAGCTCTGATTCATTAAACGTCAATTCCTTGCTTTTGGTGGAGTAATTCAGCACAGGCAACGCAACAACTTTATGCGATTGCATGAGCTCATTTGCTTTTCTCAAAAAGCTTTCATACGGGAAATGTTCAATGTGGTTGTCAGTTCCAGAAGCATCGGCCCAAATGGTCGCCTGCAAAATCCATTTCAATGTTTGGTTATATTCAAATCCATGTTGTCGTCCGTGTTCAAAATATCTGTCCCACTCTATGAACTCTCGCTCATAAAAATATCCTTTTCCGACTTTCTTCATAATTTTAGATTTCATAGCATTGTAGAAAAGCTCTATAGCCTCAACAGGATACCGTCCCGTTTCCGCAATGTTCATTCGCGCCTTTAAAAGATTTGAAATATTCTTTGTAGTTAAGGCATCTTGAATATTAGAGGGCTTAGTTGCAGAGTCAGCTAAGACACTCGAACAAGATTCGCCAGCTTTCGTTATTGACGAAAAAGCCAATCCGAACACAATCAAACCCAGCTTTATCCTGGCAAACAGTGACCGTTTGTTCAAAATACCTCCATTGCTATTACTAACCAAACAGCAATGGGTATGCCAGAGGAGTCAGCTTTATAACAAGCTGACTGAATATCAGTGTCTTGATCTGAGACTCTCGGAATGAATGACTATTTTTGTTCGACAGTCCTTCTAATCGAGTAGGAGGGGCCGCTAAGGCCCCGTCCTCTCACACCACCGTACGCACGGTTCCGTGTACGGCGGTTCGGAGTAAGATTCTAAGATCTTAAATCATGTAAAGCTGTATAACCCTATTTCTACGAGATGTTTAGTCGGTATTAGTTCAGACATGTGGAGCTTGTTTGAGTTCCACCAGGGACCTCGGCCATTAAAAGCACATTCTTTGGCTCTTGTTCGATATGGTGCTCTACAAGCTCAGCAAGAACTTTTACTCGCGCTGACCAGAGGTCTTCATCGTCTGTGCGCATGTTCTCTTCAACCAGTTGATCGGCAAAAAGCTTCAGTGACAAGTGTTATAGTACAGGACTTAAACTGACTTGAGGTAAGACTAAAAACTCGCGCAGGCTCTGACGTTTCTCGGTCGGTATACCGCTAAGTGCTTTTTCGACCACATCATCCAGACTAGCACTTGCCGAAAGAAGCTTTGCAATATGCGACTGCGTACAATCTGTAACCACTGGACGAACAGCAATCACAATACCCTCCCACATGACATTTTTTTCTACCGCCGAGGGAACTTGGCCGACTTTAGCTTTCGCCTCAATCGACAATTTGCAGTCCCCACTCCAAACAGACATAGAAATATTCCCCCGTTTTCCTGTAGGGGTACCGGTCACAGTTAGAAAAATGACAGGTCTTTAAAGGTGACCGATACCCCCGACACCGGCTTTGATCGGAGCTAAGGCATTGGAATTTCTTGCTAAACTCTCAAGCAGAGAGATGCATGCAGAATACAGGAAAAGTGTGTAGCCAGCACTTAGTTAGCCTTCGCTATCACCAAGGCCACGCAGCTGCTCGCGCACCCACTTACGAATCAGAGGCATTTCCTCTTCCGTGAGCACATGCTCTTTGTCGAGCTCAATCCAGTCGACATTGAAGCCAACATCACGGAGCTTTTCGACGCCGTGTTTGGTTTCGTCGATCTTCAGGAGATCATCCTGGCGACCGTGGGTGAAAACCCAAGGCGTTTTCAAAGCCGCGGGGGCAAGCTCTTGACGCCAGCGCGGATAGAAATGAAAGTAACCGCTGACTCCAACGATGCCAGCAAGGCGCTTTGGATAGTTCAACCCAATGTCTGCACTGATGAGGCAACCCTGCGAAAAGCCAAAGAGGAAGATGTTTTCACTCTTCCATCCTTGCATCTCAAGCTGCACCAAAAGCTCCATCACCTTTTCACGAATCTTCAGCACACCCCCGCGCTCGTAAGGAGGATCGCCATACCACGAATACCCGTCGAGAAATTTCTTAGGCGCATTCAGCAGCAGATAATTCATTTCAGGAACGTCGAGTTCCTCATCGAAATCACGGAATGGGCGCATACTATCGCCTTTTCCATGCAGAACGATCATCAACTTTTCCGAGGCTTTGCGCGCCGGAATGAATTTGAATTTAAAGAGATCGGTATAAATCATCTCGTTCCTCGTTCGGCGATTCCACGGCAACTCAACACTCGATGGGCTTCTTTCAACTCAGGATCATCCGGCGGAAGGAAATCGCTGTCGAAGCTGATGCAAGTTGCTAGGTCCGGCTGCAAGTCTGCAGCGATGCCGATCGATGGCAATGTTTGAGGTGCCACCAGCGGATACCAGAACTGATCTTCTTCGCGCAAGGCAAAATTGTCTTTAAAGTTTACTTTTACATCGGGCTCAAGCCCCACCATCTGCGGCGTGCGACCCGAGGGCAGATAGTAAAAACCCTTGGTCTCGAAAATGGCGATCTCGCTGTTTTTTGACCAGAGCTCGCCCTCTTGGAAAGAGCCTTTCCCGAAGCTGCGCTCACCGACTAAAACAGCGCGGTGATAATCTTGCAAAGCTCCCGCAACAATCTCTGAAGCACTCGCCGATCCAGAGTTGATGAGAACCGCCATCGCCCCATCATATTCTTGGGCGGCTTCGGTATAAATCACTTCCTCTTCGACATCAGGTACAATGGGTTTAATTTGGAATGCTTTTTTACCTGGCCCTACAAACAAACTGGTGATGCAAGCGGCTTCATCCATTTGACCACCCGGATTGTCACGCAAATCCAACAAGAGACCACGCACACCTTGCAGTTTCAGCTGACTTAAAGCACTTCGAACTTCACCACAGGCGCCGATCGCGAATTTGTTAATCGTCAAAACCCCCACGGGCTTGATTCCGTCAAGAACTTGAGTGCTGACGGTCGGCAATGTCTGTTGAGTACGAAGAACCTTGATATCTTGCTCTTCTCCGTGGCGAAGGATGGTCAGCTTCAGAGTGGAGCCCTCTTCTCCGCGCAGAGATTCGCTGAGCTCTTGCTGATTCATGTTCTGAGCCTTCAGGCCATTCACGGAAAGAATCTCATCACCTTTACGAAGGCCCGCGAGGAACGACGAGGAGTTCTCGATGACTTTCTTGATGAAGTACTGCTTTTCGTTGCGGCCGATAACAACGCCGATCGAGAGACTCTTCGGATTGGCCTTCGCCACCACTTCGGCATACAGCTTCGCAGGCAGGAGATATGTGTGCGGATCGCGGAACACGGACAAGAAGCCGTTCATGCCCAGGCCGACGGCTGCGCTGATCTTCTCGGACTCCACATGATTTTTAATCAGATCTTTCCAGATTTGCAGGAAAGGAAAATCCGGAATCAGTGATTTCGAAGAAAGATAAACCTTCCAAGGTGCCAAGACCTCTTTTTCAGAGAAAACTTGGCTACGGGATTTCGACAAGGGCACAAGGCGCCCCTCTATGGACAAGTCGAAGCCGTATTTCTGTGCGACCGATTGCACAGCATTCACACAAGCGAAAAAATAACGCTCGGAACTGCTGCAAGACCCCTCTTGCAACAGCTCCTCGAGCGTCTCTGATCCCAGGCCCGTTTCAGCCCAGTAATCATCCGCTGTTTTTACCTTGGAAAGTTTCTGTGCCTTGCCAAAGGCTATAAAAGCCCCCATGGCTATGATTAGCAAAGCAGAAACTATGAAAATCGGTCTACGTACCACTGAACGCGCCCTCCGCTGGTGACGAAAAATAGCAACCTGTGTGCCGTGAGTTTACACCCTCAACTGCGTTTTATGGGGTTCCAAGGAGCGTTTTTTAGAGAAAATTCAGTGCTGACTAGGAGCTTTGCACCTTGAGTTTACGACTTGAATTACTTACATTGTGGCTATGATTATCGTAACTGGTGCAAACGGATTTATTGGCAGCGTGATGGTATGGGAGCTCAATCAAAAGGGCTTCAGCGATATCGTCTGCGTGGACTCTGTGGACCTCAAAACCCGCAATGTTCTGAAACACAGAAAGTACTCCAAGTTCCTTGGCAAAGACGAGCTCTGGCCTTTCTTGGACTCCAAAGAGGCCCAAGAAAAAGTCACTTGGATCATCCACATGGGTGCGTGCTCAACCACAACTGAAACCAACAAAGAGTTTTTGTGGGAGAATAACACCTACTACACACAAAGAATTTTTGAGTGGTGCACGAGGTTCAAAAAAGACCTGATCTATGCAAGCTCTGCCGCAACTTACGGTGCCGGCGAATTAGGTTTTGACGACACAACCGATTCAGAAAAACTGAAGCCACTGAATCTCTACGGCGAATCCAAAGTTTTGTTTGACCGCTGGGCTGTGAAACAAAATCAAACTCCGCCACATTGGTATGGTTTAAAGTTCTTCAATGTCTTTGGTCCCAATGAGTACCACAAAGATTTCATGGCCAGCGTCGCATTCAAAGCTTTCAATCAAATCAAAGATACGGGCGCACTCGGCTTGTTTAAATCCGCAAATCCAAAATACAAAGATGGCGAATTCATGCGTGACTTCGTTTACGTAAAAGACGTCACGGGCTGGATGTGGGAACTCATGGAGAAAAAACCGGTCAACGGTATTTACAACATGGGCTTTGGCAAACCGCGCACATGGTTGGATTTAGCGAACTCCGTCTTCGCAGCGACGGGAAAAACACTCAAGATCAACTGGCTTGAAATGCCTGAAAGTGTTCGCGGTCAATATCAGTACTACACGGAAGCTAAAACGGATAAATGGCTGAAGGCCGGCATGAGCCCCGCAAAATGGCCTCTGGAAAAAGCTGTGGATGATTACGTAAAAAACTATCTCACCAAACCAGATCCTTGGTTGTAAGGCGCCCATGATGGAAACTCTTCCCAAGCATCTTCGCAAATACGTTGTTGAGCAGAATTACGCTAAGTACACTCCTGTGGAACAAGCGTCCTGGCGCTACATCTTGCGCCAGTTAAAAGCATTCCTTTCAGTTCATGCTCACGAAACTTATGTCGAAGGCCTTGAGAAGACTGGAATTGAGATCGAAAATATTCCGCACATTGAAAACGTCAGTGCGAAATTGCAGAAATTCGGCTGGCGCGCCATTCCCGTCAGCGGCTTTATTCCGCCGGCGGCTTTCATGGAACTACAATCCCTTGGCGTTTTGCCGATCGCTTCAGACATGCGGACTCTGGATCATCTCTTGTACACGCCCGCTCCCGACATTGTTCACGAAGCTGCAGGACATGCGCCCATTCTCGCGAACCCTGAGTTCGCCGAATACCTTCGTCAGTACGCACAGATCTCTCGCAAGGCTCTAATTAGCAAAGAAGATATTAATCTCTACGAAGCGATTCGCGAACTTTCTGATATCAAAGAAAATCCCTCCTCAACTCATGAAGAAATTCATGCAGCGGAAGAAAAGTTGGAACGCGTTTCAAAAAGCATCAAGTACATCTCTGAAGCGGCGGAACTGGGCCGCATGAATTGGTGGACTGCAGAGTACGGCCTGATTGGCGATATTAAGCATCCTAAGATTTTTGGTGCCGGTCTGCTTTCCAGCGTTGGTGAATCCAAGTGGTGCTTGAGCGACAAAGTGAAGAAGATTCCTTTGACTGTGGACTGCATCAAGCAGGGATACGATATCACCGAACCGCAACCACAGCTTTATGTGACACCAGATTTTAAAACCCTGGTGAAGGTTTTGAACGAAATGGCCGATCAGATGGCCTTCCGCCAAGGCGGCATTGCGAGTGTGCAAAAAGCGATTCGCGCAGAATCCGTGAATACAGTGGAACTCAACTCTGGAGTACAGATCTCGGGAGTCGTTGTCGAAGCTGTGACTCCTCCGCATCCGTCGCAAGAAGTAGCTTATTTGCGTTTCCAAGGACCTTCTCAGATTTCATTCAAAGACGAACAGTTGCATGGTCAAGGACCTGATTACCATGCTCATGGCTTTGGAACTCCCGTTGGCAAGCTTAAAAAATTCCCAAGCATTTGCCCATCGCAGTTATCGGACTCTCAGTGGGATCAGCTCAACGCGGCTCCGGGAAAGAAAATGGATTTGGAGTTCACAAGTGGCGTTCATGTCACAGGAACTTTCAATGGTCGCTTCGAACAAGATGGCAAGACGATTTTGCTATCACTGACTGATGCAAAGGCCACTCTGGGCGATCGCGTGCTGTTTGATCCTTCTTGGGGAACTTATGATTTGGCCATTGGATCTACGGTCACATCGGTTTTCGGTGGCCCCGCGGACCGCGAAGCTTATGGTGAAACCGATGACTTTGTCGCTGCCCGCGTTCCACAACGCCATTACAGCGATGAAGAAAAGCTTTATCACTCTCAGTACTCGCAAGTGCGTGACATCCGCGAAAGAAAAGTGGAAGGCGCTCCGCTTGAAAAAGCATTGCAAAGAGTTCTGGACGTTCATGATCAAAAATTTCCGCACGACTGGTTGTTGCGCCTTGAAGCTTACGAGCTCGTTGCAAATCGCGCAGCCTCTTCGCCCTTGGCTAAAAAACTTCGTGGGGAACTCGAGTCCTTAGCGACTCAAGATCAAAAACTTACTGCGATGATTCAGGATGGCCTAGCTCATGCGAAGCTTTGAAGTCCGCATTGTACTCGTTCGCACAATCTATGAACGCAATATCGGCGCCACTTCGCGAGCCATGAGCAACATGGGTTTTGACCAGTTGGTTCTCGTAGCTCCTCAATGCGAACTGACTTACGAAGCGCAACAAGCAGCCGCCACCGGCCAAACCGGATTGCAAAATCGCACCACCTATTCCTCTTGGGACGAGTTCTTAGAGAAAGAACCCGAGAGCATTAAAGTCTGCTTTACAGCTCGCGACGGCAAGGGTCGCCAGGTACGCGATATCGATGAAGTCCTTCAAGACATCAAAGAGAAATCACCACAGTTTCAAATCGAAGGCGATACTCCCTACGTGGTGCACTTGATTTTTGGCCCTGAAGACTGGGGTCTCAGCGCTGAAGATTTGGAAATGGCCAACTTCTGCGCCTGCCTGCCAACCTACGGCGACAATTGGAGTTTAAATCTGGCTCAAGCCACATTGCTTGCGATGTTCTCGCTACGCAGAGCTTGGGGCGGCGAGCGCACAAAACTTGAAGGCCAACAAACACGCCGGGTTCCTCAAGGCATCGAGGGTATCAATCCCGATCAGACTTTAAAAACCTGGCTGACTGAAATGGGTTTTGATCTTTCAAAAAAACGCATCAACGTCTACACAGTCCTGCGCCGCATGCTCTTACAAAACACGCCAACAAAAAAAGAACTGGTCATTCTAGAAACAGTCCTTCAACAAAGCATCCGCAAGCTCGAAGAATACAACAAACTAAGAAAAAAATCTTAAAGCTATTTTTTCAGGATTTCGGTTTCGAAGAATTTCTTTTCGAAGCGACGGTAGGATTCTAGGCGCACTTCGGAGCCTAAGACGGTTTTCATACGATCCATGCTTTCTTTTTCGAGATTGCGCATTTTTTGGATGCCGTCTTTGACGTAGTCTGGATGGATCGCGCCTTTTTTATCGTTCAATTCTTTAATCAATGCGCTGGACATTGAAAGGACTTGGATCGACTTATCCTCGTCTACACGCCATGTTTTTAACAAGAAGGCCGAAGCCGCCTTGTAAAGCTTTTGTTGATATTCCGGGTCCTGATAAGCCGCTACGTAACCAGCGGTGTAGATCACTGAATCTGTGTACGTGTCCTTGACGTCACGAACTTGTGCCGGATTAAACTTACGGCGCTCAAGGTCCTCTTGGCGACGGCGGCTTTCCTCATTGGCGATGGTTCTCATTGGGTTCTTATCGGTGGTAACTCGGTTGTAAGTTTGCAATCCCAGGAATGAAACCATAACCCCTGCCGTAATACCTACGTACATCCAACGAAGATTTTCCTTCTTCTTTTTTCTTTCCAAAGAAGCAGATTGTTTCGGCGCTTTCGTGCTCTCGCTGAAAGAAACCGATTTTCCTTCGATGGTCTCGGAAATGCCTTCAAAAATATGGCTGGAAACTTGATCCCACTTCGCTGGCTCCAAAACCTTCGCGATACGGGTTTCAATGACCACGATAATATCTTTAACCAAAGTCTCTTTACGACCCATGATCTCTGCAAGCATCTCCTGCTCGAGTTTTTGCAAACGCTTACTCATATCTAACTGAGCATCATGCAAGCGGTCTTCGGATTCTTTGACCAATTGATTCTTCTCACGCTCCAAGCGATCTTTGATTTGCGACTTATGATGAACCAAATCATTTTCAACGAGGCGCTTCTGATCTTCTGTCGCTTGAACATCCAGTTTTAAGTGGCCCAGTTGTTCCTGAAGATCTTTGTTCTTTCTTTCCAGAGATTTGCTGTCACCGTAAAGGATACCGATTTGATGTTCAAGATCAGCAGTGGCTTTTTTCTGATCGCGAATTTTTTCTTGTAAAGCGGACTCTTCACTACGGGCTTCGCCCAATGCACGCTGAGCTGTCTCCAGCTCTTGGTTGCAAGATTCTTGTTGGCTTCTGAGCTCCGCAATCTTGATATCCATTTCCTCTTGCTCACCCAAAGCCTTAATCTGGAGCTCTTCTTGCTCTTTCTTGAAGTTTTGAATTTGCTTCTTTCTTTCGTCAATAGCATCCAGCAAGTCTTTAAGCTCGTTTTCCATTTCATTACGAGCCTTAGAAAGCATTTCTTCTGCCTGCTGAGTCGCGGAGCTTATAATGTCCTGAGACTCAGCCTTCGCGCTGACGACCAGATCTTCCGCTTCGATCTCCGCTTTGGTAACAGCTTTTTCGTAAGCATCGATCTTAATGCCTTCAGCTTCTTTACGAGCTTCTTCAACGATACCGTCGGCTTCAACACGTGCATCATCACGCAGCTTGCGAGAGAACACATCCACATCGTTACGCATTTCTTGAGCAAAGCCACGGGCCTGCTCCAGAAGCTCTTCGCCTTGCTTTTGGAAGTTCACGATGATCTCGTCTGCTTGACGATGGGCCTCTTGAATTTTCTTTTGATAGTAATTATCCGCTTGTGATTGGCGATCGCGAGCTTCCATATAGATAGCTTGCGCGCGCTTCTCTGCTTGTACTTCGCCGTCGTAAATAATCTGCGCTGCTTTCTTATGAGCATCATGCAGAATTTTTTCGCCCTCAAACTGCGCCGGATTGGCATTGTAGCCCGTTTCTTCTTTGATAGGATTCGAGCGAATTTCACGACGCACTTCAGGCTTCGGAGTCGGAACTGATTCCCCACCCTGATTCTGATTCGGATTCTGGCCTTGATTCTGTGCCGGAGTCTTCTTAGCAACCACCGGTTGCAACTGAGAAGGATTAAATGCTGCCCCCTGCTGTTGCTTATAGACAAAACCTTGTCCTTGAGTTGCTTTATCAACTGGCGCTTTCAAAAGCTCCGTTGAATCGACATTTTTTTGTGGCGCTGCTGCGTTTTCGTCACGCTCTTCAACTTCAAGAGCAATGCTCAAAACATAATCTGACTTACCGACGCGAATACGATCATTAGGAACAATATTCACCAGGGAGTTCTGAGCGATACGGACATTGTTGATAAAAGTTCCATTCGAAGAACCTTTGTCTTCAACCCAGATCTGTTCTTGACGTCGATGCACCACCAAATGCACGCGACTAATACTGTCCTCGTGCAGAGGGATCGTACAGTCCATAGAACGACCAATCGTGAACGAATCTTCGTTCACGATTTTGGTCATCGTTTGGTCCTTTCGATGGACCGTGACTGTATATTTGCAGAACGTCTTTAACATCTCTTAGTTTCCCATTTACGAAGCTTTTGGCTTACGCACCTCAAGCATTTCACGGGTTCTTGCGCCTCTGCTGATCTCCTTATTCAAGGCATCCTCAGCAAGGGCTTCAACAGCGTCCTTATGCTCATCAAATGGACTGTCTTCTGTTGGATATTCGTTGTTGTCACTGCGGTACCATAAAAGGTCCAGCGCACTTTCAAAACGATCGATCATTGATACGTAAGCTCTTTCCGGAGACATCATCGTATTCAAGACATGGCTTGAAAGAGAGAACACGATACCCACGATAGAAGACTTCATCGCGAATGAAATTTCATGGAGGAATTTATCCATGATGTTCTTTGTAGTTTCCAAGTCTTGGAGGTTCATACCGCCCAAGTCACCCAGACCACTTGCAATACCGATGAACGTACCCAAGATACCGGCAACAACGAACAGACCAGGCATGATCGAGATAATGTCATTCATGCTCGCCATGGGGAAAACGCCGAACACCTTATTAAAGCAAGGGTTGTGGTGGAATGTTGCTTTAGTAATGTTCAAAAGCTTTGGATTGTTGTCGTGCCATTTTAGAAACTTCAATTGTTTCAAAATGTCTTTCACGAGCCAAGCGCAACCCTGCTTCACCAAGAAAATGCGATCACTCCATGTCATCACAGAGTCTGGCTTACGACGCTTCATACGATCGCGAATTTCAAACACTTCATAGTAAGTTCTTTCAAGCATTCTTTTAGAGAGAACGTAGAAAGAGACACCTTTCACTTTACCTGGCACTTCCGCTTCCATATAGCGATTCACGCGCTTTTCGAACTCGCGAGAGAACCACTCATGACGGCGAACCGTATAGTAGATCATGGCGCGGAAGAAAGCTCCCACCACAAACGCGCCCGCCATCACATAAGGCAGGACTATAATAAAGTATTCAGCAATCGTTTTTGTGTTCACCACAACACACCTCTTTTATTTCTTTTGATCCACATTAAATCTAATAATTACTCTTTGCGCCTTTTTGCAGTCGTTCTTCTTACAGAACTCGCCCGCATTGGCGACATCTCGGGTATTCACGTTCATCACTTCCAAGAAGGAACGACCGGAAACCTTCATCAAACCAACTAACTCTTTTTGATGTTCAAATCGGACATTGTTGTCATCGAGAACGTATCCGAAGATTGCATTCGCACGACGATAACTCAGGTCCATGTTGTACTTGATCGCCTGTTTGTCTTCAGCCTTTTGGCTCTTAGGATCGATGAAACGTCCTTTATAAGTTGGCGATGCGAAACCGACGATCTCAACCGCCGTAATTTTGTCGGAGATCTTCGGATTTCCGAACAAAGACTTCGAATAGATCGGCATCGCTTTCTCCAGAACGTTTTTCATTTCATTCTTCAAGTGATCCGAGTCGCTATCGAAATAAGCTTGACCGAAATCAAGTACAACATCGCCCGTCTCCATGTCGATATCGGCCTTGACTCCTGCCTTCGCAAAACCTTTTTTAACTTCATCAGCAACCGCGCGACGTGCTTCGAGTTCCGCACGTGCTTTCGCAAGTTGTCCTTCGGTGTCTTTCAATTGGCCACCCAAAGCGGCCATCTTGTCACCGAATTGCTTGTCTTTCGCAGCCATCGCGGCCTTGAATTCACCTTCACGACGAGCTTTTTCCGCTGCCCCCATGGCTTTGTTACGTCCTAACTCAGATTCGAAAGCTGCTTTTTCACGAGCTTTCTCCGCAGCAAACCCTGACTGCATAGCTGCGATCTTTGCTTGACCTTCAGATGCTTGCTTTTGAAGTGCGCCGTAAAGACCTTTAACTTCGCCTTCTTTTTTATCCAGCATACCCTGAGTTGCAGAGAGCTGACCTTGAGTTTGTGACAACTGCTCGTTGGTCTGAGCCAACTGAGCATTCGCTTGCTTCAACTGACCAGAGGCTTCTTCCAATTGCTCATTGTACTTCTCGTTCGCCATTGCCAATTGATTGACGCGTTTGTCGTTCTCGGCTTTAACCTGAGCAATGCGCGCATTGTATTTTTCACGAGAAATCTTGTTAGCACGAAGAGCCTGTTTCAACTCAGATTGTTTTGTTTTGAGATAGTTATTAGCTTCGTCGATTTTTCTTTCGCCTTCAGCAATGAGAGCTTTCTTTTGCTGAACGTCCTTTTGCAAATCGCTGATCTCACCTTTTTTAACTTCGATCTCTTCGTCCTGATCTTTGATCAAGTCATCACGATTAACGATTTTAGACTTCGCCATTTTGTTGGCGTTCATCACGTTACGCACCATCTGTTGGTACTTATTAAGAGCTTTCGCCTTTTTATCGTTCTCAAGAGCTTGCTCGATCAACTTGTCTTTTTCGGTCTTCGCATCGTCTTGCAAGAGCGTCAGTTTATCCATCAACTCTTGGTATTCTTGAACTTCGTCTTTCGGCGCATTGTTCATGTACTCGTTTTTCACGTTCTCGTACATTTTTAGCTGGCCTTTGAGCTCTTCGACTTCCATGGAAAGTTTCTGGCTCTCTACTTGAGAGCGAATGGCGTCGGTGCTTGTGCGCAAACTTGAAATCACATACAACAGCAAGAAGATCGTGCTCAAACCCAAGAATAAGTCAGAATACGACGTCCAAAAACTGTCGTTAGAATGTCCTTCTTTATTTTTCTGATAATTGAATGACATTTCAGCCCACTCCATTAAATGCTATACGCGGTCACAATAACCGCTATCATGCCTAACGGCTTTCCCGTGCGGGAACTGGAGTCTGGGTAGACTGAAATTCACATTTTCGTTCTAGGGGTTGTTGGCCCAGAAAAAACAAGACCTGGCGCTAGGGCCAGGTCGACTCGAATAAACTTGTTGAGATGGAACTATTGGTCAGCCAGGAATTCTTCTTGGCGGATGCGGGTCCATTTAATCTTTTCGTCCAGTTTGTTCAGCTGTTCGCTCAGGACCTGACCAATGTCGCTTAATTCGTTAATACGTTTGAGGGTGTCATCGTCTTGTCCTCCGACAAGGCGAATGCTTTCAAGCTTAGCACCGTTGAGCTCCAATTCCTTATTGAGGGATTCTAGCTTCTGATTCAAACGCTTACGGTCTTGGCTGAGAGCTTTAATGATTTCGTGAAGTTGATCCATACTGAGGATTTCCAACTTCCCTGTTTCAAATGCGGACTCTTCCTGTCCTTCGCCTGAGATGCTCTCCCAGAAGAGAGCCCATTCATTTTTTAAATTTTTGACTATCGATCTACTACCGTCTTCGCTCATAACTTTACTTAAAAACTCCTAAAAAAGATGAATGCTCACCTTTAGTTAATTATAACAGAGTCACCGCCGGACGACTACGATGGCCGAAGACCAGAAATGAATGCATTGCATTGCCGGGTTTTAAACGAATATAGAGGTCTTTGAGATAAACAAGATCGCTGCTTTCCGACAAATGACCTTAAGCGTATGGACTTGCGTCCTGTAAAAAGTTCAGGACAAACGTCCAGTCGTCATAATATCGGCGCCAAATGACATGGTTTGCGGATTTTTAAGAACCAAGCGCTCACGCATCTCTGAGATGCCGATTCCTTCAGTCCATGAGCGACCACCCTCAGCACCAATCACCGTCGGCGCTGTAAAAACATAGAGGCGATTTACTAAACCAGATTTTAAAAACCTGGTGGCCGTTTGTGGCCCGCCCTCGATCATCACCGAGCGCAGTCCTTGATTCCAAAGATTCTGCAAAAGATCTCGCAAATCCAAAGAGCCATCAGTTGTTTCCTGAATTTTGAGAATCTTGGCAAATGGCAAATCCAATGCTGAGTTTTCTTTCGCGCTCACGCACCACAAAAGATTTTCCGGCGGATGAATCCGAGTCAATTGTAACTGCGAAGCTTCTTGCAAAAGAGTTCCGCGCGGATCAATCACAACCACACGATTCGCTTTTTGAATCGCAGAATGGCGAATGTTCAGAGCTGGATTGTCTTGTTGAACCGTTCCCCGCCCCACAAGGGTGGCATCATGACAAGCACGCAGATAGTGAGCGTACTCGCGGGATTTTTCATTGGTGATCCACTTGCTTTCGCCAGTCAGAAGACCGACTTGACCATCCAAACTCTGCGCGATCTTTAACGAGACAAAAACTTTTTTCTCGCGGAAATTCCACAAGAAGGCTTCGCATACTTCTTCGAGTTCCATTTTCATTTCTGGATATGTGTCGGAAAAATTTTCGGTTTCAATGCCGGCAGCACGAATAATATCCGCACCTTGCCCTGCAACCAACGGGTTTGGATCGACTAAACCAAACACGACTTTCCTGAGCGGAAGTTTTGCCATCATCTTCGCACAAGAAGGAGTTTTTCCTTCATGCGCACAAGGCTCGAGGGTGACATAAACAGTAGCGCCCCTGAGTTGCTCTGTTGTGAGATTCTTTAGCGCATTTACTTCTGCGTGTGGGCCGCCATAAAATTCGTGGTAGCCACTGGCTAAAAAATTCCCGTTTGCATCTAAAACCACAGCTCCAACGAGAGGATTCGGACTGACTCTTGTCGCGCCTTTGTACGCTTCTTGAATTGCCGATTTCATGGCTTGCTGTGGGGACATTTTCATGCCGCGAAACTACTCTCACTTCGTATTGTTTTCAAGACTTTATCATGAGGCTTTCATAGGAGGTTTTCATAATAGGCAAGAACCTTAACCGGAGGAATCCAATGAGAAAGTTTTTAACCCTAATTCTTGCTTCGGCAATGCTGGCTTCAACCGCTCCCGTCATGGCTGCGGAGGCACAAGTTTCGCCTGAAGAACTCCAAGCCCTCGGCCTGACCCCTGAAGAAATCGCCAATGTTGATGAAGCCACTGTCGACGAGCTCTCTTCCAGCGATATGAATACTCAACAGCGCTGGGGATATCGTTACTGCCCACGTGGCTACTATCTGCAAGCTTATAGGATCCGTATCGGACGATTCGTCATTGTTCGCTATCGCTGCGTCAGATATCACTATGGCGGTTGGTACATGGTACCACCTAGCGGTATGCAACAACCTGACACCGTACAAACCGTTCAATAGTGTGCAGGTTAAAGTCCTGCTGGCTGAGATGGGGGTTGGAGATTCCCGCTCTTACCAAACTTCTCGCCATTCCAATCCGGGAGTGATGCCATCATGGTGGTCACTTCCGTCTTAAACTGCGCAAGATGATCAGCCGGAATAGGATCTGCCGAAGGAAATTTTTTCCCGAGTGGATCGACATAGCGATTGCCTTGGAAAAATTCAAAATGCAAATGCGGCCCCGTGGAAAGGCCTGTGTTACCTACATAGCCAATGATTTGACCTTGCTGGACACGAGAACCCGAGTGAATCCCTTTAGCAAAGCCACTGAGATGCTTGTAAGCCGTTGCGTATTCGGAATTATGACGGATGCGAATCATTTTTCCAGCGCCACCACGCACACCGGCTTCAGCGATCACACCGTCACCAACAGCACGAATCGGCGTACCAATAGGAGCAGCAAAATCCACTCCTAAGTGGGGACGATTGTATTGCAAGATCGGATGAAAACGCTTTGTCGTAAAACGCGAAGAAATGCGGCCATAACGAATCGGGCTTTTCAAAAACATGCGTCGCAAACTGACGCCCTCAGGAGAATAGTAACCTGTTTGATTTTCATTCACACGATACAAAATACCAACGAGCTTTTGGTTTTCGTTTTGGTACTCTGCCGCCAGAATGGAACCCCAGCCCACAGGTTGACCCTTCACGATTTTTTGCTCTACCGACAAGCGCCAACGATCCTCTGCCTGAACTTCACGCGAGAAATCCATCTGCCAAGCGAACACTTCGGCAAGATCCGCAATCAGATTGGGATCCATTTTCGCCTCGGCCGCAGATTCCCAAAGAGAATTCCTCACAACACCTGAAAAAGTCATCACACGTGTTTCAACAACTTCTGTGATTTTCTGCGCTTTCCACTCGTTGGCGATTTTGTGAACCTCGAGCATTTCCATCGGAGAAAAGCGGAACTTAATTCCCACGACTTCCGAAGTTTCATCTTTTGGATTTACATAGAACAACTGAAAACGCGTTCCAGGTTTGATGCGGCCCAAATCATAAACCGGTTTTGAAGCTTGGACGATTTGGTGAATAATCTGCGAATTAAGATCCATATCACGCAGAACACTATTCAATGTCGACTTTGGCGGAATCACGTACGGATAAAGTTCTTCAATCGAAGGCTGAAGATTCGGAGGCGGAGGTGCAGCCGCCACGGGATTTTTGATGGCGTCGTCATTGAATTGAAAGAGGAAAGATCCTCCCCAGCCCAAACAGAGCCCCATCACAACGATTGCGGTCATTAGATAAATATTTTTTGTACTCACCGCTTCATTATAGGCAAATAAATATGTGAAGGTGAAGCCTTCTTTTTCTAAATGCTCTGATAAAATTCCAAAACTTTTGGATCGACAATTATCGAACGCGGATTCCAACCGACGAGTTTCAAGCCCTCAGCGCTGCGCAGGCGGCTCAAAGCCACATACGCCTGTCCTGGCTCCCACAATGAACGCAAATCACACCACACTTCGTCCAGGGTCGCGCCCTGACTTTTGTGAATCGTGGTCGCGTAAGCAAGAGTGAGTGGAAATTGAATCACTGTCGCCGTCACATTGCCTTCGGCATCTTGCAGACTGAACGTCGTTTTATCGACGTTCACTTCGCGACCGTGATCTTTTCTGACTGTGATTTTATCTAATTCAATTTTTGTAACCGTGCCGCGAGTGCCGTTGATCCAACGTTTTTGTGGGTCATTTTGCAAAAAGATCACGCGACAGCCGATTTTCAAAGTCAGCTTTTGTGGAACTGGCGCCATTTTCATCAAGGTTTCAATATATTTTTCTGTTCCCAGATAAATGGAATCAATCGTGACTTCGACCTCGTTGATCTCGCCCAATTTTTTCTGATTAAAATTTTCAGACATATCACGACGGCCAAAGAGTCTTGTGCCGGTGTCTTCTTCATCGTGGGGTCGCACTTTTTCACTCAAAAAATCAAAAACACGCGAAGTCACTTTGCCGTAACGAACATCCGCGAGCACATCCAAAAACGAATCGTCTTGAACGCGCTGATTGTGAGAAAGCTGACATAATTGAAACCCGCTGCGCGCCCAAACTTCGTTCAGAAAAGCCCAATCGCGCGGTCCTGAGCGAGTGACTGGAGGAAGTTGTGCAAAATCGCCTACGCTGATGACTCGCATTCCGCCCCAGGGTAATTTGGAATCCCTTGCTTTCTGCGAGAGAGCTTCGGCGATCATCAAGGCTGCGCCCGGGATCATGGAGATTTCGTCAATGATCACGCCTTCGACTTTTTTCAGGCGATTGAGGAGTCGATGATCTTTACAACAGCGTTCATATGTAGCATCGACGCCACCCTCCATGATGCCCAGACCAAAGAAGCTATGGAACGTCCTTCCGCCCAAAAGCACTGCAGCAGCGCCTGTGGAGGCTAAAATCGGGGTTTGTTTTGGGTCGAGCTCGCTCATAAAATGGCGAATCAAGTAGCTTTTACCACTTCCCGCGCCGCCAGTAAGGAAAACGTTCTCTCCTGAACGGAGAATTTCTAGAGCGTGTTGTTGTTCTGGTGAGAGAGCGATATCCATGACTTTCCTTGCTAGGTCATTTATACTACGATAAGATGGCTCACTTGACTATGACGCAGGAGCTAGAGGTTCCAATGAATTCTAAATTTATCACCTTCAGTTCGCCCTTGGCGAATCCCCACTACGAAGGTGTATTTGATGTTGTTCCCCAGGAGTTAAAAAATAAATTAAATGATGTAAAATTAATTGATGTTCGCCAACCCGATGAATACACGGGCGAACTCGGTCACATTCCCAATTCTGAGTTGATGGTACTCGATACCTTGCCAGATAAGCTCGCGACCATTCCGAAAGACAAAACGGTCGTATTTATCTGCCGCAGTGGAGGTCGCTCTGCTCGTGCCGCAGCTTTTGCGCTGATGAATGGCTTTCAAAGTGTGTTCAATCTTCAAGGTGGCATGCTGCTCTGGAATGAGCTGCAGCTGCCTACCAATAAAAAGTAATTTCAAGAAAAGGATTTTTTTCTTCTATGACTGGAAAAGTCTACGTTAACAGAACTCTCAATCTCAAAAGAATCCGTTACATCGGTTTCGATATGGACCACACGTTGGTCCGCTACAACAGTGAAAACTTCGAAAGACTTTCTCACACAACAATGGTCGACAAGCTCATTCGCGGCAAAGGCTACCCTGAGGCTTTGCGCAAACTTCTTTTCGACTACAAATTCGCCATCCGTGGTCTTGTGATCGACCGTCAAAAAGGCAACTTGCTGAAATTGAATCGCTACACGGCGATTCGTGCAAGCTATCACGGCATGAAGCCTCTGGATTTTAAAATTCACCAGAAGCTTTACAAGAGTACCTACATCGACTTGAGCAACCCAAACTACATGGCGATCGATACATCGTTCTCGATTTCGCTGGCGGTTTTGTTTGCACAGATCGTGGATTTGAAAGACAACGATAAGGCCAATACCTATCCCGAGTACGCACAAATCGCGGACGACGTTTTGGATGCTTTGGATGAAGCTCATCGTGATGGCAGCCTTAAAGACGAAGTTAAAAAGAATCTTGCTCACTACATCATCAAAGATGAGTCGGTGGTGCGCGGACTTGAAAAGTTCCTCAAGCACGGTAAAAAGATTTTCGTTTTAACAAACTCGGATTTCCACTACTCCAAGCTGCTATTAGACTATGCGATCAATCCGTTCATGAAAGACGGTAAGACTTGGCATGATCTGTTTGAAGTGGTTGTTACTTTGGCTTCGAAGCCGAAGTTTTTCTATGAGGATCAAAAGTTCCTCGTGGTAAACCCGCAAGATGGGACGATGACGAACCTGAATAATAAATTCGGTCCGGGCATCTATCAGGGTGGTAACGCGAAGAAATTCACGGAAGACCTCGGTCTTGCCGGGGATGATATCCTTTACATCGGGGATCATATCTACGGCGACATCCTTCGTTTGAAAAAGGATTGTAACTGGAGAACGGCGATGGTCATCGAAGAATTGGCTGAAGAGATCGCCAACAATAAAGAGGCCGAACCTACGAATCAGGAAATCGAAGTTCTGATGCACAAGAAAGAGCCTCTCGAAGATGATTTGACCGAAATGATGACGAAGAAGATCGAGAAGCATGCCGACGTCAATGAAGGTGCTATCGAGAATCTGCAAAAGACGATCGCCGAGATCGATGCTCAGATCAGTCAGCATATTAAAAGGCAACAGGCGCTCTACAATGATCATTGGGGGCAACTGATGCGCGCTGGAAATGAAGAGAGCTATTTTGCTTATCAGCTCGATCGCTATGCTTGCGTTTACATGACTAAGATTTCGGATCTGCTGGAGCTTTCTCCACGCACGTACTTCCGCGCACCAAGACGTCCGTTGTCGCACGAACTGTATTAGTACTAATTATTTTTCTATAGAGAATGGCTGGGACCAGTCTGATTTGCTGGCCCCCTTCTCAGCGCGAATACGCCAGAAATTACGGCCCTTCGGTAAGAGCTTTGTAACCACGACTTGAGTTTCACGACTGGTCGTGGAGTGAACGACATTTTTAAACTTTTCATCCGTCGCAATTTCCAATCGATAAGTTTCCGCGTCTTCGATAGCTTCCCATCTGAATAAAATCGGATCTTGCGTTCCACTTAACGATACCAAAGAAACACCATTCGGCGGCAGCTTCAAACGAGGTGCCGCCAAACTTACTGGCGGAGGCTCCGGCGGTTTCGGCGTAGGTGTCGGTTTTGGCCGCTTCGGTGGCGGCGGCGGAGGTGGCTCAACAACAGCTACTTTCTTTTCAGGCGGCGGAGGCGGTGGTGCTGCCTTTTTCTCTGGTGGGCCCTTCTTCTCGAAATTCAGAGTCGAAGTATGTGAGTATTCACTCACGGGGTCCCCTTCAGAATCAAGAGCTGCGACCTTGACATAGTAACGACCGCCTTCTGTCAGAGAGACACTGGCCGTCGTGCGGTCCGTTTTCATATCTACTTTACTCGGCAAAAAGCTTTCGTTATCAGCCACAAGGACTTTATAACCAACGGCTCCCGGTACTTTGTCCCATGTGAGCGGAATGTGCGATGCCGTGTTCATTTCACCGCGAGTTCGTGCCTTTACCTGATGAGTAAAAGTCTTCTTCATAGAAGGAGCCGGAAGACTCATTTCCAAAGTCGCAGGTTCTGAGAAGGCACTACGAGTGATGCCTTTTCCGTTCGCGCGCACGCGCCAGAAGTATCGACCTGGTCTTGCTGATTCCCAAATCACATGGTTCTTATCAACATTCTTAGACCAATCCAGTTTTGCGAAGTCACCTTTTTTGGAGACTTGTACTTCATAACTCAAAGCCTCTTTGGATTTTTCCCACCGAAGCGTTGGCGGATTCAATAATGACTTCTGTACAGAAGCAATACTGCGTGAGTTCGCATTCGCACGGAAGCGCAAAATAGCCTTACGGCTGTCTTTCTCAATTTCTGGAGCTGCAATGATTTTAGGTTCTGGTTTCGCAATCGGAGGAGGCTCCGATGCCTTCACCACTGGTTTTACAACCGGCGCTGGAGTTGGTGTTGGCGGCGCTGGAGGCGGCGGAGGCACAAACGCAGCCACAGGTTTTTCTGGTTCCGCAGGTGGTTTCACCGCTGGCTCAACTGCAACGCTGCCGCCGACTTTATCAATACGCAGCCGGCGAGTTTCCGTCCATTGAGTAAAGACATTGTCACCTTCACCGCGCACACGCCAGAACAAATCTCCGGCTGGAAGGTTTTGTGGCGTCGTCTGAGTCTCACTTAAAGTGAAGTCGCTATGGATTTTGTCAAAGGCACCGTCGAAGGCTAATTGGAAATGATATTTCGGAACTCCATGCTTTGCTTGCCAATAAAAGCGCAAAGTTTTTCCTTCAGGAATATTGACTGCATTAAACGGATAAATGAGTTGCGGAGCTGCCTTTGTGATGAGCGTGAAACGCACTGGCTGCAGAAGAACTGTTATATCATTACCGCTCCCTTTAATAAGGCGATAGTAATAATCTCCTTCACCGGGCAATTTATCTGTTAAGAATGGAGACTTAGGAGCGACGGCATCCAAAACGACGTCGCGGAAATCTGCGTCGCGAGCTACTTCTAAGACAGTTTCTTCGTCTGCTTGGCCAGCCCATTCAAAGCGGAAAAGTTCTTGCCCTGAAGTCCAAATTTTCTGACCGTCGATCGGCGAAAGAGTCCCACTGATATGAGCTGTGCCGAGCGCGTACTTTTGATTCAACCACCATCCGGCACCAAATAGAAGAAACGCAAACATGGCCATGCCCAACGCTAAACGCTGAGGCCATCGTTTTTCTTGTGGTCCTTGGTTGTTCAAAGACGACGTCTTGGGCATGAGGTCCTTTCCGCAAAACAGCTTTGCCTTATCTTTATCGGTGCTTAAAGTTTTCTATAAATCTCTATCTGTGAGAATGTGGACAGAACTGGTCCATTTTCCGGTGCCAGAACCATGACGTTAGTCTAGAAAACTGACAAAGAGCCTGTTTAGTTCATGGCCTAGCGCGCCGATGAAGCCCATGTGAAAACACCGATCACCTTTCTTTTACTAATATGGAGCTTCGGCTTTCATTCTGTTGCCTTCGCGCAGAATCGCGCCACTCCGTCTCCTGAAGTAGAGTGGTATCCACCAGAAACGGAGAAGGGCCGAACTCCCGATCGCGCACGCGTGGTGATTACCGGTAAAACATCTCCTAATTCTCGTATTCAAATTGATGGTGATAGCGTGACTATCATGCACAAAGTGAACGGTCCTTCGATCGCAAAGACAGATAGCCGTGAAAGTCGTGCGAACTTCGAGGGTTTTTTTGAAATCGCATTGGAGTTGCCACAAGGTCTTGCTCAGATTCCGATTCAAGTCACTACTGTGGAACGTATCACAAAAACTTTTATGATTTCGGTCGACGTAAAAATTGTCAGAAATAATGTCGACGAAGTTAAAATTGCAAATACAAAAGTTTCTCGCAACAAACCACCGGCTGCCGCGAAACGCATTCGCTTGTGGGCGGGTGCTGGATGGACTTATCAAAACGACAGGCAAACGACTTCGGACTCTCCGGACTTGCAATTCACAACTGTTCAAGCACCTGGCATCGTTGTTCGCGGCGGCTACTGGGGTGAGCGTTGGGGATTGGATCTCTATTTGCGGGATGCGCCTGGAAAAATCGAAGCCGATCCTCCACTGACTGTAAAGACAAATTCTTATCACTGGCGCACACTAGAAGCAAAAGGCCTTTATCAATTTGATCGCGGCCCTGGCAGCCGTATGTTGGGCCTACCTTCACAGTGGCAGCTGCGTTTCGGAACTCAGAGCCACCAAGTGCCGTTCATGAATATCAATGCCAGCAATGAAATCACCGTTCAAGATGCGAGTGTAATTACCGCCACTCTGGGAGTTGGTTTGCTTTTAGGGCAAGAGCAAAATTGGTCTTATGAATTTGCTTTTGGTCTGCAACAACCATTGTCTTCTTCTGCAGCGGGCGCAAGTTTCAAAATTTCGCCGATCCTCGCTTACGAAATGCAAGTGGGTGCTGCTTACAAGTTCGCGCCTAACTGGCGCTTAGGTGTATTTTCTTACACGCAATCTCTCGATTATAAGTATGAATATCAATCCAGCGGAGAGGCCGCAAAATCTGGCGAGCAAAAACTATTCTATACGACGTTTGATCTTCGCTTAGGATATGAATTTTAAGCCTTCCCTTTTCTCAAACTGAGACAGGAAGAGCAATTCTAATGAAAAGTGTCTGCAAAATTGGTGGGTCAACAGCCTTCCATGTATACTAATCAAACAAGGATTTTTGTGGACCAGGGGGAGAACCATGAGAAACGCAATCGCTCGACGAGTGACCGGCGCTGTCTTTTTTTCAGCATGCCTGCTGTTATTCCAAAACTGTGGTCCCGCAAAAGTTTCCACAGATGCAGCGAGCGTCCCTAGTTCTGGTAATCAAGATTTAGGATCTTCCGATCCAGGTTCAAACTCACCACCTTCATCACCAACTCCAGGTTCGAGCACACCAACACCGACTCCTGTTGTTGCGACGCCAACACCGGATCCGGTAATGACGCCGACTCCTGCTCCGACGGGTCCGATGGTGTCTCTGTCTAGAACCGCGATTGATTTTGGCAGCGTCGACTTCCTCAGCAGCAGCCCTACTCAAACAGTCACACTCACTAACACCGGCGATGCGACCTTGACGATCAGTAAAGCTATGATTGGCAGTGACTTCTCATTTGCAAATAACGTGGCGAATTCTTGCGGTAGTTCGCTCGCACCTGGCGCAAGCTGCGCCATTGGTATGAGATTCTCTCCGCCATCGCCTGGAGATGAAACTGCGATGGCTCGCATCACAACGAATGCGCCTGATTCTCCACATCTCATTCAGCTTTCTGGCAAAGGACGATTATAGTTTTCTAGTAGCGGGAGGAAAGTGAAACACCTATCAAGAAGCTTATTAGTGGCCTTCGTAGCCACTGCTTCATTGTTTGTATTCTTCCAGAACTGTGCTCCTGCCAAAGTCTCAACGGCGGGCAGCGGGCCTGCTGCGTCTGATAATACCGACTTGAGCTCGAATACGGAGCCAAGCCCAACGCCGAGTCCAACGCCGACTCCTGTGCCGACTGCGACTCCACGAGTATCACCAACTCCCGCGCCAACGGCGACTCCGACTCCGGTCATGACACCAACTCCAACTCCTAAACCGAGTCCGACACCGACGCCAACACCGGTTCCAACTCCGACGCCGATCCCTACACCTACACCAACTCCAGTGATGACTCCGACGCCGACCCCAACTCCCGCAGCAGCACCGGCAGCGAGTTTATCTGTGACTATGATGGACTTTGGCATTGTTGGTCTTATTCAGAAAGGTCCGCCAAACCTTGTGACAATCACAAACACCGGGGATGCAACATTGAATATCACGGGAAAGGCCATTGTATCTTCAAGTGAATTTGTCTTTGATACATCGGCATCAAGCAATTGCGGAACAACCCTAGCTCCAGGCCAAAGCTGCACTATCGGCGTCATCTACTTCCCCCACAACTTCGGAGCAGTGACGGGTATGTTGCGAATCACCACCAACGCCCCGAACTCACCGCATCTGGTACAACTTGAGGGCAACTGCCCTCTGTAGGACTTTCGCACGGCTCGCGAGAACGCACCCGGCACCACTACTTCCTCCCCGCACCTTTCCCCGGCAAACGCGGAGCCGCGAGGTTCGGGTACTCCTTCACCTGCGGATTAAACGCAGCCTTTTTCTTCAACTCCTTCAGTGCTTCTTCGATTGCACGCGAGAGTTGCGGATCGCGGCCCGCTTTGTAATCTTCTGGTGTGTACTCGACTTCGATATCGGGATCAGTGCCGTAATTCTCGACTCCCCAGCCGACATCCTGGAACCAGTGACTGTACTCGGGCTGAGTGACCGAGGTCTTATCGCGCAAACTATACTGCATGTTAATTCCAATGACCCCGCCCCAGGTGCGCTTTCCGATCAGCTTTCCTAATTTCATCAGCTTAAAGCTGTGAGAAAAAATATCTCCATCAGAGCCCGCGAACTCATTGGTTACCGCAACAATCGGACCGCGCAGTGAGTACATCGGATAATAACTGCGCGTAGAGTAGCGAGTCTCGCCAATACCGATCGGCTTTTGCGCAAGAATTTTCAAAATATGCTGAGACACGTGGCCGCCACCGTTAAAGCGCACATCCACAACCAGGCCGTCATAGCCAAATTCTGAAATGAATAAGCGATAGAACTCGGCGTAGCCCCACACACCCATATTTGGAATGTGCACATAACCAAGTTTGCCCTTCGACTGCTGATGCACGAATTGACGATTGCGCTCCACCCAATCGCGATAGATGAGATCATTCTGACGACTCAGCGTCTTAACCACGACATCTTCAAAATCTTTTTTACCTTTTCGCTTCACTGACAACAGAACTTCAAGTTCATTTTGGTTTTGTAAACAAGCATCGAGGTCCATGGCTTTAGCAAAAGGCTGCCCATGAATTTTATAAATCTCATCACCCTCTTGCAGCTGCACCTTTGGAGCTAAGAGAGGAGAGTCCGTTCCCGGCCGCCAAGAATCGCCACGATAAATGCGGGTGATTTTGTAAGACTTCGTTTTTTCCTGGAACTCTACTTGAGCCCCGAGCAAACCCAGCAAGTTATAAGTGGGACGGCGATAGTACTGGCCACCCATTTCATAAGCGTGGCTTGTTCCCAAATCCCCTTGCATTTCCCACATCAAATCCGAAAACTCCGCACGTGTTTTTACCCGAGCGAGTAACGGCAGATAGTTATTGTATGTCTTCGCCCAATCCACTTTCGACATATCGGCGCGCCAGAAATGTTCTTTTTGGAGGTACCAGGCCTCGCGATACATCTGCTTCCACTCTTCGCGCGGATGAATGTGCAGGCGAATGCGGCTGAGATCAATCCAGCCATCTTTTTTACCGACGTGATGTTCTTTATTCGGCTTCGCGCCTGTTCCCACCAAGCGAAGATCATTACCGCTCGTGCGATAGATCATATGATTGCCATTAGCGGTAATTTTATAGCTGCCAACGTTTTCAGCCCACCGCTCTTCTTTGTTTTCTTCAAACTTGAAAGCGCAGAGAGTATAATCGCGATCCCAAGACCATTTGGAAAAATCCGTATCGGCTTTGATTTCAGCCGTGCGATACAAAACTCCCCCAGGGATAGCACGAATAGAGTCATAGGCTTTCAACTCCACCGGGAACGACATGATCCGATGGTCAATTCCATCAAAATCAATTTCAACATCTTCTGGAGTGGTCGCTTTCGCAGGTTTTTTCTTTGCAGCTTTTCCATCATTCGGCTGTTCTGGCACCGGCAGGTTATTGACACTTGTCTTAAACGGATTTGGCGCCGTCTTCGTCAATGCGACAACATAAGGCTTTACACCGAAAGGGAAACCCAAATCAAAGTGAGTCGCATTGTAGATCGGATAAAACTCACGTACGCTCAAGAAATACAAATACTGTCCATCGGAACTAAAGCTTGGAGACTCATCGGCGACAACCGGAGTAATCAGCAGCTGAGCTTTCTTAGTTTTTGTATCATAGATGTGAATTTCAAAATTCTTTCGCGTCTCGACCGCAATCGTATAAGCTAAGTAGCGACCGTTCGGTGACCACGTCAAATCGAAAGCTCTAAACACTTTCGAGCGCTCAACCAACGTCACCTTCTGCGTTTTTGTATCCATCAAATAAAGTTCATTGCGATTATTCGCAATCGCCAGAAGATCTTTCTTTGGATTGCAACGCATAGACCGTACGACACCCCAGTCTTGTTTTTCCGCAAGTACCTTCATTTTTCGTGTCTTCACCTCACATTGAACAACGCGATCAGAGCGCTGAGAATTATTCCCGACCAAGTATAAGTGCTTGCTGTCATGCGAGTATGTCGGATTCGAGTAGCGCACATCGCGCAGCAAGTCCCACTCAATCACGGGTCCTTCAAACACCGGCATACTGAATGCATGACCACGAGATACTATAAAAAGCTCCTGCAGATTTGGAGCCACAGCATAGGAGTCCAAGTAAGATTCGGCATTTTCAAATCGTGGCTGCGCCTGCACACCAGGAGTCGGACATTCAATCACGACTTTTTGCTCTTTGCGTGTTGCTATGTCGTAATAATAAATATCCGCGCCCTTTTGATAAACCAGTTGCGATCCATCGGTATCCATAAAGCGCACATAGTAGTCTTCATGATCGGTCAGGCGCTTGAGCCCTTTGCCATCCAACTCACAACGATAGATGTTGGCAGAGCCTTCATGATCCGAAATAAAATAGACCTGGTTTTCTACCAAGCGTGGGGAAGAAATATTCGTCTTAATATTTTTGAGAATGCGCTGGAATTTGTCTTTGCTGTTTTTACGCGTCCAGATCACTCCGGCAGTGCCGCCCTTGTAGCGCTTCCAGCGGGCAGGATCGCCATTTTTGCGACCGATCATCATCGCGCCGCCTTTGCCATACGCGCAGACGAGAGCCTCACCCAAGTCCAGCTTGCGATAGTTTTTTTCGATCAGATCAAATTCATAAACTTCATTCACCCCGTAGGTCTGAAAAGAACTCGAGAACATAATCGTCTCTTCGTCTTTCCAGCCGATCAGTTTTGAAATATTAAAGTGAATCAAGTGCTGAGGGGTTCCACCATCGACGGAGATCAAATACAAACCCAATTGGCCTTTATCATTGCCGACATAAGCGATGCGCTCACCATCGGGGGAAATCTTCGGCTCTTTCGCGATTCCGATATTCGCGGTCAGGCGCTTCGCGAGTCCGCCGGCTCTAGAAATACTCCAAAGATCATCGTCGGAAACAAAAACGATGGTGTCATGATGAATGCTCGGCTGTGAATAATAACCCAGATTGTCTGACATAGACTTCCCTTCCATAGTAAGTGACCAGGGAAATATCTAAACATGCCGAGGTAAATATTGTTAAGGATTTTTAAGGGGCGTTGAAAAGAACCAAATAGTCGCGTTCTCCGACCTGGTCCATCAAACCTTCATAGAAGCCAGGCTTCGATTTTTTACGATACACTAGGCGCGCTTTTTGCTCCGCCATACAGCCCATAGCGCCGATGCCGTCGCGGTCATTCGAGCCCATCACGCATTTGATTTCCATATTCGCCTCCTGTTCTGGAGAACGCGGAAATCCCATGATCGAAAAACTCGTAGGAGCTAAATCAGTTTCCTTATGCAATTTATCCGCGGGACTCCCCTGCAGACGCTGGGAAGCGTAAATGCTTGGGACAATCACAGCCATGCGCAGGCCTTGTGTGCGGGCCTTTTGCGCGCCCTCAATAAAGCGTGCGAGATCGTTTTTAATATCGATTTTAATCGCATTTGGAAAAAGCTCATTAACGAAAGGAAGCTCCGGATCAACGACCAAAGCTTGGTATTGCATTTCTGGAATTTGGCTTTGCTCCAGGAATGCCTTCCAGACTTCCAAGTCCATTTTACGCCCCGGCATCACGCCAAGCATCAGAAGCGGCGCCGCTTTGATCTCCTGATTGAGGCGCAAAATAATTGCATCTGACATCTTTGCAGGTTCACTAAAATGGCTATAGGTAATCTTGGGAATACTCTTTGGCTGAATGCCAAAATAAACTGAGAATCCAACACCCGCTAATAGAACAATCGCCGCAATGATTCCATACAAATACTTCATGCTTAGGGGGTTAACACCTCGCCTGACGGTTAGCAAGCCCGAGGTTAAGAAAGGCTTGTTTTTATTAGTAATTGTGACTAAGCTGTGCCACTCTTAAGTAAAGGACTTGATCCCAGGTTTCAGAACCAGACAGGTACCAAAGGGTTATGACAAAGTTTTTAATTATCGGTGCAGGCAAACTTGCTAAGCACTTAAATCACTACCTCTCTCTTCTTGAGCTTCCTACGCTCACATGGGATCGTTCGCAAGATCCTCACCTGCTTAAAACTAAAGTTGCCGAAGCCACCCATGTGTTACTTGCCATTTCCGATTCAGCGATCGAAAACTTCTATCGCAAAAATCTTGCGGGTCTTGATAAGACCGTTGTGCATTTTTCAGGAGCCCTCAATATTCCTGACGTCATCGCGGCTCATCCCCTGATGACTTTCGGACCTGAAGTCTATGAGCGTGATACTTACTTCCGCGTTCACTTTGTGCTGACCGGCGCTTCGACATTGAACGAAGCCTTGCCAGGACTGCCCAATGATTTTTCTGTGCTGGCGCCTGAGCATAAAGCGCTTTATCACGCGCTTTGTGTGATGGGTGGAAACTTTCCCGTGATCTTGTGGCAGAAAATGTTCGCAGAGTTTGAAAAGCTCGGCCTCACTCGCGAGGCGGCGCGGGTTTATCTCGAAACCGTTCTACATAACACAATGAAGAATCCACAGACCGCGCTCACGGGTCCGCTCGCACGACGAGATAAAGCAACCGTGCTTAAAAATATTGAAGCGCTCGAGAATGATCCTTTTCAAGAAGTCTATTTTACGTTTGCAGATATTGTCGCTCCAGAACTCCTGAGCGAGAAAGAGAGGACGCCATGAACATCCTTGAATTTCAAGAAAGAAAGCAAAAAGGGCAAAAGATCTCCATGATCACTTGCTATGATTACAGTTTTGCTAAAATCCTCAATGACACGGATATTGATGTGCTTTTGGTGGGCGATAGTTTAGCCATGACCATGCATGGGTTTACGACGACTCTGAATGCTTCCACCGAAATGATGGCTCTGCATACAGCGGCCGTCGCAAAGGGCGCTCCGAAAAAGCTTGTGATCGGCGATTTACCATTCTTAGCGTACCGCAAATCTCTGAGCGAAAACATGAACTGTGTTGAGCAAATTATGAAGGCTGGTGCTCATGCTGTGAAACTGGAAGGGGCCGCTGGCAACATTGAGCTTGTTCGCCACTTGGTGGATTCTGGAGTGCCTGTGATGGGTCACTTGGGGCTGACCCCGCAATCGGTGAATCAACTTGGCGGCTTTAAAGTTCAGGGCCGCAATGAAAAAGCCCAAGCATTGATTAAACACCATGCTTTGCAATTGCAAGAAGCCGGCGCGTTTAGCGTGGTGCTTGAATGCGTGCCTTCGCACTTGGCTTACGAAATTACGAAAGATCTAGAAATTCCGACGATTGGCATTGGCGCTGGAGTGGATTGCGATGGCCAAGTTTTAGTCTTGCAAGACATGCTCGGTATGAACAATGATTTTAAACCGAAATTTTTGCGTCAGTATTTTAACGGTTTTGAGGAATTGAAGAAGGCTTTCAACAAGTATCACTCCGACGTTATCCACAAAGAATTCCCCACCGAGAAAGAGAGTTATTCATGACCCGCGTGATTCGTAGTCCTCAGGAATTTAAACAATGGCGTCGTGAACAAGCGGGCCTCACTGTGGGGTTTGTGCCGACGATGGGCGCATTGCATGCAGGTCATGAAAGTCTGTTGCAGCGTTGTCGTGAAGAAACAGAATTGTGTGTTCTAAGTATTTTTGTGAACCCGACTCAGTTCAATGATCCGAAGGACTTTGAAAAATATCCCGCAACCTGGGACCAGGATCTTGCTATGGCTGAAAAGAATGGCGTTGACGTGGTCTTCTATCCCCGCCCTGAAGAAATGTATCCAGACGGATATCACTTTAAAGTTATCGAGGATGATTTCACCAAGGTTTTATGTGGAGTAACTCGCCCCGGGCACTTCGACGGCGTTTTGTCGGTGGTGATGAAGTTGTTTAATGTGGTCTCTCCAACAAAAGCTTATTTTGGCGAGAAAGATTTTCAGCAACTCACACTGATTCAGGGAATGGTTCGCGCTTTCTTTATGGATTTGATTATTGTACCCGTTCCAACGATGCGTGAATCCGATGGCCTGGCAATGAGTTCGCGCAATATGCGTTTGACTCCTGAACAGCGCGCGAAAGCTCCTGCGATTTACAAAACAATTAAAACAGCAAAGTCCGCGGCAGATGCAGCGGCAATGCTGAGTGAACAGGGTTTTAAAGTGGACTATGTGACGGATTTAAAAGGCCGTCGTTTTGCAGCCGCCTTTTTAGGTGATGTGAGGTTGATCGACAATGTCCAAATCTAAAATACTTTTTATGATGACAGGCTCGATTGCCTGTTACAAAGCTTGCCAAGTGATTTCCCGCCTCGTACAGGCTGGGAATGAGGTTCAAGTCGTAGCGTCGCCGAGTGCATTGCAATTTGTTGGCAACGCGACGTTCGAGGGACTCACCGGCAAAAGCGTCGTCAGTGATCTATATGCTCCTGGCAGCGTGATGGATCATATTCATCTCATGCGCTGGGCGGATCTGGTGATCGTGGCGCCAGCAACAGCGAACTACGTAAATAAAATCGCTCAAGGTGTCGGTGATGATTTGCTAACGACGCTGTTCTTGGCTCACGATTTCAAGAAGCCCTTCTTGTTAGCACCGGCGATGAATACGAGTATGTACTTGCATCCAGTGACTCAGACATCGATCAAACGCCTGAAAGAAATGGGCCTTGAGATTCTAGAGACCGCTTCGGGTGTTCTTGCTTGTGGTGAAACTGGCTTCGGCAGATTGCTCGAACCTGATTTGATTCTCGAGGAAATCCGAAGGTACGCCGTACCTTTTTCGGATGCATCGAGTAAAGGGGACCTTAAACCGAATATAGAAGAGCCTATCAGGAAAAGCGACCTGGTACCTTTTCGGGTGTTGGTGACTTCGGGGGGGACTGTTGAGCCTATTGATAATGTGCGGGTGATTACGAATGTTAGTTCTGGTGAGACTGGCGCTAAGCTTTCTGAGTTGCTAACGGATCTTGGCTGTAGTGTGCATTTGTTGCGTGCTGAAAGTGCTAAAGTTGCTGACTCTCGGGTTGAGCAAAGTACTTATAGTACGTTTCATTCGTTGCAGAAGAATTTGAAGTTCTTGCTTGCAAATCGTGAGTTTGATGTTGTCATTCATACGGCTGCTGTCAGTGATTTTTCTGTTGGTAGTCTTGAAATTAACGGGCGTGAGATGTCGGCTGGTGAGTTTCCTAAAATTCACTCTAACGACAAGCTCACGATTCATTTTAAGAACAATCCGAAAATTGTGGATGAGATCAAGTCCTATAGTCGTAACAAGCATTTGAAACTTGTTGCGTTTAAACTCACAAGCAAAGCTTCTGAAGAGGAGCGCAATCAAGCGGTTGCAAAATTG
>Ga0255338_1001747_pt1 | contig 37751 bp, 43 predicted proteins | sample MeOH1_35cm_T4_19_FD_203715 | JGI IMG/M metagenome (GOLD analysis project Ga0255338, IMG submission 203715) | Sandy soil microbial communities from University of British Columbia, Vancouver, Canada - MeOH1_35cm_T4_195 | ecosystem: Engineered > Artificial ecosystem > Sand microcosm > Unclassified ...
TCCGGCGCATCCCTGTTATTTCTCGCACTCCTGGGTAGCCTAGCTGCCTGGACCGGTGGTGCATCGGTAATGACGGCGGCTGTACGGGTGACGTTCTGGGGAGCCCTGGCGATGGCCCTGACTGCGGGAGTCGGGCGATTCTTTGGGGTAACTACCTGATTTTGTGGTTCCTATTCCTAAAGTTGCCCCGGCTCAACGTGCCTCGCCGCCCCCAGTCGAAGGTGCGTTAGGAGAAATGAGCGGTGCGTCTGTCGAGACAACTCAAGGCGCCATGGGGAAGCCCCCCGCGGGAAGCTGGATCGTTTCAGGCTTGAGCGCACCACTTCACCGGACTACGCAGCTAGCAAGAGGGGCGTTTCCATAGAGTGGGATCGATTGCTCGGACAGGCGGGAAGTGGCGATAGCCTGGCTGCCTGCAGAGAAAAAACGAACGGTAGAAAATGAAAAAGCCCATGTAATCATGGGCTTTTTCGAAAAAATGGCGGAGGCGGTGAGATTCGAACTCACGATTTGGCGTTTTTAGCGCATCGAGGTCCCGTATTTACTGGGCTGCAGAGCAGTTGAGTGGATGAATCTGTTCCCAGAATGTTCCCATGAATGGAAGCGTGCGCGGGAGGAAATGGCCGTACGGTGGGGGGAGTACACATTTTTTGTTGACCCACCAAAATCAGGTAATTTTGGTTAGGTTTTGATTTTTTAGGAAAAATCTCTTTTAAATCAATTGGTTGAGAGATATTCGAAAAGGTAATTTTTGGGTTGTCTGGAGGTAAGGGACTTACCTGAACTCATGGTTGTCTTGCCGAAACAAAAAATCCTTATAAATCAGTGAATTAGAGAAAAATTACCTCGAGGCTTACCAACGATTACCCGTCAAGGTTAGCGGTCTAGGCCAGTAAATACGAGGGCTCCAGCTTAGGCTGAGAGGCTCATAACCAAAATTACCCGTTTCGGTTTTACCCCCTGGGTCCCTGGCTGGATAGCGAGGCCCAGCATCTTCAGGAACGGCAGGGCCTTCGCAGGGATTCGCAGGCATTTTACCCACCTCGAACTCATCCAGGGCCCCCGTACTGGGCTGGCGGGACGCTGCTGCAGGGCCGCAGAAAAAGCGACATATTTAGCCCGCAGGCGTGGCGGGGGGACGACGGCGCGCGCCGGGTGCTGGTAGGGGCGGAGTGATGGCCGAGCGGGCGGGCGCCTGCAGGTGAAGGGTAGGGGATGCGGTGGGTGTCGGTGAATCGGGCCGCGTGCGGGCCGTGAGGCGGCCGGAAAGCAAAAGGCCCGGTGGAGATAGCCGGGCCTTTTGTCTAGAGAGTGGAGGTTAGGTCGGTAGACAAAGCGGTGCTGTTGTCTGCCCTACTTGCTAACGATGTCAAAAATATTAGTTAGCTCTTTATCAATCTCAAATGTATAGTCGGTTAGTCCGACAAGTCGATCATCCCAAGCTTCTAAAGCGAGCAGCAATATTTCTCGTGCTTCTTTTTTAGTAAATATATCTTTGGGGGTTGTGAATTTGCCGTTCGCTGAATTAATGTAAAGTGATGACTCTCTAACTCTGATGAGTTCTCCTGTTTCTGCCATATTTAGTAGCTCTCGAACCCTTTCCTCTCCAATGGCGTTTGGTAATCTGGTGCCGACTGCAATAACTTCTTGTAAAGCAATTGAGTGCTTCGCCTTATGACTAAATAGGTGATCTTCTTTTCGATTTTTCGCTGGGGCCGTTAAGCTTTCATTTCGATAAAGTGCTATTTTTAGCTTTGCAATTTCTTCAATTGCAGTGATGGCAATAAATATGCTTGTTGGAAATGATTCGGACACATAAAGCTGAAAAGCACTATGCAGTAATCCACTTATATGGTTGCAGCCGCGGTTGAACTCGGATGAAAGATTTTCTTTGCTAAAGAATACTTGGCCTTTTGCTTCTGCTTCGAGTGCTAACTGAATTTTTCGATGTGCGGCCTTATAATCAATCTCCATGCCTGTCTACTCCTAACATATAGCGCGGCCGGCGCTGTGCGGCTTCATTACACAGAACCAGCGACTGAAGGTGAAATGTTGCGCGAGCATATTATGCGATTATTTCTTCAACTGCTCTGGCGCCTGCTAAATTTGGTTGTGGGCGGCTACTGAATCTTCGCAATTTTTTACAATTCACCAGACAGTTTACGTGCTCTCTTCCATTCTATGGCCGATTTTGCAGCACCATCAAAACCAGGGAATAGGGAAGCAGCGGAGATTCCATATCTTTCACATCGTTTAAGTAGCTCTGGAACGTGTTGGCTGTCAGTTGTGATCTGGTAAATATAGAGACTTTCGTTTTCTGAAAAAACTCTATGTGAATCTTCTTCTATGGTTTCAATTGAAAGTATAGTATTTCTTCCGGTACTCTTTTGTCTGTGAAAAGTGAAGACGCCTCTTTGTGCTGCAAGATTTACGCTTGTGCTACCTGGCATAGATAAAAAAACAATGTCTTCACTTTTGCTCTTAAGTTCTTTTGTATCAAAGGCCCAGATTGAAATCTTCTCTGGTAGATCATCTTTTGCAAGCGCTTGAGATGCCGCAAAGTATATTGCGGTCAATGGATTTGTTGTCCAATCTAACAGCCTTGTCGGTACTCCGTGATGTTGTGCTAGCGCGATAAAGTTGTAGTACTCTAAAGATGGCCACTCATCGGTAGATATTCCATACTTATCTGCGAAGTTGAAGAATTCCATTGCCTCTCTGAATTCTCTGGAATCATTCGGTATTCTGTGTCCCATCTGGTCACAATAATAAAGAAAACCACTCAGGATTCTATGCTCCATGAAAATGGTGAAATCCGCATGGCTTCTGCTATCAATGTATGCTGCGTACCTTTTGATAGTCATGGATCGGAGAATAGAAGGTACCAGTTTCCAGTTTGCATCACCTTGTCCCCTGAAAATTGGAGACCCAAAGCTTTCAAAGAACCCCCCTATCGGAGACAGGTAGTCCCAGAATTCATCAATACAAACAAAGTCTTTTATAACTACGGTCATGTGGATGCATCATCTGTAACTAGAGTTAGTTCTGATAAATAAAGTTGGCAGTGACAAATGTCTTCGACCAACACTGTCTGGAATATGGATTCCTCGACCACGCCGACCTTATACACTACGTGCACCAATACTAGTCAGTCCCTCAATCAGGTCATCTGCTTCGACATTCCGAAGGTAAGCAGGAGCCGATAGGCCGGCATGGATGGCTCAGCCGGTCGTACCCGGTAGCTCATAGGGCTTGAACTGGATCACCTCTTCGCCGACCCATTCGTTTACCTGCAGCATGCGCGCCTGCACCGGCTCCAGCTCGTTGGCAGCGTAGACCAGCGCCGCGTCGCGGATCGAGCCGAAGCCCCCGGCGTTCTGCGGGACGATGCCCATCAGCTGCGGCGGGATGCGCAGCCCGGCCAGCATGTCGTCGCGGGTAATGTTCTTGATCCCGGCGAACTCGTCCTTGGCCGCCACCTCGCTGATCGGGATCAGCTGGATGCCGTCCTTCTTGCCGTTCGGACTGTAGAGGAACAGGTTGCGGAAGTTGCCCGGCCCCTTCGAGTTCTTCAACGCCTCGCGCATCGCATCGATGTCGGCTTGGTTCTGCGCGGCATCGGTGACGTAGAGGATGAACCCGGCGTGCGAGCCGTTGAGGTAGTAGCGCCGGCGGAACAGGGTGGCCGACTCGTTGAGCAGCGCTGCCTGCAGGGCGGCCATCCACTCCGGAAGGCCGTAGATCTCCTGGTGAATGTCCGCCTCGCGCAGGTGGAACACGCTGCCGGGGTCGAACTCATGCACGTCCGCCCCGCTCTGCACCATGAAGAACCGCTCGTCGCGGCCGCGGCGCATGTACTTGGCCAGCGGCGGCTGCAGGCTCAGAACGCCGCCGAGGCGGTTGCGCCGCGCCTCCAGGTAGGCGTTGCCGCACCACAGCCAGTCCAGGGCGAACTGCTCGAACGCCTGCCGGCTCAGCTTGGGGTGCGGCACGAAGGTGCGGCTGAGCATGTTGCGCTTGAAGGTCAACCCGGACTGCAGGTAGACGCTGGCGCGGGTCGCGCGGGCCAGCCCGTCGAGGTTGATCGGCGGCTCGTACCAGCAGCCGTTCCACCAGGACTCCAGATAGTCGAGCAGCTCGCGCCCGTCGAGCACCGGGGTGGGGTCGCCGAAGGTGAACGCCTCGATCCCCGGCATGGGGGCGGCCTGCGCCGGCAGTTGGTCGGTCATCAGCAAATCTCCATGATGCTGGTGTTCTGGGCAGTCGCGCCCTCCAGCGGTTCGTTGTGCAGGGCATGGAACAGCGCCCAGGCCAGGTCGGCGTGGCCGGTCTCGTCGGTGCGCCCGGCGGTGTAGGTCATCTGGCGGCCGCTGGCCGTCATCGTCTTGCGGATCGCCATCAGGCTGGAGGCCATGTCGGTCCAGCCGGCGTCGAATTCCAGGCGGCCCTTGTGGATCACGTCCCAGGCCTTCATCACCAGCCGGCTCTTCACCTCCGGCGAGTAGCTGAAGGTGGTCAGGCCGGGGAAGAACTGGCGCACGAGCTGGGCGACGCCGCTGCCCATGCCGGTCATGTCGATGCCGATGTAGGTCACCCAGTAGCGCTGCGTCACCTGGCGGATCGCCTCGGCTTGGGCGGAGAAGTCCATGCCGCGGAACTGGTGGCGCTCCAGCACGCGGAACTTGCCGCCCGGGACCAAGGGCGGGGCGACCACAACCAGGCCGGCGCTGTCGCCGGTCTCGGCCGGGTCGTAGCCGACCCACACCGCCCGATCGCCGAACGGGCGAGCGGCGAACGGCTTGTAGTCCTCGCCCCACTCGACCCAGCTGTCGACCATGCATGGCTGCAGCATGGCCAGCGGGAACACGCTCGCCCCGTCGTCGACGAACTCGCACATCAGCAGGTTGGCGAACTGCTCGGCGTTGTACTCGAAGCGCAGCTCGTCCAGGTCGAACAGGTCGCAGCCGCGCTGCTCGGCGTCGAGGATGGTGACGATCTGCCGCCAGATCTTGTCCTCGCACAGCCGGCCCTGGGCCAGCGCGTCGTGGCTGACGTCGAGCTTGAGGTGCTTGGCCGTCGGCTTGCCCTTGTTCAGCCGCTCACCGGTCCACCAGCGGTAGGCCGGGTGGCCCATGGAGGAGGGCGTCGAGAAGTAGGTCTTGCGCCACCTCTTTTGCATGGCCATGCCCGAGGCGACCTTGTTCAGCTCCTCGAAGCCGTAGACCCAGAAGAACTCGTCGAAGTAGAAGTTGCCCGAGCGGCCCTGGGCGGTACGGAAGTTGGTGCCGAGGAAGTGCAGCTCGGCGCCGTTCCACAGCACGATGGGGTCGCCGGTCAGCTGCGTGCCGAGCACCTCGCGGACGAAGTCCTGCATGTAGTTCTTGAACTGGTGGGCCTGGGCCTTGCTCGCCGAGAGGAAGATCTGGTTGCGCCCGGTGAGGATCGCGTCGATCAGCGCCTCGCGGGCGAAGTAGAAGGTCGCGCCGATCTGCCGGCTCTTCAGCAGCATGCGCGTGCGCATGTTCATCGCCCGGTACCAGTCCAGCTGATACTCGAAGCAGCCGTCGCGGAAGGCCTCCTCGAGCTTCTCGATGTCCTCTTCGCTGAACTCGTTGCGCTTGGGCGCCCGCTTCGGCCCCTCGTTGCGCTTGGCCAGGTTCGGATTGAGCTCGGTTTCGGTACCGCCGCCCTGGTAGCGCTGGATGCGCGCCTGGCGTTCCAGCTGGCGGTGCAGCAGGTCGATTTCCTTGAAGTCTCCGCCGGTCTTGCCGTCCTTGAGGATCAGCTGGACCAGCCGTGCCTCCAGGGCGCCGCCGATGCGCTCGACGTTGTCCGCCCGGTCCCAGTCGTCGCGGGACTTCCAGGAGTGGACGGTCTTTTCCTTCTCGCCGAGGTGTTCGGCGATCTCGGTGATACGCCAGCCCATCCAGTACAGGAATTTGGCCTGTCGGCGGCTGTCGCGCTGGGCGGGGAGTTCGGGGGGAGTATTCATGGCGCCGATCCTGCCGTCCGCGCGCGCGACCCGTTAGCGCCGCGCCCTGTAGCGCCCGCCGCTACAACCCCCGCTCGTTGTCCCCCTCCGTTCGTGCGCCGACCATGCCCTCACCGCACCGCTGCACCGCAGCAGAACGAATCGAGGGACTCACCCCATGGCCGACAACGCCAAGAAATACCGCTCCCGCTTCTTCCGCGTCGCCGTCGAAGGCGCGACCACCGACGGCCGCACCATCGAACGCCAGTGGCTGGTCGACGCCGCCGAGACCTACAGCCCCACCACCTACGGCGCCCGCGTATGGATGGAGCACCTGCGCAGCATGACCGCCGACAGCCCGTTCCGCGCCTACGGCGACGTGGTCGCCCTGAAGACCGAGGAAGTCGACATCGGCGGCGCCAAGAAGCTGGCCCTGTTCGCCCAGATCGAGCCGACCGCCGACCTGGTCGCCATGGTCAACAAGGCCAAGCAGAAGCTCTACACCAGCATCGAGATCACCCCGAAGTTCGCCGACAGCGGCCGCGCCTACCTGTCCGGCCTGGCCGTCACCGACACCCCGGCCAGCCTCGGCACCGAGATGCTCGCCTTCTGCGCCCAGAACCCGGACGCCTCGCCGCTCAAGGCGCGCAAGCAGGCGCCGGACAACCTGTTCAGCGAGGCCGCCGAGGTCGAGCTGCAGTTCGAGGAAGTCGAGGACAAGCCCGGCCTCGGTGCCGTGCTGCTCTCCAAGGTCCATGCGCTGCTCAAGGGCAAGCAGGCCAAGGACGACACCGAGTTCGCCCAGGTCGGCCAGGCCGTCGAGGCCATCGCCGAACACGTCAAGGACCTGCCCGAGCAGTTCGCCCAGAACGACCAGCGCGTCACCGCGCTGACCGGCCAGGTGCAGTCCCTGCAGACCGAGCTGACCGACCTCAAGACCAAGCTCGGCAACACCGCCGACCACAGCCAGCAGCAGCGCCCGCCGGCCACCGGCGGCAACGGCCGCATCGAAACCGACTGCTGATTTCCGCCTTCTCCGGAGCACCCCATGCGCAACGACACCCGACAACTCTTCGACGCCTTCCTCAACCAGCTCGCCCAGCTCAACGGGGTGGCCGACGTCAGCCGCAAATTCACGGTTTCCCCGACCGTCGAACAGCGGTTGGAAAACCGCATTCAGGAATCCAGCGCCTTCCTCTCGTCGATCAACATGATCGGCGTGCCGCAGCAGAGCGGCGAAAAGATCGGCCTCGGCGTTTCCGGCCCGGTCGCCAGCACCACCGACACCGCCGTCAAGGACCGCGAGACCTCCGACTTGTCCGCGCTGGACGGCCGCGGTTACACCTGTCTGCAGACCAACTTCGACACCCACCTGACCTACGCCAAGCTGGACGCCTGGGCCAAGTTCCCCGATTTCCAGACCCGCATCCGCGACGCCATCGTCAAGCGGCAGGCGCTGGACCGCATCCTGATCGGCTGGAACGGCACCTCCCATGCCGCCACCTCCGACCCGGTGAACAACCCGTTGCGCCAGGACGTCAACGTCGGCTGGCTGCAGAAGATGCGCGACGAGAATGCGGCCCGGGTGCTCAAGGAAGTGGCCGCCGCCAGCGGCAAGATCAACGTCGGCAACAACGGCGACTTCGCCAACCTCGACGCGCTGGTCTTCGACTTGGTCAACGAGATGCTCGAACCCTGGTACCAGGAAGACACCGACCTGGTGGTCATCTGCGGCCGCAAGCTGCTGGCCGACAAGTACTTCCCCCTCGTCAACCAGAACCAGGCGCCGACCGAGCAGCTGGCCGCCGACGTCATCATCAGCCAGAAGCGCATCGGCAACCTGCCGGCGGTACGGGTGCCGTACTTCCCGGCCAACGCCCTGCTGGTCACGCGCCTGGATAACCTGTCGATCTACTGGCAGGAGGCCTCCCGTCGGCGCAACGTCGTCGACAACTCCAAGCGCGACCGCATCGAGAACTACGAGTCGAGCAACGACGCCTACGTCATCGAAGACCTTGGCTGCGCGGCCATGGCCGAAAACATCGTGCTGGTGTGAGGTAGTCCATGAGCCACTGCCGCCAACACTTCCAGCGCATCACTGCCGCCGAGGCTGCTGCCAGCGCCTCGCCGCAGCAGGGCATGGCCGGCGCCAATGCCTACGAACTGCAACTGGCTCAGCTTGCCCAGGACCGCCTGCGCCTCAAGCAGATCCAGAGCGGGGAGGGCAAGGCCAGGCTCAAGCAGCAACTGCTGCCGGCCTATGTCCCCTATGTCGAGGGCGTACTCGCCGCCGGACGCGGCGCCCAGGACGAGGTGCTGACCACCGTGATGGTCTGGCGCATCGACGCCGGCGATTACGCCGGGGCCCTGGATATCGCCGCCTACGTGCTCGAGCACAATCTGGTGATGCCGGATCGCTTCGCTCGCACCACCGGCTGCCTGATCGCCGAGGAGATCGCCGAGGCCGCCCTCAAGGCGCAGCGCGCCGGCGAGCTGTTCGATGCGCAGATTCTCGCCCGCGCTGGCGAGCTGACCCGTGAGCAGGACATGCCCGACGAGGCCCGCGCCAAGCTGCACCTGGCCTATGCCCGTGCCGTCCTGGAGCCGGTCGACGAGGCGAGCCCGGACCTCGACCGCCTGCAGGCCGGCATCGCCAACCTGCGCCGCGCCATCGAGCTGCACGGTAGCTGCGGTGCCAAGAAAGACCTGGAGCGCGCCGAGCGCCTCCTCAAGAAATACGCCCCGACCGGCGACGAGCCCGCCCCGCAAGGGCAGGGCGACGCCCCGGCCGAGGGCTGACCGAGCGTACCCCGCACCCCGGCGGCTCGGGGCCGATCCACCGCCGGCAACGGCCCCGTGGTGACGCCCCGACCACCGCCGAACCAGGACCCCGAGCATGAGCGGATTCATCGCCACCAGCGGCATCGCGCCTGCCAGCGAGCCGTACCCGATCACCAACGACGGCTGGTTCCCAGACCTGGACGGCGCCCACGTTCGCGCCGCCCTGCGCCTGGACTCCAGCATCACCGATGCCCGCCTGGAAACCGCAGCAGTCAACGCCCTGATCGAGGTGAACCGGGAGCTGCGCGACTACAAGGCGGCACGTCAGGCCGAGGGCCATGCCGCCCTGGCCGCGGTCCCAGCCGAGTCGGTTCAGGGCGAGAGCGAACTGCTGCATCTGTACCGCCGGGCCGTCTACTGCTCCGCCGGCGCCGAGCTGGCCGAGCGCTACCGCAGCTACGACAGCACCGACAAGGGCCACGCCAACGCCGACGAGCTGACCCCGAGCATCGACGAGTACCGCCGCGACGCCCGCTGGGCGATCAGCCGCCTGCTCGGCCGCGGGCACACCACCGTGGAGCTGATCTGATGGCCACCGTCATCGCCCGCCAGGGCGACACCCTCGACGCCCTCTGCTGGCGGCACTACGGCCGCACCGCCGGCGTCGTCGAGGCGGTGCTCGACGCCAACCCCGGTCTGGCCGACCTCGGCCCGGTGCTGCCCCATGGCCAGCCGGTCGAGCTGCCTGACCAGGCCCCGCCCGTGACCACCCAAACCGTCGTCCAGCTGTGGGACTGACCCGCAGCCCAAGGAGTCCCCATGGACAACCAGAACATCGTCCAGGCCGCCGCCATCGAGGCGGTCAAATCCGCCCCGCCGGTGGCCGTCACCGGCGCGATGATCGCCGGCATGACCCTTAGCGACTGGGTCACCGTCCTGACCGGCATCTACGTCCTGCTGCAGATCGCCGTCCTGCTGCTCAAGGCGTGGCGCGAGCGCCGGGCCGAGCGCAAGCAGGAGGGCACCGCGCCATGAAGCCCCGGATCACCATCGCCGCCCTGTCGCTCAGTGCCGCGGCCTTCGCCGGTATCCTGACCCGTGAAGGGTTCAGCCCGCAGGCCTATCCGGACCCCACCCGCGGCGAGTCCCTGCCGACCCTCGGCTTCGGCTCGACCTCCGGCGTGCGGATGGGCGACACCATCACGCCGGTCGCCGCGATCAACCGCAGCCTGCGCGAGGTGACGGAATTCGAGTCCTCGATTAAGCGCTGCGTGACGGTGCCGCTCTATCAGGCCGAGTACGACGCCTACCTGTCCCTGGCGCACAACATCGGCACGGGAGCGTTCTGCGGCTCGACCGTCGTCAAGCGGCTGAACGCTGAGGACTACCGTGGCGCCTGCGAGGCGATCCTGCTGTTCAAGTACTCCAACGGCCACGACTGCTCCAAGCCTGGAAACCGGATCTGTCCAGGGCTATGGGCTGACCGTCAGCGCGTCTACCAGCAGTGCATGGGGGCGCAGCCATGAGTTTTTCGTAGCGGGCGCCGTCGATCCCGGTCGCCCCGAGCTTCACCCCCCTGTCTTCTGAGCGGTTCATAACGAGGAGCAAGCTGCATGATGTTTGATATCCGACGTGGTGATTGCCTGGCGCTGTTGCGCCAAATGCCGGAGAGCAGTATCGACAGCATCGTCACCGATCCACCCTATGGCCTGTCCTTCATGGGCCAGCAGTGGGATCACGATGTGCCGGGCGTCGAGGTATGGGCCGAATGTTTCCGAGTGCTCAAGCCGGGCGGGCACCTGCTGGCGTTTGCCGGCACGCGCACTCAGCACCGGATGGCGCAGCGCATCGAAGACGCCGGCTTCCAGATCCGCGACATGATCGCTTGGGCCTACGGCTCCGGCTTTCCCAAGTCCTGCAATGTCACCGAGTCGATGGAGCACTACCTGGCTGGCGAGCCGCCCGCTGTGGTCACGCCCTTCGTTCGCCCCGACGTCTACCGGATCACTGCCTTCCTGCGCGCGGCCCGCGACAAGGCTGGCTGGACGAATCGCCAAATCGATGCGCTGTTCGGCACCAATGGCATGGCCGGCCACTGGACGACCGCGGGTTCGCAGCCGCAGGTGCCATCGCTGCCGCAATGGAAGGTGCTGCAGGAGGCGCTTGGCTTCGGTAACGAATGGGATGCCCTGGTCGCCGAGATCGGCGCCAAGGAGCGGCCCGAGGGCTCGGCGCAGGACGCTAAGCCCCGTTTCCTGCAATCGCTCGAAAAAACCCGCGTTTCGGCGCCGGCCGATGGCTGGGGAACCGGGCTCAAGCCCGCCCTGGAGCCCATCACCGTGGCACGCAAGCCGCCCAAGGGATCGACCGTCCATAACGTCCGGGCCCTGGGGACCGGCGCGCTGAACATTAGGGATTGCCGGGTGCCCTTTGCCGGGAATGAGAGTGGCAAGAGCGAGGCGGGACGCTGGCCTGCCAATCTGCTGCACGACGGCAGCGAGGAGGTCACGGGCGTTCTGGGAGAGGCGGCCCGCTTTTTCTACTGTCCGAAGGCGAGCAAGCAGGATCGGGAAGCCGGCAACAGCCATCCGACGGTCAAGCCCACCGAGCTGATGCGCTACCTCTGCCGCCTGGTGACGCCTCCGGGCGGTACCGTCCTCGATCCGTTCATGGGCAGCGGTAGTACCGGGAAGGCCGCCGTGCTCGAAGGCTTCCGCTTCGTCGGCTGCGAGCTGTCCGACGAGTATGCCGACATCGCCATGGCCCGTATTCAACGGGCTGCGGCCTAGGGTACCGGCATGCTCGCGCGCATCTTATTGCAGATCGCCCTGGTCGCCGGCCTGGCCCTCTATATCTGGGGGCTGGGCAACCGGCTCGACGCCGCCCAGGTCGACCTGACGCTCGCCAACGGCCGCGCCGACCAGGCCGAGCGGCTCGCCACCCTTCACCAGGCCAACGCCGAGCGGATCGCCGGCCAGCTCAGCGACGAGCGCACGGCCCAGGCCAAGCTGCGCACCGAGCAGAACGCCCTGCGCCGCGCCCTGACCACCCGCCAACAGCAGATCGAGGATCTCACCCGTGAAAACCAGGAACTACGCGACTGGGCTGATCAGCTGCTGCCTGCTGCTGCTCGCGGCCTGCGGCAACGCCCCGACCTTACCGGCGCTGCCGCCTATCGCCAGTGGCTGTCCGGCCGTGGTGCCGTGCCGGCTGCCGCCGACCCAGCCGGCCCGTAACGGCGACCTGCTCGCCGACCAGGACGCGACCGAAGCGGCCTGGGCCGAGTGCGCCGCCCAGGTCGACATGGTCTACGACTACCAGCAGAAACAGGCAGCCCAGCCATGAACAAGCCAGAATCCCTGCGCGCCCACCTGCTGAGCGCGGTGCCCGAGCTGCGCTGCAACCCCGACCGCCTGCTGGTCTTCATCGACGACGGCAAGCTGCGCAGCACCGCGGCGCCCGGCCTGTCGTTCGAGTACAGCTACACCCTCAACGTCATCCTCACCGACTTCGCCGGGCATCCGGACGCGGTGGCCATCCCGCTGTTCGCCTGGGTCCTGGTCAACCAGAGCGAGCTGATGACCAACCTGGAGAAGGGCAAGGACGCCATTGCCTTCACCGCGGAACTCCTCGACCACAGCAAGGTGGACCTGTCCATCCGGCTGCCGCTCACCGAGCGGGTCATCGTCAAGCCGCAGCCGGACGGCACCCTGCAGGTCAGCCATCCGCCGGAGCCGGTCCCCGAGGCGCCGTTCAGCCTCGGCGCCCTGCGTGTCGAAACGCCGGACGGCGAGCTGCTCGCCGAGTGGGGCGGGGCATGAGCGACGACCTGAGCCGCCTCGAAGACTGGGCCGGAGCCCTGCTGGCCCGTCTGAGCGCGGCAGAGCGCCGACAGCTCAACGTCTCCATCGCCCGCGACCTGCGTCGCAGCCAGCAACGGCGCATCAAGGCCAACCGCAATCCGGACGGCAGCGCTTATGCCCTGCGCAAGCAGGCGAAGGAGGCGCGAGCCAAGCCGGTCCGCTTCCTCTACCGGAAACCGAACGGCACCGAGCGCCTGGTCGATATGCGCAGCTGGGGCTACCAGGGCAAGCTGATGGTCGGCTACGACCGCGAGGCGGACGCTATCCGCAGCTTCAACCGCGAACGGGTGGTGCGCTTTCTCAAGCCGGGCGGCGGCAGCGCCGGCGGTGCCCTGCGCAGCAAGCGCGGGAGCATCAAGCGCCAGGCCATGTTCAAGAAGATCGGCGCGGTGCGTTTCCTCAAGATCCAGAGCGATCCGAACCTCATCGCCGTCGGCTTCCTCGGCCGGACGGCTCATCTGGCCGGCATCCACCAGTTCGGCCTGCGCGACCGCCCCGGGCGGGGCGCTCCCGAGACCCAGTACGAGCGCCGCGAGCTGCTCGGATTCACCGACGCCGATCTCGACCTGATCCGCGATCGGCTGCTCGAGCACTTGGCCGGCTGGCGGGGTTGATCCTGTAGCGCCCGCCGCTACAACCCCCGCCAGGCGACACCCGCGCGCACGACGGGCCAGCATGCGGCCCATGAACAGCACCGACCTTCTCCGCCGCCTCGAAAACCTGATCCGCCTCGGCACCATCGCCGAGGTCGATCCGAAGCCCCCGCGCTGCCGGGTGAAAACCGGCGGCCTGCTCACCGGCTGGCTGCCCTGGTTCGCCGTGCGCGCCGGTGAGGACCGCGAGTGGGACATGCCCAGCGTCGGCGAGCAGTGCGTGGTGTTCTCGCCCTCCGGCGAGCCGGCGGTGGGCGTCGTGTTCGTCGGTTTCTACTCCGACGCCTGCCCGGCTCCGGATGACAGCCCGACCCGTCATCGCCGCACCTACCGCGACGGCGCCGTGGTCGAGTACGACCGCGAGAGCAGCCAGTACCTCATCGATATTCCCGCCGGTGGCAAGTACACCCTGCGCTGTGGTCCGGTAATCCTTGAGCTGTCGGACCAGGGCGTGAAAATCACCGGCCTGCTTTCGGTCAGCGATGACGTGATCGCCCGCCTTATCAGCCTGATCGGGCACCGACACCCGGGCGACAGCGGCGGCATGACGGAGGCTCCGCAATGATCGGCATGTCCCGTAGTACCGGCCGCACTCTGGACGACTCGGCCCACCTGATCCAGTCGATCGGAGACATCCTTAGCACGCCCATCGGCTCGCGGGTCATGCGCCGCGAGTACGGCAGCCTGGTGCCTGACCTGATCGACCAGCCGCTCAACGGCGGCCTGGTGGTCAGCCTCTACGCCGCCGTGGTGATGGCCCTGATGCGCTGGGAGCCGCGCCTGCGGATCAGCCGCGTGCAGCTCTACCGGGGCGATAGCGCCGGCGCCGCCGTGATCGAGATTGAGGCCACCCGGGTCGACACCAACGCCGCCACCAACCTGCGGGTGCCGCTGCAGCGGGGGGCTGCCGCATGAACACGACCTTCACGCCCGTCGACCTTTCCCAGCTACCGGACCCGCAGGTGGTCGAGACTATCGACTACGAGCAGATCCTCGCCGAGCGTAAGGCTTATGCCGTCGGCCTGTGGCCGGCGGACGAGCAGGCGGCCATCGCTGCGCTCCTGGAGCTGGAGTCGGAGCCCCTGACCAAGCTGCTGCAGGAAAACGCTTATCGCGAGACCCTCTGGCGGCAGCGGGTCAACGAGGCCGCCCTGGCCACTCTGCTGGCCAAGGCCAAAGGACCCGATCTGGACCAGGTCGCCGCCAACTTCAACGTCCAGCGCCTGGTCGTCATCCCGGCCGATCCGACCGCCAGTCCGCCGGTCGAGGCCGTCCTGGAGAGCGACGACAGCCTGCGCGAACGCGCCCAGATGGCCTTCGAGGGGCTGAGCACCGCCGGCCCGCGCAACAGCTACATCTTCCACGCTCTCAGCGCCGATGGCCGGGTGGCCGATGCTACCGTCAACAGCCCGAGCCCGGCGGTGGCCGTGGTCACCATTCAGAGCGCCTTGGGCGACGGCACGGCCGATCCGGCGCTGATCGACGCCGTCGACGCCTACCTCAGCGACGAGGACCGCCGCCCGGTGGCCGATCGCCTGACCGTCCAGAGCGCCGAGGTGTTGCCCTACCAGGTGAGCGCCGTGCTCCACCTCGTCACCGTCGGCCCGGAGGCCGAGCCGATCCGCTCTGCGGCCGAGGTCCGATTGGCCGCCTACGTCAACCAGCGCCGCCGGCTGGGTGTGGAGGTGAATGCCTCAGCCCTGCATGCCGTGCTGTTCGTCGAGGGCGTGCGCAAGGTCGAACTCGTCGGCTGGGTGGATATCGTCCCGACCGATGCCCAGGCGGCCTACTGCACCGGCTACAGCGTAACCGTCGCGGAGCCCGCATGACGCTGTTGCCGCCCAATGCCACCACCCTGGAGCGCCAGGCCGCCGAAGCCCTGGCGCAGATCGAGCGCGTTCCGGTCCCGATCCGCGATCTGCTCAACCCGGACCGCTGCCCGGTCGGCCTGCTGCCGTACCTGGCCTGGGCCTTCTCGGTGGACCGCTGGAACAGCGCCTGGCCGGAAAGTGCCAAGCGCCGGGCGATCAAGGCCGCGTATTTCATTCACGCGCACAAGGGCACCCTCGGCGCACTGCGCCGGGTGGTGGAGCCGCTCGGCTACCTGATCGAGGTCGAGGAGTGGTGGGAGACCGAACCGCCCGGTACGCCCGGCACTTTCGCTCTGGTGGTCGGCGTGCACGACACCGGTATCACCGACGAGATGTACCTGGAGCTCGAGCGCCTGATCGACGACGCCAAGCCGGTCAGCCGCCACCTCACCGGGCTCGCCATCGGGCTGGATATCGGCGGCGGTTTATATCTGGGCGTCGGCCTGGCCGAGGGCGACGAAATCAGCGTTTACCCGCCGGCCTGCCCCGACATCGAAATCACCGGAGCCGTCGGCCCTGCCGGCCGTGAGCACAGCATCGACACCCTGGACATTGCTCCCCTGGATATAGCGCCATGACAGACCAGAACAGCCAGTTTTTCGCCATCCTCACGGCGGTAGGCGAGGCCAAGCAGGCCAATGCCGATGCCCTCGGCCTTGCCTGGAAGATCACCCAGATGGGCGTCGGCGACGCCAACGGCACCGACCCCATCCCGGATCGCCTGCAGACGGACTTGATCAACGAACGCCGGCGGGCACCGCTCAACAAGCTCGGCATCGACCCGGACAACGCCGCCATCATCGTCGCCGAGCAAGTCATCCCGGCCGATGTCGGCGGGTGGTGGATTCGCGAGATCGGCCTGTACGACGAGGACGGCGACCTGATCGCCGTGGGCAACTGCGCCCCCAGCTACAAGCCGCTGCTCAGCCAGGGCTCCACCCGTACCCAAGTGGTGCGGATGAGCCTGATCGTCAGCAGCGCCGCCACTGTGCAGCTGAAGATCGATCCCAGCGTGGTGCTGGCTACTCGACAGTATGTCGATACCGAATACTCGAAGAAGGTCAGCCGGGAAGGCGACAGCATGTCGGGCCCGCTGCGTGCAGACGCCGGCGTGCGGGCCAAGAAGGGGCTGCCGGAAAACGATGCCTCGAATCTGGGGTATTCCTTCGAGACCGATGGCGATACCGGCCTCTTCGCCGATATCGGTGATACCGAGACGACCGGCAGCGACCTCGTCCTCATGGTCGATGGGCACGAGCTGGCACGTTTCGGCGACGGAGGAACGGTCATTCCCGATGCCTCGCTGCCCGGAACCCCCTCGGCGCCGACAGCGCCTCCCGGTACCCATAGCCTGCAACTGGCCAATACGGCATTCGTGCAGGAGACGCTCTCCACCGCTCTGCGCTGGACGATCGTGCCCAGTGGCTACGTCGCCCGCGCGGGTGACCGGATCACCCTCAATAACCGCGTGGATTCCCCCTCGGTACTCCTGCCCGAAGCACCGCTCTTCGGCGACGAGATACAGCTGATGCCGTACCCCTTCACGCAATACAGCCGGTTTCCCGTGACAGTTGATGGCAACGGGAAACCCATCATGGGCCTGAGCGAGACGATGGCCATCAACGAGGACAATGTCATGTGTTCCTGCAAGTTTCTGGGCAAGCTCTGGGGCTGGGTCGTCGAAAAAATGGGCCACTCGGGTAACTCGTTCACCCTCGACAACTACACGGCGCGCGCCTACGGGCCCAACGCCATCCAGCGATTCGACGCCCGCATCGTCAAAGGGGCGCCGCTGGTGATGATGGTGCATGGGGGCGGCTGGGTTTCGGGCGATCGGGCGGCGGCCAACCTGGCCAATGGGGCGTACATCCAGCGGTTCCCGGATCAGTATGGATTCGGCTTTGCGTCCATCGACTACACCCTGGCCGACGCCTCGAACCACTCCTACCCGGCCGCCGTCAATGACGTGATTACTGCGGCGGACTATTTCAAGAACACGCTCGGCGTCACCGGCATCCATATCCTCGGCACGTCGGCCGGCGCCAACCTGGCCGCGCTGGCGGTGATCGCCAGGCCGGATCTGTTCTCGTCGTTCATCGGCTATTACGGCGCCTACGACCTGACGCAGCTGGGCGAATTCTCCGCCGACGTGCAGGCCGATATCGGCCTGTTCACCACCGACCCGGCCGCAGCCAGCCCAACGCGGCAGGCGGGTGCCTGGAGCACCCCGGCGCTGCTGATCCACGGCGATGCGGATACCACGGTCCTTCCCAAGCAGAGTGCAGATTTTGGCGCCGCCATTGGCGTGAACCCCATCGTCGTCGCCGGGGCAGCCCATGCATTTCCGATCTTTGGCGACCCAGCCGGGACTCTGCCGACGCACGCCAAGGCCGTCTTCAATTTCATTGACCAGGTAACCGAGAAATGAGTCGATTCACCGATTTCTTTGGGGTGTCTGATTTTGGCGCTGGTGGCGGCAATATCTTTGCCGGAATCCGGCCGCCTAAATTCGCGTCGTTTGGGAATAGCGAGAACTTTTCCAAGTCCGGCAATTGGATGACGGAGAACTTCGTCATTCCCAACCACCTCGGTTATATCCTCGGGATCAACTTCGGTTACAAAGTCACTGTCGCGACGTGGAACAACACGCTCGTCTGGTACGTTACCGACGGGAGTCTGGGGGCAAACTCGGTAATTAGTGCCCTGATCTATAACCAGGTGCTGGATAAGTGGTACTTCTCCTCGACTGGCGCGTTTGTCGGCGTGTATGAGGTGAATATCCTGACCGGCGCTCGCACGTTGGTTACGCCTACCGTCCCCGCATTCCTGGCCCAAGCGTTTCCGACCTATGCCTGCCTCTCGTACTGCAATGCCGAAGGGCTCTATGAGTGGCGCGACGGCAATACCATCCGCAAATACTCCCAGAACTTCGTGGAGGTGCAGAATCGGGCGTTCGTCGCGGCGAATAACGTCAACGACGCGGCCTGGTACTACACCGAGGACTGCAAGATTCGGGCGCAGTCGATAACCAGCTGGAAGGGGCAGGGCACCTCGAACACCACCACGGTGAACCCCGCCAGCCCTCGGCTACTGATCGAGCGCTACGGCAGTCGCCGGTTGGTCGATCTGACCGCGGAGATGGTCTTCAGCGCCAGAACCGACGACCTATCTGCCTCGACTATGACGCCCATGGTGCCCACCATGTCGACCGGAGCGTTCCTGGGCAACGCAGTTCGACTCGGAGTGTACGCCCGAGATGTGAGCGTGATTGCCGACCCCTACCTTGTGGACCGCGTGGATTATGACCGCTGGCTGAGCGACGTCGCCGATGCACTGGGCATGCCGTCCGCACCGGCCTTCTATGGAGACTGGACCAATGTCTAAATTCGTTTCGTTCCCGCTGCAGCTTGACGGTGCGCGCATCGTTTATCCGGACGATATTTCGCGGTTCGCGGACACGGTCGTCGAGGGCGAGACGGTCCATGCCGTATATCTCGGTGCGCTGGATTTGCCCCCGTCCGACCATTTCCGCCAGCGCCTGCTCGCCAGCGTCATCGTCTCCATCAAGCAGGCCGCGTTCGTGGCGATCAACGAGCTCGACGGCGAGGGCGGCTGGCGTCGCCAGCGGGCCGACGACAAGAAGGCACTGGGGGACTCGACGCTTTTCGATCAGTTGCTCGCCAGTCGAGAGGCCATCCGCTCCCGCTCCAATGCCCTGGAGGCGGAAGTGGCGGCGATGACGTATGACGAGCTGCTGGCGTTCGATCCGCTGGCCGTCCTGCGGCAGGCCGCGGGACAACTGCTACCCGCCTGATCCTGTAGCGCCTGCCGCTACAACCCCCGCCGCTGGTCGGCGCCTCTCGCGCGCGACACCCTGCGCAGGACTCAACCCCCTGCGCAGGAGTTGCCAGCAATGGCCGCAACCGATTTCCAACATGGCGTGCGCGTCCTCGAAGTCAACGAGGGCAGCCGCCCGATCCGCACCGTCTCCACCGCCATCGTCGGCCTGATCTGCACCGGCTCCGACGCCGATGCGGCGATGTTCCCCCTGGATACGCCGGTCCTGGTCACCGACGTGCTCACCGCCGCCGGCAAGGCCGGCACCCTCGGCACCCTGGCCCAGAGCCTGGACGCCATCGCCGACCAGGCCAGCCCGGTCACCGTGGTGGTGCGCGTGGCGGACGGGGAGGGCGCCGACGCCGCCGCGAAGGAAGCCGACCAGACCACCAAGCTGATCGGCGGCGTCACCGCCTCCGGCCAGTACACCGGCATGAAGGCCCTGCTCGCGGCCGAGGCCCAGCTCGGCGTCAAGCCGCGCATCCTCGGCGTGCCCGGGCTGGATAGCCAGGCCGTCACCACCGAACTGATTCCCATCGCCCAGAAGCTGCGCGGCTTCGTCTACGCCAACGCCTGGGACTGCCAGACCGTCGCCGAGGCCATTGCCTACCGCGCCAACTTCAGCGCCCGCGAACTGATGCTGATCTGGCCCGACTTCCTCGCCTGGGACACCACGGCCAACGCCGCCGAGCAGGCGGCCGCCGTCGCCCGCGCCCTCGGCCTGCGCGCCCAGATCGACCAGCAGACCGGCTGGCACAAGACCCTGTCCAACGTCCCGGTCAACGGCGTCACCGGCCTGTCCAAGGACATCTACTGGGACCTGCAGAACCCCGACACCGACGCCGGCCTGCTCAACGCCAGCGAGGTCACCACCCTGATCCGCCGCGACGGCTTCCGCTTCTGGGGCTCGCGCACCTGCTCGGCCGACCCGCTGTTCGCCTTCGAGAACTACACCCGCACCGCCCAGGTGCTGGCCGACACCATGGCCGAGGCGCAGTTCTGGGCGGTGGACAAGCCCATGTATCCGTCCCTGGTGCGCGACATCGTCGAGGGCATCAACGCCAAGTTCCGCGAGCTGACCCGCCTGGGCTACCTGCTGGGTGGCGAGGCCTGGTACGACGAGGCTGCCAACGACGCCACCACCCTCAAGGCCGGGCGGCTGATCCTCGACTACGACTACACCCCGGTGCCGCCGCTCGAAGACCTGACCCTGCGCCAACGCATCACCGACCGCTACCTGCTGACCTTCGCCAGCCAGGTCAACGGCTGACCCATTCACCCGCGCGGCGCCGGCCGCGCCTAGGAGAGCGCCCCCATGGCCCTGCCCAAGAAGCTCAAGCACCTGAACCTGTTCAACGACGGCAACAGCTACCTCGGCGTCGTCGGCTCCGTCACCCTGCCCAAGCTGGGTCGCAAGCTGGAGTCGTTCCGCGGCGGCGGCATGGACGGCCCGGTCAAGGTCGACCTGGGCCACAGCGACGACGGCCTCCAGCTGGAGTGGACCCTCGGCGGCTGGGATCTGACCCTCCTCAAGCAGTTCGGCATGGTCAAGGCCGACGGCGTGCAGCTGCGTTTCGCCGGCTCCGTGCAGCGCGACGACACCGGCGAGGTCAGCGCGGTGGAAGTGGTCGTGCGTGGCCGGCACGAGGAGATCGACTTCGGCGACGCCAAGCCCGGCGAGGATACCGAGCACAAGATCACCACCACCTGCACCTACTACAAGCTCAGCGTCGACAACGAGCCGATCGTCGAGATCGACCTGCTCAACTTCGTCTTCATCGTGGACGGCGAGGACCTGCTCGCCGAGCACCGCACCGCCCTCGGCATTTGAACCCAGGTGCCGGCCGTCGCCGGCGTCCTTTCCCTCTCAGCACTACCACCAGGAGTAGCACCATGACCCAACCGACCTACAGCGATCCCATCGTCCTCGAACAACCGGTCAAGCGCGGCGAGCAGCAGATCGCCGAGATCACCCTGCGCAAACCCGCTGCCGGCGAGCTGCGCGGGCTCAAGCTGGCCGACCTGATCAACGGCGACGTCAGCGCCACCATCCGCCTGGTTCCGCGCATCAGCCAGCCGAGCCTCACCGAGCCGGAGGTCGCCGCGCTGGACATCGCCGACCTGCTGGCCTGCGCGGACGCCGTCGCTTTTTTCTTGCAGAAGAAGCCGGCAACCACGGCCTCCCCCGAAGCGTAGACGAGGCGATGGCGGACATCGCCCTGGTCTTCCACTGGGGACCGGAGACGATGGCCGCCATGCCCCTGCCCGAACTGATGGACTGGCGCGAGCGCGCCCGAGAACGATGGGAACTCATGCATGGCGCGGGATCTTAGCCTCAAGGTCAACCTCAAGGCCCTGGACAACGCCACCAAGCCGATGCGCTCGGTGCTCGCCGGCGCGCAGGGCCTGGGCCGCGCCCTGCGCGACACCCGCGACGAACTCAAGGGCCTGCAGGCCCGGCAGAAGGACGTCTCCAGCTTCCGCAGCCTGAAGAGCGAGAGCGAGCGGACCGGCGCCGCCCTGCAGGCCAACCGCGACAAGATCCGCCAGCTCTCCCGGGAGCTGGCCAATACCGAAGCGCCGACCAAGGCGCTCAGCAAGGCGTTCCAGAGCGCGGTGCGCGAGGGCCAGACGCTCAAGCAGAAGCTCGGCGAACAGCAGCGCCAGTTGCAGTCGCTGCGCGACGAACTGGGCCAGGCGGGCGTTGCCTTCCAATCGCTGGACGGCAAGCTCAGAGGCCTGAACCCGAGCGAAGGCCTGGCCGCCTACGAAAAGGCGCTCCGCCAGCAGATCGACAGCGCCAACCGCAGCATCGAAGACCAGGAGCGGCGCCTCAAGCGCCTGACCATCCAGCAGCAGCGCCTGGCCAAGGCCCGTGACGCCCACGCCAGAACCCAGGGGCTGGCCGGCAGCATGGCCGCCACCGGCGCCGGCGGGGTGGCCTCCGGCAGCGGCATCCTCTACACCGGCATGCGGCTGATCGACCCGCAGCTCGCCGCCCAGCAGCAGGGTTCGCGGATCGCCGCGCAGAACGGCGAGGCGGGCAAGGCCGGGCAGTACACCGGCATCGTCCGGCGCATGCGCGCCGACGGCGTGAGCGGCGACACCGCAGCCATCGGCGAGGCCGTCTCCGCGACCAGCAGCACCCTGCGGGCCCTGGGCAAGGTCAGCGACGCGGAGCTGGAGCGCGCCTCGCGCAAGGCGCTCGACCTGGCCACCGTCATGGGCGGCGACCTGGCCGAGCAGGTGCAGACGGTCGGCATCCTCATGAAGAACGGCCTGGCGGCCAACAGCGACCAGGCCTTCGACCTGCTGACCCGTGGGCTGCAGCAGGTCTCGACGCAGATGCGCGGCGAGATGCCGGAGATCCTCCATGAGTATTCCACCCACTTCCGCAACATGGGCTTCAGTGGCCAGGAGACCATGAGCCTGCTGGTGGACATGGCCAAGCAGGGCAAGTACGCCCTGGACAAGACCGGCGACGCCATCAAGGAATTCAGCATCCGCGGCTCGGACATGTCGAAGAAGAGCCAGGAGGCCTACAAGACCATCGGCCTTGATGCGCAGAAAATGTCGGATGCAATCGCCAGCGGTGGCCCCAAGGCGCGCGAAGCCCTGGCGAAAACGGCCAAGGGCCTGCTAGCCATCAAGAGCCCGGCGGACCGGGCCAATGCCGCCATCGCCCTGTTCGGCACGCCGGTGGAGGACCTCTCCATCGACCAGATCCCCGCCTTCCTCAAGGCGCTGGCGGGCGGCACCGATCACCTGGGCCGGTTCGAGGGCGCGGCCGACCAACTCGGCACCACCCTGCGCGACAACCTGAGCGGCGACATCGCCCGGCTCTCCGGGGCCTGGAGCGAGCTGGGGTCCTCGCTGATGGAGAGCCAGGACGGCGCACTGCGGTCTCTCGTCCAGACCATCACCGGCCTGGTCACGGGGATGAAGAGCTGGGCGGCCGAGCATCCGGTGCTGACCGGTCACATCGTCAAGACCGCCCTCGGTCTCGGCCTGCTGATGGCGCTCGGCGGCGGCCTCACCCTGGTACTCGGCAGCATCCTCGGTCCGCTGGCCATGGTCCGCTACGGCATGATGCTGTTCGGCATCCGCAGCCTGGGCCTGGCCGGCACACTGACTAGCCTGGCCCGCACCGCGCTGCCGCTGGTGGCCCAGGGCATCCAGCTGGTCGGCCGGGCCCTGTTGATGAACCCCATCGGTTTGGCCGTCACCGCCATCGCCGGCGGCGCCTTCCTGATCTGGCAGAACTGGGAAACCCTGGGGCCGAAGTTCAAGGCGATATGGGCCGAGATCCAGCTCGCCGGCACCCTGACCATGGACTGGTTCGCCGGCCTGCCGGCCCGCTTCGTCCAGCTCGGCGGCGATATCCTGCGCGGCCTGGCCAGCGGCATCACCGGCGCCCTCGGCAGCGTCAAGGAGGCCGTCGTCGGCGCCGGGGAGGGCGCCATCGGCTGGTTCAAGGAGAAGCTCGGCATCCACTCGCCGTCGCGGGTGTTCGCCGAGCTGGGCGGCTACACCATGGCCGGACTCGAGCAGGGCATCCAGACCGGGCAGAAGAACCCGTTCGCCGCCCTGGACCAGACCGCCCAGGGCATGGCGCAGAAGGGGCAGGCGATTGCCGATGCCAACCCCTTCGCCGCCCTGGACGGCGCTGCCCAGGCCGCGCCCAAGCTGGCCGGCGCCGGCAATCCTTTTGCCGCGCTGGACTCGGCTGCCAAGGCCGCGCCCAAGGTGGCCAGCTCCGGCAATCCCTTCGCCGCGCTGGACTCGGCTGCCAAGGCCGCGCCCAAGGCGGCCAGCGCCGGCAACCCCTTCGCCGCGCTGGGCCGTCAGCCGCCGGCGGTCGACAACCGACCGGCCCTGGCTGCGGCCCGTCCCGCCGCGGCGCCGGCCGCGGGCGGCAACACCTACAACATCACCGTCCACGCTACGCCGGGCATGGACCCGCAAGCGATCGGCCGCGCCGTCGCCGCCGAGCTGGACCGCCGCGAACGCTCGCAGCAGGCCAGCACCCGCAGCGCGCTCTACGACCGGGAGTGACCCGCCATGATGATGGCCCTCGGCATGTTCGTCTTCAGCCTGGAGACCCTGGCCTATCAGGAGTTCCAGCGCCAGACCCAATGGCGCCACGGCTCAACCAGCCGCATCGGCACCAACCCGGCGCGCCAGTACCTCGGGCGCGGCGACGACACCATCACCCTGCCGGGCGTGCTTCTCCCGGCCCTGGCCGGCACGCCCACCAGCCTGGACGTGCTGCGCGACATGGCCGACAGCGGCAAGGCCTGGGCCCTGGTGGAGGGCACCGGGCGCGTCTACGGCGCCTGGATCATCGAATCCCTCAGCGAGACCCGCACGCTGTTCTTTCCCGACGGCGCCGCTCGCCGCATCGAGTTCACCCTGACGCTCCAGCGCATCGACGACGACCGAGTCGACCTGCTCGGCAACCTCGCCGGCAGCGCCGGAAACCTGCTGGGGTGGATGCTATGAGCGACCCGATCAGCGGCTACCTGAACCAGGCGGCGTCCGCCTACCGCAACGCCACAGCCTACGCGCGGCCGATCTGCCGGCTGGTGGTCAACGGCCAGGACATCACCGCCGCCGTCACCCAACGCCTGGTCGGCATCGAACTCACCGACAACCGCGGCATGGAGGCCGACCAGCTCACCGTCACCCTGTCCGACCACGACGGCCTGCTGGCCATCCCGCCCCGCGGTGCCGAGGTGCGCCTGTGGCTGGGCTGGAGCGACACCGGCCTGGTAGACAAGGGCCGCTACACCGTGGACGAAGTGGAGCACAGCGGTGCGCCGGACGTGCTCAGCATCCGCGCCCGCAGCGCCGACCTGCGCTCCGGGCTCAAGGGCCGCCGCGAGCGCAGCTGGCACGGGCAGACCCTCGGCGCCGTCGTCCAGGCCATCGCCGCCGCCTACGGCCTCACCCCGGTGATCGGCGCCGGTCTGGCGAATATCCCGCTGGCCCATCTCGACCAGGCCAACGAGAGCGACGCCAACCTGCTGAGCCGCCTCGGCCAGCAGCACGACGCCATCGCCACCGTGAAGGCCGGACGGCTGCTGTTCATGCCGGTGGGGCAGTCCACCACCGCCAGCGGCCTGCCGCTGCCCCATGTCACCCTGACCCGGCAGGACGGCGATCAGCACCGCTACCTGGAAGCCGACCGCGACAGCTATACCGGCGTGCGCGCCTACTACTACGAGGTCAACAGCGCCGAGAAGAAACAGGCTATCGCCGGCGGCGACGACAGCAACCTCAAGGACCTGCGCCACGTCTACAGCGACCGGCAGAGCGCCCTGGTCGCCGCCGGAGCCGAATGGCGGCGCCTGCAGCGCGGCACGGCCACGCTCAGCTACACCCTGGCCAAGGGCCGGCCGGACCTGATCCCGGAGCTGACCTACTCCCTGGTCGGCATCAAGCCCGAGATCGCCGCCTACGTTTGGCTGGGCGGCAACATCCGCCACAGCTTCACGGCCGAGGCCTACACCACCAGCCTGGAGCTGGACTCCAAGCTGCCGGATGCGGAGGAGGTGGCCGAGCTAGCGGAGGAGGGAAACTACACCGGCATCGTCGCCTGGTACCGGGACGGCAAGAACGGCGAGCAGAAGCAGATCACCAAGGGCGACATGACCCGGCCCAAGCGGTTGACCCACCTGTACGAGAGCAAGGCCAGTGCGGAGAAGGTGGCGGAGCGGGAGTGGAAACGGTTGCAGACCGCGCAGGCATGAAGAAGGGCGCCAAGGCGCCCTTTTCTAGAGTTTGCAGACTGTGAGTTTTCTCCGCTAACCCCCCCACATTCCGTGAATGCCATGCATGAGGACAAGCGGTCAAGACATCATAAAGGCATCAACATCAGCAACGGTGCGTAGTATTTCACTTTCCTTGACTTGATAAGCAGTAGCAAGCTCGGCACTTCTGCACAAAATTAGCCTGCGATTTAATTCGAAATCGAATGCGGCTTTTGTTAGATCCCCAAGCTTATCGAATTTGGCATCGATTTCAGCAATAACACGTTTACTTGCCTCGTCGAGCCTATCTAGAAAAGCTTGCATCTCTGCACGCACTCTCGCACCATCTGCTTTGGTTAGACCAACTGCAAATTGGGTGAGCATTTTTCCTGAGATTGATCCAATAACAGCGCCAAGCACTGGAATCGGAATAAGTGTTTGCCCTGCTACAGTTGCCAAGCCAACGATGGCAGATTCAGAACAAATAGCTAAGCCGAGTTCTAGGAACTCCTCAGTGTTAATCTTTCCCGATGCAAGGTCAGCTGATAAGGAAGCAACTCCTTTGGTGGCACTTACTATTGCGCCGGCAAATGGTGCAGATAAGTCGGCATAGTTGGTTAGGATGTAAATTGATCCGCCCGCTATTGCGCCGCCAACTCCAGATTTACTTGCATCAATGCCAACTTCTTTCCAATCTTCAGCAGTGAGTTCTCCTTTAAAGATGTTCTTGCCGCCCTTATATTTACGATAAAGGGATACTGACAGCCCTATGCCTGCAGCAAGACCTCCAGCGATTGCTGAGGCCTGGGCAGCACCAGCTAGAGAGGGCTGATGGTCTGCTTGAATCTGCTCCTTTTTGAGATCACTCTCTCGTTTTATGTCTTGTTCATGTCGATCAATAGTTCGGTGTACTGCTCCTTGTTGAGGCTCTGCATAGGTGGAGATGCCAGGGCGTACAACCTCATCAAAAGGCTTTCCAGTTAACCTTTCAATTTCTGCTATCTTTTCTAGAATCGCAGTCTTAGCATGAGGGTCATTTCTTAATCTAAGAATGTCTTCATATTGATCTTTGGGGATGTGATAGTATGAGGAGCCATCGCGTCCAAAATTACTATATTTATTCATGTGCTCAAGCACGCCTTTCAGCGTGTTGTTTGCACCGTTATAGAATTTGGATTGGACGGCATCGCCGTTGATAATATAGTCAACGCTATCAGTGCGGCCGATATTATCAATGCTTGCTGTTAGTGTCTCTCCTTTAAGGGCTGATCGAGCGTTTCGTATCCCAACCTCAAGCTGCTCGGCAATTTCACCATGCTTTGTTGCTGGATTTCCTAAGATGTTTTCAGGAGAGCCAATAAAGTTTCGTATTTTTTGCATCTCCTCCATTGCGGAGGAGAAAGCTTTGTCTGTGTTGTGTAGAGATGTTGTTTTTGCTTGTTCTCTGGCATTGTTAATAATGTCAACTACGATGCCGCTAAGCTGGTCTTCGACGGTATGAGATGTGCGTGAACGGCTCATTTAACATCTATCTTAAGATTGAGAAGTTTGGATAGCGATCTAACGTGGTTGATTAGGGCGCCGATCTGCTCGCGTTGTTCACGATTGAAATATGCATAGTCACGAGGGGCTTTGTATAGTAAATGGCTAAATAACTTGTCAAGACCGTCCAGGTGACTCTTTGTTAGATCTTTGATTCTTACAATTTCACGTAGTGCCGCGTTAAGAGTTGCAGTGTGCGTGGAGATTTTCTTTCGCTGCTTATTAGCATCTTCTGCAATCTTTCCATTCTGGCGACGCATATAAAGACCGCTCCCTACCAGAGCAGTGCTTCCAATTATCACGCCGACTGGACCTGCTAGCGCCAGTAAGGCTGATCCGGCGCTCATTCCGCCACCACCTGCAGCTAAGGCTCCACCACCTAACCATGCCAAGGCCGCATTTGCCGCAGCTGCACCTGACAGAGCGGAAATAGCTGTGCCGGTAGAGGCGGTTCCAAAAGTGGTGGCAATGGCCATTGCAGCCGTAGGTGCAAGGGCTGCGGTACCTACACCAGCAGCAACGCCCGCAGCCGAAGCGCCGCCAGCCTTCACGCTTGCCTTCTGTGCCTCTACCTCTAACTCATGCAGAATGTTAGTGAAGATGGTAAATTCGGCCTTGTATTCAGAAAAGGTTTTATCAAACTCTTTTGGCTTGTTAGCAAGAGAGTTGATATAAGCCTCAATGGCCGGAATTATTCCTTTGCTACTAGATGCTCGAAGCTCATAGAGTTTAATGGATGCTTCTTGCGTGGTTTTGCACTGTTTCTCGTATTCTTTATGAGTTCTCTCTAGTGCCTCTAGTGCTTCCTTCTTTAATCCGCCGTTTAACATCTTGTAATTCCTTAATTGCTGAGTTGTAGCTCTTTTGCATCGAGCGCTGATTCTATCTATGTAAGTTGTTTCGTATTTTTACGTGTAGATGGTTGACGATCCCAGCAGAGTCTGGCACCTCTTTGCATTCCAGATATCCTTGTTGCCGAACTAAAGTGCTGAGCTTTGTAAAGCCATAGTTTCGCGGGTCAAAGGATGTGTTGTTTTTACTGATGAAGTATCCAACAGCTGAAAGCTTAGCCCATCCGTCATCATGCGAGGTTTCATTAATTGCATGAGATAGAAGATCTTTTAGGTTAGGCAGATCTTCTACTGTCGCTGATGCATTTTGGTTGTCAACTTTACGTAAGACCTCTAAGAAAACAAACTTATCGCATGCTGCGATAAATGACTCTGGCGTCTTTCTCTCGCCGAATCCATAAACTACTTTCCCTGCTTCCCGTAGGCGCGTCGCAAGTCTCGTGAAGTCGCTGTCGCTCGAAACTATGCAGAAGCCATCAACATGGCCTGCATAAAGGATGTCCATGGCATCTATAATGAAAGCTGAGTCTGTAGAGTTTTTGCCTTTGGTATATGCAAACTGCTGCATGGGCTGGATTGCATAACGGTGCAGTTGGTCTTTCCACCTTACTAAATTTTGTGTGGTCCAGTCTCCATAAGCACGTTTGATTGTGGCTACTCCAAATTTCGTTACTTCTTCTAATAGTTCTTTGATAACGGATGATGAAGCGTTGTCCGCGTCAATCAGTACAGCAAGTTTTGCTGGGTCCTTATTTGACATAGAGGCCTCTCTGTATGATCACAAGTATTGGTTTAACAGCTGCAATTACTTGGCTCGCTGTCATCTGCACAGGTGATGGTCTGAGCAACCACTACTGATATTCCAAGACCTCACCAGCAGCGAGGCGCTTCTGTTCGTCCTCTGTCAGTTGCCACAAGGCTTCCTCGGTTGAGGCTATTGCATTTGAGCGCAGGAGAAAGGGAAACCGTTCGGAAAGACCATGAAGAGGGGCTGTGTTATGCAACAGCCGTGGCGGTGTTCCGTTCAGGTAGAACGCCAGCTGGAAAAAACTCTTGGAGTAAACCGGTAGTTCGACTGCTTTGACGCGTAAGGCGCGCGCGTCTTTGGCAGCAGGAGCATTGGCGAGATTTTTCAGCAGGGAAAGGGTCAGGCCTGGTTTCTTTCCTTGCTGGTGATGCTCATGGAGATAGTTGAGAAGCCAATAAACGCCCTGTAGCGAAAAGGTGTACTGGTATCCATGGATGTCCTTTTCCACTGCAATGCCGCGCTGCATCAGGTGCAACTCATCCTTGGTGCTCAATGTAGCCATGCTGTCCCTCTAATCTGTACCAATTGGGAACAGATTAAGCTGGCCTTTTGATATCAGCAACAACCGCTTCCAACGTCTGAACTCGCTGCTCGAGGACGGTCAGGCGTTTCTTTTCCTCAGCAGCGTCTTGTATCTCCCGCTGCTCGGCCTCGGTGAGTGAGCGGAACAGGGCCAGGATGGCCTCTTCCCGGGGATTGTGGGCCGGGCTGCTGGGCGCGGGAGCCGGCGCAGCCGACTCCCCGCGGAACATAGGGCCTTCTCCTGTAAGCAGCCAATCCAGAGAAAGGTTTTTCTCTTGAGCGACCTTTACACATTCTGAGTAAGGGATCGTCCCTCTATTGCGCCAATTACCAACAGTCGAGCGTTTAGTGCCCATGGCGAGACAGAGGGCCGAATCGTCTTTAACGCCGAAAACAAGCTGTAACCGGTCAAGCACGGCGGCTGCATCTGTTTTACTCAATTTGGGTAAAATCCCCTTGACTTGCTCGAAATGGGTAAATAGGCTTACACGCAATGAGTACAGTCTAACCAACCGAGAATCAATGAACCATGAGCTACCTACTCACTGCTTTAAGCGGCCTCGCTAAGCGCCAGGAAGAGACGCTCCCGGCGCAATCGAGCGCTATGGGCACTCAAGGCCAGGTCTGACGAGGCCCCGATGAACAAAAACCAGATCCGTGCCCGCCTCGTCGAGAAGGGCAGCAGCTTTCGCCAGTTCGCCCTGGCAAACGGCTACGAGCCGCGCCATGTCACCCAGGTGGTCGCCCGCTGGGCCGGTGCCGACCGACTGCCGAACGGCCGGCAGGCCTTCGCCATTCTCCGCGATCTGTCGCGGGAGATCGGTAGCGAGGTGCTGCCCGGCATCCTCGGCCCGCAAGAGGGTGGGGATTCCAGCGAAGCGAGCAGCCCTGCGGAGAACAGTAATGGCTAAGTGCTCAGCGGAAAAACAGAATCGGAAACCTCCTGTTCTGGAAACCCGCCGCCAGGTGATGAGCGCAGTGGTGTGCGACTACCCGGGCGGCCGCGAGTGTGCCGCTGCGCGGTTGGGGCTGCGCTTGAAGCAGTTCGACAACCACGTCTACGAGAACACCGGCAGCCGCCCGCTCAGCGACGAGCAGATCCACCTGCTCGAACAGGTGACCGGCACCGTCCACTTCCCGAACTACGTCGCCGGCCTGTACGGCGGGGTGTTCGTGCGGATCGACGATCCCGAGCGGCTGGACAACATCGAGCTCTACGAGCGCTCCATCAAAACCGCCGTGCGGCGCGGGGAGGTGGACAAGATCATCGCCGAGGCATTGGCTGATGGCGTCATCCAGGAGCACGAGGTCGCCGCGATTCTCGCCGCTCACCGGGCACACATCGCAGCGCGGCATGCCGAGGTGCAGGCGGTGATCGTTCTGCACAGCAATCAGTAAGGAGCCTTCCATGTCTACCAGCCTTATCCCTGTATTCAACGGCGACCTCGATGGGCGCTCCCAGCAGCTCTGCGATGCGCGTGATCTTCACCAGTTCCTGCAGGTAGGCCGCGATTTCAGCAACTGGATCAAGGGCCGCATTGAGCAATACGGCTTCGTTGAAGGCGAGGGCTTTTCGCCCGTTTTGGCGAAAAGTACCGGTGGCAGACCGGGTCTGGAGTACCACCTCACCCTCGACATGGCCAAGGAGCTGGCCATGGTTGAGAACAACGAAAAGGGCCGTCAGGTACGCCGCTACTTCATCGCCATGGAGCGGGAGGCGCGGGAAAGCCGTGGGGCTACCTACCTGAGCGTCGGCCAGCAACTGGCGATTCACCGGCAGGTGCCCAAGCTGCTCGGCCTGCTCAAGACGGAAACCGCTCCAGCCATCCGCCAGACCCTGTACGCGCAGCTCTGCCAGCACTGCCACTTGCTGGCCATTCCGGCGCCTTCGCTGGAGAGCGTGGGGCGCAGCAAGCCGGAGAACGGCGATCTGTTTCCGGCACAGGGCTGAGCCCGATGAGCAGTACTTACAAGCTCGTTTGCCCGCATTGCCATGGGCGCATGCGCATCCGCACCTCGGAAGGCCAACACATCTTCCTGCGCATCGCCTACCTGCAGTGCACCAACGAGGCCTGTTCCTGGAGCGTTCGGGCCGAGTTTCAGATGACCCACGAAATGGCCCCGAGCGGCATGCCGAACCCGACGGTACAGCTGCCGCAGGCAACCCGGGCACACCGCCGCGAGGCGATGCGTTCGGTGGACGACACGCAACTAGATCTGGTCGATCAACTGGAGAGCGAAGCGCTATGAGCAGTACAGAGGTGAAAGCCATGGATTACCGCGAGCAGATGCAACAGGCCGCCCTCGACTTCCTCCGTCGCCATCAGGCCGAGCATCTGGGCGACGATCAGCGCCTGTTCGAGCGGGCCTGCGACTACCTGGTGAATGGTCTGGACGTGCCGGCCTTCATGGCGCCGCGTTTGGCCCATCTGGCCATGACCCAACTGGTCGAGCGCCCGGCCCGCGTCATCGTCGCCCGCGCCGCCAGCGATGCCGAGCGCGCCTGCCTGGTCAACTCGCTGACCGGCGAGAGCGCCCTGGTTCCCCAGCGGTGGTTGCCGCATCGCCTGCAGTGCCTGGCAGCGCCTCCAGCGGCCGCCGTCACTCGCTGACACTCCCTTGAATTAACCCCTCTCCATACCCGCCAGAGCGCGGGTAGGGGGAAGTTGCGCCCGAAAGGTGGCTTTATGAGCAGTATCACCCTGGAAATCCGGCTCGACCGGCAGCAGGCAGAGGCCTATCTGCGCTGGCTGGTGAGCCAATACGAACAGGTCATGGCCGAGTGCTGGTACGACGACCGCTACCGCCACACTCCGACCGGCTTCCGCGGCCCCCGCATCCTCAAGGACCACCCGCACATCGTCGGCATCGGCCGCTCGGCGCGTGAGCTGCACAAGCGGCTGCAGGAGTGTGGGCTGTGACCAAGAGTTTTCCCATGGACCCCGCGATCCGCGGTGAGGTGCTGCGCCGCCTGGAGCAGGACTACGGCCTCAAGCCGCGCTCCGGCACGAAGTATCTGCGCGGCGGCCAGTGCCCGGCCTGCGGCAAGAAGGAGCTGTTCAGCCGGCAGGACGAGCCCTGGTTCATCAAGTGCGGCCGGGAGTCGAAGTGCGGCCAGCAGTGGCATGTTAAGGAGCTGTACGAGGACCTGTTCGACGACTGGAGCAAGCGTGCGCCGTCCACCGAAAAGGAGCCGACCGCCACGGCCAAGAGCTACCTGCAGAACGCCCGTGGCTTTCGTCTGGAGCTGATCGAGGGCTGGTACACCCAGGAGAACTACTGGAGCCGCGAGCTGGGAGAGGGCAGCGCCACCGTGCGTTTCGCCCTGGAGCAGGGCGGCTACTGGGAGCGGCTGATCGACCGTCCGCACCGCTTCGGCAAGCAGAAGGCGCGCTTCGCTCCCGGCCAGTCGCCCAAGGGGCATTGGTGGTGCCCGCCGTGCGTGGATCTGTTCCAGGTCAGCGAGCTATGGATCGTCGAGGGCATCTTCGACGCCATAGCCCTGCTGCACCACGGAATCGCGGCCGTGTCGGCCATGAGCTGCAACCTGTTCCCGGGCGAGTCGCTCAAGGAACTGGCGCGCAACCGCGGCGGCAAGTTGCCGCGTCTGGTCTGGGCGCTGGACAACGAGCCGGGCGCACAGCGCTATACCCGCCGCTGGGTGAGGGCCGCGCGCGAGCTGGGCTACGCCTGCGAGGCCGCGCAGATCCCGCAGCGCGACGGGCGCAAGGTGGACTGGAACGACCTGCATCAGCGCTGGCAGTTCGTCGAGGGCGACGACCAGCGCGCCGAGCAGCGCGAGCGCGACCTCAAGGAGGCCCGCCACCAGGGTGCGCTGCTGATCGCCGAGAGCGCCGCGGAAAAGGCGATTCTGCTGTACGAGTGGCGCGAGCGGCACGAATTCCACTTCGGCTTCGAGAACCGCCTGTACTGGTTCAAGCTCGACCTGGAGAAGTTCAACAAGGCCAAGCAGGCCCTCGAGGACAGCGAGCACCAGGACGACAAGCTGCTCAACGATCGGCAGATGCGCGAGAAGGCGCTGCGCCAGTCCGGCTGCGTGGTGGAGATCGCCAACTGCTACCCGCAGGCGCTGTATTTCCAGCGCAACGAGGTGACGGACGAGGCCTGGTACTACTTCCGCATCGACTTTCCGCACGATGCGCCGCCGGTACGCAACACCTTCACCGGCGGCCAGGTCGCGGCCGCGTCGGAGTTCAAGAAGCGCCTGCTGGGCATGGCGGCGGGCGCCGTGTTCACCGGGACCGGCGCCCAGCTGGACAAGATCATGAAGGACCAGCTGTTCGGCCTGAAAACCGTGCAGACCATCGACTACATCGGCTACAGCAAGGAGCACGGCTGCTACGTGTTCGGCGACCTGGCCGTGCGCGGCGGCATCGTGGAGCAGGCCAACAGCGAGGACTACTTCGAATTCAAGCAGCTGCGCCTAAAGACGCTGCAGAAGAGCATCCGCCTGGAGATCGCCCGGGACGACAAGGGCTACCGGGCCGAGTGGCTGGACTGGCTGTGGACCTGCTTCGGTGCCCAGGGCATCGTCGCGCTGGCGTTCTGGTTCGGCTCGCTATTCGCCGAGCAGATCCGCACCGAGTTCCAGAGCTTCCCGTTCCTGGAGGTGACCGGCGAGGCCGGGGCGGGCAAGTCGACCCTGCTGATGTTCCTCTGGAAGCTGTTCGGCCGCCCGGACGAGGAGGGCAAGGACCCGTCGAAGATGTCCAAGGCCGGCCTGCGCCGCTGGATGGGGCAGGTATCCTGCATGCCGCTGGTACTGCTCGAGGCCGACCGCAGCGACAACGACCGCACCGCCGCCAAGGCTTACGACTGGGACGAGCTCAAGCCGCTGTTCAACGGCGGCACCCTGGGCGTGACCGGGGTGAAAACAGCGGGCAACGAGACTTACGAGCCGCCGTTCCGCGGGACCATCGTCATCAGTCAGAACGCCACCGTCGAGGCGAGCGAGGCGATCCTCACCCGTATCGTCAAGCTGCACTTCGTCCGGCCGCAGGTCACCAGCGCGAGCCGCGCCGCGGCGGACAACCTCAACCACCTGAGCGCCCTGGACGTGAGCCACTTCCTGCTGATGGCCGCCAAGGCCGAGGGGAGGGTGCTGGAGGCGTTCCGCGAGCGGGTGAGGGCGCACGAGCAGGCTCTGCGTGCCCTGGGCGAGATCCGCATCGAGCGGATCATCAAGAACCACGCCCAGTTGTTGGCCCTGGTCGATGCGCTGCGCTTGGTGATCCCGCTGGGCGAGGAGCAGCACGCCGCCGCCCTTCGCGAACTCACCGACATGGCCATCGCTAGGCAGAGTTCCGTGAACGCGGACCCGGTTGAGGTTGCCGAGTTCTGGGAGGTGTTCGACTACCTGCAGGGGATCAACGACGAACCGGTGGTGGACCACAGCAAGAAGCCGGACGTGATCGCCATCAACCTCAACGAGTTCTGCGAGCGCGCCGCCGAGCACCGCCAGAAGCTGGCCGACATCGGCACCCTGCGCAACCTGCTGCCCAACAGCCGCTCGCGCAAGTTCCTAGAGAAGAACCGGGCCGTCGATAGCGCCGTGCGCGCGGCTTTCAACCTGCGCAACCCCATGTCCAGCCGTTGCACCACGGTGAAGTGCTGGATGTTCCAGAACCCCGACGCCGGCAAGCGCGGCAACGCTTGATCGGCTGTATCAACCCCAAGGAGAAGCACCATGCGCAACGACGACAACGACCTCTACCGGCCCAGCCGCCACGAAATCCTGGCCGCCCTGGGAATCAACGGTCTGGCCCTGGCTGCCCTGCTGGTTGCGGGTTATCTCACCCCAGACCTGCTGAGCATCCTGTTTCGCTGATCACTGCGCTCAGCGCGAAAACAAGAAGGCCCCGGAGGGCGGCAACCCTCCGAGGCCGGACCAACCCCAAGGAGAAGCACCATGCAAGCACAAAACCAAGAAGTCAGTACCGAGGATGCACTGCCAGTGGCGCCGGCGCAATGAGTGGCTGACCTAGAAGCTCGCGCTACCAGTTCTGGGCCCTGTAACGGGCCCTTTTGCATTGGGAGAACAGGGGCTCCAGTAGATTGCCCCTTTTCGGCTTTGCATGGGGAAGCAGATGGCAGATGGAGTGGAGATCCGTGGCAATTCGCTGCGGGTCTATTTTCGTTACGACGGCGAGCTGTGCCGGGAGCAGATCCCTGGCGGCGCATCGCCGGCCAACCAGGAGCATGCCCGGCGACTGGTGGAGATCATCGAGTTCGAGATTCAGGCGGGTACGTTCGATTACGCCCGGCACTTCCCTGACTCGGCCAGGGTGAAAACCAACACCCTGGGGCATTACATCGACCTGTGGCTGGATATCAAGCGCAACGATATGTCGGCCAGCGGGTTTCGGGGCTACCTGAGCCGCGTGGAGAACCACATCCGGCCTCGCTGGGGCGAGCAGCAGGCCGACAGAATCGACCACCTGGACCTGCAGCACTGGGTGCAGCGCGATCTGATGCCCACGCTGCACAACAAGACCGTGCGCGAGATCGTCAGCCACCTGCGCCAGATCTTCCGCCTGTATCGGACGCGCAACAAATCGGCCCATGACCCGACCGATGGAATCGTCATCAAGCTGCCGGATGCGGACGACCCGGACCCGTTTTCGCGTGACGAGATCCGCCAGATCCTCGAAACCGAAACTGAGCGCGCCCACGAGCTGAACATGATCGAGTTCATGCTCTGGACCGGTCCGCGCGTGAGCGAGGCCATGGCGCTGGCCTGGGAGGATGTCGACCTCGAAGCCGGTACGGTGGCATTCCGGCGGGCGAGGGTGCGCAGCCAGTACAAGGTGACCAAGACGCGGCGCTCAACGCGGCGGGTGGCACTCCTGGCGCCAGCACTACGCGCGCTACGGGCGCAGGCGAAGCTGACCCAGCACCTGCCGCCGGTGGAGATCGAGTACACCGATCGGGACAACCGGACCAAGCGCAAGCAGAAGGTGAGGTTCGTGTTCCTGAACAGCGCGAGCGGCGAGCCGTATTCGACATCAGACACGCTGCGCAACGGTTGGTGGAAGTCTCACTTGAAGAAGGCGGGAGTGAGGCAGCGCGGGCCGAACCAGTGTCGGCATACGTTCGCCAGTCAGATGCTGAGTAGTGGAATCGCGCCGCCGGAGTGGATCGCCGATCAGATGGGGCACACGTCCACGGCGATGATTTTCAAGCACTACGCCAAGTGGATCAGCAAGGACGGCCCGGACTATCCGAGCCTGATCAACCAGGCGCTTAATCTGTCCTGATCAACCATCGCGGGGGCCTGTTCTGGGCTCCCCAGACCCAACCCAGATTCCCAATTTGTTCCCATATCGCTCCCTTTTCGGGCTTCGCTTCTGAAAACTCTAGGAAAATCAGTAGGTTAGGTGGCGGAGGCGGTGAGATTCGAACTCACGGAAGAGTCTCCCCTTCGGCGGTTTTCAAGACCGCTGCCTTAAACCACTCGGCCACACCTCCGCATTGGTGCGGGCGGCAATCTTACCGGATCGTATTGGTCTGTCAAACGGTTGATTCGCCGTCTGTTCCTTTGCTGTGACGAGAGTCGGCCCGGCCGTTTTTTCAACGGACCGGGTCGGAGCGTTCAGGCGGGGGTCCCCTCCATCTGCTCGCACTCATAACGTGCTGCGGTCTGGCGGAGTTTCTCCGCGATTCGGGCGCGCAGGCTGGGCGGGGACTCCACCACCAGGGCGTCGCTCTGGGAAAGAATCCACCATTGCAATTGCCAGGTGTCGCTCATGGTCGCGCGCAGGCGGTAACCGTCCGGAAGCTTTTCCAGGGTCATGTCCGGGGACAGCGGCGTTTCCCCGAGCAGGCGAGCGAGGTTGTCGCTGATCCAGGCCTGCAGCTCGATCTTGCTGGGGGTGCCGAATTGCAGGGCATCGCTGGCCAGGTAATCCTGCAGGTCGAAGTGCGCCAGCCCGTCGGCGGGGGTCGGCAGGATCTCGGCCTGGCGGAACCGGTGGGTGGCGTACTGGCGGATGTCGTCGTAGGGTGGCGAGGTGCAGATCAGGTAGGCGACCGGACCGCGCTGGACCAGGGCCAGCGGGTTCAGGACCAGTTCGCGTTCCTTGTCGTTGTGGGCGGAGTAGTAGCGGCAGCGCAGCTGTTTTTCCTGCAGCAGCGCCTCCTGCAAGGTCTCCAAGATGTCCGCCGGGATCTGCGGCGGCTGCAGGTTCAGATCGGGATGGACGCAGGCGACCTTGTCCAGCCAGCGGAGCGTCTGGTTGCGCTCGGCGAGGCTTTCCAGCTTTTGCCGGGCGAAGCGGAAA
>Ga0255338_1001748_pt1 | contig 37738 bp, 49 predicted proteins | sample MeOH1_35cm_T4_19_FD_203715 | JGI IMG/M metagenome (GOLD analysis project Ga0255338, IMG submission 203715) | Sandy soil microbial communities from University of British Columbia, Vancouver, Canada - MeOH1_35cm_T4_195 | ecosystem: Engineered > Artificial ecosystem > Sand microcosm > Unclassified ...
TCATCTACGGCAAATATAGACTTTACTAATATTAAACAGCTTGACAGAGTTAATTATGGTGAATTAATTATTTCGGCATCCAACGGTTATCCGTTTAACGCCAAACTTCAGGCATATCTTCTTGGAGAAAGTGGTGAAGTAATTGATTCGTTGCTGGTTCCTGGATCAAACATTATTCAACAAGGTTTAACAGATGGCCAAAATGTTGTTTATCTTTCAACACGCTCTGAATTGCGTATGCCTTTATCGAAAGCCAAAATAGAAAGCCTTAAGAAAAGCAAAAAGGTAAAAATTCAAACTTATTTTATCATGCCACCTAATCCGCCTGAAATAAAAATCTATGAGAACTATTCGTTTGATGTAAACATAAGGGCGGAATTAAATTATAACGTTCAACGGAAATAATACTGATGTTTCTAAGGAAAACAATAATCTTTCTTTTCTCAATTTCTGTTTGTACGCTTGCCGCACAGTACAATACTGAATTTAGTACATATGGTAATAATGGGCGCAGCGTACGTATGTTTCTTGATTTTGATGCGGGAAGTAATGGCATGAGCAGTAGTCTTATCAATAAACTCGTTTGGGGAGGATACATAGACGACAATCTGAAAAAAGAATCATCAAAACATTTACACGGTAAAAATAATTTTGGGATCAATGTTGATTATGGAGTTTGCGCGTTTGTAAAAGGCAACCGAAAATTTGATTATTTAATTGGTTTTAAAAATCAGGAAGTGCTTAATGCCACTTATACCTATGATTTTTTTAATCTGATGTTCTATGGAAACGAGTCGTACAAAGGAAGAACTGCCAATCTTGCCGGAAGCAATATTAACGCCCTCCGGTTTCAGGAAATAAAATTCGGAGCTATTCTTCATAAGTTTGATTCTGTTGCAAAAATCGGGATGTCTGTTTCCTTTATAAAAGGGGAACAGTTATTTTATTTAAAGGCACATAAAAATTCAAGTCTTTTTACCTCGGGTGATGGAAGCGAAATTATTTTTAATTCCGATTTCTCAATGGCTGTAAGCGATACTAATAACAAAAGACTTACAAGTTTTAACGGAATGGGAGCCAGCGCCGATATTTACTTTGAAACCCCTTATAAAAGTAAAATAGGCAAGAGAAGCGTGTTAATAGTAAATGCAAACAACATAGGTTTTATTCACTGGAGAAATAATAGTGTACAATATAACAGCGATTCTACTTTTCGTTTTACCGGTTATCAAATTAACAATATATTGGATCTGAAAGATTCAACAATTAACAGGATAAACAGCGACAGCGTGTTGCGAAGCCTTACCAATGCACGGAGAGAAGAATTTAATGTAAATATTCCAACAAACCTTGTTATCATTAATAAGATTTATTTCGGGCGCGAATTATTTAGTTTATCAACCGGTTTCAGGCATATTTTCAATGCCAATTATATTCCTTATGTTTTTATTGAACCTGAGTATCGCTATAAAAATGTAACCTTTTGCCTGCATACAGGCTACGGTGGTTATGTGAGATTAAATGTGGGGGCTTCCGTTTCATGGAATAGTAAAAACTGGTTTATAAGGTTGGGAAGTAACAGCCTGCAGGGTTATGTTCTGCCAAAAAGTGCAAGCGGCCAGGGATTGTTTTTTAGTGTGGCAAAAAAATTAAAATGAAAAAAACAGCAGTATTAATAGTTTTATTGATTTGCTTTTTCAGTAAAGCCCAGCCCCCGGCTAAATTTTATACCAAGTTTGGCGGAAGCGGGATTGATATTGGATATTCAGGTTTAGAAACCTTTAACCGGCAATACGCAATTGTTGGTTCAACAACAAGTTTTGGTGACGGAAGCACAAACGTGTATCTGTTGCTGGTTGATAGCATGGGCCAGCCGTTATGGGAAAAAACTTTTGGAGGAGCAATGGCAGATGTTGGCAAAAGTATAATTCTAAATCCCACAGATAGCGGTTTTGTAATTGCAGGCTTCACTAGTTCTTATGGAAATGGAGGTTACGATTTATACGTTATCCGGACCGACAAAAATGGGAATTTAAAATGGCAATCAAGCTTTGGAGGTATGGATTGGGATTTTGGAAATGACTTGACTTTGGGATCTGATGGAAACGTGATTGTGTGCGGAACCACGCATAGTTACGGATATGGTAAAACAGATGGCTATATAATGAAAGTTAACATTACCAACGGAACGCAGGTTTGGGTGAAGTATTATGGAGGAATTGAAGACGACGATTTTAGGTCAGTAAAACTGACAAGCGACGGATATTATACCATTGCGGGTAATACCCAGAGTTATGGTGATATTAATAATGATTTTTGGTTTTTCAAGATAAATAATTCCGGCGATTCAATTACTTCCAAAAACTTTGGGAATCCTAATAAAAAGGAAATGTGTTATGATTTTATGGAAGATAATTTTAATAATCTTGTGTTTTGCGGTTCCTACGATACAAGCTTTTACAATACAGGCAAAAATGAAGGTTACCTGATAAAAACAAACCTTAATGGCGCATTTTTAAATCAAATTAGATATGCAGGCGCGGGATCAAATGACAGGTTTTTGTCGGTAACCAGGGAAAGAAATGGAAATAATTACTTTTTTTCGAGAAGCGTTAACAAACCTTCGTTTGAAATGGAAGCCCAGCCCTTTCATACAGATTTTAATCTGAATCATATATTTTCAACAACATACGTGGGTAACAAAGATGAAGAGGCTTACAAAGTGTTTAATACAAAAGATAACGGTTTCGTAATGGTTGGCTATACAAAAAGTTTTAATCTTGTTTCGGAAGATGTGTTTTTTGTTAAGGTTGATAGTACGTTACTAAATTCAGTAAATATTGTGGGTTTAAAGGAATTAAAGCAAAATAAAAGTCCTGAAAAGATTTATTACTTCGACAATAAACTTTATTTCGATAATTCATACAGCAAACTATTGACGTATTCAATTATGAACTCTCAGGGCAAAGTATTAATTGAAAGTAGAACAAACGGAAATGTCATTCAGTTAAACCCTGATATGGCTACCGGAGTGTATGTTGCAAGAATTGGAGATAAGCCTCCAATTAAATTCATTAAAAACTAAGTTGAATTTTTGATCCGTTAGAAAAGTTAGCTATATGGACTTATCCAAAAACAGAAACTTAATTATTTTTTTCTCTGTAGTTTTCTTAAGTAATTTCTTTTTTAAACTTATTTATATTGGCACTCCTTCCTTATGGTATGATGAGATAATAAGTGCTAATGATACTCAGCTTGATTTCGGACACATAAAGCATGAAGCCGAATGGGATAAAAATCCGCCATTTTATCATTACGTTTTATGGGTTTGGAGTAAAATGTTTGGTATAACCGAGATTGCGCTCCGGTCAATGAGCGCGTTTTTTAACTCTTTAACCGCAATCCTTATTTTCATAATATCCAGAAAAATCAGCACGCAGTTGTATGCAATTGCAGCCACAGTTATTTTCTCATTTCATCCGTATTTATTTTATTACGCGCAGGAGGCCAGATGCTACTCTTTACTAATTTTTTTAATTACGTCTAATCTTATATTAGTTCATTCGCTTGTTAAAAAACCTTCTTTATTAAAAACTTTCTTTTTAGGGGTTTTAAATTTTTTAATTTTCTACACACATTATATTTCAGGATTAATTCTGTTCTGCCAGTTCATTTACCTTGCATTAATCTTCAGAAGAAAAATAATGTATCTGGCTTTAATTTACATTACCCCAATTTTGCTTGTGCTTATCCGCTTCACAAGAAAGCAATATGATGTTTTGTTTTTCTCCACAGAAATGAGCAAGCAAAAGAGTAATGTGCCGTTAAGTAGTATGGATACATTGGTTCAGGCAATTCCTCCTTTATATATTTCTGTTTTTGTGCTCGTTATTTTCCTGTTGGTTTTAGTGTACTTCCTTTTCCAAAAAATAAAAATGGAACATCTGTTGTTAAACCAGGAGTTTCAATTTAAAATGTTTATCCTTTTTACTCCACTGTTGTGTATTTTAATATTATTTGGGTTAGGAAAAGTTACCAATGTGTTTCATGAACGTTATTTGATTTTCACAATTCCTTATATAATCATTTCTTTTTTTGTATTTGCTGAGAATAAAATAATATTATCTGCACTTGCCACCATTATAGTTGTGTTTGAAATTGCCAATATAGAGTTCGGAAAATCCAAGGGTATGGATTATAAATTCTGTGCTGTTCTAACTAAGGAAATTCAAAAGAAGGGCGAGGTTAATATTTTGGTTCAAACTCACGATGTTATCAGCCTGTTTGTATATTATCACGATCGTGAATTATACGAATCAAAAAAATGGAGGGATAGAGATGTGCTCTCCAGGAAAAATATATATTATATAGATAATGTTGATGATTTAATAAATACCCGGTTTGATGAATCGAAGCCTGTTTTGTTTTTTCAGACCTATCAAAGAAAGGATGATGACATAAAAATAACAGAGTTATTTAAATCGCGGAACTATCAAACGTTTACTACGAATCAGATTACTGGCGTAAAATTCACGTATTTACAGAGAGTAAAGTGAATTTAGTAGTTATTTTACCAGAATAGGTCTATTTGTTTTTAAAGTACGGGCCAAATCCAAATTATTTTTTAGATTTGAGGTATATAACAAATTCAAAAACCCGAACTTCTCGAATATATTACAATGAAAAGAATACTGGTTATTTTAAATATACTATTGTTGGTTCAAACCCTCGAGAGCCAAATCACCAACACCCGTAAATGGCGTAAAACAGAAAAGGATTCACTCGACAATGCTTTGTTGCTGTATGAAGAGAAGAACTATCTGTTAGCGCTTCCTGTGTTTGAGAATATCCATAAAAGCCATCCTAAGGAAGAATTTATAAAATACATTTTTGGTCGTTGCGCCCTTTACCGTCCCGATAAATATGATGATGCTTACACAGCATTATCAGAGGTTTACGCCAAAAATAAAAAGGTAGAGAATATTGAATACGATATGGCAAGAGCTGCACATCTTACAAACAAGTTTGATGAAGCAACAACTTATATCAACGCTTATCTTGCAAACAAACGCACGAGTCCCGATGGTAAAAAAGATGGTGAGCAATTGAAACGTTACATTAATAACGCTATATATTATACTGCGCATCCAACCAAAGCAAAGATCACTAACATTGGTGGTATAGTAAATTCAAGCGAGGATGAATATGTGCCTACCATTACGGCGGACGAATCGATGTTAATTTATACCTATCGTGGATCAAAAAGCAAAGGAGGGCGTATGAATGCGTACCTGCAGCCCGATCCTAATGGGCAGTACACCGAAGATATTTACATGACGGTAAAACAAAACGATCAGTATGTTACGCCTGTAGCCCTTGATAGTATTAATACTTTAGCACACGACGCCGCTATTTCATTAAGTCATGATGGCCAAATCCTGTTTATTTATAGGGATAATGGCGATGATCATGGGGATATTTATCAAAGTTTTATGGTAGGCGAACACTTTTCAAAACCCGTAAAGTTAAAAGGTATGGTAAACTCTTATTCGTGGGATGGTCACTGTTCACTGGCACCCGACGGAAGAACACTTTATTTTAGCAGCGAACGCAGCGGGGGATTTGGAGGAAGAGATATTTACAAAGCCACTTTATTGCCGGATTCAACCTGGGGCAATGTTGTTAACCTGGGAGACTCTGTAAATACAATTTATGATGATGACGCCCCTTTCATTCACCCGGATGGTATAACCCTTTATTTTAGTTCTAAAGGCCGTAGCAGTATGGGTGGATATGATATTTTTCAATCGACCATGAGCCCGATAGACTCAACGTTTAATCACACAGAACATTTGGGCTATCCTATCAACTCAACGGATGACGATATTTATTTTGTGCTTTCAGCGTATGGTAACAATGGTTATTACAGTAGCGGTAAAAAAGGAGGGCAAGGATTAAAAGACCTTTACCTGATTGAAACAAATTTTAATACGCCAAAAGCATTAATGCTTGTTAAAGGAAAAGTTACAAGCAAAATCGATCCTGTTGAAGCAAAAATTAAAGTTGAGATTACTTCCAGAAATAACAGGGTGTTTAAATCATTCAGTTCCAATTCAAGTACAGGACAATACCTGGTAACCTTGCCTCCGGGTGCGGAATATAAAATCACCTATACCTACCAGGATAAAACCCCGCAAACATTTACCGTTAGTACCATTGGCATTACAGGCTATTTAGAAAAAATTAAAGATGTAAACTTTGAGGTGATGGATACTGCAAAAGTTGTTGTTACGCCAACGGTTGCGGTTACACCAACAGTTGCGCCAACAAAAACCACTACACCTGTTGTAGATAATTTTGTTCCTAAAACAAAAATGCAGGAAAAGATTATGAATTACGTGGCTAAATATGGTGATATTTCGGCTGAAGGGCTTGAGTTCAGGGTTCAGATTGCGGCTTACAAATTCCCGAAAAATTATGTTTACAAGCATCTGAAAGGTTTAGGCAAGGTTGAGAATTTATTACTTGAGGATGGTATTACGCGTATCACCATTGGCGGAAATTTCAAAACTTTGGGTAAGGCCTGGGAACACAACAAAAAAGTTGTAAATGCAGGTCAAACCGATGCTTTTGTAACCGCTCTTTACAAAGGTAAGCGCGTGTACCTTGAGGACCTTGAGAAGATGGGAATTTTTGTACAGAAATAAAATGGTTTGAGAGGATCTGATTTATCATTTCTTTCTTTTAAATCAAATCCTCCAAACATTCTTCGATTGTATTATACTTAAACTTAAAACCTTCTTTCAATAATTTTTCGGGAATTACATAACTGCTTTTTAAAATCAGTTCTGTTTCAGTTCTCATAAAAAACGCACCAATTTCTATAAGCCAGGCAGGAGAAGATAATCCAAAGGGTATCCTTAATTTTTTGCGAAGTAACTTCATTAAATTTTTATTGGTTACCGGTTGGGGAGCAGCAAGATTATATACACCTGAGGCATCACTGTTTCCAATAATCCATTTAATTATTCTGCAATAATCTGTAGTGTGAATCCAGCTAACCTGTTGGCGTCCGGTTCCCATCTTTCCTCCTAATCCTTTCTTAACAATTCCAATCAGCATAGGCAAAACACCACCCTGCCGGCCAAATACAAGAGAGGTCCTGAGAATTATTCTTCTGGTTTCCGGAAGATCAAAATCGGTGCAGGCTTTTTCCCAGGCCTGGCAAACCTCCGCCCAAAAGCCCGAGCCCAAGCGGCCGGCAGATTCTGTCATTGGTACATTTTCGCTGTCCTTGTATATATGAGCTGCGGAGCCATTAATCCATAAAAGGGGAGGCGTATTGCATTTAGAAATAGCCTCGCCAATAACTTTTGTAGCTTCAATTCTTGAAGAAAGAATGAGATCTTTATTTCTCTTAGTATAGCGTGTATTAACATTTTTGCCTGAAAGATTAATTACTGCTATGGCTCCTTCAAGCTCTGTGCTCCATTTTCCCAATGTTTTGGCATCCCAGTGTACGTAATGGATTTTTCCGATCTTTTTATTTCCAGAGCGTGAGAGGATAACAATTTTATCAAAATCATTTATAAAATATTCTGTAATTGCCTGTCCTAAAAAGCCTGTACCTCCGGCAACGATAAGTTTTTTCATTGTAAATATGCTAAGTTAACGTCCAATTATATACGTTTGGTCGGTATAGATAAAAGGCAAAAAACTTGCCAGGGCCCTTTAATAAATTAATATCAACACACTGATTTTCAAACTGCATTTTCATATCTTTGTAACCTAAATTTTTAAACCCTACGTTGTAAGTAGGAATATTATTATGATAAAAATTACATTACCAGATGGTTCAGTTCGCGAATATCCAAAAGGAACTACATCTCTTCAGATTGCACAAAGCATTAGCGAAGGCCTTGCGCGCAACGTTCTCTCAGCAAAAGTAAATGGCGAAGTTTGGGATGCAACACGTCCTATTAACTCTGATGCAACGTTGCAGCTATTAACGTGGAATGATCAGGATGGTAAAGAAACAATGTGGCATTCTTCTGCTCACTTAATGGCCGAAGCTCTTGAAGCCCTTTATCCTGGAAGTAAATTTGCAATTGGTCCCGCAGTTGAAAACGGTTTTTATTACGATGTTGATTTTGGAGATAAAACTTTCTCAATTGACGAAGTAGAAAAAGTGGAAGCTAAAATGATGGAGCTTGCCCAAAAGAAAAGCGAGTACATACGTAAAGAAGTTTCAAAGGCAGATGCAATAAAATATTTTAAAGAAAAAGGAGACGAATACAAACTGGAGCTTATTGATGGTTTGCAGGATGGTTCTATTACTTTTTACACGCAGGGAAATTTTACAGATCTCTGTCGTGGTCCGCATATTCCTAACACAGGATTTATTAAGGCGGTTAAGTTGCTTCGCGTTGCCGGAGCATACTGGCGTGGTGATGAAAAGAACAAACAGCTTACAAGAATTTACGGAATTACTTTCCCAAAGGATAAAGAACTGAAGGAATATCTTGCCATGCTTGAAGAAGCCAAGAAGCGGGATCACCGTAAACTTGGTAAAGAACTGGAGTTATTTACCTTCTCGGAAAAAGTTGGAATGGGACTTCCCCTATGGTTGCCTAAAGGAGCTTTGCTTCGCGATAAGCTTGAGCAATTCATGCGTCGTGCGCAAACCAAAGCGGGATATTTGCCCGTTGTTACGCCGCACATTGCGCAAAAGGAATTGTACGTTACCAGTGGTCACTACGAAAAATACGGAAAGGATTCTTTCCAGCCTATCAATACTCCTCAGGAAGGAGAGCAGTTCTTTTTAAAGCCAATGAACTGTCCGCATCACTGTGAAATATATAAATCGTCACCGCGTTCCTATAAAGATCTTCCCGTGCGTTATGCCGAGTTTGGTACTGTTTACCGTTACGAGCAGCATGGCGAACTACATGGCCTTACCCGCGTTCGTGGATTTACCCAGGATGACGCGCACTTGTTTTGCCGTCCTGACCAGGTGAAGGAAGAATTCTGCAAAGTAATTGATCTTGTTCTGTATGTTTTCAATGCTTTGGATTTTAAAGATTATACAGCGCAAATAAGTTTACGCGATCCTGAAAATAAATCTAAATACATCGGAAGCGATGAGAATTGGATTTTAGCCGAGAACGCAATTATTGAAAGCGCAAAAGAAAAAGGCCTGAGAACAGTTGTTGAGCTTGGAGAAGCAGCGTTTTATGGCCCCAAGCTGGATTTTATGGTTAAGGACGCATTAGGTCGTAAATGGCAGCTTGGAACCATCCAGGTGGATTACAATTTACCGGAGCGTTTTCAGCTGGAGTATACCGGCAGCGATAACCTGAAACACCGTCCGGTAATGATTCACAGGGCACCCTTCGGAAGTCTTGAGCGCTTTATAGCGGTGCTGATAGAGCATTGTGGTGGAAATTTCCCTCTGTGGTTAACACCCGAACAGTTTGCTATTTTACCTATCAGCGAAAAGTATAACGAATATGCCCATAAATTAATGGGTACCCTTGCTTCTCATGATATCAGAGGATTTGTGGATGATCGAAACGAAAAGATCGGAAAAAAAATTCGGGATAACGAAGTGAAAAAGATTCCATTTATGCTTGTTGTTGGAGAAAAAGAAGAGGCTGAAAATAAAGTTGCGGTACGCCAGCACGGAAAAGGTGATATAGGTGTATTAAATGTGGATGATTTTATTAAATTTGTGAACGAAATCATTGAAAGCGATTTTAAACAAAAAACAGAATAAATAGTTTATAGTTGATAGACAATTGTCAATAGATACTGGTATATTTTTTTAATTCATAACTATAGATTTTAACTCTCAACTATAAACTCTTAACTATAAACTAAAAAACGGAGGTCAATATCGCTAATCCTTACAAACCAAAACCATCGCCCACCACCAACACAGGTGCAGTAAAACCGGGCGATCAGAAACCAAAACAACCAAGAGGTTTAAAAGCCGGATTTAAACGTCCAGGCGTAAAAGAAGAACAGCACAAGATTAATGAAAAAATTACAGCCCGCCAGGTGCGTGTTGTAGGAGAGGGCATTGAAGCGGGAGTATATCCTATTCAAAAGGCTCTTGAAATGGCACGCGCTCAGGAAATGGACCTTGTGGAGATAGCTCCAAACGTAGATCCTCCGGTATGTAAAATTGTTGATTACGGAAAGTTCTTATACGAACAAAAGAAAAAGGCCAAGGAAATGAAAGCCAAGGCCGCTAAAATTGTTATTAAAGATATTCGTTTTGGTCCGCATACTGATGAGCATGATTTTAATTTTAAAAAGAACCATGCTATCAAGTTTCTTCAGGAAGGCTGTAAAGTAAAGGCTTTTGTGTTCTTCAGAGGACGTGAAATTGTGTTTAAGGAGCAGGGAGAAATTCTTTTACTGCGTTTTGCCAATGAACTTGAAGAGTACGGAAAAGCAGAGCAATTACCTGTTTTAGAAGGAAAGAAAATGCAAATGGTTATTGCACCTAAGAAAAAATAAAATTTCTTTATTATAATATTAAAAACCCTGTCGCTAATTGTGACGGGGTTTTTTGTTATCAGGACTATCAGAAGAGGTTACGTTCAAGAGCTCCTGTTGAAATAATTACAAGAATATCCGCAAAAAAAGTAAAATACTGTAACAACCATTATAGGCTGGCAATGCAATTTCAAAAATTTTAAATGATGTGTGAAATCATACTCTAATCCCAATAACCATCACATCATCCACTTGTTCGGTTTTCTGTTTCCAGTCGCAAAATTTTGAATTTAGAATTTTCTTTTGTTCGGGTGCAGGAAGATTTATTATTTCATGGAGCCAGCTTTTAAAGCGGGATATCATGAGCTTTTTCCCATCAGGCCCGCCAAATTGATCGGCAAAGCCATCTGAGAACAAAAATAATTGTTTGACCTGACTTGAAAATAATTGATGTTGTTCTATTTCAACAGAAGAAATGTGTGAGCCTCCAATTGGCGTTTTAGTTGGTTTTATTTCGTTAAGTTCATGTTCTTTACCGAACCAAATCAGCGGTCGGTTGGCACCGGCATATTTCACAATATCCTTATCAATTAGTACCGCGCAAATGTCCATTCCATCACGGTTATCGGATCCCGGTAAATCCTGTTTTAAAGCATTACGCAGTTGAATATGTAATTTTTCAAGAATAACTTTTGGTTCTGTGAAATTGTTCTCATGTATTAGTTTATTAATAATGTTGGAGCCCACCATGCTCATCAGAGCGCCCGGAACACCATGCCCTGTGCAGTCTGCAGCAATAATCAATTTTGCTTCATTGATGTCGGTAGCGTAGTAAAAGTCTCCACTAACTATATCACGAGGTTGGTACAGCACAAAAGAATTTTCAAAAACTTTATTAAATGCAGATTCATCAGGTAGCATAGCTGATTGAATGCGTTTGGCGTAATTAATACTGTCAATAATATCTTTATTCTTTTCTTCAATTACCTTTTTCTGTTCGTTTATTTCGAAGGTTCTTTCTTTAACCTGCACTTCCAGAATTGTTTTTTGATTCTCAAGAATGTGTTGTTTTTCCTTTTCCTGTTCAAGGTTTTTAACGGAAAGTTCTTCTACTTCAATTAATTTTTTTGAAAGGGATTTATTCGTAAGAAGTATGCTGTATGCGAGGAAAATAGTAATACTGATTGGTATACTGCAAATACTGAGAATAAGAAAAATAATTAATAAAATTCCGATGATGCTATTGTTGGTTTGCACTTCAGCGCCCAATAGTGCTGCGGTCAGCAACAAACCTATAAGTACCATAAACAATAATAAACCAAACCCGAGTATTTTTACTCCCTGCTTTTTTTGTTTCAAAGCCACCGTTAAAACTCTTATTGATTCAACAGAACCAGCGGCTATCAGGAATAAGATCATTGTATCACGAAAAGGAGCCTTGAAAATGAGTAAAAGAATATTAATAGAAGCCGCAATAATGATAGCAATATACCATCGTGGAAATTTCATTTTGAAAAAGGAACGAAACATATATGGAAGGATGCAGAAAATTAAAATTGGACAGAGAGTCATTATTAGATTTAATGATTTCAGCCAGGCTGCATCAGTACTATAATTGCTGCTCAGTGCAGTGAAAATAAAAATTGAAGCAACAAAACAAAGTCCTGAATAATACAGGTTAGACAATTCGTATTTATTAAAAAGAAAAATGGTGAAATGTACAAGGCACAACGTGAGAAAGAATGCCAGCAGGAAAACCCCAAAACTACTTTTAATGAGCTTTTGAAAAAAATAATCTGCAATGTATGTGTTGCTGTTTTTAATAGAAATGGTAAATCCGAAGCTTTGCGGTTTTTTTTTGTTGTAGTTTGAAATTAAGTTATGATTTGAATACCTGACAAGAATCTCATATTCCATGTTGGCATCCAGGTTAACAAAAACCATTTCGTCGCTTGAATTTACTAATTGTTCACTGGTTGCATTGTCTGAAACAGTTCCTATTTCTTTTATAAGTTGTTTATTGATAAAAATTTCGGCAGCTCCATTAATATTAAAAACAAAACAAATTTGTTTGTTATGGAAAGTGGAGTCGGTACGGATTAGTTTTCTAAACCAGCAAACGCCTTTAAATTGAAAGGTTCCTGTAGAGTCGGTGATTTCTGATGAACGAAAGGAGACGGGTTTTGAATTTTGATAAGTTGAAAGTGGGTTTTGTATGAAATAAACTTCCCAGTTTTTAATGGTGGTTTCCTTATTCTTGTATAGATTAAGAGTTTCAGCAGTCTGTGAGATCGCACTGAAGGAATACAAGAGAACGAGAAAGAATAACAGTTTTTTCAATTTCATTCAAAGATTAAATATAAAGAATTATTTATCCTTTTATTTTATAGGAGAAAATGATATTGAAAATATCTAAGGGATTAAGGAATATTCAGCAAGAGTTTTTACTAGATTACTCTCATCAACCATAAAAGGAGCAGTGCCGCAAATGCAATTCCAAGCAGATGTCCGAGAGGTAAAAGACTGTCACCAGCGAATAATAGTACACCGAGGTAGAGGAGAAGAATAATGAGAAGAACAATCCAGAACAAGCTAAGTGTTTTAGCTACTAAATCATTTTCAGGATCCGTTAGTTTTTGTGCTTTTGCATGAAAGGATTGTTTGATAATATTTCTTTGCGCGATAATGCTCTTAACGGCAGAAAATGGTTTTAGCACAATGGGTTCTTTTTTTGTTTTTTTTAAATCATGTTTGTTATCACAGAAACCTACGCTATCATTATCACTCAATGTTTCATTGGACAATTTTTCCGCAGGAATATTTTTAAAATCATTTGGAAGTTTAATATTGTAAGTGTTATTTATTTGTTTTTTATGTTCAACGTAAAAACCTTTTCGGTAATGTCGTTTTATTATGGTGGAGCAGGAGGAGAGGAAAAAGACACCTGCAAAGAATAACAGAACTATTTTTATGCTTTTCATTCATTTTAAAAAGTGTGGAAAAGCGTGCCAGAAAAGCTTTGCGGATATTTGTCCACAAGGATTTCGAATTTTTAACTGAGGATTTACAAGATAGTTTGGATTTTTGTGTTAATTGGTGCATTTCTCGCAGAGCTTTATGCGGAGTTTCTCAGAGAACAAACGAGTAAATTGCTTCTGTTTAATTTTTATACAATTTGTGCTGAAGACATTAGTATTCTTCTCTTAAAATCTTATGAGCAGCGTGTTCAAGTTTTGTGCTGTAAATATCAAACGGTGTAATATGTTTTAATGAAACTTCGTTATTAAAACAAATGTTTGCTTTGCTGTAACAGTGCTGCACCAGCGCACTACAGATAAAAGAATTTTCTTGAGCGAAGGGATTATTGGTATTTCTGGTCTCTTTGGTAAATGATAAAAACACACCCAAAATTTCCCGCAAAGAATATTTTGCTCTTCCGGAAACCAGTTCCAGTCCTTCATTAATGATTGATTTTTTTTCGGTTGGAGCAAGTTTAAAATCAAGGATTGCCACGTTTGGAAATAAATTTTCATCAAAGTATTTATCAAGTCTGTTTTCCTGAACCCCAAGTTTTATTTGTTTGCGGTGAAATTCAAGATCGCTTTCAATCACCCACCATTTGTCATCCATTCGTTTTTCACCGATCAGGAAAGCATGACTAAACAGAGCAGGTTTTTTGTCTGGTGTAATTTTTTTCTGGGCTTTTATAATAGTTTTATCAATAAAAGCGGTTCCGCCAACCAAACCAATGGATGCAGGAGAAGCAAAGCGATTAAAAAAATCTTCGTTAGTCACGTTATAAAAATACATTCAAATTGCCAAAGATGAAATTGTTTTTAAAGCCCATCTAAAATGTTAATTAATGTAATTATTTGATAATTAGATTGTTATTGTGTGGTTATTTTACAATAAATCTCATTATCAGCCGTTTAATCATAAACTTAACAAAACACACACTATTTGCCTATGATTACAACATCTACTCCACTTTCTGATTTTACTGAAAAAGTCATAACAAAAACAGAAGATCAGATTCCTGAAATTGCCGAACCGTCTGACAGGACGATAGAAGCTATTTTAAACTTTAGCCGTAACCTGGAGGTGAAAAAATCTAAAATGGTAGCCGGGATAGAGTTTATTAAAAGTTAAGCTTTTTAAAATCAGCCTCTTAATTGTTTGTTGGTCCCCATGTTTGCTTTATTTTTAAAAGTAAGGCTGCATGGGGATTTTTTTACGGTATTTTCGCCCAAAATTCAATAAAAATCCTACCAAAACCCAAAATAATTCAACAAAATTATTGCCGGTTGAAATTATTTTCCTATCTTTGCCGTCCCTTAAAAGGGAAAATAGCTGAAATACCAATAAAATCAAGTAACACAGAGGATTTAAAATGCCTACAATATCGCAATTAGTAAGAAAAGGACGCCATAAAGCGTCTAACAAGAGCAAATCGGCCGCTTTGGATTCATGTCCACAACGCCGTGGCGTATGTACCAAGGTGTACACTACAACGCCTAAAAAACCTAACTCAGCCATGCGTAAAGTGGCTAAGGTGCGTTTAACCAACAAACAGGAGGTTATCGCTTACATTCCGGGTGAAGGTCACAACTTGCAGGAACACTCAATCGTTCTTGTACGCGGTGGTCGTGTAAAAGATCTTCCGGGTGTACGTTATCACATTGTACGTGGTAGTTTGGATACTGCGGGTGTTGAGGGACGTAAACAACAGCGTTCAAAATATGGTGCAAAACGACCTAAAGCTGGTGCTGCAGCTACGCCAGCTAAGAAAAAATAATTATTAAAGAAATTATAATACAATGAGAAAAGCCAGAGCAAAAAAACGCGTATTGTTACCTGATCCAATTTACAATGATACATTGGTAACCCGTTTTTTAAACAATTTGATGTATGATGGAAAGAAGAATACAGCTTCTAACATTTTCCATGAAGCGATAGCAGTTGTTGCTAAGCGTACAAATGAAGACGGACTAGAAGTATGGAAAAAAGCTTTAGCTAACGTTACTCCTCAGGTGGAAGTACGTTCACGCCGTGTTGGTGGAGCTACGTTCCAAATACCTTCTGAGATTCGTCCTGACCGTAAAATTTCAATGGCTATGAAATGGTTAATTTCATATTCACGCAAGCGTAACGAGAAGTCAATGGCTCAGAAATTAGCCGGAGAAATCGTAGCTGCTGCGAAAGAAGAAGGTGCTGCTTTCAAGAAAAAAGAAGACGTGCATAAGATGGCAGAAGCAAACAAGGCATTTTCACACTTTAGATTTTAATAAATAAAATGAGCGACTTAAAATATACTAGGAATATAGGGATTGCTGCCCATATCGATGCCGGTAAAACAACAACTACCGAGCGTATCCTTTATTACACTGGTGTAAATCACAAAATTGGTGAGGTACACGACGGTGCTGCAACTATGGATTGGATGGCACAGGAGCAGGAGCGTGGTATTACCATTACCTCCGCGGCTACTACTGCACACTGGAACTATCGTGGCAACAAATACAAAATTAACATCATTGATACTCCAGGCCACGTTGACTTTACAGTTGAGGTGAATCGCTCATTACGTGTATTGGATGGTTTAGTGTTTTTATTCTCGGCAGTAGACGGAGTTGAGCCTCAATCTGAGACCAACTGGCGTTTAGCTGATAATTATAACGTAACCCGCCTGGGTTTCGTAAATAAAATGGACCGCCAGGGTGCCGACTTCTTAAACGTAGTTAAGCAAACCCGTGAAATTTTAGGTGGTAATGCTGTTCCTCTTCAGTTACCAATCGGTTCTGAAGACAATTTCAAAGGAGTTGTTGACTTAATCAATAACCGTGGAATGGTTTGGAACGAGCATGATAAAGGAATGACTTATGAAGTTGTTCCTATTCCTGAAGATATGAAGGAAGAAGTTGCTGAATGGCGTGAAAAAATGCTTGAGGCTGTTTCTGAATTTGATGATTCGTTAATGGAGAAGTTTTTCGATGCTCCTGAAACTATTACTGAAAGAGAAGTTCTTGATGCTCTTCGTAAAGCTTGTTTGGCAAATAAAATCGTTCCAATGGTGTGTGGTTCATCTTTCAAAAACAAAGGTGTTCAAACCATGCTTGATTTGGTAATGGAATTAATGCCAAGCCCGCTTGATAAAGAAAATATTAGAGGTACCAACCCTGATACAGGTGCTGAAGTTATCCGTAAGCCGGATGCCAAAGAACCTTTTACAGCACTTGCGTTTAAGATTGCAACCGACCCATTTGTTGGACGTTTGTGTTTCTTCCGTGCATACTCAGGCCGTTTGGATGCCGGTTCTTATGTACTGAACACCCGTTCAGGAAACAAGGAACGTATTTCCCGTATCTTCCAGATGCACGCTAACAAGCAAAATCCTGTTGAGTTTATCGAAGCAGGTGATATTGGAGCGGCTGTTGGATTTAAAGATATCCGTACCGGAGATACTTTATGTGATGAGAAAAATCCTATCGTACTTGAGGCAATGCAATTCCCTGAGCCGGTAATTGCTATCGCTATCGAACCTAAAACTCAGGGCGACCTTGATCGTTTGGGCGTAGGTTTAAATAAACTGGCTGAAGAAGATCCTACATTCCGTGTTAAAACCGATGAGGATTCAGGCCAAACCATCATCTCAGGAATGGGTGAATTACACCTTGAGATTATTGTTGACCGTTTAAAGCGTGAATTTAAAGTTGAAGTTAACCAGGGTTCTCCTCAGGTTGCGTACAAAGAGGCTATCACTGGTACCGTTGAGCACCGTGAGGTTTACAAAAAACAATCTGGTGGTCGTGGTAAATTCGCGGATATCCGCGTTACTTTAAGTCCGGTTGATGCTGACTGGGATTTTGCTAAGAATGGCGATCTTCAGTTTGTTAACGAAATTACAGGTGGTAATATTCCTCGCGAATTTATTCCTGCCGTTGAAAAAGGTTTCAAATCTTCATTAAACAATGGTGTATTAGCAGGATACCCTTTGGTTGGATTAAAAGTTGTTTTAACTGACGGTTCATACCACGCGGTTGACTCGGATGCATTATCGTTTGAGATTTGTGCCCGTACAGCATTCCGCGAAGCATTACCAAAATGTAAGCCTGTGTTGTTAGAGCCTATTATGAAAGTTGAGGTTTTAACTCCGGAGCAAAACATGGGTGATGTTGTAGGTGACTTAAACCGTCGCCGTGGTCAGATCGAAGGTATGGACACAAGAGGAAATGCTCAGGTTATTAAAGCCAAAGTACCTCTTTCTGAAATGTTCGGATATGTAACTCAGTTACGTACCTTAACTTCAGGCCGTGCTACTTCAACTATGGAATTCAGTCATTATAACGAAGCTCCGGCTAACATTGCAGCTGATGTAATTTCAAAAGCAAAAGGTAAAACAGAAAAAGTATAATTAAAATAAACTAACCCTATACGTTCTTTTAACATGAGCCAAAGAATAAGAATTAAATTAAAATCATACGATTTCAACCTGGTTGATAAATCTGCGGAAAAAATCGTAAAGACTGTAAAAGCTACAGGTGCTGTTGTTAATGGTCCAATTCCATTACCAACCAACAAAAGAATTTTTACAGTTTTAAAATCACCACACGTTAACAAAAAAGCACGTGATCAGTTCCAGTTGTGCTCATACAAGCGTTTGTTGGACATTTACAGTTCTTCTTCAAAAACTGTTGATGCTTTAATGAAGCTTGAGTTACCTAGCGGTGTTGAAGTTGAAATTAAAGTTTAACGGCAGGTAAGCAGTTAAGCTCAGGAAAATCAAAAAATTAAATAAACAATAAATAAAAACAAAAAATGTCTGGATTAATTGGTAAAAAAATAGGAATGACCAGCTTCTTCGATGCCAATGGCAAGTACGTGCCATGCACAGTTATTGAAGCAGGTCCTTGCGTTGTTACGCAAGTAAAAACCAATGAGAAAGACGGGTACACTGCACTTCAGTTATCATTTGACGAGAAAAAAGAAAAACACACGTCATCTGCTATGAAGGGCCACTTTGAACTGGCAAAAACAACGCCAAAACGCAAAGTAGTAGAGTTCCGTCATTTTGAAGAAGCAAAAAACCTTGGAGATGTTCTAACAGTAGAATTATTTGCCGAAGGTGATTTTGTGGATGTAGTTGGAACAAGCAAAGGTAAAGGTTTCCAGGGCGTTGTTAAACGTCATGGTTTCAGCGGGGTAGGACACGCTAACAAATCTCACGGTCAGCACGATCGTGAAAGAGCTCCTGGTTCATTAGGCGCTTCATCGGATCCATCACGTGTAATGAAAGGTATGCGTATGGCCGGAAGAACTGGTGGAAACCGTAAAAAAGTTCAAAACCTTGAAGTGGTAAAAATTATGGCTGATAAGAACGTGATTCTTATTAAAGGTTCAGTACCTGGTGCCAAAGGGTCTTACGTTTTAATTGAGAAGTAATCATGCAAGTAGAAGTATTAAACATAAGTGGTAAAAAAACAGCGAAGAAAGTTGACCTGGTTGACTCTATCTTCAACGCTGAACCAAATGATCATTGTATCTATCTTGACGTTAAGCAGTTTTTAGCTAATCAGCGTCAGGGTACTCACAAATCAAAAGAACGTGCAGAGATTGCCCGCACCACAAAGAAATTAAAACGTCAGAAAGGTACAGGCGGAGCCCGTGCAGGTTCAATGAAATCGCCTTTATTCATAGGTGGTGGTCGCGTATTTGGTCCAAGACCACGTGATTATTCATTTAAACTGAACAAAAAGGTTAAATCTTTAGCCCGTATTTCAGCTTTAACTTATAAAGCAAAGGAAAACGCAATCACAGTTCTTGAAGACTTCAACTTTGAAGCTCCAAAAACCAAGAATTATGTTGACCTGATTAAGAATTTAAACTTAGCCGATAAAAAAACTCTTTTGGTTTTAGGCGCAACAAATAAAAATATTTATTTGTCTTCGCGTAACATCCAGGGTGCTAAAGTGGTTAATGCATCTGATTTAAATACTTATGATATTTTAAATGCAGAGAATTTAATTCTTGCTGAGAGCTCGGTAAAAGTAATTGAAACAATTTTAAACAAGTAAGATGGAAATTTTAATTAAGCCGATCATTACAGAAAAAATGACTTCACAAGGCGAAAAGTTAAATCGCTATGGTTTTGTGGTGGCAAAAACGGCTAATAAATTAGAGATTAAAGCCGCCGTAGAAAAAATGTACGGAGTAAAGGTTGACTCTGTTAACACCCAGCAATATGTTGGTAAGGTTAAAACCCGCAATACCACTCGTGGTCTTGCAGTTGGCCGTGTTAACCGCAGCAAAAAGGCTGTAGTAACTTTAAAACAAGGCGAAGTAATTGATTTTTACGCAAGTATTTAATAGAGTAAAGTAATTAAAAATGGGATTAAAAAAATATAGGCCACTAACTCCGAGTTTAAGATACAAGTTATCTGCGGATTTCGCTGAGATTACAGCTGATAAGCCTGAGAAAAGTTTGGTAACAAGTACCAAATCGTCCGGAGGACGCAACAATACCGGTAAAATGACCATTCGCTACATTGGTGGTGGACATAAGAAAGCTTACCGTATGATCGATTTTAAACGTGATAAAGACGGAATCGAAGGAACTGTAAAAACAGTTGAATACGATCCAAACCGTTCTGCACGTATCGCTCTGGTAGTTTATAAAGATGGCGAAAAACGTTATATCATTGCTCCACAAGGTATCACAGTTGGCCAAAAGGTAGTATCAGGTAAAGGTGTAGCTCCTGAGGTAGGAAATACATTATTCCTTTCTGAAATTCCTTTAGGAACAATCATTCATAACATTGAATTACGTCCTGGCCAGGGTGCGGCTTTAGCACGCAGCGCAGGTTCGTATGCACAGTTATCTGCACGTGATGGCAAATACGCGATTTTACGCATGCCTTCAGGTGAGGTACGTATGATCCTTATCACTTGTAAAGCTACAATTGGTTCGGTATCTAATCCTGACCACAATCAGGAAGTTCATGGTAAGGCTGGTCGCCGCCGTTGGTTAGGCCGCCGTCCACGTAACAGACCAGTAGCAATGAACCCGGTAGATCATCCAATGGGTGGTGGTGAAGGTCGTGCATCAGGTGGTCACCCACGCTCACGTAAGGGTATCCCTGCAAAAGGCTTTAAGACCCGTTACAAGCAAAAAGCTTCTAACAAACATATTATAGAAAGAAGAAAGAAATAATAATTAACGTTTAATGGCTGCGAGTGTTAACCTCGCGGTTCCAAAACCAAAAAAAAAAAATGGCAAGATCATTAAAAAAAGGCCCCTTTATCGACCACAACTTGTGGGATAAAGTTGAAAAAATGAATGCAAGCAACAAAAAGTCTGCAATCAAGACCTGGGCGCGTCGTTCAACTATTCCACCTGAGTTTGTAGGGCATACATTTGCCGTACATAACGGTGCAAAATTCATCCCGGTTTACGTAACCGAGAACATGGTAGGGCATAAATTAGGAGAGTTTTCGCCAACCCGCGTATTTAAAGGCCATGCCGGTCATAACAAAAAATAATTAGAGCCATGGGAAAAAGAAAAAGATTAGTTGCCGAAAAACGCAAAGAACAAAATAAAACAACCTATTTCGCTAAGCTGAACAATTGTCCTACTTCGCCTCGCAAGATGCGTCAGGTAGCTGACTTGGTAAGAGGTATGGATGTATATAAAGCTTTAAACGTATTAAAGTTCAATACCCGTGAAGCTTCTGGACGTTTGGAAAAATTATTAAAATCGGCTATTGCCAACTACGAGCAAAAGAGCAATTCGCGCGCTGAAGAAGGAACCTTATTTGTAAAAGAAGTAATGGTTGACAGCGCATTAATGGTAAAACGTTTACGTACTGCTCCGCAAGGTCGTGGATACCGTATCAGAAAACGTTCTAACCATGTAACTTTAGTTTTAGACACAAAAAATATTTAAATAAGAAATGGGACAAAAAGTAAATCCAATAGGTATTAGATTAGGTGTCATCAAAGGATGGGATTCTAACTGGTTTGGTGGAAACGACTATTCAGAAAAATTAGTTGAAGATGAAAAGATCAGAAACTATCTGAAAGCCCGTTTAGCTAAAGGTAGCATTTCTAAAATTGTTATTGAAAGAACACTAAAGTTAATCACTGTAACTATCAATACAGCTCGTCCTGGTATTATTATCGGTAAGGGTGGTAAAGAGGTTGATAAATTAAAAGAAGAGTTAAAGAAATTAACCAAGAAAGAAGTTCAAATCAATATCTTCGAAATTAAACGTCCGGAATTAGACGCTCGTTTAGTTGCTGACAGTATTGCCCGTCAGATCGAAGGCCGTATTTCTTTCCGTCGTGCAGCAAAAATGGCTATGGCAAGTACCATGCGTTTAGGTGCAGAAGGGATTAAGATTAAGGTGAGTGGCCGTTTAGGTGGTGCTGAGATGGCGCGTACCGAAGGTTACAAAGAAGGAAGAACTCCTCTGCATACATTGCGTGCTGACATTGATTACGCAGTTGCTGAAGCTCACACCTCATACGGTCGTATCGGTGTTAAAGTTTGGATCTGTCGTGGTGAGGTTTACGGTAAGCGTGACCTGAGCCCTAACGGAGCTGCTGCTGCAAGAGAGAAAAAAGGTGGTAGCGAGAACTTACGCGGTGAAAAACCAAGATTTGGTGCCGGTAAAAAGAGAGGCCCTGGAGCTAAAAGAGAAGAAAAATAATTTTTGAATTAGAAAAAATATAAGGTCATGTTACAACCTAAAAGAACAAAATTTAGAAAGTCGCAGAAAATGAAAATCAAAGGCAACGCTAAGCGTGGTCATGAATTAGCCTTTGGTTCATTTGGTATTAAAGCGATGGATGAGTGTCGTATGACTGCTCGCCAGATCGAAGCTGCGCGTATTGCCATTACACGTTTTATGAAACGTGAGGGACAGGTGTGGATCCGTATTTTCCCTGATCGTCCGGTTACTTCAAAACCAGCCGAGGTTCGTATGGGTAAAGGTAAAGGAGCACCTGAATACTGGATGGCTCCAATTAAGCCAGGCCGTATTTTGTTTGAAGCAGACGGAGTTCCTTTAGAAGTTGCAAAGGAAGCTTTACGTTTAGCTGCACAAAAGCTACCAATCGTTACAAAATTTGTAGTTCGCAGGGACTACGTAGAAGCTGAAGCTGCTAAATAAGTAGAAGCCAGCAAAATGATCCAAGTTTGATTAAACCGTTACTTTAATCGGATAAGGGCAAAACAAACAACAGTGAAATGCGCCTAGCGGCGAATTTCGTGTGACAAAAAAACAAAAAGAATAACACATGAAAAACAAAGAAATAGTAGGTCTATCTGATCAGGAACTAGTTGAGAAGATAAAAGAAGGAAAAGCAGGTTTAAACAAAATGACGTTAAACCATGCAGTTTCTCCGGTTGAAAATCCGGCACAGATCCGCTTAAACCGCAGGAACATTGCCCGTTTAAAAACCGAAGAAAACAAACGTAAAAAAGCATCTAACAAATAATTGCTTTAAATCATCATGGAAAACATTGAAAGAAACTTAAGAAAAGAAAAAGTTGGTGTAGTAACCAGCAACAAAATGAATAAGAGCATTGTTGTTGCTGTTATGCGTAAAGTAAAACACCCTAAATACGGTAAATTCGTTAACAAAACCAGTAAATTCGTTGCTCACGACGAAAAAAACGAGTGCAGCATCGGAGATACAGTTCGTATTATGGAAACCCGCCCTTTGAGCAAAACAAAGAACTGGCGTTTGGTTGAAGTACTTGAAAAAGTTAAATAATTAATTGTTAATCGATAAAAAAATTACAAAATGATACAGAACGAATCAAGATTAACAGTAGCAGATAACAGCGGTGCAAAAGAAGTACTGGTTATCCGCGTATTAGGTGGTACACGCAAGCGTTACGCATCTATCGGCGATAAAGTTGTTGTAACTGTAAAACATGCTTTACCTAGCGGTAACGTTAAAAAAGGTACAGTTAGCAAAGCTGTGATCGTTAGAACAAAAAAAGAAATCAGCCGCCAGGACGGATCTTACATCCGTTTTGATGATAACGCAGTTGTGTTGTTAAATGCAACCGATGAGATGCGCGGTACACGTATTTTTGGCCCGGTAGCCCGTGAATTACGTGATAAGCAATTTATGAAGATCATTTCATTAGCCCCGGAAGTACTATAATTAAAAGAAATTAAAGTCATGTCAAAGATAAAATTAAAAAAAGGCGATACCGTAAAAGTGATCTCAGGCGAGAGCAGGGGAGCACAAGGTAAAATCGTTTCAATAGATACCAAAAAAATGCGTGCTGTTGTTGAAGGTGTTAATATGGTTAGCAAAAGCGAAAAGCCAAGCGCTAAAAACACTAATGGTGGCATCGTAAAAAAAGAAGGATCTATCCACATTTCAAACTTAATGTTTGTTGAAGGTGGAAAAACAGTTCGTTTAGGTAAAAAATTAGATGAGAAATCGGGCAAAATGGTTCGTATCTCTCGTAAAACTAAGGAGGCAGTTAAATAATGGCAACAACAACTTATCAACCTCGTTTAAAAGGTAAATACAGAAGTGAAATTGTTGAAAATCTTAAAAAGCAATTTCAATATACATCGGTAATGCAGGTTCCAAAACTGGAAAAAATCTGTATTAATCAGGGTGTAGGTGATGCAGTTTCTGATAAAAAATTAATTGAGTCAGCCGTTAAGGAAATGACTACTATTACTGGTCAGAAAGCAGTTGCAACCTATTCTACAAAAGATATCTCTAACTTTAAATTACGTAAAGGCGTCGCAATTGGTGTACGTGTTACATTACGTGGCGATAAAATGTATGAATTTTTAGATCGTTTGATCGCTTCTGCATTACCACGTATCCGTGATTTTAAAGGTGTTAACGATAAAGGATTTGATGGTCGCGGTAACTATACCTTAGGTGTAACCGAGCAAATCATCTTCCCTGAAATCGATATCGATAAAGTTAGTAAAATTCAGGGTATGGATATTACATTTGTAACATCTGCAAATACCGATAAGGAAGCTCACGCTTTACTAACTGAATTTGGAATTCCATTCAAAAAGAAAGAAAAATAAGCAATGGCAAAAGAATCAATGAAAGCCCGTGAAGTAAAAAGGGCAAAAATGGTAACTAAGTACGCGGAAAAGCGTGAACAACTTAAAAAAGAAGGAAAGTGGGATGAATTACAGAAATTGCCACGTAACTCTTCAAAAGTTCGTATGCGTAACCGCTGTAAATTAACCGGCCGTCCACGTGGATATATGAGCACCTTCGGCATTAGTCGTAATGTTTTCCGTGATATGGCGCTTTTCGGATTAATCCCGGGCGTTACAAAGGCAAGCTGGTAATATTCGCTGAATCCGCCTGAAGCGGAGAAAGAGAAAAATAAATTAGGAGAGTTGGGGAAATAGTTATATATTTGCCCCCTCCAAAAAATAAATAATTGTTTAATATAATTATTCCATTGATTTGGAATAACATATAAACTTAAAAAAACATGACAGATTCAATTTCGGATTATTTAACCCGCGTAAGAAACGCGATTAAAGCTAATCACCGCATCGTAGAAGTTCCTGCTTCTAATCTAAAAAAAGAGATCACCAAGATCCTTTTCGAAAAAGGTTACATTTTAAACTACAAGTTTGAAGCAACCGAAAACAAACAAGGTGTAATAAAAATTGCCTTAAAGTATCATCCCGTAACAAAACAATCTGCTATCCGTTCACTGGAGCGTGTGTCAAGTCCTGGTTTACGTAAGTATTCTGGCGCAACAACAATGCCGCGTGTATTAAATGGATTAGGTATTGCCATCGTTTCAACCTCTAAAGGTGTTATCACCGATAAAGAAGCTAAGAAAATGAATGTTGGCGGCGAGGTATTATGTTATATTTCATAATTAAGTAAAGGAGGAAAATTAACATGTCACGTATAGGAAAAGCCCCAATCGCATTACCAAAAGGAGTTGAAGTAAACGTTACCAAAGGTTTGGTAACTGTTAAAGGTGCTAAAGGTACATTAACTCAGAAAGTAGATACAGATATTACTGTTGCCGTAGAAAACGAGAATATTGTTGTTACTCGTCCTACCGACCAGAAACGCCACAGGGCATTGCACGGGTTGTACCGCGCATTAATTGCCAACATGGTTAAAGGCGTTAGCGAAGGTTACAAAACCGAGCAGGAACTGGTAGGTGTAGGTTACCGTGCCGCTAACAAAGGTCAGTTGCTTGAGTTATCATTAGGTTACTCACACAACATTACTTTTGAATTACCAAAAGAAATTAAAGTTACTACCACTGCTGAAAAAGGTCAGAATCCAAAAATCATTCTCGAGAGCGCTGATAAGCAGTTGATAGGATTGGTTGCTGCAAAAATCCGCAGCTTACGTAAGCCTGAGCCTTACAAAGGAAAAGGTATTAAGTTTGCTAACGAGGTATTACGCAGAAAAGCAGGTAAATCGGCAGCTAAGAAATAATAAAATAAATTAGATAATCATCTTAAAAATATTGTAAAGATGGCACTGAATAAGAAAGATAGAAGAACAAGAATAAAATTAAAGCTTCGTAAAACCCTGAAAGGTTCTGCAGAAAGCCCACGTCTTAACGTGTTTCGCAGTAACTCTGAGATTTACGCGCAACTGGTTGACGATAAAGCTGGAAAAACTTTATTGGCAGTAGGCTCTGTTGAAAAATCAGTTAAGGCTGCTAAAGCTACTAAAATTGAAAAAGCGAAAATGGTTGGTAAACTTATCGCTGAAAAAGCAGTAGCAAACGGTATTACTTCTGTTGTATTTGACCGTAATGGTTTCTTATACCATGGAAGAATTAAATCGTTGGCCGATGGTGCCCGCGAAGGTGGTTTAAAATTCTAAAAAAATATTGAGTTAAAATGTCAAAAGAAGTAGTAAAGCGCGTTAAATCAAGCGATATAGAATTAAAAGATAAATTAGTTGCCGTGCAACGTGTAACTAAAGTTACCAAAGGTGGTCGCCACTTTAGCTTTGCAGCCATTGTTGTGGTTGGAAACGAAAAAGGTGTTATAGGCCAGGGCCTTGGTAAAGCTAACGAGGTAACCGATGCCATTACAAAAGGTATCGAAGATGCTAAAAAGAGCCTGGTTAAAGTTGCCGTATTAAACGGAACTGTACCACACCCTCAGGAAGGCAAATTTGGTGGTGCACGTGTGTTCCTTAAGCCTGCAGCTCATGGTACTGGTGTAATTGCCGGTGGTGCGATGCGTGCTGTATTAGAGAGCGTTGGTGTAACCGACGTGTTAGCTAAGTCAAAAGGTTCAAGTAACCCGCACAACGTGGTAAAAGCAACAATGGACGCTTTAATGAAAATGCGCGATCCTATTACTGTTGCTCAGCAACGCGGTATTGCATTGGATAAAGTGTTTAACGGTTAATAGTGTAATCATGGGAAAAGTAAAAATAACTTTAGTTAAAGGAATGTCAAAGCGTACTCCAGTTCAAAGAGCAACATTAACCGCTTTGGGATTTAAAAAATCATACCAATCTGTTGAGAAGGACGTAAATCCTGCAATTCAGGGAATGATTAACCAGGTAAAACATTTATTAAAAGTAGAAAATATTTAATAGGACTCGCCGCTATTGCGGTGGTTACTGAGAAACATAAAACAAATTACACATGAAATTAAGTGGATTAAAACCTGCCAAAGGTTCCGTTAAATCAAATTTCCGTCGCGGCCGTGGACAAGGTTCAGGTGGTGGTGGTACTGCAACCCGAGGTCACAAAGGTGCCCAGTCACGTTCAGGTCACTCTTACAAGCGTGGTTTTGAAGGTGGTCAGATGCCGTTACAGCGTCGTTTGCCAAAATTCGGTTTCAAAAACATTAACCGTGTTGAATACCGCGGTATTAACCTTGATACAATTCAGTCATTAGTTGACAATGCTAAAATTAGCGAAATCACTTTTGATGTGTTAGTTAAAAATGGTTTGGCTAGCAAAAACGACGTGGTGAAAATCATGGGTCGTGGCGAATTAAAATCAAAAGTAGATATTAAAGTTCATGCCTTCACTGCATCTGCTAAAAAAGCAATTGAAGATAAAGGCGGAGTAGCAACTGAAGTTAAATAATTTATATGAAGCGTTTTTTAGATACACTTCGCAATATATGGACCATTGAAGAGCTAAGGCAGCGTATATTAGTTACGCTTGGTCTTGTTCTCATTTACCGTCTTGGTTCGTATGTTGTGCTTCCAGGAATTAACGTGGACGCACTTAACGCAGCCAGTACTTCAAGTGAGGCCGGCGGTATTGTGGGGTTAATCAATATGTTCGCGGGTGGTGCATTTTTACGTGCATCTATTTTCGGACTTGGTATCATGCCTTACATTACTGCATCTATCATCATCCAGTTATTGGGTATGGCGGTGCCTTATTTTCAAAAGTTACAAAGAGAAGGGGAGAGTGGACGTAAAAAGATCAATCAATACACCCGTTTCCTTACCATCGGTGTAACCGCTGTTCAGGCTCCTGGTTATATCGCTTCAATTAAATCTACTGCTCCGGCTGCATTTACTGATCTTTCTACACTGTGGTGGGTTCAGTCGATCTTTATTTTAGTAACCGGGACCATGTTCGTAATGTGGTTAGGAGAAAGAATTACTGATAAAGGTCTAGGTAATGGTATCTCTCTGATTATTATGATAGGTATTATTTCACGTTTACCTTTCGCTTTCCTTTCAGAAGTGAAATCAAGAATGTCGGGTAACGGTGGTTTAATTATCTTCTTAATTGAACTTGTAGTGTTATTACTTGTAATTGTAGGAAGTATCCTGCTTGTTCAGGGAACGCGGCGAATACCGGTGCAATTTGCGAAAAAAATCATTGGTAACAAGCAATATGGTGGAGTTCGTCAGTACATTCCTTTAAAAGTGAATGCTGCAGGTGTAATGCCAATTATCTTTGCTCAGGCCATCATGTTTATTCCTGCTGCTATCTCCGGATTTTCAGGTACTGGCGGCGGAGTATTCCAGGAAAGATATGGTTTCTGGTATAATCTCATCTTTGCGGTATTAATTATTCTGTTTACATATTTCTATACTGCAATAATGGTTAATCCTAACCAACTTGCTGATGATATGAAGCGTAATGGAGGATTTATTCCGGGTGTTAAGCCTGGTAAAAAAACTGCAGAGTTTATTGATCAGGTAATGAGCAGAATTACTTTGCCGGGATCTTTATTCCTTGCGGCTGTTGCAATTATGCCAGCATTCGCACAGAAAATGGGAATTAACAGTGCTTTCGCTGATTTTTACGGAGGAACATCCTTATTAATCCTCGTTGGTGTGGTGTTGGATACTTTACAACAAATTGAAACCTATTTATTGAACCGCCATTACGATGGTTTAATGAAGTCGGGAAGAATTAAAGGACGTGGCGCTAACGCCATGATGGTTCAACAAGGTTAATTCAATAGATGGCGAAACAATCGAATATTGAAATTGACGGAACAATCATTGAAGCATTAAGTAATGCTATGTTCAGGGTGGAACTTGAGAATGGACATGTTGTTACGGCGCATATTTCAGGTAAAATGAGGATGCATTACATCAAGATTTTACCAGGAGATAAGGTTCGTCTTGAAATGAGCCCTTATGATCTGTCAAAAGCAAGAATTTCGTTCCGTTATAAATAAAAATAGAATTAAGATATTAGTTTAGACTCAGAAAAAATGAAAGTTAGAGCATCCATAAAAAAGAGAAGCGCGGATTGCAAAATCGTTCGTCGCAAAGGAAAATTGTACGTTATCAACAAAAAAAACCCAAAATTTAAACAAAGACAGAAGTAATTCTTTATCTTTGCAAACCTTTTAAAATCAGACAAGAATGGCACGTATAGCCGGTATAGATTTACCAAAAAATAAAAGAGGCGTTGTAGGTTTAACCTACATTTATGGAATTGGTCCAAGCAGAGCTGCTAAAATTTTAAGTGATGCAGGCATTCACCAGGATAAAAAAGTGAGTGAGTGGACAGATGATGAGCAAAATGCAATCCGTAACCTTATTAACACAGGTTTTAAAGTTGAGGGTGCTCTTCGCTCTGAAGTTCAGCTGAATATTAAGCGTTTAACTGACATTAACAGCTATCGTGGTATCCGTCACCGTAATGGTTTACCGGTTCGTGGCCAACGTTCAAAAACAAACGCTCGTACCCGTAAAGGACGTCGTAAGACAATTGCCAACAAGAAAATGGCTGCTAAATAATAATTAATAAAGATCAAGATAAATTAAAATGGCAAAACAACAACAAACAGCCGCTGCTGCCAAAACCGCTTCACGCAAGCGTACAGTAAAGGTTGAAGCAAGTGGTGAGGCTCATATCAATGCTACATTTAATAACATTATCATTTCATTAACCAATATTGCAGGTCAGGTTATTTCCTGGAGCAGTGCCGGTAAAATGGGATTCCGTGGTTCTAAAAAGAACACTCCTTATGCTGCTCAAATGGCTGCACAGGATTGCGGAAAAGTTGCTTATGAAGCTGGTTTACGTAAAGTAAAAGTTTATGTGAAAGGCCCTGGAGCTGGACGCGAAAGTGCTATCCGTACTATCGCTGCTGCCGGTATCGAAGTGTCTGAGATCATGGATATAACTCCAATCCCACACAACGGTTGCCGCCCTCCAAAGCGTCGTCGCGTATAATAAATAAAAATAAATAGCCGTCCCCGCCCTTGGTGGGGATTGGAGTTGCTGATCTACAGGATCTTCAACTTAAATAATAAAAACAAAAAACAATTATTTAAAATGGCAAGGTACACAGGCCCTAAATCAAAAATCGCCCGTAAATTCAAGGAACCAATCTTCGGTCCTGACAAGGCATTAGAAAAAAAGAATTACCCTCCGGGGCAGCATGGTTTATCAAAAAAACGTGCTAAACAATCTGAATATGCTATCCAGTTAATGGAAAAGCAAAAAGCAAAATACACTTATGGTATTTTGGAAAAGCAATTCGCTAAAATTTTCGACAAAGCATCACGTTCGCACGGTATCACCGGTGAAGTATTACTTCAACTTATTGAAAGCCGTTTGGATAACGTAGTTTACCGTTTAGGAATTGCTCCTAGCCGCAGAGCTGCGCGTCAGTTAGTGTCTCACGCACACATTACCGTTAATGGTAACGTTGTTAACATTCCTTCGTTTACATTAAAGGCTGGTGATGTTATAGCAGTGCGCGAAAAATCCCAAACTTTGGAAGCTATTGTAAACTCGGTTGCAGGTACAGTTAATAAATACCCTTGGTTAGATTTCGATAGAAATACTTTAAGCGGTAAATTCATGAACCGTCCTGAGCGCTCACAAATTCCTGAAAACATTAAGGAACAGCTGATCGTCGAGTTGTACTCTAAATAATAAAATAAATTAAAAATTTTATAAGCTTATAATATGGCAATTTTAAATTTCGTAAAACCTGATAAAGTTGTAATGATCAACTCAACTGAAACTACTGGTCAGTTTGAGTTCAGACCACTTGAGCCGGGTTTTGGTATCACAATCGGTAACTCACTTCGTCGTATTTTATTATCGTCGTTGGAAGGTTACGCGGTTACCAGCGTAAGAATCGAAGGCGTTGACCATGAATTTTCAACCGTTAAAGGTGTGGTTGAAGATGTAACTGAAATCGTACTTAACCTTAAGCAGGTTCGTTTTAAAAAACAACTTGATAATCACGATAACGAAAAAGTTACAGTACATTTTGCGGGAAGCGATAAATTTACTGCTGGCGATATCGGAAAATATGTAAATGGCTTCCAGATTTTAAATCCTGACCTGGTTATCTTTAACTGTGATAGCTCAGTTCGTTTAAAAATGGAATTAACCATTGAGCGTGGCCGCGGTTATGTTCCATCTGAAGAAAACAAAACCAACAGCGCTCCAAACGGAACAATCTTTATTGATTCTATTTATACTCCAATTAAAAATGTAAAATACACCATCGAAAACTATCGTGTTGAGCAAAAAACCGACTACGAGCGTTTGATCATGGATATTGTTACAGATGGTTCTATCCATCCGAAGGAAGCATTAAAAGAAGCTGCTAAAATCCTTATTTTCCACTTCATGTTATTCTCAGACGAAAAGATCACTCTTGACACTGAGGAGAAACGTAACGAAGAAGAATTTGATGAAACAAGCCTTCACATGCGTCAATTATTGAAAACCAAGTTAGTTGACATGGATCTTTCAGTTCGCGCGTTAAATTGCTTAAAAGCCGCTGACGTTGAGACTTTAGGAGAACTTGTTTCTTTTAATAAGAACGACCTCTTAAAATTCCGCAACTTTGGTAAAAAATCTTTAACTGAATTAGAAGACTTAGTTCAGGCAAAAGGTTTGCAGTTTGGAATGAACGTATTGAAATACAAATTAGATAAAGATTAATAAAAACGAGAGTTAGGACACGGAGCATACTCTAAAAACCAAACTCAAAACTCAAAACTAAAATGAGACACGGAGATAAAATAAATAACTTAGGTAGAACAATGGCGCACCGCCAGGCTCTGTTAATGAACTTAGCCTGCGCTCTCATCGAGAACAAGCGTATTTTTACCACTTTGGCTAAAGCAAAAGCTTTACGTACTTATGTTGAGCCAATTATTACAAAGAGCAAGGACGATACTACTCACAGCCGTCGTATGGCTTTCAGTTACCTGAAAAATAAAGAAGCTGTTAGCGCTTTATTTAAAGAAGTAGCTGGTAAAGTTGCTGACCGTAAAGGTGGATATACCCGTATTATTAAAACAGGTAATCGTCAGGGTGACGCTGCTGAAATGGCAATGATTGAGTTAGTTGACTTTAACGAGCTTTACAACAACAAAAAAGGTACTGAAGCAGCAGCTAAAAAGACAACACGTCGTAGCCGCGCAAAAAGCACAAAAAAAGGTGCTGAAAAATCTTCTGGTGAAGATAAATCAGCAGAATAATAAAAATCTGTTACTACTAAAAAGCCGCTTACAAGAGCGGCTTTTTTGTTTTTGTAACGCACGCTTTTAGTGATTATTTGAGCTTATTACCCCTTTAGTAGTATTTTAATAACTGGTTTTGGTATATTAAAATTAACATATATCTTTGGCGGATATTAACCAAAAAAATTAAAAATTAAAATGAAGAAAGTTTTATTAATTGCAGCTGTTGCTTCTTTAGCAATGGTTTCCTGCAAAAAAGACCGTACTTGCGAATGTACATCATCAAGCACAATCCCTGGTAGTACTTCTGAAACAACAAAATACACAGTTTACGATGTTTCTAAAGGAACTGCAAAGAGAGCTTGTGTTAAAACTACACAAGAATTTACTTCTGGTGGTACAACATATATCAGCACTGATGATTGCAAATTAAAATAATTTAAAAATAAAAACATATAAATAAGAAATGAAAAAAGTTTTATTAATTGCTGCTGTTGCTGGTATTGCAATGGTTTCATGCAAAAAAGATTATACATGTGAGTGTACTTCAACCAGCACAATCCCTGGAAGCACTTCATCAACATCTAAAAAGACAATCGTGGGTGTTAGCAAAAAAACTGCAAAAGCTAATTGTTATAAATCAACTTCTGATTTTACATTTGGTGGAACAACTTATACCAGTACTAACGATTGTAAATTAAAATAATTAAAAACATAAAATAGATAAAAACAATGAAAAAAGCTTTATTAATCGCTGCTGTTGCTGGTTTAGCAATGGTTTCATGTAAAAAAGATTATACATGCGAGTGTACCTCAACAAGTACAGTTCCTGGAAGCACTTCATCAACTAGCAAAAGAACGCTTGTAGAAGTTTCAAAAGCTACTGCTAAGTCACAGTGCTTAAAGACTTCTTGGGATGAAACTTCAGGTGGAACTACTTACACATTCACTAACGATTGCAAATTAAAATAATTCGCATTCATAAATAAAAAAAACCGCTCCAAAAAAGGAGCGGTTTTTTTATTTCCAAACCATCCCGTTCAAAATCACTTTATCAATCAAATCACTTCCATACGCATACGGTAAAAACCCATAGCTGCTAATCTCTTTTGTTATAATCAGATTCGCTCTTTTTCCCAGGCTTATTGTACCAGTTTCGTTTTGCAGACCCATAGCGTATGCTGTATTAAGGGTAACAGCGTTTATCGCTTCTTCCGGCGTTAATTTGTATTGGATGCAGGCCATGCTCATCATCAGCTTCATGTTACCACTTGGGCTGCTGCCTGGATTATAATCGCTTGCAAAGGCTACCGGAAGCCCTGCATCTATCATTTTTCTTGCAGGAGGCAACGGCAATCCCAAAAAGAAAGCTGCTCCCGGCAAAATAGTTGGCATGGTGTGGCTTTTCTTTAATAATTCCATGTCTGCCTCGTTGCAATATTCAAGATGGTCAACACTAATTGCTCCGCATTCTACAGCGGTTTTAGTGCCGTTACTGTGGCTTAATTGCTCCGCGTGAGACTTTGGTACCAATCCATATTTTTTTCCGGCCTCAAGTATTTGTTTTGTTTCTTCTGTATCAAAATATCCTTTCTCGCAAAAAACATCAATAAAATCAGCTAGTTTGTCTTTTGAAATAGCCGGAAGCATTTCGTTAATGATAAGTTTAATATAACCCGCTTTGTTATCCTTGTATTCAGCAGGAATGGCATGCGCCCCTAAAAACGTTGCCTTTATGGGAATCCAGTTCAGATCTTTAAGACGTTTAATAACATGCAACATCTTTAATTCGCTTTCCAGATTTAAACCATAACCACTCTTTATTTCAACCGCAACTGTGCCCTGTGAAATAATTTCTTTCAAACGTTCTTTCGATTGTTCAAACAGATCATCCTCGCTTGTTTCGCGCAATTTTTTTGCGGAATTCAGAATCCCTCCACCGCGTTTTGCAATCTCTTCATAGCTCAGGCCATTAATGCGGTCAACAAACTCCTGCTCCCTGTTTCCGGCATAAACAATATGCGTATGACTGTCAACAAAGCCCGGCATTACAATCTTTCCTGCGCAGTCAATTACTTCCAGATCTTTCCAGTCGCTTATTCCCGGAAAATCATCCATGCTTCCAAAGTCCGCTATCAATCCTTCATCACAGGCCAGCCATGCGTTTTCAATACATGGCAAACTTTTCATTTCTTTTCCCGATAATTTCTGCGGAGCGTTTTCATAAACAGAAATAAGGTTCTTTATATTCTTTAACAGAAGCTTTTGCATACTAATTTTTTTTCGGTTCTTTATAGTGTCAATCTCAGAACTAAAAGTACTAAGAACAAACCCAAAAATCCAAATTACCATGAAAAAGTTAACCGTTATTTGTTTAACGTTATGTTTTGTTTATCAATTAAAAGCGCAGGAGGTTCTGGCTTACGACACCATTCGTAAACATGAATTAAGTTTGGGTGTTTCTCCGGCAATAGCCGTAATGCTGGGGGCCGGCGATTATTCCAACCGCATGAATTTTAATTTATCTTATAAATGTTACTTTAAAAATAATTACGTTTTCAGAACATCCTTTGCAGCTTTTCCTATTGCAAACCCGGGATTTTTAAGAGGACTTAGTGAGTATGACCGTACGGTGAACGGAGTGAATGTGTTCAGAACATATTACACAGGCAACGGAATTAAAACGCAGTTAAACCTAGGAGGGGAAAAAATATATAAGATTAACAGGTTAATGCACGGCATAGGCGCTGAACTTGGATTTAATCATCAGTTCCTTCAATGGGGCGAAGATTACCGTTCCCAGCCGTTCAGATCTAATCCTAACAATAGCTATTCACCGGCAGATACGGCAAATTATTCGGTTGACAGTTTAGGTTACCGTTCTACCGCAACTCAAATAGGAATTGCGGTGCAGGTATTTTACAGTGTAAGGTATCAGATTGCCAGGCGATGGTATATTTCGGCAACGCTGGGGCCAAGTATTAATTTTGCTTATGCCAAAGGCAATACCTATGACCGCAGAAAAAAAGAAAACAGCAGCATAGATTCTTTTAATCTGGATTTCCCTAACGTGCCTATCATCTCCGATATTTCCATTTGTTTCAGATTATAAATTAAATGGTAATTTTACATGTATGGCAGGTAATTCCTTTGGAACTTTATTTAAACTCACAACTTTTGGCGAAAGCCATGGACCCGCTATTGGCGGAATTATCGACGGTTGTCCGGCAGGATTAAAAATAGATTTTGATTTTATTCAGTCTGAACTTGCACGACGGAAGCCTGGCCAGTCACACATTACAACTCAGCGAAAAGAAGATGACGAGGTCGAATTTCTTTCAGGAATATTCGAAGGGCTTACCACCGGAACTCCAATTGCTTTTTTAATAAGGAATGAGGATCAAAAGTCAACAGACTATTCTCATTTAAAGGAGGCATACCGCCCAAGCCACGCCGATTTTACATATGAACAGAAATACGGAATAAGGGATTACAGGGGCGGAGGACGGAGCAGTGCTCGTGAAACCCTGGCACGTGTGGTTGCGGGAGCTGTTGCAAAACTGTTTTTAAAAGAAAAAAATATTAGTGTTGAAGCCTATGTAAAACAGGTTGGGAAAATAAAGCTTGATAAAAATTTTGATGAGCTTGATCTTTCAAAAACAGAAACTAATGTTGTTCGTTGTCCTGACGAAAAAGTGGCTAACGAAATGATCAATTACATTGAAGAGATAAAGATACTTGGTGATACTGTTGGCGGCGTTATTCAATGTGTAATAAAAAATGTTCCTGCGGGATTAGGTGAACCTGTATTTGATAAATTAAACGCGGCCCTGGCTTACGCCATGCTTGGTATTAACGCGGTTAAAGGTTTTGAAACAGGAAGTGGATTTGAAAGCGTTAATTATAAAGGTTCGGAACTGAATGATGAGTTTGCACCCTCAAACTCCACTCAGGGTGACAAAAAGATTACTACCAAAACCAACAATAGCGGAGGAATTCAGGGAGGGATCAGCAATGGAATGCCAATTTATTTTAATGTGGCTTTTAAGCCCGTTGCCACCATCATGCAAAAACAAAATTCGGTAAACAGTAAAGGAGAAAAAATTATTTTGGAAGGCAAAGGTCGCCACGATCCTTGTGTTTTACCGCGCGCGGTGCCAATTGTTGAAAGCATGGCTGCACTTGTGATCGTAGATTTTTTGTTGCTGGCTGGTTCTGATCAGTTGTAGATGTCCGTAATCCTATTAACTTCGTTTTATAAAGAAGGGAGAAAATGTCCGGACGAATTATCGACTTTGGGTATAAATTTATTTACCTCGTAGAAAATAATTTTAGCAACACAGCAAATGCAATTATTCCTTTATTATTTTTATTATTTTTTTACTGTATCCGTTGCTTATAGATAACAAATAAATACCTGGAGATAAATTACTTGTATTAAATACTGTATTCTCACCTGTAGTATTACCAGTTTGTAGTTTTTCCCCTAGTAAATTAAAAATTTCAATGGAATAACGTTCGTTTTCAAAATTTTTGTTGTTCAATATTATATAATTTTCGAAAGGATTTGGAAAAGCTAATAACTCTAAAACCCCTTCGTTAAAATGTTCATTTATAGATGTGCAGGGACCAGCAAATTTATAAATAAAAGTGCCAGCTTCATTGAAGGCAACGTAGCCTATACCATTATTGTCAACCGCAATTTTGGCACCAGAAATTGGATAAGTTGTAAAGCCAGGTGTATCAACAGTAGTCCATGTGGTTCCATTATATTTTTTAATTGTACACCTGTATTTGTTGTCGGTTTGTGCGACATAAATTATACCAGAATTATCTATAAAGATGTCATTGTTGCTAAAAATAGCATTGTCATTAAATCCGGTATTGCCAATATTTGTCCACGAAACCCCGTTAAAATTAGAAACAAAAGCTCCGACAGAATTATAGCTTAGAGCATACAGAGATCCATTTGAATTTACAGCCAAATATGGAAATGCGCTATTAGTAAAAGTGGAAGCACCAATATCAATCCACGTAGACCCATCAAACATGGTTATATTGCCACCATTATTTCCATTACTGGATAAATATGGAGTTCCATTATTATTAACAGCAAGAGAAAGATTTGTGATATTATTACCAGTAAATCTGTAAGGGCCAACGTAAGTCCACGAATTACCACTGAATTTCATTACTGATGCTCTGTATAAATTGTCTGTATTATCTCTAAAGGCTGTAAAGATATCTCCGGATGGGATGCTGGTCATAACAAAATTCGTTATTTGAAGCGGTGAAAAAGAACTACCC
>Ga0255338_1001749_pt1 | contig 37706 bp, 25 predicted proteins | sample MeOH1_35cm_T4_19_FD_203715 | JGI IMG/M metagenome (GOLD analysis project Ga0255338, IMG submission 203715) | Sandy soil microbial communities from University of British Columbia, Vancouver, Canada - MeOH1_35cm_T4_195 | ecosystem: Engineered > Artificial ecosystem > Sand microcosm > Unclassified ...
GCCACCGGGAGGAAGAAGGTGTTCAGCACTGGCACCCACAAGAGCAGGTAGACGCCGGCCCCGAGCCCCAGGGTGAGGGCCCGGCGCTCGCGCAGCATCCGCCGCACCTCGGAGAAGGGATAGAGGTGGCGCGTCATGGGGGCGGCCAGGTGTTCGCCCGCCATCCAGATCATGCTCCACAGGCTGCCCAGCACCGTCCAGAGGATGCTGCCCACCCCGGGGATGAAGTTGAGGGGGAAGAGGAGGGCCAGCCCCAGGAGCAGGGTGACGAGGCGGGCCAGGGTGTGTGCGACTCCCGTCACGAGCCCCCGGAGGAAGGCGCCCAGGCTGAAGGGCGGGGAGGGGGGCGCACCGCACAGCTCCTCGGTGGCCTCGGAGAGGGGATCCTGCAGGGGAGCGAGCAGGAGGGGAGGCACCGTGTTGGCGCCCACCACGAGGAGCACCACGAAGGTGAGGATCCGCACCAGGTACCAGAGCGCCTCGCCGTACCAGCTCTCTGGGCGGGCGAAGAACCTGCCGATCAGCTCCGGGGTGTAGCGCCAGAGGAGCACGGCTAGCACTGCCAGTGCGACCAGCGTCACCCCGGCGCAGAGGGCGGAGAGGAGGAAGAGCTTGCGCGAGCGGAAGATGAGACCGAAGGCGCGCGGCAGCAGTCCGAGTCCCTGGAAGAAGTCAGAGAAGCGGGACTGCGGGGCGATGGAGGGCACCGGGGAGGTTGGATTCATCCAGGGAGGGGTGCGTAATTGGGAGCGGCGGGTTCACCGAACGTTATATAGGCGCGGCCATGTCTCTGGATCTCAAACGAGCAGTCGTCCAGCCCATTCCCTCTATTGACGCGCTGGTGGACGTCTTCCGGGCCGCGGAGAAGCCCCGTGCCGAGCACCGGCTGGGGCTCGAGCACGAGAAGTTCGTCTTCCCCCAAGGCGCAGCGCGGCACGTCCCCTATGAGGGGCCGTCCGGCATCGGCGCGCTGCTGGAGAAGCTGGGCGCGAAGGGCGGCTACGCGCTGTTCCGGGAGACGCCGGAGTCTCCGGTGATCGCGCTCCAGCGGGGGATCGAGACGGTGTCGCTGGAGCCGGGCGGCCAACTGGAGCTGTCCGGCAGCCCCTTCTTCACGGCGCGCGAGGCCCACGCGGAGAACCTGCGGCACCTGGCCGAGGCGAAGGCGGCCGCGGGGGAGCTCGGGCTGCAGCTGGTGGCGATGGGGTACCGGCCCTTCGGGACTCCGGCGGACGTCTCGTGGATGCCGAAGACGCGCTACAAGGTGATGCGGCGCACGCTGCCGGAGCGCGGCCGGCTGGCGCTGAACATGATGTTGATGACGTCCACGGGCCAGGCCTCGTACGACTGGGCGGACGAGGAGGACTGTGTCCGGAAGACGGTGCTGGTGGCGCGGCTGGCGCCCTTGATGGTGGCGCTGTACGCCAACAGCCCGATCGTGGAGGGCAGGCCCTCGGAGTGGATGAGCTTCCGCAACCGCGTCTGGGACGAGGTGGATCCCACGCGCTGTGGCTACCTGCCGGCGTTCTTCGATGGCTCCTTCTCGTACCGAGCCTATGTGGAGTGGGCGCTGGAGGCGCCGCTGCTCTTCCTGCGCCGGGACGGCGAGTACCTGCACCCGAAGCTGAACTTCCGCCAGCTCTTGAAGGAGGGCTTCGAGGGCCAGCCCGCGGACATGGGGGACTGGACGGATCACCTGTCCACGCTGTTCCCCGAGGTGCGGCTCAAGAAGGTCATCGAGGTGCGGGGCGCGGACTGCGGCTCGGCGGAGATGACGGGAGCGCTCGGGGCGCTGTGGCGAGGCCTGCTGTACGACAGGACGGCGCTGGAGGAGGGCGAGCGGCTGCTGCCGAAGCTGACCTTCACCGAGCACCTGGCCTTCCACGACACGGCGCGGCGGCAGGGGCTGGCGGGGAAGCTGGGGCAGCACGAGCTGCACCGGCTGGCGGGGGAGATGGTGGCCATCGCTCGGCGCGGGCTGGAGCGCCTGGATCCTCAGGACGCGCCGCTGCTGGAGCCGCTGGCGCGGGTGGCTGCGTCGGGGCGCTCGCCCGGTCAGGCGATCCTGGATGCGTGGCAGAAGGATCCGCGGATGGAGACGCTGCTGTCGCGCTTCACGCTCTAGCCATCAGAGGATGGCGCACCTGGGATTGCTTACTACGCAGCCATCGAGGAGGCTCCCAGAGCGGGAGCGATCCCATAGAGCGTGGTTTAAGCCTCCCGGGAGAGCATTCTGAGCAGGAGTGCACTTAAGCGTCTGCACGGCCGCTATACCGGCTTGGCGTGCAGCCCATGTGGCCCCGCTTGCCTTCATCTCCTTCGTTGTTCCGGTCCGCAATACTCAAGTGCGCCACTGTCCCTCTTACGCGTGTAAAATACCTCTATGGCGGCAGACCATGTCGACGTTCTCATTATAACCGCGCTTCAAGACGAGCTCTCGGCCGTGCTCGCACTCGGAGAAGGAGCGGAGCATGGATGGACGGAGACACGTGATCGAAGCGGCTTTCCGTACCACCTACGCGAGTTCTCGAACGAGCGCGAAAAGCCCTTCGTGGTTGCCGCCGCATGGGCAGGGCAATCAGGGGCCTCTGCCTCGGCACTCCGAACGGAGCGGTTGATCGACGAGTTGGACCCGGCCTGCCTCGCGATGTGTGGCATCTGCGCAGGTGATCGCCGTGAGGTCTTCCTTGGTGACGTCATCGTTGCGGACCGCATCTACAGCTTCGAGATAGACAAGCTCGTATCGCTGGACGGAAGAATCGACTGGAAGAGAACGCCTCAGGACATCCTCGCGTACAACCTTGAGGCCACCTGGCGGGTTGACGCCTCCTATCTTGCTCGTAAGTCGGACTGGCGCAGAGAACTCGCTGCCTCCCGTCCCCTCTCGCTCGAGCCCCAAGCGCGATGGCTTCTTGAGACGCTTTTTCTTCACGAAGACGACGAGGTGGGTTTTCCCTCTCCTGTGTCACATCCCGAGCGTCGAAGTCGCTGCCCCGATTGGCAACGGGTTCTGACACATCTCCGACAACAGAAATACCTCGACAGTGCGCCAGGGAGGCTCGCGCTCACTGATGCGGGACGTGCCCATGCTCGGGAAGAAAGGTTGTTGTACCCCGATGGGTTTCCTGGCGATCCGCCTTTCCGTGTGCACGTTGGCGCGCTCGCGACAACTTCTTCCATGGTGAGCGATCCCGAGGTTTTCGATCGACTCAAACGGTTCCATCGCCGCACGCTTGGTATCGAGAGGGAGGCATCGGCTATCGTCCGCCTCGCTGCGGCCCAAGGGCGGCGAGCCATCATCGCCAAGGCTGTCGCTGACTACGCGGATCATTCCAAGGACAACAGGTATCGTGACTTTGCATGCCGGGCGTCGGCGGAGTTCCTCCTCGCATTCCTCAAGAATCGGTTCGAGCCCGAGGAGCGCCGTGCTCGTTCTGGCTCTTCGGCCCTAAAGAGAATCTCCCTAGATCGGGTCGTCATCCGGAACTTCAAGAACATCCACAATCTGGAGATTCCATTTGCCACCATTTCGGAACTGCCAGGCCACTGGACCTGTATCGCAGGGCTGAATGGCGCGGGTAAGAGCGCCGTACTCCAAGCTGTAGCGCTCGTCCTGCTCGGCGACCGGCTTGCCCCCATTATTGGTGACGAGTGGCTCAAGCGCGCCCGGCGTGTGGCTGAGGGGGAGCCTCAGTCCGGCGAGATCAGGGCATGGGTCCGGAACGAGCAAGAACTGATTGAGGTCGCTCTCCACTTCGGAGCTTCGGGCATCAACCAGTCCCGCTTGGCTGTTGAGCCTGCGTATGACGCCATGCGCGCATTCTGGGACGCGCGCGAGCACGGGCATCTGCTGCTCTCCTATGGAGCCGGACGCAACCTCTCGGCCTATCCAGACAACCGTCATGCCACAAAGAGCGAGGACGTACGACGCCAGATGACGCTCTTTGATCCTCTGACCCAGGTCGCGGGCGTCGAGGTGTTGTTGGAGCAAGGCACCAAGGCTCAGCCTATACTGGCAATGCTCAAGCGTCTTCTCGATCAAGTGCTCGAAGGAGTGGTCTTCTCCGTGGAGCAGAAGGACGAGACCCTGCGCTTCCATCTTGGTGGGGCCACCGTCTCCGCCACGGAACTACCAGATGGCTTCCGCGCGACCATTGCATGGTTGGCGGATCTCTGTGCTGCTTGGCACGACAAGGCTCCAGAAGAGGCCCGTGATGGAGATCCCTCGAAGATTCGCGCCATCGTGCTGATCGATGAGATCGATTTGCACCTCCATGCCGCGCTCCAGCGCATCCTCGTGCCAAGACTTCGGAAGGCACTCCCGGAGGTGCAGTGGATTGTCACAACACACTCGCCGCTTGTGGTGTCGAGCTTTGACTCTCGGGAACTGGTAGTGCTTGATGCCAGTTCGGAAGGCCCCGTAAAGCGGGAGCTGGATAGGCAAATCCTCGCTTTCTCGACAGATGAGGTCTACCGCTGGCTCATGGGCATATCGCCGCACAGCGCCGTGCTTGACGAGCCCCTACAGACTAGCAGTGGTGCGCGCGATGCGCGACTCGCTGCGATGGTCGCTCACTCTCCCGACGTGAGCGGGAAGCAAGCAGAGGAAGATCGAGCTTGGCTCGACGAACTTGCAGAGCGGTTCAGCAGGCGCAAGAAGGGAGACGAGCCGGAGAAGCCCTCGTGAGAAAGCTCCATCGTCCAAAACTCCACCTTCCAACTCTCGCTGGGACTGGCAAAGCAGCCACCAAGGCTGCTGAGCACGTGCGCGAGCGTTCGACGGACCCAACCAAGGAACTCACGTTTCCTGACTATTGGAATGAGGGAGATGTTCGTGGCGCCCTGCTCGCAATGCAGGGATGGGCGTGCGCGTATTGTCTCCGAAGGTTGGAGAACGATCGTGGTGATGTCGACCACTTCCGTCCCAAGCGAGGGGCAGACGGGGTCGTCCATCAAGGGTATTGGTGGCTCGCCTACTCGTTCGAGAACTACCTGCTCGCCTGCCGAATCTGCAACTCAAGCTGCAAGGGAAACAAATTCCCGCTTGAGGAAGGCACTGCTCATTCCGATTATCTGACAAGAGCCTCTCTCCCGGCAGAGGCCCGCCTCCTAGTCGACCCTTGCGAAGACCCCGTCGACGAGTGGATGCGTGTTGATTGGATGTCTGTTGAAGAGGAAGGTTTCGTTAGAGTCCGGCCAATCTTGCGCGAAGGCAGCACCGAAGAGCGCCGGGCCTCCAGCACCATTCACTTCTTCAGGCTGAATGAGGATATCGAGGTCCTCAGACCACGCGTCTTGGCTCTTCGCAAGGCAGTGCGCGCCATCCGGGAAGGCCAGCGCGAGACGGTACACCGCCTCGCTTGCCGTTATCTTCCTCATGGAGGGGCGGTCCGCAATCTCGTCGAGGATTGGGACGCAACTTGGTTGCCAACTCCTACGCAGGAATTGCTCGTGCTGCTAGGTGCGCTCAAGGCCAAGTTGAGGCATGTTCACACACTGCTGAGTCGATTCCCGGACTCGGGCCTCTGCGTACGTGCAATCGAAGTCATCCTCTGGGCTTTTGCAGTCGTGTGGAAGGACTCACCGCCCAACACGATGACCGCCGCTGAAGTTGCTCAGTGGCTGGACACGCAAGGACTCAAGCAGCTTGTCGAAGCAAGATATGCTGATTTGTAGTTATGGGGACCTCACCTTAGGGAGACGAAATTTAGTAAGTTCTTCGAGCAGACTGAGCAGGCTGCCCGAAGGGTTCCCCGGTGGAGCTTAGTACTACCTGGTCAAATGCGTGACGGCCCCCGAGTACGCGCTCGGGTCCATTCCTGGCAAGGTTTCCCTCTTCCCATGGGCGTTCTCTTGTCCGGGGGGGGGCCAACTCTGCTGGGTAGCCTACCCTATCTCCTGGGGCCTACGCCCGCTCCCTTATCCGCGGACGCACAGTTGCCCTTGAACGGGTAACTCGCCCAGGCAGTCCATCCTGGACGCTTGGCAGAAGGATCCGCGCATGTAGACGCTGCTGTCGCGCTTCACTCTCTAAAGATCAGAGGATGGCGCACGCGCCCTCTCGGCCTGTGGGGCTGATGGCGCCGGTCTGATCGGCAATGGTGTACACCTTCACGCTGCTGGATTTTCCCTTCGACTGGGGGATCTCGTGCTCGCCGAGAGGCAGGGCTTGCGAGCTCTTCGGATCGTAGGCGATGACCCGAAGGCCCGTGGCTTCTCTGTCCCCGATGACAATCTTCGGGTACCGGTCTCTGCTGGTGCGCGCATCGATGACGTTGCCAAACTGGAGGCCCAGCCGGGGCAGCTTCGTCATGAAGTTCTGGCGCCAGTTGGGGGTGTTCTCCCGCCCCACCTCCCCGCCGATCAGTACCTCTACGGCGTTCGCTTTGGCTCCCCGCTTCATGAGTGCGTCCAGCATCTTCTCCAGGGCTGGAAACTTCTCGTCGCCGGGTGGGATGTGGGCCAGCCCTCCGCCCACTCCGTCGACATGGAAGGGGATGATGGGGCAGTTGGATGCATTACTGGTCGCCAGGGCATCCCCGAGGGTGATGACCATCTGGTTCGTGCCAACGAGAACGGCCTCCTTGCTGGCGAACTGGTCCTTGGTCGTGAGGTGCAGTGGCATGGCGCTCCCCCGGCCCTTCCGAGAGAAGGTATGGCGCGATCCGCGAGGAGCCTTCCCACCCTGGAGAGCACCCTGATTGTCGTGAGGCCTCGATTCTCGACCGCAGCGGCCCCAACTCTACGGCGGATCGGCGGTGGGCTGCTGACGCCGCGAAGCCGGAACGGGCATGTAGCAGGCTCCCTGCCACGCATAGGCCTGCTCCTCGCAAGGAGGTTTGGCGTCTATCCGGTACCAGCACCCACCCCGGATCTCCACCTGCCCATTCTTGCTGCATGGAGGCTTGCGCTGATCCGGGAGTGGCTTGTCAGGCAGCGGCTGTCCCACAGCGTGTGCGTGCGCGTCCTGGTCTTTGGTTGCAGGGCGCTCGCTGGGAGAGAGGATCGGACCGTCTCCCACGGCCACGCTCACCGCCTCCGCAACAGCGCTCCAGAGCACTTCGTGGGCACGGTGCAGCACCCCTCCCATCAGGAGCACGAGCAGCAACGCCACTGCGGCTGCCGCGCCTCCCACGCTCCAGGCCCGCGCGAAGCCCGAGCGCCGTGCCCGCTCCGGCGCACTGGCGGCTCGAGCCTGTCCTTCGGCTCCTCGCCTCGCGAGCTTCTCCCTCGCGGCAGCATCCCGCTCGGCCGACCGGCGCACCGCCTCGGGAGAACGCCAACCAGGGCTGTACGCATGGCTCCAGCGGAAGAGCAGGGTGTCCGTGTCGGGCCTGATTTTCTCTCGGGCCTGCTCCGCCGCCTCGGCCACCGCCTGGGCCACGCCTCGAAAGCGCTCCTCGGGAGCCACCGCCAGCAACCGGAGAATGAGCGCGTCCAACTCCGGGCCCACCTGGGGATTGAGCGCGCTGGGCGGACGCGGCCCGCTGCCTCCCTCGCGCCACACCTCCGAGCCCGGCTCCTCGGGGTTCGTGAGCGGTGGGTAGTGGTCCGTCACCAGCCGGTACGCCATCACCCCCAGCGCGAACAAGTCATCGCACGTGCTGGCCGGGTAGTGCACCGTGGGGTGGCGCCGGAACGCATTGAGGAACGCCCAGGCCTCGGGGCTGCGGTAGCCGGGCGTCCCGGGAGGCAGCAGCTTCGAGGTCAGCGTCTCCGCGCCCCGGTAGTCGCCTGCACCAAAGTCCGTGAGGAAGGCCTGGCCGTCCGCTCGCCTCACCAGCACGTTGGCGCCCTTCACATCCCGGTGCAGGCCTCCGGCCGCATGGGTAGCCACCAGCGCCCGCGCCACCTGCTCCACCAGCCCCAGCACCTGCCTCTGCGAGGGGTTGCGCCGCGAGGCCCACTCGTACAGCGGCTCGCCGTCCACCCAGTCCATCACGAGATAGGGATAGCTTCCCGAGGCGTGCTCCCACACGCCCTGGTCCTGGAGCCGGGGAACGTAGGGGCTGTGCGTGCGCGACAGCAGCCACGCCTCGCGCTCGAAGCGAGGGTCGCCAGGGTACACCGCCAGCTTGAGCGCGGACGGCCCCGCCTCCTCGTGGCCCACGAGCTCCACCCGGTAGAGGGTTCCGTAGGAGCCCAGCCCTCCGAAGCCCACCACGCGCCACGGTCCCACCCGCGTTCCCACCGGCAGGCAGCGCGGGTCCACTTCCGGCAAGGTCTCCCTTTTCCCCATGGGCATTCTCCGGTACGCGTGCGGCCAGCTCCGCCGGGAACCTTACCCTACCTCACAGGTCGTACGCCCGTTCCCTGCATCCGCTGTCCAGCCGTGGCCCATTTCGCGGAAGCTTCAGCCACCCCAGGCCACCCCATAGGCCTTCGCGGCAGCTGGTAAAAGGAAGCAGGGGCCAGAAGTCCCTGGCCGGCGGTGCCTGGAACAGACCTGTCTGACAGGCAGACAGGTTGGGACAGCTCGAGTCTGGCAGTTCCCTGGAGCGGACTCGGTCGGGGAGCCCCTGCCGATGGTGCCGGTCACGAACCTGTCTGACAGGTAGACAGGTTGAGCTCGACCGCGTCCGGCATCTCGCCGCCGTTTTGCGGCCGGGCCCCTTTACGGACGCAGCGCGCCGCTCTTGAATCCCTCTCTGGGCCGATGAGCTCAGGGCCGGGCTCGATGGGTGAGAGGCAAACGCATGCGACAGGAGGTCGGCGCGAAGTCCGTGTTGTTCGCCTCCTTCCTCAACGCCCACGCGCACCAGGCCGAGCACCGCGCGCGGCTCCTGAGGGTGGTGCCGCTCGTCTTCGCCCTGCACCTCCTCGCCGTCGTGGCTCTCGCGCAGGACCGGCGGGAGATGGATCGCCTTCCCGCCCGTGCAGGCGATGCCGACGCGCCCGTCCTCAAGCTCCTGGCGGCCCGGCCCGCCCTTCCGTCCGCGGCGGTCCCAGCGGCCGTGCCCTCGCAGGCCGTCACCCGGAGAGGGGTTGCCCGCAGGGTGCTTCCCCGACTGACGCCCGCGCCGCTGCCGACGCAAGCGCCCCAGCTCGAAGAACCACTCCCTCCCTCCGAGGACATCCCCGAGGCCGACGACACGCCTTCGTCCCCTCGTGACACGTCTGAAGCCGAGGGCGGCGCCGTCCCCACGGGCGTCGCGCTGGACAGCGTGGAGGGGGTGGCCGTGGGCGAAGGGGTGGGCGGCGTCCAGGGTGGAGTGCTCCCCAGCGGCGTGCCGGCACCGCCGCCCCTCACGTCCGAGGAGCGGGAGGCGTGGGTGGAGCGCTACATGGAGGCGCTCATCCGCGACCGGTTCACGCGCGTGCGCTATCCGCACCTGGCGGCCGCGGCGGGCATCACGGGCGAGGTGGTGCTGCGCGTGTCCATCAGCTCCCAGGGCCGGCTGCTCAACATGGAGCTGCTCGGCCGCTGCCCGCATCCAGTGCTGTGCGACGCCGCGCAGGAGACTGTGCGCAACGCCGAGCCCTTTCCTCCACCTCCACCGGAGCTTGGCAATCCCTGCCTCCTGGAGATGCCGTTCCGCTACCGCCTTCACTGATGCGTCGAAGACGTGGACCCTCCGACCCGGTGGTGTGCACCGGGGGAGGAGCCGCACAGGTGGCTCAGGGGTACACGGCGATGGCGCCCGCGTTGCCGCGCGTGAAGGCGTCGAGCTGCTCGGGGGTGGCGACGATGGGGCGCCGGTCCGGGTACGCCGGGTCGCAGACGATGAAGTTGCCGTCGTCGGTGATGCCGGTCACGGCCACCACGTGCTCCTCGGCGCCGCCGCCTCGCGTCCAGGTGTCCGTCTTCTCCTGGCCGTCCTCCACGAAGGTGCCGGAGAGCACCACCGACTTGCCGTCCTCGAGGGCCTGGGCGACGCTGGCCGAGTCGGCCCCGATCGTCTCCGAGTGGCCGCCGGCGGCGCTCACCGCGTTGCCCACCTCGCTGAAGTAGGTGTACGAGCTGTTCTCGTTCCCGTCCCCGCTCATCTTCGCGTACTGGTAGCCGGCGCTCGGGTCGTTCGGGTCGCGCAGCTCCACGCCGTCGCGGGCGCCGTCCACGCCGTTGTACATGTGGAAGCGGGCGGCCTGGATGTCGGCGCCGTCCGTGCCGTTGTGGGGCTGGCCGGGGATCTCCGGAACCTCCAGGCCCTGGGCGCGCAGGGCCATGACGACGGAGGTGGGGCCGCAGTTGGCGTTCCTCGCGTCGCCGCCCACCTGCTTCTCGGCGTCGAACTGGTTGATGTAGAGGCCGCTGGCATCCTCGAGCGCCGCCTCCTCCGACTTGGCACCGGGAACGGGGGCGGAGCTGGCTCGGGTGTACTGCTCGGAGACCCAGCCCTCGCGCTGGACGCCCTTGTCATTCCACGCGACGTGGACGAAGCCGTCCTTGCGGGTCTCTCCGCTGGCGTCCGGAGTCACCTCCAGGCGCGTGCCCTGGGGAACGACGCCGAGGGGCGTGTTGCCCGCGGTGGTAGGCACCGAGCGCAGCCGAACGTCGTCCGTGGTGCGCACGTACTCGCTGGCGGGCTGGGGGGGCGAGGTGGGGTCCGTGGGCGAGGTGGGCCCGGTGGGGGCGGGCTCCACCTGGGGCTCGCTCATCGTGTACGGCTCGTAGACCCAGCCGTTGCGCTGGGTGCCGTTGTCATTCCACGAGACGTGGACGAAGTCATCCTGCCGGGTCGCGCCGCTGGCGTCGGGGGTCACCTCCAGCTTGCTGTTGGGGGGAATCTGGCCGAGAGGCTCATTGCCCGTGACGGAGGGCACCGAGCGCAGGTTGAGGACGTCGACGGTGTAGCGGTACTCGGGCTGGGGAGCGGCGGCGCCGAGCGCGGCGACCCCCTGGGGGCTGCCAGTGGGGGCGGGGGTGGACGCGGACCGCGCCTGGAGCGAGACGGCGGCCTGCCTGCTGGCGGCGGCGCTCGCCGTGAAGGAGTCCTTCTGGAGCTTGGAGGTGGAGCCCAGGGCGCTGGTGGACGAGGCGGCGTTACCCTGCGAGGCCCCCTTCGTCTGGGTGGACGGGGCGCTGGAGGGAGACTGGGTGCGCGGTTGCGATGCGGCGGAGTTGGACGGGCGGACGGTCGTCATGGGAGCAGGCCCTCGGAGGCAGAAGCACCTGCTCCATTGTCGTCCATAGGCTCCCAAATGTTTCTTCCGGGGGTGTTTTCCCGCAAGACCGGGGCGGAGCCGTCTTCACTGGCTCAGGCGTGACAGCGTCACTCGGGGCGTCGTGGCAAAGGCGTCGTCCAGGGGAGGGGTGGGCGGCAGTGCCAAGTCTGCCGGCCAGCGCGTGTGCTCGTCGTAGAGGACGCCATCCAGCACGGCGCCCTCGAGACGGGCCTGGCGCAGATCGACGCCACGCAGGTCGGCGCCACTCAGGTCCGTGTTCTTGAGGGAAGTGTGGACCAGGGTGGCCCCTGTCAGGGTTGCGCTGCGGACCATGGCTCCATCCAGCAGCGCGCCGCTCAGGTCCGCTCCCGTCAGGTCCGCTCCCGTCAGGTCCGCCCCTTGAAGGCGGGCATGCATGAGCCTCGCGAAGCGCAGGTTCACCTCCTGCAGACAGGCCTTGCGCAGGTAGCTCGTGCGCACGGAGTACAAGGGTGCGCTCGCCTCTGGGTCGCGCAGCAGGCTCCGCAGCGCGAGGTAGGGAGCAGGGAGCAAGGAGAAGCTGAGGACGAGCTGCGAGAGGGGAAGCTCCAGCGTCACCAGGGGGGCTCCGCGGTCCGCTGGCAGCCACATCACGCCGAAGGCCAAGGCGCCGACCAGGACGAGCGGCCCCAGTGTGGCGAAGATGCGCAGGCTCAGTCCCCCGGCGCCTTTGCGCTGCGCGATGAGGATGAGCCCATCACAGGGCGCCGCGATGATGAGAGGCACCATCGTGAGGAGGATCAGCAGCAAGCGCAGCCCGAGTGAGCCAGCGAGCTCCAGCCCGCTGAACAGGATCGCCAGGGGGCAGAGTGCACCGAAGGTGGCAATGACGAGGCCTCTCTCCAGCAGCGTCCGGGGAACCGAGCCGAGCCGGTCGAGCAGTCCACCCCCGGAGACGAGGAGCGCGACGAACAGCTCGGACAAGCCCGCCAGCGCGGAGGTCTCCAGGAAGAGGATCGCCGTGGTTCGTGAGAAGTCGTAGGCCTTGAAGGTCCGCGGCCAGAAGGCGATGTACAGCAGGAACACGGCCAGCAGGAGCAAGGTGCCGCCCATGTTGCTGACGATGAGCTTGCGGAACTCCTGCACCCGCAAGCTCATCGGGCGTATCCGGGGCTGATTCCCGGAGAGGCTGGTGTGGGTCAGCTTCGCGCCCTTGAGGTTCGCGCCATCCAGCATCACCCGGTCCAGCCGGAGCCCGGAGAGATCAATGCCGGCCAGGTGCTGGCGGATGCTCAGCAGGCGCTTCCGGGCTGCGTCTTCGTTCGAGTCCTGGCACTTACGGGTCAGTCCCAGCAGCAGCCCATCGCTCTCGTCCGCTCTGAGCTGGGCTCCCTTCCGCTGCTCGGCGAGCCGGAGGAAGAAGCGCTCCTGACGGAGATCGTAGTTGGGCGTCCCGGCGGGGAGATCGCTGCCCCACCCCATCAGCAGGCTCGCCACCACGGGCAACTCCCACGACGGGCGGAGGACTCCGAGGCCCCGGGTGCCGTGGACGAAGCGCAGGTAGTCCATGAGCAGCCGGTGGATGCGGAACACTCCTTCCGAGTGCCGCTCCACGAGCCCATGGTCCTCCAGCAGCTCCACGTACTGGCGGGTCCGTGCGAGGTTGCCCGTGCCCGAGACGTGGTCCGCGGCTTCGAGAGACCAGCCCAGGGGAGACTGGGAGGCCGTGGAGAGCAGGAACGGGTAGGCGCCGCCGCGGGGGAGGGCCTGGACAGACACCTCGAAGCAGTCCGCCAGGGACGCTGGAACGTGGGTGAGTGCTGGCAGCTGGCTGCGCTGGTGGCCACTGTCCCGGAGCCGCCCGAGGATCGTCGCGGGGGAGAGCTGGCGGTCCCGCTTCAAGAGCGAGGCGATGAGCCGCAGGGCCAGCGGGTGGTCCCCCACCGAGTCCAGGAGGCTCTCCAACTCCTCCACGCGCGGGTCTCCGCCCAGCTCCTTCCGCAGGTACGCGACACTGGCCGGGCGGGGCAGGGCGCCCAGGTCGATCCGGCGCATGCCCTCCTGCGAGGCGAGCGCCGTCTGTCGCGTGGTGATGAGGATCGCCGCGAAGGGGAAGCGCTCGAGGAGGGGGCGGAGGGTCAGCTCGGTGTCGACGTTGTCGAGCACCAGCAGGATGCGCCCCAGGCTCTGCCTCGGCGCCAGGCCGCGGTGGACGAGCGCGAGCACCTCATGGAGGGACAGATGCGACGGCAGGGGATCGCTGCCGAGCTCCACGGACCACCGTCGAAGCACCTGGAGCAGGGCCTGGACCGGATTGGTATTGGTCCCTCGCTCGCCCAAGTCATTGTTGGTGCCGAGATCGGCCCAGAGGACTCCTCCCGGGAAGCTCGAGGCGTAGCGCTCGGCGAAGACCATGGCGAGCGCCGTCTTGCCAATGCCCCCAATGCCTCGCAGCCCCACCAGGGCCGCCCGCCTGGGCGCTCCGAGGGAGGGCTCTACCAGCTGCTCCCGCAGGCGCTCGAGCTCTGGGTCCCGGCCCTCGAAGCTCACTCCCGAGAAGGAGGGAGGCGCGGGAAGGGGTGGAAGCTCCGGAGGCGCGGCCTTGGACTCAAGAGGGTGGACCCGGGAGACCGCATAGGGGGCGATGAGCCCCTTGCGGATCAACCCCACGGCATATGCGGCCGCCACGGCACAGGCGTACTCGCGCCACCTCTGGACCTCCGCGGTGTTCTTCTGCTCGTCCGCGTGATCAGAGACGCCGCGAATCATCAAGAAGCGAGGACGATCCGGGGTGTTGTGCAGCGCCAGGGCCACACCTCCCCCTTCCATCTCCACGCCCACCAGCTTGCCCCAGGTCTCCTGGTAGGACGCGATGGCCTGCGCGTGGGCGATGACATCTCCGCCCGAGGCAATGACGCCGATATGGCAGCGGGGCCGGCCATCGCCGGGACGCTGCTGGGTCAGCAGGTCCTCCCAGCCGTGCGTGAAGTGGGAGGCCGCATCGAGCAGGCTCGCATCCGCGGGGTAGGCTCTCCAGCGCACCTCGCGCCCGTCGGGAGACAGCTTGCCGTCGGTGTAGTCGGCGATCTGCCTGGATACGAGCACATCGCCGAGCTGGACCTGCGAGCGCACCCCCCCGGCGATGCCCACCATCAGCACGTGCCGGGGGTGCCACTGAAGCACCGCGAGGGTCGTCTTCGAAGCCGCCAGGGAGGGACCCATGCCCACGAGGCTGGTCACCAGAACACGGTAGGCCGCGCCGTCCTCGCGCTCGGACTGCACCACGGCCTCGTAATAGGTATTTGAGTCCTCGCCAGCACGCTCGATCCGGCGGTGGCCTGTGAGCAAGTCCAGGACCGCGGCTCGCTCTTCCTCGAGCGCAGTGATGATCAGGAAGTCGATGGGAGGCACGTGGGGCCGTATTCAGGCCGGCTCTCCAGAGCCATGGCGCGGACTATCAAAGCACCCGTGAGCGGGGAGGAGCTAGCCGGGCAAGCAAGCAGGGTCGCACCCTGGGAGGGGGCACCCTTGCGCTCGTCCTGGAGGTGCTGGAGGTGCTGGAGGGCGGAGGGCGGAGCGCGCGGCCCGCCCTCCGCCTCCTCGGGCTAGAAGCGCCCGCCCAGCGTGATGCTGGCGTTGAAGAGGTTGCCGTCGTTGTCGTTGCCGGGGGTGACGTCGTCCGCGAACCCCTCTCCGTACAGCATGCGGTAGGTGGCGCGGGCCCCGGCGAAGATGCTGCCGAAGTTGTAGTCCAAGCCGGCCGCGAGGGGCAGCTCCTCGACGATGTCCGTGTCATAGAGGAAGTCGGCGCCGTCGGTGGGGTTGATGTAGCTCAGGCCGACGCCCGCGCCAACGAAGGGCCGCCACTTCTCGTCGATGAGCGGCCCCGCCTTGGCGAGCACCCCGAGGTTGTGGCGGTAGAGGCCCTCGCCGCCACCCACGAGCGCTTCACTGATGGGCAGGCGCTGCCCCTCGTAGCCCACCTCGACGCCGAGCGCGTCCCAGACCTGGGCTCCGGCTGCGATGCCGAGGAGCGGGCCCGTCCCCGTGTCCTCGCCTGCGTCGCCCGTCAGCCCTCCGAGGCCGAGGCGTACATCGAGGCCGACCTTCGCCCGCTCCGGCTCGAAGTTGAGCTTCTCGTCCACCTCCTGGGCTTCGATCTGCGCCAGCGCTGGACCGGCGAACAGCACGGCAGCGGCTGCCAGGCCTCCCACGACCGAACGGCTCTTCATCGCGACCTCCCGAAATGTGACTCAGGAGACAATCTGGACACGGCGCCTGCGCGGGAAGTGGCGGCACAGGAGGGTGTGTCTCAATGGGTGGAGCGAGTGCCAGGAGCCCGGGCCGAGCGCCAGGGGCCCGGCTGTCCGCCTGCCTACCGCTTCCCGAAGAACTTGCGCAGGCCGGAGAAGAGACCGGCGGGGCTCTCCTTGGTCTCGGTGGCGAAGGGCGAGCGGGCGATGAGGGCATCCCGGGCCGCGTCGTCCAGGTCCTCCGTGGCCAGCGGCACCGGCTGGCGCTTCGCGCCGGGCAGGGTGGCCGACAGCGAGAAGATGCCATCCTGGGAGAGGGAGAAGTGGAGCTCGGCCTCGCCCGCACGCTCGAACTGGAAGTGGAGCGCGCCGAGGTACTCATTCTCCGCGGCGAGGGCAGAGGGGCCCTGGAAGATGGCCAGCGAGAGCGGGCCCGGGGTGACGGGGAGGACGAGCGTCTTGTCCGCGGGCAGGCGGGTGTTGCGCTCGAAGACGCGGCGGAGCGTGCCCCCGCTCTCGGCCACGCCGAGGGGCACGGAGAGGACGTCCGAGACGGTGGCGCCCGGCTTGCCGGAGTCGATCTCGAGCAGCGAGTGGCCCAGCAGCGCCGCACCCAGGGCCCCCGCGCCGAGCGGATCCACGTCGGAGCGCACCGCCACTCCGAGGCTCTCCTCCAGGCGCCGCCGCACGAGCGGGGCACGGCTCTGGCCGCCTACGAGCACCACGGCGTCCAGGCCCTGGGGCGTGAGGGAGCTGGACTCCAGCACCTCACGGGTGGCCTCCGTCACGCGCTGCGCGAGATCCGCGGTGAGCGCCTCCACCCGCTCGCGGCTGAGGGTGAGGCCGGCGTCTTCCCGGAGGCGGACGGGCGTCTCTTCCTGCTCGCTGAGCCGCACCTTGGCGGCCTCGGCGGCGAAGCGCAGCGGGCCCCAGTCGAGCGAGGGCTCTGCCGAGGCGGTGCCTGAGCTCCGGAGGTCGCTCATCAGGGCCTCGGCGATGCGCGCGTCGAAGTCCATGCCGCCGAGCGTCGGATCGGTGCCCGTGGTGACGATCTCGAGGTCATCTCCGGTGACTTGCACGACGGAGACCTCGAGCCCTCCTCCGCCGAGGTCCACCACGAGGACGCGCTTGCGGGCCAGGCCTCGGCCATGGCCGTACGCGAGCGTGGCCGCGGCGGGAGCGTTGAGCACGCGCAGCACCTGGAGGCCGGCGCGCTCGGCAGCCTCGCGCAGGGCCGCACGCTGGCGGGCATCGAAGTAGGCCGGGACGCACAGCACCGCGCGGGTGGCCTCGCGGCCGAGGAACGCGCTGGCGGTGGACTTGAGCTCGCGCAAGAGCTGGGCGGCGAAGTCGGTCAGGGGGATGACGCGCCCCCGCAGCTCGATCCCCGCATCTCCGCGAGGATCGGCTGCGACGGAGAAGGGGAGTCCCACGAAGCTGCGAAGCCGTGGGGAGCGAGCGCGCAGCCCGAGCAGGCGCTTGAGGCCCGTGGCGGCGTGACGGGGTGCCCGCTCGGCCTCGGCCAGCGCTGCCGTCCCGACGAGGAGCTGACCGGAGGCATCGACCGCCAGCATGGACGGGAGGCCCCGCGCGTCAGCGCCTCCAGTGGGGATGAGCCGGGGGGAGCCTTCGTGGAACACGGCGATGCGGGCCTGGGTGGTGCCCACGTCGATGCCCAGGACGACCTCGGGCGCGGAGGGCGCCACGGGAGCGCTGACCGGCACGTCGAGCATGCTCCTCCGGCGGCCTCTGCTCTCCGAGCCGCGGCGTGGATCCTCGGACAGGGCGGGAGGAGCCTCGGCGCGAGGGGGCTCCGGGGGGAGGGGGCGGGGACTCGGCACCTCCGGGGTGCGCGGCTCGGGCGGCAACGCGGGAGCGGAAGGCTCACGCGCCACGGGCAGCGCTTCGGGAGGAGCCTCGGCGCGAGGCGTCTCCAGGGGAAGGGGACGGGGAGGCGGTATCTGCGGAGTGCGCGGCTCGGGCGGTAACGAGGGAGCGGAGGGCTCACGCGCCACGGGCAGCGCTTCCGGAAGCGGGGGAGCGGCGGGAGCCGGCCCGGCCGTGCGGTGGATCAATCCGGGCGGAGGGGCGGGGCGAGCTTCTTCCACAGGCCTTGCCGGTACCTGAGGTTTCGAAGGCGGCTCGGCGGCAGGCGGAGTGGGAGGGATGGCCCACATCCGAACTGTCGGAGCCCTGGGCTCCCGAAGTGGCTCCGCTCGGTGGGCGGGCGCCGGAGGAGCCGGAGGAGTGGCCACTCCCGCGGATGGCGAGGGTGCCGATGGTGGAGGCACTGCGGCAGAGGAAGTGGAGGGAGGACTCCGGCGGACCATCCCCGGAGGCGGCGCCACCGGCTGCGGGGGGGACGCTCTCGGGGCCTCTATGGGCGCGGGAGGAGCGGCTGGGGCCGGGGCCTGGGGCTCCGACGGAGCGGGCGGGAGAGGCTCCCCGCTGCGCAGCGCCACTACCCGATCAATGAGCGCCTTGCTCTGCGCATCCAGCTTCACGAAGCGCACGGTCATGCCCGAGCGCCCGCCGCCCTCATCGATCTGGGCCTTCACGACGACGCCCTCGCCGCGCAGCAGCCGCGTGCCGTCCGCGAGGACGAACTCGAAGGCGATGGCGGTGCCCTCCTCCTTGAGGGCCCGGGTGGCGATGAACACCCCCCCGCGCGCCACGTTCGAGCCGTACTTCTCGATGAACTCCTCCTCCGTGGTGTACGGGAGGCGGATGCGCAGCGGGAGGAGCTTGGGCGCGACCGTCACCGTTCACCGCCTCCCAGGGAGCTCATCGAAGGGCGAGGCGGACATCCCCGCTGGTCGTTGGCAACACGAGCGTCAGGCCCGCTTCAAGGGTGGACGGAGGGAGCTCGAAGAAGAGCACCACGTCGGAGCGCTCCTCGGGGGCCCAGGTGTGCCGCAGCTCGCGCGTCCCGGCGGCGATCTGCGCGTCCCGAGCCAGCGCGAACTCCTTGCCCGCCTCATCCACCAGCCGCGCCCCCTCCAGCGAGACGGCAGCCGGGGCCTGCCCCACGTTCTGCATGACGAGCTGCACACGGAGGAACTGCTCCTCGGTGGTGAGGCTCAGCTTCTCTCCCTTGACCGAGTGCGAGGCCTCCAGGCCCGTGAGCTTCACGGCCACGGTGTCCACGTGCTTCGTGTCATTGGGCTCGGGCATCCGCAGCTTGCGATCGGAGGCGCCCTGGTCGGCCGTGGCCAGGTCCGCCAGGCCCATGTTGGGATCCTCGGGGGCCTGAGTCCGCGAGGGCGGGCCCGAGGGAGCACCTCCCTTCCCCACGCGGTCCGCCTCGGCGCGCAGCTTGGCGAGCGTGCGGTCCTCCTGGGGCGGAGCCTCCTCCTTCGTGCAGCCCCACAGGAGGGCCGCCGCCAGGAGCATGGGGGACAGGGAGGGGCGCCAGCTCATGCGCGGCCCTTCACCAGCTCGTACAGCTTGTCGAGCGCCGCGGGGAGCTTGGAGGCGTCCGGACCGCCGGCCTGCGCCATGTCCGCCTTGCCGCCGCCCTTGCCGCCCACCTCCTTGGCCATCTCGCGCACCAGATCACCCGCGCTGATGCCCTTGGCCACCACGTCCTTGGTGGCGGCCACGAGGATGAGCGCCTTGCCATCCTTCTCGCCGCCGATGGCGATGACGCCCGAGCGGATCCTGTCGCGCAGCTGGTCCGCCAGCCCGCGGAAGACCTTGTCGTCGGCCGGGTCCACGCGGGTGGCCAGCACCTTCATGCCGTTCACCTCGCGCGCCTGGTCGAGCAGGTCCTTGCTGGAGGCCGTCTGCGCCTTCACGGCCACCTCCTCCACCTTCTTCTCCAGCTCCTTCACGCGCTTCTGGGTGGCCTCCACGCGCTTGGACAGCTCCTTGGGGGTGGTCTTCAGCAGGTCGGCCGCCTTGCGCAGCTCGCGCTCTGTCTCGCGCAGGTACTGGAGGGCGCCCACGCCGGTGACGGCGGTGATGCGCCGCACGCCCGAGGCGATGCCGCCCTCGCTGACGATCTTGAACAGGCCGATGTCCCCGCTGCGCTTCACGTGCGTGCCGCCGCACAGCTCGGTGGACTGCGGGTGCACGGTGACGACGCGCACCGTCTCGCCGTACTTCTCGCCGAACATGGCCACTGCGCCGGACTTCTTCGCCTCGTCCAGCTTCATGATGCGCGTCTGGGACTCGGCGTTCTCGCGGATCCAGCCGTTGACCAGATCCTCCACCTGGTCCAGCTGCTCGGGCGTGGGCACCGCGAAGTGCGAGTAGTCGAAGCGCAGGAAGTCCGGCGCCACCACGGAGCCGGCCTGCTTCACGTGGTCGCCCAGCACCATCTTGAGCGCCTTGTGCATCAGGTGCGTGGCCGAGTGGTTCGCGCGGATGGACTTGCGCCGCTCGCCGTCCACGCCGGCCTGGACCATGTCGCCCGGCTTGAACGTGCCCTCCTTCACCTCCACCGTGTGGACGATGAGGCCCGGCACCGGGCGCTGCGCGTCCAGCACGTTCGCCACGGCCTTGCCCCCGTGGCCGGTGATGCGGCCGGTGTCACCCAGCTGGCCGCCGGACTCGCCGTAGAAGGGCGTCCGGTCCAGCACCAGCTCCACCGTCTGGCCCGCGGTGGCCTGCGCCACCTCCTGGCCCTCCTGGATGATGGCGCGCACGGAGCCCTCGCCCTCGTGGCCCTCGCCCTCGTAGCCGAGGAACTCGCTGGGCCCCAGCCGCTCCGCCAGCTTCAGGTAGATGTCCCCGATCGCCTTGGAGTCGCTGAGCTTGCCCGAGGCCGTGCCGCGCGGGGCATTCATGATCTCCCAGAACTTCGTCAGGTCGACGTCGTAGCCCCGCTCCCGGGCGATGATCTGCGTCAGGTCCCACGGGAAGCCGTGCGTGTCGTGGAGGAAGAACGCCGCCTCGCCGGAGATGACCTTGCCGCCGCTCTCCTTCAGCCGGGCGATCTCCTCGTCGATCATCTTCAGGCCGCGGCTGAGCGTGCGCCGGAAGGACTCCTCCTCGTGGCGGGAGACCTCGAGCACGAACGTGCGGCTCTCGCGCAGCTCGGAGAAGGCGTCGCCCATCAGCTCGATGACGCGATCCACCACCTTGAAGAAGAACAGCTCGTCCAGCCCCAGCAGCGAGCCGTGGCGGATGGCGCGGCGCATGATGCGGCGCAGCACGTAGCCGCGGCCCTCGTTGGAGGGCTGCACGCCGTCGGCGATGAGGAACGCGGCCGCGCGGCTGTGGTCCGCGATGACGCGCATGGAGGCCCCGCCCTCCTGGGTGTAGGGCTTGCCCACCAGCTCGCTCACCTTGCTGAGGATGCTCTGGAACAGGTCCGTGTCGTAGTTGGAGCGCTTGCCCTGGACGACAGACGCGATGCGCTCCAGGCCCGCGCCCGTGTCGATGGACGGCTTGGGCAGGGGGATGAGCGGCGCGTCCTTCTCCTTGCGCTCGAACTGCATGAAGACCAGGTTCCAGATCTCCAGCCACCGGTCGCAGTCGCACGCCACGCCCTGGCACGGCTTGCCCGCGGCGACCTCGGCGCAGGGGATGTCATCGCCCTGGTGGTAGTGGATCTCCGAGCACGGGCCGCACGGGCCGGTGTCGCCCATGGCCCAGAAGTTGTCCTTGAGGCCCAGCTTGTAGATGCGCTCGCGGGGCACGCCCTGCTTGGCCCACAGCTCGAAGGCCTCCTCGTCCCAGGGGATGCCGCCCTCGCCATTGAACACGGTGACGGCCAGGCGCTTCGTGTCCAGCCCGAGCGTCTTCGTGACGAACTCCCACCCGTAGGCGATGGCGTCCGCCTTGAAGTAGTCGCCGAAGGAGAAGTTGCCGAGCATCTCGAAGAACGTGTGGTGGCGGGCCGTGTAGCCCACGTTGTCGAGATCGTTGTGCTTGCCACCGGCGCGCACGCACTTCTGCGAGGTGGTGGCGCGGCTGTAGTCGCGCTTCTCGCGGCCGGTGAACACGTCCTTGAACTGGACCATGCCCGCGTTGGTGAACAGCAGGGTCGGGTCGTTCTGGGGGACGAGCGAAGACGAGGCGATGCGGCGATGGCCGCGCTCCTCGAAGAAGTGGAGGAACGCCTCGCGGATCTGGGAGGCGGTAAGAGCGGAAGGCATGGTGTGGGTATATGCCACAAGAGGCCGCCTCGCAGGAGTTCTTGCTGACCTCCCCCCGCCCGCCCGGCGGCCGGGCGCCAGGAGGAGCCGTCCGGAGCCCCTCTACCCTCCGGAACAGGTAGGGAAGTCTCGGAGATCATTCCAGAGGGTGCTCAGGGTGCGCTAAACTGCGCGGCCATCCCATGCGGCTGCTGCCCGTTGCTCTCCTGCTGTTGGCCCTGCCTGCCCTGGCGCAGGTGGATGCCCGCGTGGCGTTTCTCACCAAGCAGCTGGAGAAGGGCAAGGATCCGCGTGCCCGCTCGCAGGCGGCGCTGGTGCTGGGCGCCACCGAGGAGCCCGAGGCCGTCCGCCCGCTGTGCACGGGGCTCGAGGATGTGAGCGAGCTGGTCCGTGCGGCGGCGGCCAAGGGGCTGGCGACGCTGAAGGAGGCCTCTGGGCTGGACTGCCTCAAGAAGCACAAGGAGGCGGACGCGGCCACGCTGGTCGCCGTCCGCGAGGCCATCAAGGCGCTGGAGGAGTTCAAGGCCCGCCCGCCGCGCCTCTATGTGGCCCTGGGGTTGAAGGACAAGACGGGCTCGCTGTCTCCGGAGCTGGTGAAAATTACCGAGGAGCGGCTCAAGCGGAGGCTCATCCACTCGGGGGCGTTGCTGGCGCCGCCCAAGGAGGCGAAGAAGGCGGCCCAGGGCGTGCTGAAGAAGCACGGCATCTCCGGCTACCAGCTCAACGTGGAGATTACGAAAACGGAGGGCGGGGGGTTGCGCCTGGCCCTCCTCTGTCTCAGGTACCCGGACATGGCGCTGCTCGGTCAGGTGGACGTGCAGGCCGCCGGAGCCGAACCCGCCGAGCTCCTCAAGGCGCTGATCCCCAAGGCCATCGAGGACGTCGCGGAAACCTTCGAGTGGAGCACCTGACACCCATGTCCTCAGAACCGCAGAACGATGGCAGCAAGCGGCGCCAGTGGCGCAACTTCCTCATCGAGCCGAAGTTCCAGCTCAAGTTCACGGTGTACCTCATCGCCGTGACGCTGGTGGTGGCCGCGGGGCTGGGGGTGTTCCTGTACCGGAACACGCGGGCGCTGCTGGACGAGGCCAACAGCTCCCTGGAGGCCCGCTCGCGCGCCGCGGACGCCAGCCGCGAGCTGTCCAACGCCACGCTCTCCAACGAGCTCATCAAGAAGATGGGGGATCCGGTCTTCGTGGCGCAGCTGGAGGCCACGTCCAAGGCGATCGACGAGCGCTTCGAGGCCGAGCGGGTCGCCATCATCGCGCAGAAGGCGGAGCTGGTGCGGCGCCAGCGCCTCATGTGGCTGGTGTTCGTGGGCGCGCTGGCGGCGTTCCTGGTGATGATCTCCCTGGTCAGCATCGTGCTCACGCACCGGGTGGCCGGGCCGCTGATGCGCATCCGGCGCATGGTGAAGGACGTGGCCAGCGGGACGATCCGCCCGCCGCCGTACGGGCTGCGCGACAAGGACGAGCTGAAGGACATCTTCGACGCGACGCGGGGCATGATGCACGTGCTGCGCAAGCAGGTGGAGGATGACGCGCTGGTGCTCTCGCACGCGCTGGAGCGCGCCCAGCAGGAGGGCGTGAAGAGCGAGTGGCTGGAGGACCTGCGCTCGCTGGAGTCGCGGATCAAGGCCCGGCTGTGAGGGGCGCGGGGCTTCAGTGCCTGTGATGGCCCGGCTTCTCTGACTCAGGCCTGAGGAGGAGCTCCTTCGCCACGAGCATGGCGGACTTGCGCTCCGCGGGGGCCCTGCTGTCCGGTGGGGCTTCGGCGCTCGCATAGCGGGTGGGCTTGGGCGCGGAGACGTAGAAGTCCTGGGAGTTCGGGATGGCGAGCACGTCATGGACCCGCCGCGAGAGCGCGTCCTGCTGGTTCTGCTTCTTGGCCTCGATGGCCAGCTGTAGCAGCCCCTCGAACAGCAGCTCCGTGGTGCCGCGTGAGCGTGTCTCCAGGAAGGAAGACAGGCCCTTCACACCCCGCGCATAGAGCTCCAGCGCCCAGGGATGCTTGCCCTCGAGGTCCGCGAGCCCTCCGAGGATGATCCACCCCTCGGGGAAGGGCGCCAGCTTGCCTTCGGCATCGGCTCGGCGCAGGACCGCGAGGAGTGCCAGTCGCTCGGGGCCGCGGGCCTCCAGCATGTGCAGGAGGTGCTCGACCGCGTGCTGGCGGACCTCGGAATCGGCATCCTGACAAAAGGAGAGGAGCTGCTCGAACATCGCCGCGGAGGGTGGCTTCTTCGCCAGCGCGGAGAGGGCGCTCCTGCGCACTTGCGGTGACGCGTCACGCAGCGCCAGCGCGAGGCCCTTCTCCACCACGTCTTCCTTCCTGCCGAGCAGGTAGGCCGTCGCGGTCTCGCGGAGATACTCGGAGGGAGAAGGCGCCTCCAATACGCGCAGCGCGTAGGTCTCGGCCTCCCGAGGCAGCCGGGCGTCGAGCGCCGTGAGGAACTCGACGCCCAGCTCCGGCTCCGGGAGCGCGGCCAGGCCGCGGAGCTCCTCATCCGTGCCGATGAGCCCGAGCCCTTTGATGCCGGCCATCCGCTCCCCTGGCTTATGGCCTTGGGTGGTGAGCTCCTGAAAGAGGGTGCGCAGCTCGGGGAGCGCTCCGGGTTTGGCGGCGCTCTCGGCCCGGCTCAAGAGCTCATTCAGGACGGCGGCGCGCTCGCTTCCCGCGGGCAGGGCCCGCCAGCGCTCGATGAGCTCGGGGACCTTCGGTGCGTTTTGAGGCACCACCCGGGTGAGCTTGCGGGTCTCGGGAGCGAGCAGGAAGAGCGTTCCGGCGGGCTGGTTCTCGGTGGGCCGATTCACGCCGCCAGTGAGCGCTTCCAACTCGAGCACCTCGCCCTTGAAGGCGGCGCCGCCCACGAGCATGGGGCCACACGTGGACATGGCGATGCGCTCCTGCTCGAGCTTTGTGAGCGAGGCGAAGAGATCCCACTCGCCGAACCGCTTCCCCTTGGGGCCATAGAGGACGACCAAGCCACCGCTGTGGACCGACGCCACGTAGCGGCCACTGGGGGAGATGAGGGCCTGCCCCCCGTAGAAATAGTCGACCTCCTGCTTCCAGAGCACCTTGCCCCGCGCGTTGCGGAGCGTGAGGGGGACAGGGCCCGAGACGAAACGGCCTCGGCCCGAGTCTGGCACCTTGATGGAGAGCGTGAAGCGCCCGTTGTCGCTGCGCTTCGTCCAGGACTCTTGAGGCGCTGGTGAGCACGCGAACGCCAGGGCGGGCCCCAGACAGGCCAGGAGCACCAATCCCGGGAGCCAGCGGGTCGAGGCGCGATTCATGGCCCCGGAGGGTAGGCCACCCGGCTCCACGCCGCCAGGGGCTCACCCGAGAGGAGCTGGGGCAGGAGGAGCTCTCGGAGCGCCGCGAGCGTGCGGCCCTCGTGGATGTTGGCGTTCAGCTTGTCCAGCAGCGGCCGCGTGTACCGGTTGAGCGCCTCGGCGCACCGCGGGTCGGGAAGGGCGATCGGGTAGCGGGCCATGCGCTCCCAGCTCGTCCGGGGCATCCGCGTGCCGCCGGAGCCCGAGTCGGCGTAGCTGACGAACTCGGCACTGGAGAGGTGGCTGAGCACGAGGCTCGAGTACGCCACGTCCGTGGGCTCCACGACGACGATGTCGGTGGAGCAGACGCCGTCAACCGGAGCGATCCCCACCTTGTGGAAGTAGGGGCGCAGCTTGCCGAACAGGAAGTGGCCCGCGCGGAACCGGAACTTCTGGCTCTGCACCTGCGCAGCCGCACCCCAGCGGGAGAGGGCGATGGACCGCTGGGGCATGTGCTCCAGGCCGATGTAGGGCATCGTCCCTTCGAGCTGTTCCGGGTAGGCGACCTCCCGGACCTGGCGGGCAATGTCACCCAGGGTTCCCCAGCGCCAGCCCTTCGGCAGCGAGCCATCCTCCGTTGGGACGAACTCGCTCGGGAACAGCGCGGCGACCTCGGCGCTCATCCCGAGCGGCGCGCGTCCCTCGGACTTCTCGACGACGGGGTAGAACTCGACGAACCACGACTGGAACAGCGTGGAGGCCAGGGCCTCCAGCGTCCGGTTCAGCTGCCGGGTGAGCTCGATCCGCTCGTCGAGCGTCCCCAGCAGCTCGGCGATGTGCCGCTGGACGGGGAGTGGAGGCAGCTCCACTTCGATCCGCTCCAGGGTGGAGGCCTTGAGGTACGGCAGCGCCGAGCCCTCGATCAGCTCCTCGAAGTCGAGCGTGCAGAGCAGGTAGTAGAGGAACCGGGAGTCCACGCCCTCGCGAGGCACGGCCGCCATCAGGTTGTTGTCGAGGAGGGTAGGGCGCGTCGTCAGCCGCTTCCGGTTCTGGCGGATCGCCTCGCCGATCTTCGCGAAGACGACCGAGCCCGCCGGAATGGGCCTGGCCCTCAGCTCCGCGGCGGCTTCTGCATCCACCGAGTTCTCGGCCCCCACGATGAAGAGCTCGTTGCCTGGGCGGTTCAGGTCACTGACCTTGATGAACGGGAAGTCGCCCCGGGAGCGCCCCTGGAACCGGTGAGGGAAAGCCACTCCGGCTCGGAGCTCACACAGCTCGCCGAGCGGCATGACCTTGCGCTCACCCTCCACGTCCCAGCTCCTTCACGATGGCCCGCAGCCGCGCGTCCAGCGCCGCGGCCCTGTCGAGCTCCTGCTCCAGCTGGGCGGTCAGCCGGGGCAGCCGCTCCTCGAAGTCCTCGGCCTCCTCGACGTCCGCGGCGCCCACATAGCGCCCGGGAGTGAGCGCGTAGTGCTGGTCTCGGACTTCCTGGAGGCTGGCCACCCTGGCGAACCCGGGCACCTCCTGGGGAGGGCGGGTGCGGCGGAACTCCCGGTAGGTGGCCGCGACGCGCTCGACCTCCTCGTCGCTGAGCTGCTTCTGCTTGCGGGAGCCCGGAATCAGCGCGCCCAGCGAGCGCCCGTCGATGAACAGGAGCTCTCCGGTCCGCTTGCGGCTCGCCCGGCCGCCAGCGCGCGCCTTCGAGAGGAACCAGAGCGTGCAGGGGATCTGCGTGTTGGCGAAGAGCTGCGCGGAGAGCTGGACCACACAGTCCACGAAGTCGGCCTCCACGAGCGCCCGGCGCACCTCCAGCCTTCCGGTCTGGTTGTTGGACAGCTCTCCCGCCGCCATGACGAAGCCCGCCGTGCCTCCCTCCTTGAGGTGATGCAGGAAGTGCATCATCCACATCGGGTTGGCGTTGCGCGGAGAGAGCGGCATCTTCTTTCCGGCGATCACCCGGCGCGGATCGTCCTCGGCGATCTGGTTCGCGCCCCAGCCCTCGCGTCCCTTCGAGCCATCATTGAAGGGCGGGTTGGACAGGATGTAGTCCGCCTTCAGGGTGGGGTGCTGGTCGGCCGAGTAGCTACTTCCCAGGCGGATGTCGCCCTCGAGGCCATGGACGAACAGGTTCACGCGGCAGAGCCGGTAGGTGAACTCCTTGCTCTCCTGGCCGAAGAACGCGAGCTGCCCGCGGTGCTTCGCGAAGAGGTCCGACTGCACGAACATGCCGCCGGAGCCGCAGCAGGGGTCGTAGACGATGCCGCGCGTGGGCTCCAGCATGGCGACGAGCAGGCGCACGATGCTGGCGGGGGTGAAGTACTCGCCGCCGCGCTTTCCCTCCGAGGAGGCGAACTCGCCGATGAAGTACTCGTAGATGCGGCCGAGCAGATCCTCCCCGTGCTCCTGCGTGAACACGTCGCGGGAGAACAGGTGGAGCAGCCGCGTCACGGTGTGCCGGTCCATGTTGGAGCCGACGTAGATCCTCGGCAGCATCCCGCGCAGCGGGTCCGGGTACGCCTTCTCCAGCGCCTCCAGGGCGTCGTCGATCCGGAGCTTGATGTCGGCGTCGCCGGCATGCGCGAGCAGCTCGCTCCAGCGGGCCTTCTTGGGCACGGGGAGCGCGCCCGGCCGGCGCTGCTCCTGACGGAGCGAGAGGAAGCGCAGGAAGATGAAGGGGAGGACGAAGCGCTTGTACTCGGCGGGCTCGATGGAGCCCCGGAGTGTGACGGCGGCCTGCCAGAGCTCCTTGACCAGGTCCATGACGCCGGGGCTCTGGGGCGCTCGGGCTGGGTGGCTCTGCTGCTGCCCACCGGCTGCTGATTTCCTGGCCAACATCTCTCCCTGGCAGAGCGTTGCGAGTGTAGCACCGCCGCAGTGAGTTCCAGGCTACATCGAGCAGGCAGCACCTTGGGAGAAGGGGCCGTGAAACAATACACTGGGTAGTGTTGAGAAAACAGATACAATGGGTTGGGTAATCCCCTCCGCCCCGAGCTGTGGGCCTGGGTTCGAAAGGCACTGAAACATGCATGACTCCCCGGTCTACGATGCCATCGTCATCGGCGCGGGGCTCGCTGGTCTGACGGCAGGCCTGCGCCTCCAGCAGAGCGGCCTGCGGGTGCTGATCCTGGAGCGGCGCGACGTCGCGGGCGGGCTCTGTGGAACGCGGGTCCTGGATGGCTACGAGTTCGTCATCGGCTGCAATGACTTCGGGACAGGCCTGGAGCGGGAGCTGAACGAGCTGGGGGTTCAGGTCCGCTTCAAGCGGGTGAAGACGCGGTTCACCCTGGAGCGCGAGGTCTACGAGCTCCCGCCCACGGGCAGGACGCTGCTCTCCCTCGTGCGGCACCCGGGCGACCTCTTGAGGCTCGTCCGCACGCTGAAGAACCCGGCGCTGGCCGGCCGGTACGAGACGCTCGAGCAGCTCGTGAACGGGTGTCTCCGGAGCCCGGACTTCGCCGACTTCGTGAACTCCTTCGCCTATGCCTACTCGAGGACGCCGGCGGACCTCCGGCTCGAGGAGCTGAAGGTCGGCTTCTCGAAGGAGTATGCCTACGGGTACGACCAGTCCATCATCCCGGAGGGGGGCCCCGGGGTGCTCGTCCAGAAGATGGTCGAGCGGTTCGAGGCGCTCGGCGGAAAGCTCCTGCTGCGCACGGACTGCACGGGGATCTCCTCCCGTGGAGTTCTGAAGGCGGTCTCGACGCCCGGAGGCGAGCATGTCGCGCGGCAGGTCATCTCGAGCGAGGCGCGATGGGCGAGCTTCCCCGCGGACGCGAAGCCCGGACTGGCCCTGGGCATGTTCCACCTCGCGGTGAAGAAGAGCCTGCCCTTCCCCAAGGGCTTCCACACCCTCACCTGGTTTCCTCGCAATGTGGCGGGCTGGCTCCGCAGCCTGGATGCCGGACAGCTCCCCGAGGCGTTTGGGTTCCACCTGTTCGCGAGCGACCTGCCGCCCAAGCCGGACTCTTACTCGATCAACCTCTACCTGCCGTTCCCCCGTGGAGTCGAAGAGCTCTCCCCGGAGCAACTCCAGCGCGTCGAGCGCTACGTCTTCGAGAAGGCGGAGCGCCTGCTGCCAGGGCTCCAGGCCGCGCTCCTCTACAAGCGCTTCGTGTCCGTGAAGCAGTACACGGAGCTGCACGGCCTCTCGAGCTATCCAGTGCCCGCCTTCTCAACAGCCAGCGTCCACAAGCCGGCGAGCTATGACGCGGCGCGGGACGTGTTCCATGTGGGCAACTCCGTGCACCCTCCCGGTGAGCACGCGGGAGCGGCCGTGCTCTCGGCCCGCCTGGCAGCGGACGCCGTGCTGCGCAAAGCCCGCGGCTGACCTCCGAGTCACCCTGGGAGTTGTTACAGAGCGCGCTCTCTACCTGTTACGGACGGTTTGGGTCGACGGTGAGGCCCATCTCCCGCAGTGCCGCGTGGATGCGCAGGCGGGCCTCGGCCCAGGGCAGGGCCTCCACCCGGTAGCCCGAGAGCGCGTCGAGCAGCTGGGACCGGTAGCTCGGATTGCCGGGGTCGGCGATCACCACCACGCCTCGATCGGCGTGCGAGCGGATCAGCCGCCCCACACCCTGGCGCAGCAGCAGCAACGCTCTGGGCAGCCGGTACTGGACGAAGCCCAGGTAGTCGCTGCCACCTCGAGTCAGCGCCTCTTCCCGCGAGGCCACCAGCGGACGGCTCGGCGGCTCCAGCGGCAGCTTGTCGATGAAGACGCACCCCACGCCGCGCCCGGGGATGTCCACGCCCTGCCAGAAGCTCTTCGTGCCGAGCAGCACCGTCCCCGCGTCCCGCTCCTGCCTCGCCGCCAGCGAGCGCCCATGCCCACGCGTCTGCCGCATGACCTCGATGCCCAGCGGCTCCAGCCGCGTCTGGACCGCGAGCGCCACCCGCTCCATCCGCCGCGTGGAGGCGAACAGTCCCAGCAGCCGGCCTCCCATGGCCTGGGCCAGCCCGGAGACGCGCATCGCAGCCCAATCCACGAACGGCTCCTCGTGGGCGCGCGGCGCGTCCGTCACCAGCACCACCAGCGCCTGCTCTCGCAGCTTGAACGGGGAGGGCGCTCGCAGCAGCCGAGGTGCTGGCGTCTCTCCCCGCCCAGCCAGTCCCAGGCGCCGCAGGACGAACGGGTTCTCCGGCCCCGTGCTCAGCGTGGCCGAGGTGAGCACCAGCGCCCGCTTTGTCGCCGCGAAGTCGCGCGACACGTACGCCGAGACGTCCACCGGCTGCGCCCCCACGCTCCACCGCGACCGCTTCGGCTCCGCCGTGGCCGCGTAGCACCGCCCCTCGGACGGATCTCCCGCCAGCTCCTCCGCCAGCCCCGTCAGATCCGCCAGCTCCGAGGCCGCTCCCGCCAGCTCGCGCTCCAGCGCCGGCTGCCGCACCGCCAGCTCGGGCAGGGCCTCCAGGACGCGCACCGTCAGCAGCTTGTGCAGCTCCCGCAGCGTCTCGTGCACTCCCTTGATTCCGTCGCGGACCGGCGCCCACGGGGGCGAGGCCCGCACCGCCGGGGTGATCCGCAGCTCCGGGGCATAGGCTGTCTCGTCCGAGTCCTCATTGGGGGCCGCCGCGGGCTCGCACAGCGCCGTCACCCGATCGCCCAGGTCCCGGGCCGCGGAGAGCAGGGCAGTGAGGGCGGACTCCACCTCGTTCATCAGCCCTCGCCCCTCCGCCCGCCGCGTGCTCACCAGGGCGCGCCGCAGCTCCGCGAAGAGGCCCCGCCGTCCATCCCGCCCGTGCAGCCGCTCGGTGAGCCGGAAGAAGGCCAGATCCGACAGCTCCAGGGTGAGCGCTGTGGTGGCCACATCCTCCACCTCGTGCGCCTCGTCGAGCACCAGGTGATCCAGCCGGGGGTAGCGAGGCGGCCACGCGAAGGCGAGCGACTGGTTGATGACGAGCACGTCCGCCGCGCGCGCCTGCGCCACCGCCGAGTGGTAGTAGCAGCGGTGGTAGTGCGGGCAGCGCTCGCCCAGCGTCGTCGCCGCCTCCGAGCGCACCGCAGGCACCAGCGTGTTCATCTGCGGGAAGCGCTCGCGGAACCAGTGGCTCAGCCGATCCAGGTCTCCATCCGAGCTGCGCCGCAGGAAGGCACGCAGGTACGCCCGGGGCGCGCGGGCCTCGTGCCGCATCCCCGGCTCCACCAGCGTCGCATCCAGCGCGCGCCGGCGGCACAGGTAGTTCGTCTGGCCCTTGAGCAGCGCGTAGCCAAAGGCGCCCCCGGTGGCGCGGTGCAGCCGTGGCAGGTCCTTCTCGATGAGCTGGTCCTGCAGCGTCTTGGTGTGCGGCGCCACCGACACCTTCCGCCCGTTGCGCGCCGCGAACAGCGCCGCCGGGGCCAGGTACGCCAGCGACTTGCCCGTCCCCGTGCTCGCCTCCACCGCCAGCTGTCCGCCCTCGGAGAGCGTGCGCGCCACCGCCTGGGACATCTCGAGCTGGGCGGGCCGGCTCTTGAAGCCTCCCTCCTCCAGCCGCTCCAGCGCGCCTCCGGGCCCCAGCAGCGCCGACACCTCCTCGGCACGTACCGGCTGCACCGGCGTCCCTGGCTCAGGCTCGGGCGGGGCCTTGGCGCCCCCCGCCCGCAGGCGCTCGGGACGGCCCGGCAGGAACCCTCCGGTCGTCTCCAGCTTCAACGGCACCGGCTTTGCCCGGCACGCCTCCCACAGGCGGTAGAGCATCGCCAGCAGGGGCCGCTCCTCCGAGGCGCTGTCCTCGTCCAACCCCGCCTCACCCGCCTCCGCCTGGGCCAGCCTCAGCGCCGCCCGCGAGCGAGGATCCAGCGTGGTCAACAGATCCGCGATGTCGTCCGCGCGGCCCTCGCGGATGCACCCCTCCATGGCGTGCACCAGCACCGCGTGGGTCGCCAGGCAGTCGGTCACCACCCGGTGCGCCGTGCGCGGCTTCTGCCCGGCCCACCGCAGCATCGCCTCCAGCGAGTGGCTCGACAGCTCCGGGTGGAGGTAGTGCAGCAGCTCGCACGAGTCGAGCACCGGTGCGCGGATGGGCCCCAGCAGCTCTGGGAGGAAGCCCTTCTCGAAGGGGGCGTTGTGCGCCACCACCGTCCAGCCGGAGAGCGCCTCGCGCAGCTCGGCCAGATCGCTGCCGAACCGGGGCTTCCCCTCGAGCATCGCGTCGTCGATGCCCGTCAGCCGCCGGATGGTGATGGGCAGCGGCCGCGAGGCCGAGTACAGCCGGGCGATGCGGCGCACCTCCTGGCCGTGCTCGAAGAAGAGCGCGCCCAGCTCGATGACCTCGTCCACACGGGGATCCAGCCCCGTCGTCTCGAGGTCGAGGAACACATGCCGCGTGAAGAGCTCCGCCGCGCCGCCCATGGGTAGGGCCCAGCCTAACCGCCTTCCGGCGTCGGGCCGAGCCTCACTCCACCATGAAGGTGCCGCTGATCATCTGCCCCATCGCGCAGCCGTAGGTGAGGGTCCCCGTCTTGTTCGGGGTGAACGCGATTTCCACGGGCGTGTTGAGGGGCAGTGGCGTGTGGATGCCGTAGTCCTTCATCACGAGCTCCGTAGCGCACGTCTGCTCGGTCTTCCGGGTGACGAGCAGCTTCACCGGCTCATCCTTCTTCAGGTTGATGGGGGAGGGCTCGTAGCCCTTCTCCGTCACGCTGAGGGAGATGACGCGCGGGCCGTCCCCGGCCTTGCGAGCCTCCGCGGCGGGCGGCTCTGCCTTCTGCTCCTTGGAGCACCCCTGCTGCGAGGAGAGGACCGCCCCGGTGGCCGCCAGCGCCAGCAGGGGCTTGATGATCTTCGAGAAGAAACGTCGCATGCGGTCCTCTTCTACTCGGCGGGAGCCGGCTCCTCAGCGGGAGGGTTGACTGCCTCGAAGCGCAGGATGGCGTGCAGGGGGACAAACACTTCGCTCCCCGGCTCGCCCAGGAGCAGGTCGAACCTTCCGGCCTTCAGCAGCGGCATCTTCAAGGTGACGCCGTTGCGGAGCACCAGGCGGATCGGCTGCCCCACCTGCGGCAGGAAGGGGCGCGGATCGGAGTAGGGGCGCTTGTCCGGCTGCCGGGCCACGCTCGTGGGCTTCTGGGTGAGCTTCGGATCCCGCTCCAGCGAGGGCAGCAGCTTGTCCCAGTCGCTGCGGCGCGCCAGCAGCACCACCTGGAGCTTCTCCAGCCGCCCGGTGCGCTCGAACATGAAGGCGATGGGCTCCTCGGAGTTGAGCGTGTCCAGCACCGTGCGCTCGCCCAGCACCACCGCCAGCTCCGTCTTCGCGGCCACCAGCCCGGCGAGGAACTCGGCCACCGCGGCGTTCTCCACCTCGCCGCGCGCCTGCTTGATGGCGGCCTTGCGCTGGGTGCGCTCCTTGCGCGCCATGAACTCGGCGACGGTCATCCCGCTCTGCACGACGCCGAACGCATCCCCGAGTGACAGGTTCGGGTTCTTGCCGATCAGCTCGTACACCTGGTCGAAGCGCTTGGCCTCCTCGGCGTGCAGCTTGCGCCAGATGCGGCACTTCATCTTCCCTTCCAGCTCACCCTTGGCGATGCGCGCGGGGACGCGCTCTCGCACCGCCAGCGTCTGGATCTGCTCCGGCGTGGGAGGAGGCCGTGGAGGCCCTCGTGGGGCGAAGCGTCCAGCCCCCATGGGACGCGGTGAGGCGCCAGGCGCCGCTCCAGGTCCCCGGGGAGGCCCCCCAGGCCGAGGCGCGGGCCGAGGTGCCGGCACAGCCCCACTGGGAGTGGCGGGCCGCGGCACGGGCGTTGGCAGCGGAGCGCCGGAGGCGACGGGCCGCGGAGTGGGTGCCGGCAGCGGAGCGCTGGGAATGGCAGGCCGGGGAGTAGGAGCCGGCGTGGGAGCGCTGGCCGTGGCAGGCCGCGGCACGGGCGTCGCCGTGGGCCGCGGTGTGGGAGTAGGGGTGGGAGCAGGGCTCGAGGCCGGGGTAGGCGACACACTGCCCGGCGTTGCCGAGGCAGGGCGCCGGATGACCTCGACTGCGGGCACTACCCGCCGTGGTTTCCGATCGTTCACGTTCTCACGCTACCTGATAGCCATGAAGGGGGGGAGCACAAGGGCTCATGGCTTGAGTGAATCCGATAAATCAACCTTCCACCCGGAGGCCTCGCGGACCAGGCGTACCTCGCGAGCCTGCCCCGAGGAGAGCACGCGCACGGTTGCCACGTCCCCCTCCTCGCGTACCAACGTAATGTCCGTAACATCCGAAGGCGGAGCGGAATTCATGAAGAGCAGCTCATAGGGCTCTGCATCGACTTTGCCTCCTGAGCTCTCCTTCAGCGCCTGGGCCCGGGCCGTGAGCGCCTCCCGTGTACCTTGGGACAGTGCGGTATAGGCCTGCTTGTACTCCCCGCGCTTCACGTGCTCATGGAAGGAGGTGTAGGCATTTTGCGGCGTGGTGAACTGGCTCTTCCCGCAGCCGCCAAGGGCGAGCAGGGCCAGCACGAGCAGCGGCATCGCGGACAGACGCATGGGGATGATCTAGGCCAAAGCCCGCCCGGCGCAAAGCGCTACGGCATCACTCTTCATGCTGGCGGACGCGATTGCGGCCTGCTCCCTTGGCCGCATAGAGGCACTCGTCCGCGGCGCGCATCAGCTCCTCGGGGGTCTGGAGGGTGGCGGAGGGGATGGAGGCCACCCCCAGCGAGGCCGTGCAGCGCACCTCCTTCTTCGTCCCATCCAGGCCCTGGTACTCCAGCTGCAGGCCCTCGATGGCCTCGCGCACCCGCTCGCAGGCGCGCAGCGCGTCCGCGGGGCTCGTCTCCGGCAGCAGGGCGATGAGCTCCTCGCCGCCGTAGCGCGCCAGCAGGTCCACCTCGCGCAGCCGCGCCCGCGTCACCTGGGCCACCGCGCGCAGCACCTCGTCTCCGAAGGGGTGCCCGTAGGTGTCGTTGACGCGCTTGAAGTAGTCGATGTCCAGCATCACCAGCGACAGCGGCGCGCGGTAGCGCCGGGCGCGGGCGAACTCCTCCTGCAGCCGCTCTTCGAAGTAGCGCCGGTTGCTCAGGCTGGTGAGCGGATCGGTGCGGCTGAGCGCCAGCAGCTCCTCGCGCTTGCGGGCCAGCTCCTTATTGGCCTTGTCCAACTCGCGGTTCTTCTCCACCAGCGCGTCCTGCAGCGCCTTCAGCCGCAGCATGGACTTCACCCGCGCGCCCAGCTCCAGCATGTCGAAGGGCTTCACCAGGTAGTCGTCCGCGCCCAGCTCCAGCCCCTCCACCTTGCCGGCCGCCTGCCGCGCCGTCATCAGGATGACGGGAATGAAGCCGAAGCCCCCCTCGCCCGAGTTGGCCTTGATGATGCGGCACACCTCCACCCCGCCCAGGCCCGGCATCTCCACGTCCATGAGGATGAGATCCGGCCGGTGCTCGCGGATGGCCGACAGCGCCTGCGCGCCGTCCCTCGCCTCGCGGAAGCGGTAGCCGTGCGGTGCCAGCCCCTGGCGCACGTGCTGCACATGCGCCGGATCGTCATCCACGATCAGCACCGTGCGGTCCGAATATTCCCCTGCGGACACCCCGCGGCGGCTGCCCTCGGGTGTCTTCTTGATGGCGCTGCTCTCCGGCATCGTCTCCCCCATCCCGAAGAACCCTCCTGCCGCGCGGGCGTTCCCGGATTGTCTCCAGATGGGGAGGGGATGCCAAGTCACCCCCTCGGTGATTTTTCAGCCAGGCTTGACGAGCCGGGCCCGGTAGACGGGCTCACCGCTCTGGAGGTAGCGCCGCTCCCTCGTGGAGGGGACCTCCTCGGGATCGTACGGATGGAAGGCCCCTCTCCCGAGCGGGTTGACGAAGCCGGCCTCCTCGAGGATGGCCAGCATGCCGCGCCCCCGGTCCTCCACGTCCGTGCGCAGGTCGAACCGGCCGCCGGGCGCCAACCTGTCCAAAAGGAGACGGGCGAAGTCAGGCTGGATGATGGCGCGCTTGAAGTGGGCGCGCTTCCACCAGGGATCCGGGAACTGGAGGTGGACGGCGGACAGGGAGCCCGGGGCGAAGATGCGGGGCACCACGGCGCGCGCGTCGGCCTCGATGACGCGCAGGTTCTTCAGGCCCAGCTTCTCGCCGCGGTTGAGCGTGTCGCGGGCGTACTTCTTGCGCCACTCGAAGGCCACGTAGCGCACGCCGGGGTTGCGGCGGCAGTACTCCAGCGCGTGGCCGCCGGCCCCGGAGCCCATCTCCAGCTCCAGCGGGCCCGGAAAGCCGAACTCCGCGTCCCAATCTGGAGGGGTCTCCATGTTGACGAACTTCAGGCCGACCGGGTCGGGCAGCAGGCGGGGACGAGCCATGGCGTAGGGCGCGCTCTATGCCCGACAGGCGCGGGCTTGAACAGGGCAAAAGCGCGGGGTTGAAGGTATACCGGGGGCATGAAGGTCTTCCACTCGGTGGCGGAGGCGCGGGAGCTGGCGGGATCAGCCGTCGCGCTGGGCAACTTCGACGGCGTCCACGTGGGCCACCAGGCCCTCTTCTCCGAGGCGCGCCGCCACGCGCCCGCCGTGGCGCTCACCTTCCAGCCGCACCCGGGCAAGGTGCTGCAGCCGGAGCTGGCCCCCAAGCTCATCACCCTGCTGCCGCGCAAGCTGGAGCTCTTCGAGGCGTGCGGGCTGGAGGCCGCGGTGGTGCAGCCCTTCACCCGAGAGTACGCGCGCACCCCGGCCGCTGCCTTCGAGGAGTCCCTGCTGGACGTCCTGGGCGCCAGGCACGTGGTGGTGGGCAGCGACTTCACCTACGGCGCGGCCCGGGCGGGCACCGTGGCCACCCTGCGCGAGGCGGCCGCCCAGCGCGGCGCCCTGGTGCACGTGGTGTCCCCCGTCACCGTGGACGGGGTGGTGGCCTCCTCCAGCAAGGTGCGCGAGTACATCCTCGAGGGCCGCGTCTCCGCGGCGCACCGGCTGCTCGGGCGGCCCTTTGATCTGGACGGCACGGTGGTGCCCGGCGCGGGGCGGGGGCGGGGCATCGGCTTCCCCACCGCCAACGTGGACACGCAGAACGAGCTGCGGCCGGCGCCCGGCGTCTACGCCATCCGCGTGCGCCTCAAGGACGAGCCGCAAGGCCCCTGGCGCCCCGGCGCCGCCAACATCGGCGTCAAGCCCACCTTCGGAGGCACTGTCGTCACCATCGAGGCCCACCTGCTGGACTTCCAGGGTGATCTCTATGGCAAGGAGTTGCGGGTGCAGTTCCTGGAGCGCCTGCGCCCGGAGCAGCGTTTCGCGTCCGTGGCCGAACTCGTCGGGCAGATCAAGCGGGATGTCGAGGCTGCTCGCACGGTGATTGCCCGAGCAGACGATTGAGGCCCTTTTACGGGTTTCCTGTGTCGGTTCAATGGTTTGGCGCTTCTGAAAGCTTTGGGCACTTACCTTGACATGGCAGGTGTGGCTTCTCTCTAATCCCCACATGCGTTAGGGCCTTCGGGCCCGCTCCATCCTGCCCCTGCTCGGCACCTGCCGCTCCGGGGGCGATTGCCCGTCTTTCCTTCCGTTCGAGGCTGCTGAATGTCCGGTCGACTTGGTGAACTGCTGGTCCGCGAGAACCTGATCACCGTTCAGGCGCTGCGCAAAGCGCAGGAGGAGAGCCAGAAGAGCGGGGCGCGCATTGGCACCGCTCTCATCAAGACAGGCGCCATCGAGGAGTCCAAGCTCACCGACTTCCTCTCCAAGCAGTATGGCGTGCCGGCGATCAACCTGAAGGACTTCGACATTGACCCGGAGATCATCAAGCTGGTCCCCAAGGAGGTCGCCGAGAAGCACCTGGTCATCCCCGTCAACCGCGCGGGCCCGTCGCTGATCGTGGCGATGTGTGATCCGTCCAACATCTACGCGGTGGACGACCTGAAGTTCCTCACCGGCTACAACATCGAGTCGGTGGTGGCCTCGGAGATCTCCATCCGCGAGGCCATCGAGCGCTACTACGCGGAGAAGGGCCCCTCGCTGGGCGACATCGTCAACGAGATGGCCGACGAGGACATCGAGGTCTCCAAGGACGAGGACGAGAACATCGAGGAGATGGCCAAGGCCGCGGACGACGCGCCCGT